>Ga0163144_10020450_pt1 | contig 13226 bp, 11 predicted proteins | sample OliLak19BULKMAT1_FD_123175 | JGI IMG/M metagenome (GOLD analysis project Ga0163144, IMG submission 123175) | Freshwater microbial mat bacterial communities from Lake Vanda, McMurdo Dry Valleys, Antarctica - Oligotrophic Lake LV.19.BULKMAT1 | ecosystem: Environmental > Aquatic > Freshwater >... | reverse complement strand
TGAAGCTTTACAAATTGATTACATGGACGAAACCTTTACGTGGGAAGATGTTTGTGCTCGCTCGGGCCTAGGAGCAGGCACTGGCACGACCTACAAGTTTCCTTGTGCACGACTATCACCTATGGATCTCTTCCAAGAAACACGATCGTATTTTCAAGAAGTGGACAGATTGACATGGTACCATGCCATTGTTCGTGGAGCTGCCATCCGCCCTCGAGTGCTGCGATTTGGAATCATGCAACAAGCTTGTGTGACACCAGGTCCTTCCAATGCATGCGACAAGCAGGCAGCACTTCGCCTCAACGCAACCTTTGCAGAGGCGATGGGATACCCACCAGAATACGCGAATCCATTGGGCTTGATTTCCGATGTGGGCAGCCTGGAATTCAACGACCCGTGCCGCATTTGCATTGAAGAGAGTCTGGAAAACCAAATGGAGACACTCCACAAGCAATTGATCATTCCCTTTTTCACCGTCTTGTCCCTCGAGCTTCAGAGGTACCAGCAAAGCCTGGTCAGTCCTGGCGCGAGCTCCGATGATATTGCGACGATGGAGCTTCTTGTGAACAAGACCCAAAACATTGCTGCTTCTGTGACGAGAAAGAGCGTCGAGGACTTTTTCTATTATCAAGTTTTGCGCAAGACGTATGCGGAACTTGGGGCTCCAAGCTATTTAAAGGCATATAATGAGCTAGTCACGCCTGAAAGTCTCCCCTTTGACTGCGCGGTCGTACCTTGCCCATCCTTCAACATTTCTTTGGAGGAGGCCAAGACTGCGTTGCTCAACCATGCCGATAACACATTCTCTTCCGTGAGCACAGCGGGCACTCCCTTCCCCTTCTGGAGTGAAGGTGACGGGACTGGGTCCATGTTTGCTGGGTTCAATCCAGTTGGTGGCTCGGGGCTAGACATGAGTGCGCCGCTCTTGTCGGGCGTCGGCTACCTCGACCTACCCAACTACGGGAAGCAGGACAAGTGGAATCCTTTGTATGCCAACGGTTTTGCAGATCCCTTGACACCAGACCCAACGTGGAGTGCAATGGTGGAAACGAACCCAATCTATGCTTGGTTCATGGCGGAAGAGACGGAGATGACAGCGCGTAAGTGTCCTGTGTTTCATTTACATTTGTCTCCAATGTATTATTTCATGTTTCTTACGTTGCCTTCGTCATTTTTTGAAAGACTGCGGCAATGAATATCTCAGCGGATCCAGCACCGGTATCGGGTCAGCGGATACATTCGCCTCCGTGGTCGCCATCGGATTATCACAGCAGTGGTGCACCAAGTATAATCAACCGTTCGAAGTAGATGGAACGGCGACAAGACAGCATTTCGCTCGGATGTGGTACGATCTCTTGTTGGACTCGGAAAGCTTTTTGGGGATTACCCAGGGAACTGACGATCCTTATTCGTGGACGCTTGGAGCTGGATGTGGGTACAACATGGGAGGAGAAAGGTCTCCGTATACCGGGCAGAGCGACGCCGACATTCTTGGCAACGCCTCCACCGAACTGTATTTTGTGGATGAGGGCGCTTCTGTCGGCGTAATCGACAGAAATCTTCTCATTGGGGATGTATACCCTAGCGTGGGCGACTACAATAAGACGAATCCATTGACAAAGGTTGGTGTCATCCAACAGCTGTACGCCGCACTCGGAGTCCCAGAAGATATAGTTGCTCGTGTCCAGAACTGTAACCGACCAGGCGGGCCCACCAACATTACAGCTGACGATGCTGCAGAAATTCTCAAGCAAATGAAGGCAAAGTTCGACGAAGTCTGGTCAAAGGGCTGGGATGATGATGCCGACGGAGAAGTCCAGTTTGTATCCTTCTCGGATGACGTGGGTGCTATCGGCACGACAGGGGCGTTTCTGCGTGAAATCACCCTGAGTAATGGTCTCTTGACAGCTATCTCGATCATCGTGATTGCCGCCTTTTCGGTATTCCTGATGTTCAGTGTGAACCCTGTTGAATCTAAAGTACTATTGACTCTGGTCGGTGTGGGCCTGGTGATTCTCAGCTATTTTGCTGCCCTGGCATTTTCCATTATCATTGGAATCAAAGTCAATGTGGCCACCGCATGGACGCTGCCCTTTATCCTCTTGGGGCTGGGGGTAGGTATATTGTTTATTGTGCCACTCTCAGCACGCTATGCCACAAATTCCATCCTGTGCTCACTCATTCTCAACTCTCATTTTGCTTAGGTGGATGACATGTACATTATGTTGATGGCCCTGAAAAGAGAAAAGACGCGTACCAAGGAGGGCTTCATCGAAACACTGAAAGAGGTCATCGCCCCTATCTCCCTTACCTCGGCCGTCAACGCCAGCATGTTTGCAATCATGAACATCTCGGATGTGCCTGCAGTCTTTCTCACTGCACGGGTAGCGTTGATTGCTGTTTGCTTCTTGTATGTTTCAATCATCTTCTGCTTCAGTGCTTATTGCTACTTGGACATGTCCCGGCAAAAAGCTGGTCGGCACGATGTGGTTTTTTGCCTGAAGACTGAAGCAGAGAATGAGCAGGCGAACTCGGACAAGAAATGCGTCGGCACGTGGCTTTCAAGCATTCTTTATGAAAAGGGCTTCCATCCTCTCCTTCTGAAAGAGTCTTCCGCTCGCCCTATCTTCCGAGGAATTATTTGGATCGTCGCGGTTGCCTTATTTGGGGTAGCAATTTATGGCATCACTGAACGCGAAGTTGGACTCGGATTGGAGGACTTCTTCCCCTACGATCATCAAGCCAACAAATGGGCAACGACGAGGACTGAGCACCTGGGATCGTGGAGCATCGGAATCAATTGGGGTGCGCTTAACTATTCAAACCCAGACACTCAAATGAAGATGATTCGGCAATTTGAAGAGGTGGTTGCCCACCCAAACATTGCCGAGGTGGACACCAAACAGCTTTGGATGGCTGCTTTCCAGATTTGGACCACAAGACACTGCGCCGCCAACGTGGCGAGGAGCAATCCGGATGTCTATCGCTGTGGCCGCGATCAGATTTGGGCAGTGGACGATTCTACGTGCGCAGGAACGTGGAGGGAAAACATCTACAATCTTAGAGAGAAAAATTTTGCTGCCCCGGGTACTTGCCAGGCTCATGAAGGTGGAGTCTGCCGGCCAACACGAGAAATGCACCCTTCAGATCTAATGGAACTGGGTATTGACCCGAAAAATATTTCCGACACTGAGCAGGAACAAGTCTGGTGTCCTGTGTTTGACGGTTGGTCCAACGAAAAAGTTGCATTTTGTATCCAGCAGTGGAGATTCCTTGCTGGAGGTGGAGGCGGTTTCGTCTTGGAGGACGACGTTGGCTCGCCAACTCAATGCGCAGGCGAATATTACAATGATGAACGTATTGACGTGAGCATTCCTTACAGCAGTGGGCCGACTATGTTTGCCTTTGAACTAACGAGCCACGAAATCACGACGGCCGTTATTGAAGAAACGCGAGCAATTTGTGACGACAGCAAAGAGCTCCATTGCTGGATGATCGGTACGTATGGCTCCCCGACAGAAAGCCTGTACCTCGAGTTTTCGAAAGGCTAATCCGGTAACCCGTTTCTCCCTTCTTCTTCATACTCGTATTCCGTTTCCTCTTTTCTCTGCCCGTACAGGAATCCCTTACAATTATTGGTCACAATACCTGAGCAGTGGTAGTGTGCTCCTCCAGATCGGCGGGGCTTCGGTCGGAGTGGGATTTGCGGTAGCCTTGTTTTCCCTCTTTGCCAAAATCAGCATTGAGGGTACCCACGACGTAGTCAACGTCGCAGTAGGCAGTTTGGTGGGAGCATTGCTAATCAGTGGGGTCACCCTTTGTAGCTTAGTCACGACCGTGGGTTTGTCAACCCTTGCAGGTTAGTTCGCAGCGTTTTGCTTTTCTGTGGAGTACTCGGTCCATGTCTCGCGCTGGCTCCATGCACCACTTTCTTTATCGAGCGATAGAGTTGATTACGCCATGTCCTTTCTAACTCTGCCCACATTCATGTCATTTCTATCCTCAACGAGTCAGGAGTCAACCTAACGGGATTTTCCATTATTAGCTTCGTTCTCAGCGTTGGCTTTTCTGTGGAGTACTCGGTCCACATTGTCTCGCGCTGGCTCCATGCACCACTTTCTTTATCGAGCGCAACAGATAGAGTTGATTACGCCATGTCCTTTCTCACTCTGCCCACATTCATGTCATTTGTATCCTCGACAATTGGCGTGGCTTGTCTGGCTGGAACAGAGTTCGAGTTCACCCAAGTGTTTTACTTCCGCCCGCTTATTATTGTCATGTTTATCACTTATTTTTTCGGCTGTTGTGAGTGCAATAAGAAACTTTGTCTTGCCATTTTTTGTTGCAGCTATGCAAGTTTCTAACTTATGCCCATGTACTCTTTTTTGTATCTCCTAGGGTGGCTACCCTGTTTGTTGACCATGCTTGACTTCGACTTTGTGAAACTTGGCCCAGAAGATGAGGGCGAGAGGGCTATCGACGAGAAACCTACAGCCGAAAGTGGGGTCCCACTTGCACAAGAAGATGGGCACGACGAAACTGCTCGTGTTTGGCACCCAGAGGACACGGAAGGACGCATGTCGTTCGACGCCGAGATTGAATGTTAGTACTCTATCTGATTCATGAGTCTATATAGTCTTGAACCTACAATAAGTGATTTTCGATGTGTGTTTGCAAGCAACCTGGGCTCTGGCTAGTCCAATCGAGTCCACAGCATCACAAAAATCTGTGCAATGTCTACGGCTAAATGTGATTTTTCGATTGAAATACAATAAGTTGCGCATTAATGTCTAAACAATGAATTTACACAAACGTCGCCATTCCTTCAAAGCTACTTTGCCTTGTTCTTGTCCAAATACTTTTCAAATTCTTCCACGTCTTCTGGGCTCCCCATAAAGCAAGGAGACTTCTGATGCACTCGTTCAGGTGTCAATTCCAAAAGACTTCCAGTTCTACCGTCAATCACCTTTCCTCCTGCTCTGTGGACAACGAACGCCATTGGAGCTGTTTTGTACAAGAGTTGTAAATTGCCATCAGGGTGTCTCAATGAGTCACTTGGGTATGCGAATATGCCCCCGTACAACAGCGTCCGGTGTATATCTCCAACCATTGATCCAACATAACGAAGCGCGTACGGTTTCTTTGTCTCGCCTTGACCCAGCTTGATATTCCTAACATACGACTTCCAGTCATCATCCCATCCTTCACTATTGGCCTCGTTGCACGAGTAGACATTTCCTCGTTTCGGAATAGTGAGATTGCGATGCGTCAAAACAAACTCCTGTAGCTGTGGATCAAGCGTGAAACCATACACCCCACCGTGATCCAAGGTAAACACCAGCACGGTGGCACTACTATAGAGACAGTATCCCGCCGCTCTCATATTCTTTGCCGGTTGTAGTACATTTTCAACCAATCGTTCATTATCATCTGCAGCGAGGCTGGCTGCTGTATTGTTCTTGGGCTGTTCAAAAACACCAAAGGTTGTGGCGGTGCAAATGCTAGCGTCGGCGTTTCCGCTTCCATCCAAAGGATCCAATACAGTCTGTAATATCGTATGTATAGAATATTGTAAACAATAAAAAATACAGCAGCAAGATGAGATGGTTATGAGAACGAATTCCAGGCAGTCACACACATACAACCATGTCCCTGGTTATTTTCAGGGGTCCCCGTTGACTTTTTCGAAACTACGCACCACATAGTTAGAGTCCAAAGCACTCGCAATCAGGACCCCAGGTTGGTGTTCGGCGGGAGATTCCGAGTCGACTTTGGGTCCCGGAGCCACACATTCACATTTTCCAGTAAATTGCAAGGCATTTTTCAAGACAATCGTGGACAGCAAGTCGAGGCGTTTCATGCTGTAGAATCGACCATCACTATAATCACGGGTGTTTTTCTCTCCCAGGTCATTCGCTAGACCCGCACGGTTGACCAAATTGCTAATCGTTTTACATGCCATTTGAATCGCCAGTAGCAACGACTCCATGTCTCGCGCCTGTTGTTTTGTTCCATTGATGAATTTTTTTGACAAAAATGAACATGAAAATGAGACAAGAATCAATGGTATAGCATCCAACAAAGAATACTTTCAAAAATTCAAAAATCATCTATTCTCAAGAACTTTTTCTTACATTCGGATCTTCCTTGACCGCGTTACTGAGAAATCGAGTGAGCGTTATCCGTGGTTTGGTATTTGCCATGAGTTGTGGTTGAGTGGGAGGGACCGAATAATATCGTTCGTCTACAGGAGACGGTGTTTCAGTGCCGGCATCCAAACCCACCAATTCATCAAATCGACTGCTTTGAAAGAGTTGCGAAATGCGTCGTGTAGCAGTTGTGGATTTTGGTGCTTGTATTATCCAGCCCTCTGCTAATGCCACAGACCCAAGAGCCCAAGCGAGCGCGATGAACTGACTACCTTTTATCATGATTGCAGCACTGCAACGATTGCTCGTTCAAAGTCAATGAATCAATGAAGAATCGAATCCGAGGAATCGTCAACGAGACCGACAGAATAAATGGCGCAATTCAGCCTGGAACTGTATTGATCAGAGACAGTGTCGTCTAAGTACTGCTAGAGCTAGCTAGAGAACTAGCTGCGAGGGTTGCTTGAATAGTTAATTAAGTAGTTTGCCTGAAAGGTAGAGTCGTGTACAGGAAATGTTGTTCCTCGGCTTCATCTGCAGCCATCATCACCCATCATCTCAATCTGATCCTCATCTCTCCATGACGCCCACAGCAATAAAAATAGATATTAATAGCGGGTGGCAGACAGACTACGCATGGTTGCACACATTCAACATCAACAAATGTCCCTGTGCTGTGCAAGCAGCACTACCTAGCTAGAGTGCTGGGTTCAGAATGTTGTAAATTAAGTATCTGCATCAAGATATCTAGAATTCTAAAATCCTGGGTAGTGCTTGGAGTTGCAAGTTCATTCTCTAGTCTGCAGAAAAGGTCTCTAAGAACTGTGCACTTGGATGTTTTAGTTTTTGTCTGAATTTTTAATGAAGTTGCACACATAGTTCCTTTTTGTTCAAGAGGTGCAACCAATTTTTTTAGAACAAACTGTTCACTATCAGACAAAACATTAGTACTTTTTTGTTCAAGAGCACCTCTGCACCATACCAAGTATCAATGCTAGTAATTCCTTGCTTCATTAGTGTAGCAGGGAAAGGGGCAATAATTTGGATCTTCTGGATTGACGATGGCCCCCCGCAGAAAGACTAGCACAAAACTCAAACTGTCCTTCCCTGATGACTTCAACTGCAAGCTGGAAGCATTTTTTCTTACGTCAGATCTACCTAAATAAAGAAGATCAGATCTTCATCCTATGCAATTTCATAGTACAAATGAAAGCAAGTTTCACATTGACATGATTGGTTATGTGTTGAATCAGGGTCGACAAGGTTACTATTATCCAGCTGGTAGTGCTTCAAAGGCTATTTTTTCCAGTGCTATTTTGGCAGTAGAAAATGATTGAAAGGTTTCTTATAAATCAGTCACTCTTTGCTCTTCACGTGATAAAAAATTTGAGAGCTAGCTAGAAAGAAAAGCTGCTTGCTAAAAATAAAATAGCCTAAGTGAAGATTAAAAATAATAAAATAACGTCATGTTCTACCATTCTTTGTTAAAAGTCTAAATTAGACGAGAGTCTTTGATCCTGTTGTAACATCTCTTCTTGCAATAATCGTCACACCTTCCGAGAATTTAATCAACTTTAACATTCTGTAAGGGCGACGAGGCAAAAGAACTTTGATGAGCAATTGAAAAGCAAAAAATGCATCTCACCACAACTGAATCCACGTGAACAAAATCCATGTGAGCCAATCACCTATTTACTATACTCGACGTACCTGGAAAATTGCTCTGACGAATCGACTAGCTGCCCAATGACCCAAAGTTCCACAGAGCAAACCCAGATGAATAGCAATCAAACTCATGTACCCAAAGTAAAATGTTGTCTGCAAGAATCCGTGCATTTGGGTCTTGAAAAGGAAATAGTAGATGCCATATAGGAAGACGTAACCGGCTGTACTTGCCCCGCTGCCGAAGGCTGTCCACTGCCACAAGTAATTTTCGGCGTTCAAGCAGAAGTAGACCACAATGATCGAGGTCATACCCACAACGATGGTCAAGATAGAGTACACACCCAAGAGGAATCCGTAGACATGGTAGAATTTGTAGTTCCAAAGGGATGTCAACACATAGTACAGCTCGATGAAGATAGACCCAAAACTGAGAAGGCCGGCAAGTGGGATAAGACCAGAAGGACGGCCATACCATGGGACTTCCTCAGGGATGGGTCTTGGGATGGCGTTGACACGGCACGGGAAATGCTCGGTAGCACCAGCTTTGCCAGTTCCGGCACCCAGTCGGGCGTGGCGTCCCAACAAAGTACCCATGATGCACAGAGGGACCGATACAAAGACCCAGATGAAAAACAACTTGATAATGACCATGAAAGGGATGGTGTTGATAGTTCCATACATCAGAGACACTGCATTGACAAACGATAGGATCGCAACAGTGACAGTGGGTATAAGGAAGACAGTCACACCCATGGTTAGCTGCCATTGACTCGCGCCACCAGCGTTATTGCGACGGGCTGCCGCGGTTGTGGGGAAATACATCTTAAAGAACTTTCCGGATGTGTAGCCTGCCACAATGGAACTCAAACTGTAGCAAACAATGATGGCGTGGTAAACCTCTCCTCGCTCCTCGTGGACCTCTCCGTGAATCGGTCCCATCACAGCAAACAGGATGACACCAAGAGTCAAAACGATCAGCTGCCACCCAGATCCAACTAGAGACGCAAATAAAGGGAGGAATTGTGGCGCACGGAAAACATCTCCATGAACTTGCTTCCATCCAGCATCTTCCACCTTTTCGCCTGAAACCAGGGGCTTGCCATCTTCGTCCACTTCGTCTTCTCCGGCATCCTCCAAGTCGTAGACGATACCGTACCTGGCGTAATCCTTCTTCAATGTCCTCAAGAGGATAAGAGCCACCAATCCAATCAAAAACAAGACCATCATAAAACTGTTAAAAACAGAAAACCAGTGAATGGGGTGCTTGAAAAAGTCGTGATCCAAGTATCGATCAAATCGGGAGTGAAATTCTTCCTCGGTCGCCTCGAAGGTAACTTCCAAAACAAATTCAATCTGGATGCCTGGCTTCAAAAGTTGTAGCGACTTGGGATCACTAGTCAAGTCCACCTTCACAATTTGATCTTTGTTGTAACTAATCAATAAGTTTCTCTTTGTGTAGATGTACTCTTTCCAGTCATCTTGCTCCGAAAGGTCGCTCGCCTGCGCCAAGATGTGGTCCAACCTGTCACGGTCATCCTTTTCCGAAAAGGCAAAATCACTTTCTTTTCCATCTGCCGCCTTGGTAGCAGGGAGGACTTCTCCCACCATACCCCAAACTGGCAAATCATCTAAATACATTTGATAAAACCAACGATCGCGGACCGCCTTCTGGAACATGGTCGTTTGTGACACCGTCAGGGTTCGGGTCGTACATGTCTCCGTCTTGGGTGCGCCAATGTCAAAGGTAATATCATGACCAGAGTGCCTCAAGGCATGTCCGCCCAAATGCTCTCCAATATTCTGCACCTTCCATTCATTGAATCGTCCTTCTTTTTCATCTGGGTGGTGTTTTGTGACTGGGGCGCAATAGGGAAGGGTGTAATATTCATAGGCCTCCTGTGGGTTGGCATAAGGACCAACCTAACAACAAAACACCGCAGTAGATTATTTATGTATAGCCGTATAAGTTCCGAGGAGAGGTAACGTGAGACAAAGTGATGGCAAACATCCGCTCCGGCGCAAGATACACCAAAATGACCGTAGCAATCCTACGAGGCGCTACAGAGCCAATGCGGAGAATTGCCCCACCCTATGGTTCACCTACCTTGTTTACCCACAACTCTACATGCTCTCCCTTCTTATAACGGTGATCACCTGTCCCCGCGGAGACGGAGGAGATCAATCCGAGAACTACAAGCAACCTTGCTTGAAATGGTAATGATATCGGCGCCATTGTCAATCACTTTTTTGTGATTCAATTATTTAATTCAATTGCAGGCATGGATCTGTTGGTTTCTTTTGCTGCCAGGTTTGAACGGCGAGCAGCGCCATGCCATCAAACCAACCGCTCCTTGTGCCATGACCGTTGAATGAAGAGCGCACACTGACTCGATGTCGCCAGTCATTTCCTCGTTCCCGCCAGTCAGTCCCGTTACATGCCGCTCCCATTTGATTACGTAGGCTGCTGCGGCAGAGCAGATACTATCGAATAGCTACAGTAGTCTAGCTAAACTACAAGTAGCTAGCTAGATATTAGCGGTGCACTAGTATTAGAATAGATGCTATCTATGGCTTCGTACTAGGGTCATTCATTTCCAGAAATATAAGCCCGAGACATGGAGTTGAGCAAACGGGGGCGCGTCCGTTGTCGTTCAGTTGGTGCAAATAATGGCACATTCGAAACAGCAAACCCTGGCGATCCCAACTCACGTGCAAAGCCGACCTGACACACGGTCTAGATTGCTGTATATGCTTCGTGATTCGTTGTCCTATTGTGGTCTAATCTCGAGACCTTCTCCCTGGCACTGCCGGGTAATGACTTAGTTCCTTAGCAGTTGTGATGGCACGGATCAAGCTGCTGCCGGCACCGCGGAAATGATCAAGCCCCCCCAAAGAAAAGTTCTTCCATTGTGTAGGATGAGGAGGGAGTTTTCATCTCCGTATCTCAAATAAAAATTTATGGTGTTTGGTTTTCAGGTGGTCCAAAAATCTATCTCACAAGAAGAAGTGTATATCTTCAGTTTGCAAAAAAGGAATGAAGTGGGATGACCCAACCAGTCCAGCTCCGGTGAAAAGAAAAGGGCATCTCGAAGAAAATCCTATGCTTGCGGGGGCTCATCGATGTCGTCATAGACAAACCTCGGGTTGGATGCAGAGTGCTTCGGGCGGCGGGGCTTCAGGCTGTGTGCTGCAAGGGAAACGGAGCTAATATGATGCTTACGAACGGCTAGCAAAGGTGGCATCTCATCTCCGTACTGATATACAACAAAGTCTAGCTAGCTAGAACACGATCAGAGGAGAACAATAGTAAGAAAAAGTGTTTGGGGTGTCACGGATAACCAATCTATAGTAATATCAAGTTAAACGTATCAAGTTAAACGACGGTTCCCCAGAAAGGGTCAGCCTAGCAACGCCAAAATGGTGAATATGAGTTTGTTTGTTTCTGCAATTTAACGGTAAAGACCATTGTTGATGCGGTCAATGACGTAATCGGCAGATGGTGCAAGTGCTGTGAATCGCCTTTCGTACTTCTTGATCATATCCTTCTCCGCCCCCGAAAGTCCTTTAATGTTGTAAAGGTCGCCAACTGACTTGTAGGGTCCGTTGGAGGCGATCTTTCCTGCAACATTGGGGTACATACCGGGCAGCTTCAAGTATGCGCGGACATTGGCGTTGTTGACATCAATGATTTTGCTTCCTCCGAGGTAACCAATATTTTCGTAGTCACGGATGGCATTGGCAGCGGGGGCACCGATGGCAAGTCCGGCGGCAGCGACGGCGGCGGCGGACAAGAAATCACGGCGCTCGGCGTTGAGGGCAGTGGAGGTTTGTGCCTGCTGGGGGGCGACGAAGGCAGCGACAGCTCTTTGGTTTCAAAGGACATAAGGAAAGAGTTGTGAGAAAGAAGGATGTCCATTTTGCTGGCCGTCGCAATATATAGGATATAAAGAATAACACCAGCTCCCAATACAGTTGAAGAAAGTTCAATACAATTCTCATGAAAAACAAGGAGGATTTGAAAGCCTTCTCAAGCACTACCGGATGACGGCAAAGATACGACTGGTGTCACCTAGGAGGAAAAGCACCAGAGCCGAGACAAGTCTTTGCGAGGATCCTTGCGACTCCTACTATATCAAGCACTACGCTAACCGAACAGATACAATCTAAAGCACTTACGAGGCAAGGATGGCGAAGATGGCGAGCTTCATGGTGGCGGCTGTTAGTCAAATAATTTGATTTGCAAGAAGAAATGGACCCTTGTGGTTGAGATGTCGTCTCTATCTCCGTGCATGCCTATGACGTTCGGTCGAATCACGTACACTGTACGACTTCGTAGCAAATCTACACTACTTTCAACTTGAGGCGGTATCTTTTCCCATCTTCCTGGAAAACATCGTACGTTCGTCGCTCGACAAAAGCTCGTCTGACGTCGCCCGGTAAAGTTTGAATCCTTAAAGTGGCTGTCACCGTTGTGACAAGTTGTGACAACAATGGCAGCTACTCTAGCTACTAGCTAGCTAGCTAGTACTCTACTAGTTTGCTACTAGCTTGCTATTAGCTACCTGGTAACTAGCTAGAGCTACTAGCTAGGCTGGAGTAGTGCAAAATACCTGGTAGCTGTCACTGCTGCCACCATGTGTCCAGTAGCTAGCAACACCTCCACCAAGTGAACTGCTGCATCTGTGCGAAGCTGCATGTTTCCTTGAAGCAAGCAGCCTGACATGCATTGAAAGTGTTTCTAAATCATTGCAAACTGGGAAATTGTTTCAGTGCATTGCATGATGTGCCATTTGCAAGCATCAAGCTGATGGCATGCTGGCTAAATCAACTTTCCTCAAAATTGACTGTTCCGCACCATGCAACATATCGGACAGCATGAGTGTTTCACAATGAATTGAGGATTCTCTGGTGCTTGACATGATCTGATGCATGTCAATAAGAGACAACAGGAGACTGAGCAAGTTCATTGAGTTGTTTGCATTCCCAAAAGTTTCACCAAAAGTTGGATTCTTCACAGAATGTGACAGTTGACAACATTTGAATTAATGCAGTTACCTGTGGAAGAACAACTAACAAAACATGAAGCTTGGTGAGTGAAAAATTGGATGGGAAACGAAATTGAGCCAAACAAGCTGTTGGAGAGACATGCTGCTGCAATGACAAAGAATTCAGTTTACTGGTAATTGTGGCTGCACAGTGTTGCTACTTATTGTAGCGGATCTTGAAGTGTGGGTCCTGTGAGATGCCACTGTTGTAGATGCACACATTGTCTAACAAACGTTTGACAAGTTGTCTCTTGCACCATCTGTCATGGCTCGTTCTGTTTGTGTTCTAATTGAAGAAATCCCTCGAGCGCTCTGATTATGCTGCACCTAACAATCACAATCACTGTTGCTCAGTCTTTGTGTTCTT
>Ga0163144_10020448_pt1 | contig 13227 bp, 9 predicted proteins | sample OliLak19BULKMAT1_FD_123175 | JGI IMG/M metagenome (GOLD analysis project Ga0163144, IMG submission 123175) | Freshwater microbial mat bacterial communities from Lake Vanda, McMurdo Dry Valleys, Antarctica - Oligotrophic Lake LV.19.BULKMAT1 | ecosystem: Environmental > Aquatic > Freshwater > Lake... | reverse complement strand
TGGCAGCTCCCACAGATTCAACGCTGCCACCGCCAGCCATTCAATCGCGTGCTTCGAAACTGCAAGACTGGCCGCGAGGCAGCGATCTCGCTGTGGGAGCCGGCATGCCGGCGACGGCACCCTTGTGGGAGCCGGCATGCCCTCGACGGCACCCTTGTGGGAGCCGGCATGCCGGCGACGGCACCCTCCGCTACCGCCGCGACCCCAGTCGCTGCCATGGCAGCTCCCACAGATTCAACGCTGCCACCGCCAGCCATTTCATCGCGTGCTTCGAAAACTGCAAGACTGGCCGCGGGGCAGCGATCTCGCTGTGGGAGCCGGCATGCCGGCGACCGCGCAACAGCCGATCGCCACGGTCGCTGCCGCTTCGGATTCCGCGCAGCAGCGTATCGAATCGCAACTCTTGGCCGCGCCGGACCTCAAACCATGTCCTGGCGCACCACCAGCAGCGTCTGGTCGTCGACGCCGCTCTCGGCGTCCTGATGGGTGAACAGCGCCTCGCGGACCCGTGCCACGACCTCAGCAGGCTCGTCGCTGCCGCAGGCTATGAGCGACGCGAGCCGCTCGCTGCCGAACATCGCACCGCTGCGGTCGCGCGCCTCGACGATGCCGTCGGTGTAGAACACCAGCAGATCGCCGCAGCGCAAGTCGGTATCGACGTTGTGCCACTGGTGCTCGCGCAGGATTCCCAGCGGAATGCCGGCATCGTCGTCGCGGCCCAGCCAATCGAGCGAATCGCTACGCCTGCGCAGGGCCGGCAGGTGTCCGCCGTTGACGAAGCGGAAGCCGCCGATATCGGGCCGCCCGGCGCCGCCGAACACGGTCAGGAAGTGCGGGCGCTGGCGGCGTGAGAAAAAGTGCCGGTTGGCGTAGCACAGCGCGCCGGCCGGGCCGCCCGGGGGCTCTTTGCCGCCGTAAGTGCGCAGGATCGCGTCGAACTGCACCGCTTCCATCGCCGACGCAGCACCGTGCCCGGAGACGTCGGCCATCATCACGCCCCACGCATCTGCGCCGCGGTCCTCGAAGTCGTCGAAGATGTGGCTCAGGCTCATCAGGTCGTAGTAGTCGCCGGCCGCGGTTTCCGCCGGCTGCCAGTGCACCGCATGGGTGATTCCGCGGATCGCCGGATCACCGGGTTGCAGCAGCCGCTGGATCTCGGCCAGTCCCGTGATCGACTGCTGCTGGTGCTCGATCCGGGTTTCGTAAAAGCCCGCGGCGAGGATCGCAAAGGCGAGCCGGCATTCGCGCCACAGCGCGCCATCGTCGACCGCGTCGAAGCGCGCCGGGTCTGCGCTGGTGAGCAGCAGTCGGTATCCGGTGCGGTCGCGGGCGTCGACCGGCAATGCCAGCATGATTGCCGGTCGGAGCAGCGCCTGCGCCAACGGCAGGCTGCGCTCGCGGTCGGAAGTCAGCACCCGCAGCGGCGCGTCGCTGGCCACGCAGCGGGCCGCCAGCGCATCGTCGAACACCGGAAGCCGCCCGCCGCGCGAATCGGCGTCGTGGCCGGGGATCACCTCGCTGCCGTCGGCAGCGAACAAGCCTGCAAGCCGAGCGCGACCCGCGGCCAGCCCGGTGGCATGCAGCATCGCAATCCCGACGCCGGGCAGCCCGCGCAGGATGCAGGTGTGCAGGGCGCGGAATGCGCCAGGAGCATCGCCGCGAAAGCCGGTGAGGTCGAGCAGACGGTCGATCAGGGCGCGGTCGGACATGCTGCAACGTTACCCGAGCAGGCGCGCAAGCGTCACGCACTCTTGCACCCGCACGAGCACCCCACGACACTCGGCATTCGCTCCCGGAGACCCGACATGCCGATCCGCGCCGTCTGCCTCGCCACCCTGTTCGCCCTCGCCGCGCTGCCATCGGGGACCGCCGCCGCCGCGATCGAACGCGCTGCGATCGAACGCGAGCTGGGTGCCGTGCAGGATCAGCTGATCGCCTGGCGCCGCGACTTCCACCAGAACCCGGAGCTTGGCAATCGCGAGACCCGCACCGCGGCCAAGGTGGCCGAGGTCCTGCGTGGACTCAAGCTCGACAGCGTGCGCACCGGGATCGCGTACACCGGCGTGGTCGGCATTCTCAAGGGCGGCAAGCCGGGCCCGGTGATCGCGCTGCGCGCCGACATGGACGCGCTGCCGGTGACCGAGGCCACCGGGTTGCCGTTCGCATCCAAGGTCACCACCACCTATCGCGGGCAGACCGTCGGAGTGATGCACGCTTGCGGGCACGACACCCACGTGGCCAACCTGCTGGCCACCGCCACCGTGCTGTCGAAGCTGCGCGCCGACCTGCCGGGCACCGTGATGTTCATCTTCCAGCCGGCCGAAGAAGGTGCGCCCGAGGGCGAGGAGGGCGGGGCGGAGCTGATGCTCAAACAAGGCCTGTTCAAAGAGCTCAAACCCGACGCGGTGATGGGCCTGCACGTCACCAGCAACCTCAACACCGGCCGCATCGGCTACCGCAGCGGCCCGCTGATGGCCGCGGTGGATTCGTTCACCATCAAGGTCAAGGGCGTGCAGACCCACGGCTCGCGGCCGTGGCAGGGCGTCGACCCGATCACCACCGCCGCGCAGATCGTCAACGGCATGAACACCATCATCAGCCGCCAGATCGACATCACCGATACGCCGGCGGTGATCAGTTTCGGCGCGATCAACGGCGGCATCCGCGACAACATCATTCCCGACAGCGTGGAGATGATCGGCACCATCCGCACCTTCAAGCCCGAACATCGCGTGCAGATCTTCGAGCGCATCAAGCGCACCGCCGAGAGCATCGCGATCAGCCAGGGCGCCACCGCCGAGGTGCTGATCGACGAGGGCTATCCGGTCACCGTCAACGAGCAGCGCCTGACCGAACGCATGCTGCCAACCTTGAACCGCGTCGCCGGCGAGGCCAACGTGGTGCGCGTGCCGCTGACCACCGGCGCCGAGGATTTTTCCTACTATGCGCAGGAAGTGCCGGGTCTGTTCGTGTTCATCGGTGTCACCGATCCCGCCATCGACCCGCGCAAGGCGCCGACCAACCACTCGCCCATGTTCACCGTCGACGAAGCGGGACTGCCGCTGGCGCTGGATGCGCTGGTGAGCCTGGCGGTGGATTACCTGCAGGCACCGTAGCGTTTGCCGGCGGCTTGCTGCCGCCGGTAAACCAGCAGACGTCAACGCGAAGGCGATGCAGCGGTCTTGCCGCCGGGGTGTGTCGACAGGAATGCGAGCAGGCGCGTGGCGGAGGCGCGGCGGTTGTTCTCGGCGAAGAAGCCGTGGCCTTCGCTGGCGACGTACAGCGTGTCGACCTCGGCACCGGCACGCTGCAGCGCCTTGTGCATCGCGCGCGTGTGCGCCTCCGGCGCGATGCGGTCGCGCCCACCGGCAACCAGCAGTACCGGGTCCTTGATCTTTGCAGCGTGGCTGGTGGCCGATGCCGCAAGCAGCGCGTCGTCTGCACCGACCCACTGCGCCATCCAGGTCTCCACCGATTCGCCGCGGCGTATCCGATCGCCGGCCATTATCGCGAGATCGTAGATCCCGACGTAGCCGACGCCGCAGCGGTACAGATCCGGCTCGCGGGCCAGACCCATCATCGCCGCGTAGGCTCCGTAGCTGCCGCCAACCAGACAGATGCGCTCTGGATCGGCAATGCCTTCGGCGATTGTCCAGCGCGTCGCGCCGGTCAGATCGTCCTGCATGCGCGCGCCCCATTGCAGTGCACCGGCCTCGCGGAACCTGCGCCCGCGGTTGCCCGAACCGCGGAAGTTCAGTTGCAGTACCGCGTAGCCCGCCGCGGCGAGCAGCTGGGCATCGTCGTCGTATGCAAGGCGATCGAACACGCCGAAGGGACCGCCATGCGGCATCACCACCAACGGCATTTTGCCTTTGCTGCCACGCGGGCGGGTCACGAAGCCGTCCAGCACAAGACCGTCGCGCGCTTCCAGCCGCATCGGCTGCACATCGGCCGACAGCGCGGGATCGATCCACGAGCGGCGGCTGAGCAGCCGCTCGGCGCGGCTGTTGCCGGTATCGAACAGGAAAAAGTCGCCGGGGTTGTGTGCCGACCACGACAGCGCAAGCGCATAGCGCGCATCCTTGCTGGCAGACACCGGCAGCACCGGCAGGCCACCGAAGCCCTTCTCCAGGCTGCGTTGGCGCAGCGCCTCTGGATGCTCGGGGTCGAAAAACGCGGTGCGCACAGTGGCGCCAGTGTAGACCACGCCGATCGGCTCGCGGCCCGGTCCGGCCGAACGCAGGATCGTCCACGGGTCGAGCGCGGCATCGCGCAGCAGTTGATTGCGCGAGCCCTCGACGGTGTCGTAGGCGATCACGGCATCCGGGCCTTGCGCGCGTTGCGCTCGCAGGTAGGCCACGCGGCCGGCAGCATCGAAGCCAACAGGAGTTTCGACGATGCCGCTGGCCGCCTCGTCGTTGACCAGTGTCCAGTCTTTGCTGTCTGCCGCTCGGTGATAGAGCTTGCGCACATTGTCGCCGACCATGCCCAGCGCGAATCGCACTTTTCCCGCAGCATCGGTGGTGAAGCTGGCGCGCGGCAGCGGCGCCTCGGCGAGGGCCGTGCGCTTGCCGGTGTGGATGTCCATGCGCTCGACCCGCGACGTGGGCATCAGGGTCATCGGCCGTGCCTCGATCAGCACGTGGCGCGGCTGGTTTGGCAGGGTGTCGAGCAAGTAGGCGGCGACTGCACGCGGGTTGAAGCGCTCGCCGAGGATCTGCGCGTCATCCTCGCCGGTGGCACGCAGGCCGACCAAAAGTTTGGCGCGCGAGCCGTCGACATTGAGCGCGTACAGCTCGCCGGTGGGGATCGGCGTCTCCAGCACGCCGAACTTCTCGGCGATCGACACGATCAGACGATCCGCGCTGACCCAGTCGAAGTTGGAAACGTGGGTGTTCGCGCCGAGCGAGAAGCTGGCCGTGGCCTTGAGGTCGCTACGGCGGATCACCGCCAGCAAGGTCTGGTCCTCGCGTGCGACGGTGGCCGCGAGGTATTCGCCATCCGGGAACAGTTGCACGTCGACGAAGCCCTCGCGGCGCAGCCATGGTTCGAGGTCGACGGTGTCGGTGGCGGCAGCGGGGGTCACTGCAGCGGCAAGCAGGATCAGCAGTGCGCGATGGATCGGCAGCATGGACGTCTCCTTTCGTCGATGGGCCGGGCTTCGCCGCGACGGACACGGCATGCTCGAACGCGATGCCGGCCCTGATCAACCCATCTGCGACCGCGTTGTCGCGAGCGGTGTCAGAGCCGCGCGGCCAATCGCGTGCCCTGGTCTATCGCACGCTTGGCATCCAGCTCCGCCGCGATATCGGCGCCGCCGATCAGGTGCACCGGCACGCCGCTGGCGACGACCGCGGCGTGCAGCGCGCGGTTGGGTTCTTGTCCTGTGCACAGCACGACATTGTCGACCTCGAGCAGGCGCGGGGTGGTGCCGATCAGCAGATGCAGTCCGCGGTCGTCGATCTTCTGGTAAGTCGCCGCGCCGATCATCTCGACGCGCTTCATCTTCAGCGTGCTGCGGTGGACCCAGCCGCTGGTCTTGTTGAGGCGCGCGCCGAGCTTGCCCTCGGAACGCTGCAGCAGGAACACCTGCCGCTGCGGCGCGCTGGGTTGCGGCGCGACCAGCCCGCCACGGGTCGCCAGCGCCGGGTCGATGCCCCACTCGCGCAGCCACTTTGGTGCATCGACGGTTGCCGAATGGCCTTGGTCGACCAGGAATTCGGCGACGTCGAAGCCGATCCCGCCGGCGCCGATGACCGCGACCCGCTGTCCGACCGGTTTGTCATGCGCGAGTACGTCGACATAGTTGAGCACCTTGGGGTGATCGAGTCCTTCGATGCGCGGTGTGCGCGGGGTCACCCCGGTGGCGAGCACCACGGCATCGAACTGTGTCGGTGCAAGATCGCGTGCTTCAACGCGGGTGGCGAGCTTGAGCTCCACGCCCGTGATCTCGATACGGCGGCCGAAATAGCGCAAGGTTTCCTGGAATTCCTCCTTGCCGGGAATTTTCTTCGCCATGTTGAACTGGCCGCCGATCTCGCTGCCTGCATCGAACAGCGTGACCTTGTGGCCGCGCTCGGCCAGCACCGTGGCGCAGGCAAGACCTGCGGGGCCGGCACCCACCACCGCGATGCGCTGTGGATGGGTGGTGCGCGTCCAGTTCAGTTCGGTCTCCGCGCAGGCGCGCGGATTGACCAGGCACGATGCAGTCTTGCGCTCGAACACGTGATCCAGGCAGGCCTGGTTGCAGGCGATGCAGGTGTTGATCTCGTCGCTGCGGTTGCTGCGCGCCTTGTTCACCCACTCGGCATCGGCCAGCAGCGGGCGTGCCATCGACACCATGTCGGCCTGGCCACTGGCGATGATGCGCTCGGCGACCTCGGGCATGTTGATGCGGTTGGTGGTGATCAACGGAATGCGCACTTCAGCCTTCATCTTCTGGGTGACGAAGGCGAAGGCCGCGCGCGGCACGCTGGTGACGATGGTCGGGATGCGCGCTTCGTGCCAGCCGATGCCGGTGTTGATCAGGGTCGCGCCCGCCGCCTCGATCGCCTTGGCCAGTTGCACGATCTCCTCCCAGCTCTGGCCATCATCGACCAGATCGAGCATCGAGAGCCGATAGATGATGATGAAATCCTGGCCCAGCTTGGCTCGCGTGCGGCGCACGATCTCGACCGGAAAGCGCATGCGGTTGGCGAAGCTGCCGCCCCATTCGTCGTCGCGCCGGTTGGTGCGCGCGACCAGGAACTGGTTGATCAGATAGCCTTCCGAGCCCATCACCTCGACGCCGTCGTAGCCGGCTTCGCGCGCGTACACCGCGGTCTGCACGAAATCCTCGATGGTCTTTTCGATGCCGCGTGCGGACAGCTCGCGCGGCGTAAACGGCGTGATCGGGCTCTTGACCCGCGATGGCGCCACGCTCAGCGGGTGATAGCCGTAGCGGCCCGCGTGCAGGATCTGCATCGCGATCTTGCCGCCCTCGGCGTGCACCGCGTGGGTGACCTTGCGATGGCGATTGACCTCCCACGGCCACGACAGTTTGGATGCGAAGGGTCCCAGCCAGCCCTGCACCGAGGGCGCGATGCCACCGGTCACGATCAGCGCCACGCCACCGCGCGCGCGCTCGCCGAAATACGCCGCCAGCTTCGGATAATCGGCCGCGCGGTCTTCAAGCCCCGTATGCATCGACCCCATCAGCACCCGGTTGGGCAGGGTGGTGAAGCCCAGATCGAGCGGCGAGAGCAGGTGGGGATAGGGCGTGGTCATGCGCGGTCGCTTGCGGTTGGAGCCGCCACCATGCCGAGGCCCGTGGCCGGGCGCAAGCGGCTGGCGTATGTCGGATCGACAGACCGTTTGAACCGACCGCGCTTTGCGCTGTCGCAAGCGCCATGCAGGCGACCGGCTGCGGCTCGTTGCGGTGGATGCGGAGTGCGGCGAACAGCCGCGCCTCTACGTTCCTTTGACCCCGCAACGCGCGGGCCGGCGCATACTATGGGGACCGTCGAATGGTGGTACCGCGACATGCCATTTGCAACATCGTTTCCTGTCTTCGGCCGCAGCAGTCTGCGCCTCCTCTACGCTCTGGCAAGGTCATGAGCCCGCACGAACCGCTCGTCGATTCACCATCGAAGTTGGCCGCCATCGCGGCAGCCTCGCTGATCCTGCCACTGGGCCTGGTGGTCGTCGCCTATTTCGGGATCGAGCAGGTCCTGGATCGCCGCGAGCAGTCCGCAGCACTCACGCCAGAGCGGATCGCGCGCAACCTGCGGCCGGTCGGCGAGGTTTACTCGGGCGACACCGGCCGGGCCAAGCTCGCTGCGGCCGCCGAAGCCGCCGCCGCCGCTGCGCCGGTGTTGGCAACGGCTGCCGCATCGCCCGGGGAGACGATCTACGGCGGACTGTGCATGTCTTGCCACGTCAGTGGTGCGGCGGGCGCGCCGATGCTCACCGACGCGGCTGCGTGGGCGCCGCGCCTGGTGCAAGGTGAGGATCTGCTGGTCCAGCACGTGATCACGGGCAAGGGTGCGATGCCTCCCAGAGGCGGCAATCCGGCGCTCAGCGATGCCGACATCCGCCTCGCGGTGCAGTTCATGATCGGCAAGGCTGGCGGCTGAGCGTGGACTTCACCATCGCCCTGCTGGGTGCGAGCTTCCTGCTGTCGCTGGTGGCACTGCTGGTATTCATCGCCTCGCTGTCGAAGGGACTGCTGCGCACCTCCAAGCGCGATGCCGAAGTGATCTTCGGCGACGACGAGGTGGGCCTGGCCGAAGATCCCGCGGCGGGTGCGGGCGCCGGCAGGCTGCAGGCATCGATCGAATCGGCTTCCGGGGCGATGCCGCACGCAGCGATGTCCGAGGAGCTTTTGCTCGAGCGCCGCGAGATCGATCGCTCGTCGGTGCGGGTGGTATGGCTGGCGCTGACGCTGGCGATGTTCTGGCTGGTGTTCGGCTCTTTCGCGGGCCTGACCAGCGCGCTGAAGATGCACTGGCCGGACTGGCTTACGCAGTGGGCCGCGCTCGGCTTCGGTCGCCTGCGACCGCTGCACCTGAACGTCATCAACTATGGCTGGGCATCGCTGGCCGGTGTCGGCATCGCGTTCTGGATGCTGCCGCGACTGCTGCGCACGCCGCTGCGCGGCGAGTACTTTGCGATTGCCGGTGTGCTGTTGTGGAGCTTCGGCGTGTTCTGCGGCGCGGTAGCGCTGCTCGCCGGTTACAGCGCCGGTCTGGAATGGCTGGAGTTTCCGTTTCCGATCCCGCTGCTGCTGGTGATCGCTGGCGGCCTGATGGCGGTGCCGCTGCTGAAAACCCTGGCCGCGCGCAAGGTGCATCATCTGTATGTATCGGTCTGGTACATGGGTGCTGCCTTGTTCTGGTTTCCCGTGCTGTATCTGGTGGCAAACGTGCCGGGCGTGCACTTCGGGGTGCAGCAGGCGGCGATGAACTGGTGGTTCGGCCACAACGTCCTGGGCCTGTGGTTCACCCCGCTGGGACTGGCAGCGGCCTACTACTTCATTCCCAAGGTATTGGGTCGGCCGATCTATTCGTACAACCTGTCGCTGCTGGGTTTCTGGACCCTCGCGTTTTTCTACTCGCAGGTCGGCGGGCATCATCTGATCGGCGGGCCGCTGCCCTCGTGGCTGATCACGCTGTCGATCGTGCAGAGCGTGATGATGGCCGTGCCGGTGATCACGGTGGCGATCAACCAGCACATGACGGTGGTCGGTCGCTTCGACGCCTTGCGCCATTCGCCGACCCTGCGCTTCGTCGTGCTCGGCGCGATGCTGTACACGCTGACTTCGCTGCAGGGCTCGATGGAGGCGCTGCGCAGTATCAATGCGGTGACCCATTTTACCCACTACACCGTCGCCCATGCGCATCTGGGCATGTATGGGTTCTTCACCATGATCATGTTCGGCGCCATCTACTTCGTGATGCCGCGCGTGACCGAGTACGAATGGCCGTATCCGCGCCTGATCACCGCGCACTTCTGGCTGTCGTCGATCGGCATCGGCATCTATTTCGTGTCGCTGACCATCGGCGGCTGGCTGCAGGGCAAGGCAATGCTCGACGCCGAACGGCCGTTCATGGACTCGGTCCTGCTGACCATCCCGTATCTGTATGGGCGCTCGATCGGCGGTACGCTGATGACGCTCGGCCATCTGATCTTCGCGGTGCACTTCTCGATCGTCGCACTGCGTCTGGGGCCCAAGCGCGTCGGTGCGGTGCAGCTGGCCGAGCGGGAGGCGCTCGCCAATGCACAGTGAGCGCAAGCTGGTCACCGGCGCGATGCTGATTCTGGCTTTCGCGACCGCAGCACTGGTCGTGCTGCCGTATCTGCAGTTGCACAAGCTTCAGGCCCCGGAGGGCCTGAAGCCGTATTCCGAGCAGGAGCTGCGCGGGCGCGCGGTGTACATCGCCAGCGGCTGCATCTACTGCCATTCGCAGCAGCCGCGCGATGCCGCACTCGGTCCGGATGCGAGCCGAGGCTGGGGTCGCGCCTCGGTGCCGGCCGACTACGTGTACGACCGCCCGCACCTGCTGGGCACCATGCGCACCGGTCCGGACCTGTTCAACATCGGCGTGCGCCAGCCATCGGTGGACTGGCATCTGGGGCACCTGTACCAGCCGCGCGCCTACGTGCCCGGCAGCATCATGCCGGCTTATCCGTACATGTTTTTGATCAAGCAGGCTGCAGCCGCCGGTGACAAGACAGTATCGGTGCCGCCACCGTATGCACCCGCAGAGGGCGTCATCGTGGCCGGCCAGGATGCGCTGGATCTGACCGCGTATCTGCTGGCGCTGGACCGCAGCTACCCGGTGTATCGGGATCGCATTGCGCCGGTGCAGGCTGCCGCCGAAACCGATCAGCCCGCGGCGGCTGCGCCTGCGCCATGAACGATCGGCTCAAGCAGCGTCCGCACGAGCGCGAGCTGGCCGATCCCGACGAGGAAGTGCGCCCGCTGCCGTGGATGGTGGTGGCGATCTTTGTCGCCACCGCGCTGTGGGGCACCTGGACGGTGTTCACCACGCCCAGCGGAACCGCTGCTCGCTACGGCGATCAGCGCGATCTGGCAGCGCTCGCCGCCGATCCGCCGCGCATCCTCGATGGCGGGAAGATCTATGGCGTTCGCTGTGCCGCCTGCCACCAGGCCAACGGCGCTGGCATCACGGGTGCATTTCCGCCGGTCGCCAACTCCGAATGGGTAGTGGCCGACGCAGCGCTGCCGCTGGCGATCCTGATCCGCGGATTGAACGGGCCGATCACGGTCAAGGGCAATTCCTACAACGGCCAGATGCCCAGCTTCCGCGATGTGCTCGACGACGAAGAGCTGGCAGCCGTGGCGACGTGGCTGCGTAGCAACCTGGGTAACCAGGCGTCCGCGATCACGCCTGCCGAGGTGGCCTCGGCGCGCGCGCGATGGGCGAATGATCCGGATGCGTTCGAGAGTGGTGCGGCGCTGGTCGAGGCGACCGGCATCACGCCGTGAGCGCGCAGATCGCCGCTGCCGCGGGTGTTGCGCAAACCGAGTTGGCGCACGAAAGTGCGGTCGACGCACTGCTCGCGGTCGAAGGCATGTTCTGTCCGGCCTGCGCGCGCGCAGTCGAGATCACCCTCGAACGGCAGCCGGGTGTCGCCAGCGCGCAGGTATCGTTTGCCGCCGAGGCCGCACGCGTGCGCTACGACCCCGCGCGCGCCGATCCGCAGCAGTTGATCGACAGTGTTGGTCGGCTCGGCTATGCGGTGCGCGCGGTGCGCGGGCTCGATGAAGCGATACCGCGGCATGCGCCGCTCGAGCGCGCGCTGGCGACGCGGCTTGCGGTGGCGGTGGTGTTCGGCATGTGGAGCATGGGCTTCGCGCTGGCCGACTATTTCAGCAGCGATCTGGATCCCGCGACCCGCCTCGGCCTTTCGTGGGCGCAGGCGCTGTTCGCGCTGCCGGTGATCAGCTGGTGCGCGTGGCCGTTCATCATCGCCGGTTGGCGCACCCTGCGCGCACGCACGCCCGGACTGGACACCATGATCGCGGTGGCGGTGACCTCGGCGAGCGTGCTGTCGCTGGGCAATCTCGCGCAGGATCTCGCGCAGGTGTACTTCGACACCGCGGTGATGCTGGTGATCTTTCAGCTCGCGTCGCGTCTGGGCGAGCGCGTGCTGCGCCGGCACGCCACCGACCGCGTGCGCGAACTGCTGGCGCTCGCACCCGAGCAGGCGCAGCGACGCGACGAGGGCGGACTGTTCCATCTGGTGCCGGCCGCGACCCTGCAGCGCGGCGATGTGATCCGGGTGAGCAGCGGCGGCGTGGCAGCGGTCGATGCGCGGATCGTGCGCGGTCACTCGACGCTGGACCTGGCACTCGTCTCCGGCGAATCACAACCCGTCGCAGTCACGGTCGGCGACCTGGTGCCGGCCGGTGCGATCAACGGTGCCGGCGTGCTGGAGCTCGAAGTCGTCGCCGCCGTCGGCGAACGCCGGCTCGACAGCTGGGCGCGCCTGATCCAGCAGGCGCTGTTCGCCAAGCCCGCCCTGCAGCGCACCTCCGAACGCATGGCGCAGGCGATCACGATCATCGCGCTGGTGGCCGGCGTGATCGCACCAGTGCTGGCGCTGGCCACCGGTGCCAGCCCCGCGCAAGCGTGGGAGCGCGCGCTGGCAACCATACTGATCGCATGTCCGTGCGCGCTGACCCTGGTGATTCCGCTGAGCATCTCCACCGCCATCAGCGCTGCCAGTCGGCACGGATTGTTGATCCGCGATCCTTCCGCGTTCGAGCGCGCGGCCCGTATCGACCATCTGCTGTTCGACAAGACCGGCACGCTCAGCTGCGGGCGCATGCAACTGCGCGCAGTGCGCAGCGCGATGCCCGATATCGACCTGCTGGCGATTGCGCGCGGCATCGACGCGGGCCAGAGCCACCCCATTGCGCGCGCGCTGGCCGCCAGCGGGCCGCAGGTCGCGCTGCCCGGCCACGCGCAGGCGATTCCTGGCGCAGGCATCGTGTTCGAATTGACGGCACCTGCTTGCGGGCTGTTGGCCGGCACGCGATTGCGACTGGGCAGCGCGCGCTGGATCAACGCCAATCCATTGCCGGAGGCGAGCGACGACGAGGGCACCAGCGTGTGGTTGGCGATCACCGCTCCCGGCGCTGCCGAACAGATCGCCGGCTCGCTGCTGTTCGACGACACGCCGCGTGCGGAGTCGGGAGCACTGCTCGCACAATTGCAGCGCAGTGGCTGGACGCCGATGGTGCTCAGCGGCGATAGCGCGCAAGCCTGCCGCCGCATGGCCTTGGCGCTCGGCCTGCCGCCGCAGCGGGTGCAGCCCGAATGCTCGCCCGAGCGCAAGCGCGAAGTGGTCGATGCCTTGCAGGCCGCGGGAGGACGCGTGGCCTTCATCGGCGACGGCATCAACGACGGTATGGCGCTGGCGCAGGCCGATCTGGGCATCGCAACCCGCGACGCCACCGAGAGCGCAAAACTCGCCGCAGCGGTGGTGCTGATGCGCGATGGGCTGGACGCGATCCCCGCGTTGCTGGATCTCGCGCGCCGCACCCACCGCGTGCTGCGCCAAAGCCTGGTGTGGGCGGTGCTGTGGAACCTGCTGCTGATTCCGGTGGCCATGCTGGGTCTGATCAGCCCCGCGGTGGCGGCAGCCGCAATGGCGGCGAGCACCTTGACGGTGGGACTGAGTACGCAGCGCTTGCGTATCGCCTGACACGCTCCATGG
>Ga0163144_10020445_pt1 | contig 13228 bp, 10 predicted proteins | sample OliLak19BULKMAT1_FD_123175 | JGI IMG/M metagenome (GOLD analysis project Ga0163144, IMG submission 123175) | Freshwater microbial mat bacterial communities from Lake Vanda, McMurdo Dry Valleys, Antarctica - Oligotrophic Lake LV.19.BULKMAT1 | ecosystem: Environmental > Aquatic > Freshwater >... | reverse complement strand
GATATTCAGTTCGGGTGTCTCCAGACGAATATTGCCGGAGACTTTGGAATCCAGGCACCGGTCCAGAACGGCACAGGCCGTTTGAGTTCGCTGGACAGGATACGGTGCCTTACCAGTCACCAGCATGCGTTCGATCTGCGCCACGAGGCAGGCAGAATAGGTCACATTGGGTGTTGGCGGCAGAAAAAACTGAGTCGATAACAGCTCGCCGTTCTTCATCCGCGTGGCAAAGGTGTAGTCCTGAACCGCGCCGTTCAGCATCAGCAGTGTCGTCCGCAGACCATCATTTCGTTCAATCAGGTAGGCTGCGGGATCTTTGACCAGCTTTGGCAATTCTCCGTTATTCGCAAGATCCTGGGGGCGTGAGTCGAGGTCCGACAACCCCTGCATGGAATCACTGCGGGCGAATGCGGCTTCCAGCAGACGACGAGACCACAGGCCATCATCGCCTGCCTTCCAGACGGCGTCTCCCTGCAGCAGTTGCACGGAACGGATTCCCGTCTCACCGCCTTTTCGCCGTTCTACCATGCACTGCATGGCTTCCAGTGCGTGGTAGTCCATCGGGTCCGACCCACCCACTCCCACCATCAACGCTTCGTCGAGTTCCGCACCCCACGGCACTTCCACTGCAGGCAGCCTCCACGTCACCGGCAATGAGGAACCGGCCAGAAATGGAAAATCGAGCCGCTGTGAATCCTCAACCATCTGCTTCGCTTTCTGCCAACTGTACGACAGATGTTTGTCATTGAAGACAGGAACGGCGCGACCATCCTGCTGGAAGACTTTGACCGCCTCCTGAAAGAATTCAAAACGCGGGTACAGCACCTGTCCTTTCTCGTTGATCGGGTACCTTCCATGCTCCGCAATAATCACGACGCCATCGACAGCCAGTTTACTGCTGCCACAGCGGAGTGCCTCGGCAATCGACGGGTAAACAGTAAACCCGTGGTCAGCAGCTCGCTGTGCGCTCAGATCACCCTCCGGCTTTTGATCCACGTACAGTGAGACGACCTGGACCGGAGGCCGATGCCAGTGACCGTGCCGCGGATATCCGATCAGAAAGCGATCGCCCATGTGCTGTGCATGTGACTGATACGTCCACACGGTGGTAACAATAGCGATGCGAATCGGCCGCTCCGCCTCATCAGACGGACCGCCTGCTGCGGACCCGGCCCACAACCCTGCACCGGTCAGACCGGTCAGCGTTGTACCGGCGGCAGTGCTCAGAAATCTGCGTCGTGTCTGCATCAGGTTCTCCGGAATGTGGATTCAGTTGTGGGTTGGTACTTCACGGCCGCCAGATGCGGTGTTTCCAGGCGTTTCTGGTCCTGAAACAGAGATTCGATCCCGGCTGCTGTCATGCCGGTTGTCAGCAGAGTCCGTTCGATGGGATACGGAGACTTACCAGTCTGGAACAGAGTTTCGATATGATGCACCTGAGGACTGAAGAAGTTCCGCATCGAATAATAAGGCAGGTAAAACTGGACAGAAAAAATCTCGCCGTCGTGCAGACGAGCTGCCATATTGCAGTCACCAACAACCCCGCCACCCTGCTGATCCGGACCGGCCTGAAACTGCACGATACTGACCTTCAGACCATCGGCATACTCAAAACGATACGCATAGGATCCGCCAGCCAGTCGTTTCAGATCCTCTGTTGTTGGCAGAACGTTGCTGTAAGTTGGACGAGCCGGATTGAGCTGATTGCTGCGGGAAAGACTGGCTTCCAGCAGTTCCGGATCCCACCCACCGGCCTGCCATGAACCTGCCTCGAATGCCTTCCAGAATCGTTCACCGCGAAATGCTTCCACAGCCACAATTCCGGATTCACCGCCCTTGCGGCGTTCTACAATCGACTGCAGCGCTTCGATGACATGAATATCGCCGCCATCAATTCCACCGCCCCAGATCCCGACTGCTTCCTTCACTTCGGCACCCAGTGGCAGATCCACGGACGGTTGCCGCCAGGTCACCGGCAATGAGGATCCCGCCATCAGGCCAAAATTCATGTTTTTAGAGGTCTCCACCATTTCTTTGGCATAGTCCCAGTTCCACGACAGATGCTTGTCGTTGAAAAGCGGTGCCGTCCGGCCAGTACTGCGGTAGACATCCACAACCTGCTTGAAGTACTCGTACCGAGGATACAGATGCTGGCCCTTGTCGTTGTGGGGATAGTTTCCGTGCTCACCGATCAGAAGGACTCCGTCAACCTCCAGACTGCTGCCTCCCTGAGTGAGTGCTTCCGCAATCGTGGGGTAGATTTTCAGGCCCGGATGCCGGGAGGCTCGCTCACGGCTGAGATCATTTGTTCCCACCTGTTCAACATACAGCGAGACGACGTCCATCTCGGGACGATGATGTCCATTCTCCCAGCCATAACCTTCCAGAAATCGGTCTATGATATGTTCTGAATGGGAATATTTATGATAGATCGTGGTCAGCGCGGCGATTCTGGGGCGGCGTCTGGCACTGCCAGCCCCGCAGGCTGTCTGCCCCATCGTCAGCGCCGTTGCGGTACCGAGAGCAGCCGTGGCATCTGCCAAAAATCTGCGGCGGGATTGAAGCATCGATATCGTCCTGCATAATGGATATTTCGACTGTCCCGGATTGGTAAAAGTGTCTGGAACCCAGGCACCTTTTTTATACTGGCTGATACTCGATCAGAACCCAAGTGATAACGCCTTGACGATGCAGTTGCAAACGATCGTTACGTGTTTCAAACGTCGCGTCAGTGGGCGCTTATACCTTACGCAAAAGTCCATGGCACAAATTGCGCTGTTCTGAATCAAGTGACTTCGTAGTGAAATGGGCAGAGAACTGATGTTCGGGTGACCTGGCCTGAGACGCGAAGGTATCATTTTCGTCTGCGACAAGGCGGTGAGGTGGTGGCCAGTTTACTCAGTGGCTTTGGGTTGCTACGATCAATCATTCGAGGAGGAACCCAGCGATGATTCAGAAAATACTTCATTTTGTTTTGCCTCGTCAGCAGAATCTGTGGGTAGATTTTGGCTCAGGAAGTTTTCCGAGCTGGTGAAACAGGGCGATTTGGATATTTTCAAACGTCTTAAAGCCATAGGCTTTTCGCATGGTCAGTTTCGCTTTGTTGTTGAAGTCCTCTCGCATCAGATGCGCTTTGACGCTGCGAAGATTGTACTTCAGAAGCTCACGCAGTTTTACTGTCTGTTTCACAACACGAGCGATGCTTCAGTCAGGAACGAACAGTCTGGCCTTGCCCACTTCAAACCCTCCATCGACATGTAAGTTGTCAATTCCTACTATTAACGTTTTAAATTGCCGAAGCATTCTTGCTTGCCCCAAAAGCCTTGACGATGACTAATCTTCTTTTTCCTGGCCGTCATCATTTGCTCACCAATTTCCAATTGTCTTATCTGACACTCGTAACCCAGGGAGATATCGCACAGCTTAGGGATGTCGAAGGAAAACCGCTTCGAAATCAAGGATCGATTGATAATATCCTTTGGGCCGTCACATCCGCTAACCACTCCAATACACGACGAAATCCGTTGCCCGCTTATCGTCGTGTTGTCGCAATCGAGGAGATGGGAACACAGTTGGATGCAAACAGCTTCACTTACCTCATTGATGACATTGGATCCAGCAAGCGATTCGCGGAATATGTGATCAAAAAAATCGCGGTGGATAGTCAGGGTCGATTCGACTTGACACCACAGAATACGGTCGTCGCGTCATCGACACCCGAGGTGTTTGAACAATACATCAAACTTGGTTTTCAGATCTTGCCTGTTGAGCTTAAAGATCGGTCCGCTCGGACGTTTTCCCCCGATCCACCCTGGATGGTAATGGATAAATGCATCGATTCCGGGCTGCGAGGCGAAGATTGGCGAACACAAACTGACTTCGTATCGCAGGTCGCACGTGCCACACAGCGGCTCTATCGTAGGTACGACATTGGCGAATTGATCCTGCGCCTGCACCGTTCACCCATCCTGACTGTCGATGGCGACCTTACCGAAACTCGCGACTACAACACCTATGTTCGCGCATTTGACCATGGCTCAAAGCGGAAGTACGAGCTTGTTCGAGAACTCATCAAGCCGGGAAGGATTGTGGATATTGGATGTTGCACTGGCGCGCTCCTCGGCGAATTGACACGCGATCCAGGATTTCGCGAGTCCGATTTTTACGGAATCGAGATTGCTCGTCCACTCTTCGCGGAATGCCTTCACCGGAAAGAACAAGGGATCTTTGGTTCGGAAAATGTGTTTTTCTACCAGCAAAACATCGCTGAACGTCCTGTCTTTGCAGATCATACGGTAAACACTTTTACGACGTTCGCCCTCACGCACGAGATTGAGTCCTACTCGAGTCGGGAGGCACTGCGGAGATTTATCGGCCTGCTGCACCAGCAACTGGCCATCAATGGAAGATGGGTTAATGTGGACGTGGTAGGGCCTCGAAATAGACTTGAACGAATCCTGATGCAACTCAATCGTCGCGACGGCCGAAACGAAGACTACGAACGTTCGTTCAGTTCGCGCGAGCAACTTAAAGACTACCTGGATGGCCTATCGACATACGCTCGCTTCAAGCGATTTTCGATCGATTTTCGCCAGGATGAAGGATACACCCTGCCGTTTCAAGAGTTGGAGATAGACGGCAAAAACTATATTGAACTCACTATGCAGGACGCCTGTGAGTTCATGAGCAAGAAAGACTACTCAGATAATTGGATAAGCGAAATGCACGAAACTTTTTGCTTCTGGGACTTTCAAGAATGGCAGCAAGCGCTTACGGAGGCTGGATTCCGGATCTCAACATCTTCCTATGAGTTTACAAATCCCTGGATTGTTGAAAATCGCCTGGCCGGAAAGGTGAACTTGTTTCGCCATAGCGACAAGGGCATCGAACCAGTGCCGTATCCTGTAACAAATATGGTGCTTGTGGCAGAAAAGTAACAGCACTCCGTCGGGCAACACCGTTATAATTTTTCAAGTGGGTCAGCGGCTCCGCCCACTGACGAGGTGCTGCAGCGAGCGGAGTCGCGGGGCCACTTTTGAAGAAGCCCAACGGCTTCGCCAAAAAGTTCTTCGAGCTGGATTCGCACCTTTGCGGAATCGATATCGCCGTCATAATAAAGTTCGAATCCTCCTCCGGTCCGCTGTTTCATTTCATACCGCAATACAGGATGTCGCCGCATAAGTCGCGTTACCTCCATACTGTGAATCACCAGACCTGATGATGTCCGATATTCAATTTGCTCTCTCCCGTGAAAGTTCACTAACAGGCGTTCCTGATCATGGACTTCCAACGCAGCAAAATCGCCCGTGCGATATCTGAGCAACGGTAGAAATGGATTGCGCCCTCCGGTCAGAGTAATCTCACCGTGTACTCCCGGCGCACACTGCTGGTCGTCTGCATCCAGAATCTCAACATGCAGATCATGCGGTAAAATGCGGTGCCCTTCATGCGTTCGCACTGCGATGATTCCCGCCTCGGTCATCGCATAGAGATCCAACACCGGACATCCATAGCGATTGCCTAGCCTCGTCGCATAGGCATCTGACAAATGCATAATGCTTGAGATAATCGCTTTCGGCGAATAGCCGACATCAATCGTTTCCAAGGCTTCGAATGCAACAGGATCGCCGAGCCAGATCGGCGCTTGCCACTCATCGATATACCGAGCGCGGTCGTTGGTTGATCTCCAGGCCGATGGGTGCAGGTTGACTCGCACACAGCCCGCTTCCTGTAAATAGGCGACGACAATCGTCGTTGTAAATGCGCCGGGATATGCGGCGATATTGGTGATTGCAACGTTTTCGGGACCACGTGGCAGTTCAATTCCGTGAAGCGAGCGAAGCGCGAACTCAATGAGTGGTACTCCGCAGGCTGCCGAATAGGGATGGTGTGGCGTGCGTGTCGGATATCCCGTTGTTCCACTGCTTGAAAAAACGATCGTTTGGTCAAGTGGCATCGAGTCTGGAACGAATTCCCAGACTCGCGGGGCGAGGTCAGCACGACTGAACGTCGGAATATCCTGGAATGGAGTTCCGGGGCGAGATTGTTTGCGATAAAACGGAACTTCGCGCAAGCAACGTTCGACATACGGGAAAAGCCAGTCGGGGTCCGACGGATTTGTTCGCGATGCAGCATCGTTGAGTGATTTCGCAAAGGAATGGACGCGATGTAAGCCTGCTTCATCGAGCTGTTCACCGTTGGGCCAATTCCAGATCGGAGCGTGTGGATGCTGTCGCATGCGATACAGCAATTCGCGTCCTCGTGGTGTTAGCAATGGAAATCGTTCCGCCTCGGTTAGCTCTGGATACATCCCGGTTACTCTCCGTATCGACTGGCAGCTTCGAGGGCTTGCTTTTTCGCCATCGCTTCGCGAACTTTCCTGGCGCGCCGTTCCGCTTCGACGGTGGCTCGAAGAATTCCTTCACGTTCAATACTATCGAGCGTTTGTTTGCGATCGGTCGCCTGTTCGATCGACTCGCCCTTTGGCCGTAAGCTCATCGATGCAAGGCATAGTCTCACAAACTCCTCTCTGCGGTCTGGGTCACTGAGACGGTGCTCTGGGCTAACGATCTCTGACAGCATTTTCAATGATTTGCTGTTTAACCATCTCCACGATGCTTTGGAAAGTTCTGGGTGGCCAAGGAACCAATCGTCGTGCAGGAGCCAGGTTGCCACGCTCAACAGAGCCCAGTGTCTCATCGGTTGATTCAGCGTTCGAGAGCTGCGTTCCAGGCGCGTGAAAAGATCGGTTTTGTCTCTCAATGGATTGAAGTCTCCAAACTCGCGGTAGTGGTCGCTCACGATGGCGATCAATTGGGCAAATCCGGTGGTCGTCTTACAAGTCTCGATAAACTCCATTGGGCATTCGCTGAGCCGGCGAAGCAGTGTTTCCAGCAGTGGTCCTTCGTTGTCCATAGTTCTTACCGGATTAACGTTTGTGGTATTGAGCACGACTGAACTGCCGAGCGAACACAAGCAGATCTTCCATCGAACTGACTAAGTGAACATTCCAGCCATCTTGCTTCATTCGATCGATTTTATCGCTGAACTGGCCGCGAATCGCTCCTTGATAACCGGGCAAGTGGAGTACATACGTCGCTCCTCCTCGACACAACTGTATCGCTTCGCGGGCGACGTCCCACCCAAGTCGCTTGCCTCCGCTTTCTTCAAGCATCGAGAACATGTCATAGTCGCTAAGAATCAGGATATGAACTGGATTTGTCAACTTTGATTTCTCACGAAAAGTCTCCGACAATCGATGGATACCAAACGAATAACCCGTTCCGAGATAGTTGACGAGCGTGCGAAGTACTGTCGATTGCTGGCGAACAAACCCATCGGTAGAGACAGTGCCACCAGGCTCTCCCGACAAGACAACTTTGACTTTGGCACCGACTCGCAGGGCGGACATCGCCATTACTGCGCCTGCCAATACGGGATAAGATAGTGTCAGTGCCGGATCTCTCATGGATCCAGAACAATCGACTCCCAAATAAAGATCGAATGGCGTTCGCCGCGGTTCTGTTCCGGGCGAATTCCCGACCAATCGTTCTCGCGTTGTTACTCCCGGAATGACGATGGGACTGGCTGCGAGGGTGCTTATCCAGTCAATGCGGTCAATTTCGCTCGATGGATCCCAAATATCGAGCCCTTCCGGAATCGGATCGGTGGCCACTGGATTTTCACGAGACGGAAATGGTATCAAGTGTGGAATCGCTCGTTCGCGATAGTATCGTACAGCAATATCCCGCTCGTTCAGCGTGACACCGGAGGCTTTTAGAATCTCGGCATACTCAAATGGATCACGATATGACTTGATCGATTTGCGACCTGAAAGTTCGCTCGGGACTTGACCTCTCCCTTGCCCCTCTTGTTCCGATTGATCAGACAAATCGATCGGGTCTAAACCGGAAAGCGATGGATCTTCTGCCGGATGGATGGCTCCCGTCAACTCGTCGTCATCAATTTCAGCGAGTCCATCGGGGTATCCGTTGGCTCCGGCATCGATGGCATCACACCAGATTCTCGCTTCTTTTCTGGCTGCCTCGGCTTCTTCGGAAACATAGGGAAGATAAAGACAGGCAAAGCGACCGCCGCCTGCGAGCCAGTCTTTCGAATAGCTACGAATGAGCCTGGAGCATAGTAACGCATCTTGATTGATTCGCGAGTCAATATCCTGGCTCGTCAACGTCTTACGAGGCAGGCTCCACAGGATCTCGTACGTTCGCAGATAGAGAAGCCAAAGCTTCGACTGAGTTGATTCCTTCTGGATTGCCCGGTAGACACCCGCCATGTCTCGTCCGCATGAACGGTGGAGGTAGTCGTTAATCAGCAGATCTGCGTACAGGTTTGCAATTATCGGCGCATACGACTCACAGCCAGGCAGGCCTCGTCGAATTCTCGCAAGTAGTCTCGCGTTGTCAGTCAAATCAGCGGGACAGTAGACATGATGGCCGATCTCGTGCGCTAGTATTTCTGCGGCGAATTCTTCCAGGCCTTGCTCAAGAATCTGCTTCAAGCTAATGACAACAGCGTGATCGACCAACCGAATCATTGCAAAGCTGCCGCTTAAAGATTCGCGATTTTCGTCCTCCACACTGACACACCAGGCTGGTTCATGCAACTGGATATAGGGGCTCCAATCCGCAATCGCCTGTGGCCAGGCTTCCAGCCAGTGGGTCTTCAGCGATTCGAGCGTTTTCATTTGGGTCATGGTCCCGTTTTCGTGTGAGATGAAGGAACATTCACCGATGTCCGAGCAAACAGGAACACATGAAATGAAGCAGGGATAGTGACGGCCAGCGTCGTGCCATCAAACGCGAAGCTGGTCGAGTTGGCCAGATCCGAGCGATTGATTGTTGTTCTATCCCACTGAACAGTGCCATCTGCACTTACGTGAGGATTGGATTTCGCAAGGGCGCGATGCCCTTGAAAAGGCTCGACATCGATTCGTTGGATGACCGAACCGAACCGATCCGCAAAGATCTGCCATACATGTTGTCCGTCACTGACCATCAGTTTGTTATCGATCGTTGCTACTGATGGTGGCTTCATCATCGATCCTCCAAAGCCACGAAATGCAGCGCAAATGGCAACTTGCCTTACTTCAAGGTCTCGCGCACGCTGTGCATCCATGGAATTGCACCATGGATTCTCGTCAAGTTGGGTAAGGTATTTACGAATAACGCTTTCATCAGTGTCAGGATTTAAACCGAAAAGAGACGCGACCGCCTGGGCTGGAAGCAAACTCGCGGCGGCCAAAGCAGAGCGGCGAAAATGCGACATCCCCGACACCCATGCCGCAACTTTTCCTAAAACGAGCAGCTCATCGACACTCTCCGCGTGCGGATTCGTTTGAGCGAGCAAACGAATCCATCTCTCCGCAGCTTGCGACGATTGCTGTTCGATTTGCACCACGGCATTGCTCAGGCAACCTGCAACTTGACGGGGATCTCTCGCCAATTGCTTCGCGACTTTGGGCAGGAGCCATTCCCACAACATCGACAAATGAGGGGTTCTCGTTCCCTCACCAAAATGTCCGGCTGCGAATAGCTCTAGTGAAACCTCGTATAACTCTGCCGTTGCCAGTCGAGTTCGCTCAGGCAACACCAGTTCGATTGCGGCAATATTGTTGCCGATGCGTGTTCGAACATGTTCTGCAAAAGCATGAGGATCAATCTTCGAACCCTGTTTGACTCGCGATCGAAAAAGTGCGTTCAGTGTATCTCGTTGGTCTTCAAGTGACCGCTGGAACACTGCGGGAATCGCAACGTTCAACGAATTCATGGTTGAGCCTCGATAAACAGATCATGAATCACATTCTACTCCTTCCACGTCAACCAGCGCAGGTAATTGGTATAGCGTTGGTGCAAGTATTTGAGTTTTAGCACATCGTCGTACATGTGACCGTAGAATTTGCGGGAGCCACTCCACGATTTCAGAAGCCTTTCGATTTCCACCATTCGCTTGCGTACCTCGCGTTGGTCGAGCGCGTCGAGCCCTTTCTCGAATTCTTTACTCAGTTCGAGAACTGGATCATCGCGATCCAGCTGGAGGCGATCGTACTCGGCACATGACATGTCAAACATACGGCGCAGCCAACCAATCTTGTCACTTCGAAATGCCGTATTATCAGCGGACTCAAAAAAAGGACAGTCGGGGTCCTGGACCATTTTATCGTGGAGCACAAATGGAATTATTTGTCGAAGGTCCTCGAGTTCCACCTTGTTCACACCACGAAAATACGACATCGCTTTCACGAACATCAACGTCGTCATCATGGCGCGAACCGACATTCCATTCTTCGTTTGGGCACCAATATCTTTGAGCTTGTCTTTGCCTGACTCGGCAGAGCTAATTTGTTGCCAGTCGATCGCTGACAGTTTGACGGTATCTTTGGTTTTGTACTCAAATTGCGATGCAGCCGCCTCGCAATACTCAAATTGGCTTGCGAAAAACTCAAGTCGTCGAAGGACCGGCGCTGGAACGTTGATGGATCGAATCTCGCGATGAACTCGGTCACTTTCCTCGGCAGTAAAGAGGATCTGGGCAGGCATCATTTCTTCCGGTCGAATGCCAGCTTCGATCCTTTGCAGCAACTCACCGAGGAATCGGCTATTGAAGTGAAGCGCCTTGACGACAATATCTATTCGGTCACGCAGTGCTTCGATGACTTGATACGTACCACCGCCTGCATCGTCGTTGGCCGTCAGATACCAGGCCGCATCGGGGCATTCAAACGTTTGATCGTACAATTCCGCGTAATTGTCGGACATCAGAGTCAACAAGGCAGATTGCGTTCGAGTCGGGATGCGGTTGTATTCATCAATGATCTTGACCCGCATGCCCAGCCACTTGCGCCATGCAATCCCGATTTGGTCGATGCTCTGTGCTTTGATCAGGTCCGAGGGAAGTGGATTGCCAAGCAGATCGGCGATCGTCATTTGCGGTTGCCCTTTTTGGATCGACCGTCGCACTTCCTGAATCGGATAACCAGCCAACACGCCCATCAGAACCGCACTCGACGTTTTACCTCGACCAGGACCGCCGACGAGTAGACATTTGGCTCGAACCGCAAATGTCAACAGTGGCATCAGGATGAAGCTGCAATAGCTTTGGCCCGAAGGCAATTGGACTGGATTTCCACGATCGCCGATGGGATACGACTGAGCGACGCCTTCGTTGTACTCGATGTCGTAAAAAGGACTGATGACCGCATGATTGACGATCCAAAAATAGGCTTGCCGCAGTTTTTCATCTAACGGAACGCCGGCTGTCGATTCTTCGTTTACTTCGACCGGTCCGCGATAGAGATCGGCAATATCGAATTCGCGAGTCACCGAACGCTCAGAAGGATTCGTCGGCGCCTGGGATACTCGTTTAAAGAAATTTTGCAGCATGTGTCGCTCAAATCCGGGAACGAGAGTAAGTTGCCAAACGATCTTTCATCAAGCAAATTTTTCGAAAACGTGCGTTGCGTGGCAGTCACCGCAGCACTGCGGCATCTTACCACATCTTCTTTTTCGAAATACCCAGCCCAGGTCGTTCAACGTCTCTGCGGTATCCAATTCGTCTATCGAGACTCCAAGGCTTTGAGTTGTAAAACTGCATGGACTGATTTTTCCCAACTCATCGACAAACAAGAAGCGATCACCGGGCGAGCAATCTTCGATTGGAATCGTTGCCTTGTTTGCCGACGCATAAATGCGTTGCAGATACTGAGGGGAGCTGCACACGATCATCCCGTTCGACTTACAAGAGTCTTGAATCGAAGGCAGTTTGGCGATTAACCAGCTCACTTGGTCGGATGTCAGCTGATTTTCAGGGAAGTACTCGGGCCGATCGTTGCCGCCGAGCTGATTCATCGTCAGTTCGTCGAATCCCCAGCCTGCCATGGTTTCGCAAAACAAGGGGAATTGTGCAATGTTTTTGCTGGTTAAGATGGTGTTGACTCGAAGCAAAGGCTTTTTGATGGATCGTCTACTTTGTAATTGTTCTACAACGCTTCGCAAACGGTCAAACATACCAGAAAACTGGCGCATTCGGTCGTGGCTTTTTGCCAATCCATCAATGCTGATCGTGATTTGATCAAACAGTTGCAGCGCGTCGCTCCGAACTTGTTCCGAGCAGAGTGCGATACCGTTCGTCGTGATTCCGACGGCCATTCCAAGTTCGCGAAATGCAAGCGACGTTTCGCGCCATTTCGACCACTGCAGTGGTTCACCGCCAAGCCAAGAGACCAAGACACGTCGATTGCGAGCGGCTTGAGCCTCTTGTAAAATTTTCCCAAAGCTCCTGAGTTTTCCATCGTCGATGACAATCGCTGAACGTTCGAGGTCGCGGCTAAAGCCGCAGAAACTGCAGCGCAAAGCACATTCTGTGTTCACTCGGACGACGACAACCAAATCATAACTGTTCGAATGCATAAAGCCGAATGACCATTCTTGAAATCATCGCTGCCGTTTTTGGTTTCTTGTGTGTTTGGTTCTATATCGTACGGAATGTTTGGTCATGGCCAACCGGACTGGTGCAAGTATTGCTCCTTATCGCGGTTTTTTATAACGCAAAGCTTTATGCGGACATGGCTCTCCACGTGGTCTATGTTGCACTACAAATTTTCGGCTGGATATCCTGGATCAGGTCGTCGCGAATTCCCCAGCCTGATACTCCTGGTACAGAAATGGTGGTGGTTCGTTCACTGTCTCGACGAGGAATTGTCACATCCATCATTACGACATTCCTTCTGACGGTCGCGTTCGCTTTTTCGTTGACCCACTGGACTGACGCAGAGCTTCCGATAGCAGACTCGTTTGTGGCCGCTGCAAGCCTTGTTGCCCAGAGCTTGCTCGCGACTCGCTATCTTGAAAACTGGATCTATTGGATCGTCATCGACACTGTGGGGGTTGGTCTCTTCGCTTACAAAGAACTATACCCTACTGCGATTTTGTATGCCTTGTTTTGGGCCATGGCGATTGCAGGGCTTATTCGCTGGATACACGCATTTCGCGACGATCGGATTGCCAAGGCCAGGTCTTTATGACGTCAAGCAAGACAAAAATTGGACTCACTCTGGGGAAGTTCGCTCCTCTGCATCGCGGGCACCAAAGTCTCATCGAAGCGTCTCTCACGGAAATGGATCATACGATTGTCCTGATTTACGATTGTCCGGAACTGGATGTTTCTCCGCTTCCTGTTCGTTCCCAGTGGATTCGGGACTTGTACCCGTCCG
>Ga0163144_10020444_pt1 | contig 13228 bp, 15 predicted proteins | sample OliLak19BULKMAT1_FD_123175 | JGI IMG/M metagenome (GOLD analysis project Ga0163144, IMG submission 123175) | Freshwater microbial mat bacterial communities from Lake Vanda, McMurdo Dry Valleys, Antarctica - Oligotrophic Lake LV.19.BULKMAT1 | ecosystem: Environmental > Aquatic > Freshwater >... | reverse complement strand
GGCGCCGACGTCATCCTCGACATGGTCGGAGCTGATTACGTCGAGCGCAATATCCGTGCGGCGGCTGAAGATGGGCGGATCGTCAACATTGCGTTCCAGCAGGGCTCGAAGGTCACCATCGATCTCGTCCGGGTGATGCTGAAGCGGCTGACGCTGACCGGGTCGACGTTGCGCATTCGCACGACAGAGGTGAAGGCCGGCATCGCGGCTGCAGTGGAAGCCAACATCTCGCCGCTTCTGGCCGAACGCCGCGTCCGGCCGATTGTCGACCGTATCTATCCGTTGGCTGAGGCAGCAGACGCGCATCGGCGGATGGAAAGCAGCGCACACATCGGCAAGATCGTGCTGACGCCCTAGTGTTGCGCATCTGACGTTTGGTCCCCGCCTGCATCTGGCGTCTCAACCAAACGTCAGATATAAAAGCAACAGTAGTCGCCCACGCATTTTTGCAAAACGCGAGTTTCTTTCGCTTTCGGGACCGGCCGAAGCCCGTTTTGCCGCAAACGCGACATGGCAGTCTTGATGTGCTAAGTGTTGCGGCAGCCGCGCAAATCCATGCGGCGATGTTGCTTTTTTTGCCTTACGCAACAGCGGCATCACGCTTGCCTCGTCGCCCCCGACGCCCTCGCTCGGCCGCGCCGCCCCGGAAAGGGTCAGAACAATGCATAAATACAAAATCGGCCAGACTGTCTATTTCGACGCTCCGCGCAATCGAATGGCGGCGTCGTCGGAAATTTACAAAATCGTCCGCCTGATCCCGCTCGAAAACGACGGCATTTTTTATCGGATCAAATCGACGGCGGAAGCCTTCGAGCGCGTCGCCCGGGAAAGCGACCTGTCGTTGCGTACTGCCGCCTAAGCCTGCGAAGTGGGCCTTTTCTCGAGACCACGCTTGCGGGCGGGCCTCGACGCATGAGATGGCATACTGAGTTCACCAGTACGACAGAGATCGAGACAGACATGGCCAAAGGTCAAAAGCATTCGAATAAAGAGATACGGAAACCCAAGGCGGACAAGCCAAAGAAAGGCGCCGCCCAGGACAACTCGGTTGCGGCGACATTCAGCAAGTCGGGCAAGGCCCCGGCGAAGCCAGCCAAGTAGATCCGGCGAAGCCAGCCAAGTAGATCTGGCGAAGCCAGCCAAATAGGTCTGGCGAAGCCAGACAAATAGATCTGGCGAAGCCGACAAAGTAGTCGCGACGAAGCCAGCCAAATAGCTCCGGCGAAGCCAGTAAAGTAGGCGCGGCCAGATGGCGCCCTGAACGGGCGCCTTTTCGCAAACGAGCCTTGCTGCCGACGAACCCTATCGCGGCAGCGTCGTCCGGCCCATCAGCGCAAGGTCGATGGCGTGGGCCGCCTGTCGGCCTTCGCGAATGGCCCAGACCACCAGCGACTGGCCACGACGCATATCGCCTGCGACGTAAAGCTTCGGCTTGCTGGTCACGTAGTGGCGTTCGTCGGCCTTGACGTTGCCGCGCGCGTCGAGGTCGAGGCCGAGGCCATCTGTCAGCGGCGAAACAAAGCCCATGGCGAGCAACACGAGGTCGGCTTTGATCTCGAACTCGCTACCTGGAACTTCTTTGAACCGCTCGTCGACCTTGACGCAAATGAGGCCAGTGACTCGGCCGTCTTTGCCCTCGAACCGCTTGGTGTTGACCGAGAAATCGCGATTGGCGCCCTCGGCTTGGCTGGACGACGTGCGCATTTTGAGAGGCCAGTGCGGCCACGTCAGGTCCTTGTTCTCGCGCTCGGGGGGAAGCGGCATGATCTCGAGCTGGGTGACCGACTTGGCGCCCTGGCGGAAGCTCGTGCCGATGCAGTCCGACCCGGTGTCGCCACCGCCGATCACGACCACGTTGCGGGCTTGGGCGACTTCGCCGGTCGCACGGTTGGACAGCGGTTCGCCAGAGACGCGACGGTTCTGCTGGGGCAGGAAATCCATGGCGAAATGGATGCCCTGGAGATCGCGGCCGGGCACTGCGAGATCGCGCGGACGTTCAGAGCCACCCGCAAGCAAGACGGCGTCGTAGAGGCCGGTGAGGGCATCGATCGAGACATCGGCGCCAGGGCCGACGGCCGTGTTGCAATGGAAGGTCACCCCTTCAGCTTCCATCTGCACGACGCGCCGCGACACGATGTGCTTTTCCATCTTGAAGTCGGGGATGCCGTAGCGCAGCAAACCGCCGGGATAAGCGTTCTTTTCATAAACGTGCACGTCGTGGCCAACGCGTGCGAGTTGTTGGGCCGCAGCCAATCCGGCCGGGCCAGAGCCGACGATGGCAACGCGCCGACCTGTCTTATGAGACGGCGGCTGCGGTACAACCCAGCCTTCCTGGAACGCGCGGTCGGCGATGGCGGCTTCGATCGATTTGATCGTGACCGGCTTGTCATCGATGTTGAGCGTGCAGGCGGCTTCGCACGGGGCTGGACAAATGCGCCCGGTGACCTCGGGGAAATTGTTGGTCGAATGGAGGTTGCGCGCAGCCTCCTTCCAGTCGCCCGAATAGACGAGATTGTTCCAGTCCGGGATCTGGTTGTTGACCGGGCAACCGTTGTGGCAGAACGGGATGCCGCAATCCATGCAGCGTCCGGCTTGGTTCTTGAGCTCGGTGTCGGCGAGTGGAACGACGAACTCGTTCCAGTGCTTGGTGCGCTCCTCAACCGGCTTGTAGACCCGGTCGACGCGCTCGAATTCCATGAATCCCGTCGGCTTACCCATCGGAGTGTCCCAGTCGAAGGCCAGCCGGGCGCTGATATGGCGCCGACGCGGCAGAATTGAGTTTGACCCGCTACATAACCCGGCTCGCCGCCCCCGCAAACAGCCAAGGGCACGATTTTGTGATACGGGCTTTATGACACGGGTTTGACGGGCTGCTGTAGCGGCCGTCGCCCGTGTTTTCCGCAGCCGAGCGAGGATCCCTTCCCGCTGCCCCGCCAACACGATAGACTGCGGCAATGACCCAAGCCATCCACCGCCCGGCGACCTATGCCGATCTAGAAGCGTTGCCAGCAAACCTCGTCGGCGAGATCGTTAACGGCACGCTTCACGCCCAGCCGAGGCCCGCACCGAGGCATTCACGAGCCGCCAGCCGCCTTGGCGCAGAACTCGACGGGCCATTCGATCGCGGCCGAGGCGGCCCGGGCGGTTGGATCTTCCTCGATGAGCCAGAATTGCACTTGGGCCCGCATGTCATCGTGCCAGATATCGCTGGCTGGCGGGCCGAGCGCTTGAGCCCGTTTCCGGAGGCGGCCTTCATAGAAACACCGCCAGACTGGGTTTGCGAAGTGCTGTCGCCCTCGACCGCACGGCTCGACCGGGCGGAAAAACTGCCGATCTACGGCAGCTGCGGCGTCGGCCACGCCTGGTACGTAGACCCGCTCGCCAAGACGCTCGAAGTTTTCGCGCTAACTGGCGGCAAATGGATGATTGCTGCTACCTTCAAGGACGCCGATCCCGTCGCAGCGCCGCCGTTCGACGTGCACACGTTCCCCCTCGATGTGCTGTGGGCCAGGGATATAGCGTAAGCAGCGGGCGTTACCGCTTGTTGTCCACGAAGCGCGCAATCGCGGCGACCACGGCCGCGTCCTGGCCCGCAAAACCATGGAATCCCTTGGCTTGACACGGGTCGCCTGCATCGGTCCCGCCTTCCATCCATTGGACGATGGCTTTACCTTTACTCCAGCCGACGAACGGCGCGACGGCCGAGGGGGGCGTATGGTGGCAGCCGTCCTGTCGATGGTGAACGACGAGCGTGCGGGGAAGCGCTTCGAGCACAGTTTTCGACTGGACTTCTGAAAGAAATGCCGCTGTCAGGACGAGGCCGTCCGGCTTGGCTTTAAGCGCGGCGGGAACCCGTAACGAGCCCCGGCTCGTCGCCACGATCACCACCGGGCTGGCGACCGCCCTCATGTAGGTGACGGCTTGCGCAACGTCGACGCCCTTGTCGACAGTCAGTGTCGCGACGCCATGCTTCAGATACGCTTTGCGCGTCCTGACGAGTTGATTACCTTTGAGGCTCGAAAACGCTCCGCTTGCCTCGATGCCCAGGATGCCATCACCACCGGGGATCAGGATCACGCTGCCGGTCGCAGCGTCGGGTTTGTTCAATAGTGCCAGCCCGCCACCCACGCTGACAGCTTGCTCGGCCCGGGTGGGCCCGGACAGGGCATTGAGGGCGGCAAGAAACCAGAGTTTTGTGACGGGGTTCATGACAGGCGGCCTTTATGCACGAGCGCGCGGTAGACTGCACAGGCTCCGAGCATAAAGGCGCTACACTGACAATCAACCACCCACGAGCATTGTATCTATCTAACTTTCGTCCAGTTCCCTGCTGCCCAGCGCGTGGCGCGATTCCGGCGCTTCAGCGCTTCTGGCAGCCGGTCACCCGGTCGACGATGTCGAAGCGCGTAATGCCGATGTCGGCAAGCGAACGGTCATCCATTATCGCAAGTGCACGCATCGCGCCGACTTGATCCCGTTGTTGCTTCCATGCGGACACGATGCGGCCAAGAGTGGCCGTTCCGATGAATTCTGACGACTGGGAAATAAACGACGACGCTTCAGGCGATTTACGATTGATCGTTTCATAGGCAGGCATTTTCGTCTCCAAGGCGATAGCGGTCACAGCCCAGGTCACGCCCGGGATGGTTTAAAAGTCTGATAAAACTCGAGAATCGAGCACCGCTTGATAATCCTCGATATGGGCCAGCCGCACACTTGCGACAACCCTGGCCTCGTCTGACCAGCCATGCACCAACTGCAGCGTCATCCCGACGCTGCAGTATGGAGCGCAGCATTTGCCATAACGCCAACTTAATCTGTGTTTCTCATTCCGCCGCTTTGGGAATGTCCAGTGGCGCACCACTGCGCGGCGAAAGCTGCCGACGCAATAAGTCGATATGAGCGCGCAAATCGTAATATTGATCGGAGAACTCGAGCGGGATCTTGATGCGGCTGACCCCGCGGTCGATCCGATCCAGGTCCCCGCGCGCATCGGAGATCTGTACTTGCGTTATGGCGGGGTGATCGTCGAGGCTCGCCTCCAACGCCTTCATCTGCCGGTACCAGAACAGCAAACGACGCCTCACCGTCCACGTATAAAGCATTGGCAGAATGCGCGCGAGCGGCAGCGCGATCGACAGCAACGGGAGCAAGATCAGCAGCGTCCGGGTGCCATGCTCGTGGAAGTAGGCCGTGACCCAGAACGGGATGCCCATCCGCTCGTTGAACGGGGCCACCGCCCGTAACAGGAACGGAAGTTCACCAGACTTGAACATGATTTTGGCGTCGCGCGCGACCTCGTACTCAGCGTCGCTGGCATTGGGAAACTCACCGGCGCGATGGAACAGGATCGGCTCGCCGTCGCGGTCGAAGCCGCGTCGTGGGTTATCCATCACGGCATCAGCGAGCAAGCTGACGATGGCCGAATGTACCGACTTTTTCACGACCAGCGCGACAGACGTCGCCAGCAGAGTGATGTCGGCAGACGGGATTTCTGGCGCGAGTTCGATCGAGCCCCGGTGCATGACGAGCTTTGTCAAATACGGGAACCGCGACACGTAGGCGTCGCCTTCGTCGGCAAAGTTCATCAGAAGGATGTCGGGGGTCCGCATCAGCTTGAAGATTTTAGGCGTTTCCGGCGGCAAGATGAGAAACGCGACGTCGGCCTCGCCCGACAGCAGCGGCTTGGCGTCTTCGGTCAATTCCTGTTCGATAATTTTGGAGTTGGTTTCGTCGACGCCGTTGGCGCGCAACAGCTTCATGACGATGCGCTTGGCCCCGCCCTCGGCAGAGCCGATCCAGATCTTGCGACCCTTGAAATCCGATAACGACCTGGCGAACTTGGCATCGGCCGCCGTGCGCCGGTAGAACACATAGATCGGCTCGTAGAATAAACGACCGACCGACAATAAGCTTTCGACTTGCCGGTCGTGAAGAGCGCGTTCCTCGGCCGTCGCGTAGCGGCCCTGGAGGCTGCCAGCGATACCGCCTTTGACGAAACCACCATCGAGTTCCGACGCACCGCTACCAAACAACCCCGTGATCGTGTTCGCCCCGCCGGTCAGCGGCCGCAGCTCGACATCGACGCCGTACGTCGCCATTTGTTTTTGGTATTGCAACGCGAGATCGTTGTAGGCCCCTTCGGAGCCGCCGCTGGCGATCACGATGCGGCCGTCCGGCCCCGGCTTTAAAATCACCACAGTAAGCCACAACGCACCAATGATCAGGGCAAACGTCGCGAGAACCGACAGGGTGAAGTTGCGCACTTTACGTTGTCTTTCTGTCATGCCGGGTTCCTCGATTGGAGACCGCTAAAGCGGCCGTCGCGGGTTCCCGGCCGGGTCATGAGGCTGGAGAGAACCCAATTCTGATGGCGAGTAGATGGCGCGAGCGCTGCTGCACCGCACCACAACTTCACCTTCTATGCCTCGCGCGGTTGTGCAAGTTGTCGATTGGCCGCTTGGGATGCGATAGACGATGCCGTAGGGGCATAACGGACATCGCGGTGGCGCGCCGCTACGATCAAACCGATCTGCACAGCGAGTGACGTAGCTGCCCGACATGGCCAGCGGATGACCGACAAAAGGGAACAGAAACGATGATCAATTCGACGCACGCCCCAGCCTTCAGCCGCCGGTATGCCGCCGCAGCGCTCGCCATGTTCGCAGCCATCACGGTCGTCTCGCTCTCCGGCACGGCCCTCGCTCACGGCCCGACGCGCCAGAAGGTGACGGCCAACATCACGATCAACGCGCCGGCCGACAAAGTCTGGGCGCTCGTCGCCAAATTCCAGGACATGAGCTGGCATCCAGCCGTCGCCAAGACCGAGGGCAGCGGCGGCAACGACGTCGGCGCCAAGCGCACGCTGACGCTGCAGTCAGGCGGCACGATCGAGGAAGAATTGACCAAGTATAGCGCCGCAAAGCGCGCGTTCAGTTATGAGATCAAAGCCGTCGACGTAAAGGTTTTGCCGGTCAACAACTATTCGGCGACGTTATCGGTCACCGACGACGGCGGCAAAACGGTCGTCGAATGGCGAAGCGCGTTCTATCGCGGGTTTATGAATAACGACCCGCCGCCGGAGCTTTCCGACGAAGCCGCTGTCAAGGCGGTCGAGGGCGTGTTCAATACTGGCTTGGCGGCGCTGAAAAAGAAGGCCGAGGCGGCAGGCTGATGCACACCATCTGGCGAAGCGGGGCAACTGCTGCCGGGATCCTGGCTGCATGCGGCTTGATCGGCGCGGCATGGTCTCAGACCGGCACGCCCGCCGTTGCGCCGCCGTCTTCCAACCCGCTTCGCTTTGCCTACGTCACCAACCAGGGCAGCCAGACCGTGTCCGTCGTCGACCTCGACGCTTGGACCGTTGTCGCAGAGATCGACGTACCCGGTCGGCCAGCGGGCGTTGCCCTGTCGCCCGACCACGCCACCATCTACGTTAGTGCCCCTGAAGGCAAAGACGTGGCAGTCATCGATGCGGCGAAACGCAAGGTCGTCCGGCGCATCCCCGCAGGTGACGGCCCGCTCGGGATCGCCGTCGCACCCGATGGCCAGTTGTTCGTCGCCGACTGGTACGCCACTTACGTCTCCATCATCGATCCGACCGACGGTAAGCGCGTTGCGACACTGACCGCCGGGCAATCCCCCTCCGGTATTGCCATTTCAGACGACGGGCGGACCGTGATTTCCGCAGACCGTGACAGCAATCAGGTTTCGATCACGCGATTTCCGATCGCGGCCGTTCCCGGGCAGACCGCTGCGGGCCGATCCGCTTCCCACACGACCAACGTCGTCCCGGTGGGTACGCGCCCGTTCGGCGTTACGCTCAACGCCGACGCAACGCGGGCCTACACGGCCAACGTCGGCAGCAACGATGTCACCGTCGTCGACGTAGAGGCCGGCAAACCGTTGGCCTCGATCTCGGTCGGCCGCCGCCCGTACGCGATCGCACTGTCTCTGACCCACGGATTTGTCACCGACCAGTACGGCGGCACCATCACGGTGTTCGACCTCGCGACGAACAGCGTCACCAAAACGGTTGAAGCCTGCGACCACCCGGAGGGCATCGGCTTCGACCCCGGCCGGCGGATGGTTTACGTCGCATGCTGGGGCGACAACGTGCTTCTGCGGCTGTCCGCCGACACGTTCGAGCTGGGCGGCAAACTCGCCGTCGGCGACGGTCCGCGGGCCTTCGGCGTTTTTCTCGGCCGCTGATGGCCTTTAGATGCAGCACCAACGAACGCCGTATCATGCGGTCGCATGTCACGAAGTTGGGGCATCTGGCTGGCATCTGGGCATTACGACGCGTTCACTTCCGTTCCTGGCGCGGCCGGTGTACCTGATGCAACATACAAAAGGTTTCGGACCGATGCCGTCGCGCGTTTGCATGGCGAGACAAAGGGAACCGGCGCCGATCTTCTGGGAGCACCGTCTTGATCCATCCTCAGGTAGCAGCACCGTTCGCAGTTCTCGTCGCCAGCGTTTTGCTCGCGACGTCAGCGCTTGCTCAAACCGCCGCGACGGCCGCAACAGCCGCATCGCCCGGCACCACCGCACTCGACATGCTGTTTGAAAAAAAGCACCTCGGCAACTTGGAGGCCGGCCAGAAGCTGACCTATCGCTTCACCCGCGACCCGAGTAAGCCTGAGCTACTCGGCCTAGGTTTTTCCGACGACATCACCGTCGACATTAAAAAGGTGGCGACCGACGGCACCCGCGAAGTCGACGTCCGCGTCTACACTGGCGACCGCGCGCGCGATCCGCAGATCATCGACGGTCTGACCGGGAACCCCATTCTGGTCGTATTCCTCGACCGCTCGGTGTCGTCGTACATGGCGGTGGCGGGTGGCAAGGTGCCCTACCTCAAGGAGCGCTTCCGCTCGGCGTTCCGCGACCGCCCGACGCTGGAACCGGTCAAGGTCAAGTTCGGCGACAAAACCGTCGACGCGACACGGATCACCATAGCCCCGTACGTTGGCGATCCGAATGCCTCAAAAATGCTCGGCTTTGAAAATTCCAAGTTTTCGATCGTGGTCAGCGAGGCCGTTCCCGGCCATTTCATCGAACTTGTCGCCAATATCGACAACTCTGTAAAAGACGCGCCCAAGCTCGTCGAACGGATCGTTATGGCTGGCACGGAGGTGGTGAAATGATCCAGCGCTCAGCCCTCGCCGCTGTTGCGGCAACCGCTGCCCTACTCTGCGCCATCGCTTCGTCCGCATCGGCCGAGCAGCAACCCAATGATTATCCAACCGTAGCGCGCGCCGACTACATTTTCGCGTGCATGCAGGTCAACGGACAGTCGCGGGAAGCTCTGGAAAAGTGCTCGTGCTCGATCGATGTCATCGCCGAGATTTTGCCATATGCGGAATACGAGGCGATCGAAACCATCCGCTCGATTTATATGCGGGGCGGTAAGGCTCAGCAGCAGATGGGGTCTGGCCCGCAAGCCCAGCGCATTCTTGCCCTCCGCCAAGCGCAGGTCGAGGGCGAGTTGCGCTGCTTCTGACAGCGTCGGCAGCATGCTGTGAACTCTTGCAATTCGATTTGCCGCTGATCACAGGCACTGGCATGATGGCAAGATGGACAGTCACACCTCTCGAGCCGAAATTCTGAAACTTCCTGTTGGCGACCGCCTCCGGTTGATCGAAGAGATCTGGGACTCGCTTGAGACGGACGCAGTGCCGCTGCCACTCCCAGAGTGGCACAAGGCTGAACTGGACCAGCGGCGTGCGGCACACCATGCCGATCCGAGTGCTTCGCTGTTGTGGACTGACGTGAAAACAGAGATCCTCGCAAACCTGTCAAAATGACACTGCGGATCAGGCCAGAAGCGCGTGTCGACTTGCTGGATGCGGTACGCTGGTACGAAGATCGCGAAACAGGACTGGGCGCAGCCCTGGTGAGCGAAATAGACGCTGTATTCCACCGCGTTGCGCTTGGCCCCAGCCGGTTCCGCACCGCTTACCGTGGACTGCGCGTGGCGCTCAGCCACCGGTTTCCCTATGCCGTTTACTATCTCGAGGAAGACGACGATGTCGTCATCTTGGCAATCCTACATCAGCGGAGAGATCGAAAGGTCCTCGACACGCGAATTGATGACCGGTGACAGTCCTTTGATCGGCTTGCGCAGCCCCGCTGCACCAAGTCCGGTTGAGCCGGTTGGCCGTTGTGGTATCTGACACCCGACACGCCCGCTTCGCAGCCGAGGTTGACCCATGCTCGCCGACAAAGACCGGATTTTCACCAACCTTTACGGCTTCCACGACGCCTCATTGGCGGGTGCGCGCAAACGCGGCCAGTGGGACCGGACCAAAAGCTTCATCGACCAGGGCCACGACTTCATCATCAACGAGGTCAAGGCGTCGGGCCTGCGCGGTCGCGGTGGCGCTGGCTTCCCGACGGGGCTCAAGTGGAGCTTCATGCCGAAGGCCGATCCGCGTCCGTCCTACCTCGTCATCAACGCCGACGAGAGCGAGCCCGGCTCCTGCAAAGACCGCGAGATCATGCGCCACGATCCGCACCTGATGATCGAAGGCGCGCTGCTGGCCTCGTTCGCGATGCGCGCCCACACTTGCTACATCTACATCCGTGGCGAATACATTCGCGAGCGGGAGCGGCTACAGGCCGCCGTCGACGAGGCCTACGCGGCAAACCTGATCGGCAAAGGCAACGTCCACGGCTGGGATTTCGACCTCTATCTCCATCACGGCGCTGGCGCCTACATTTGCGGCGAAGAAACCGCGATGCTCGAATCGCTCGAGGGCAAAAAGGGCCAGCCGCGCCTCAAGCCACCGTTCCCGGCCAATGTCGGCCTGTGGGGCGCGCCGACCACCGTCAACAACGTCGAGAGCATCGCCGTCGTCCCAGAGATCCTTCGGCGCGGCGGCACCTGGTTTGCTGGCCTCGGCAAGCCCAACAACACCGGCACCAAGCTGTTCCAGATCTCCGGCCACGTGAACCAGCCGTGCGTCGTGGAGGAGGAAATGGGCATCCCGTTCCGCGAACTCGTCGATAAGCACTGCGGCGGCGTGCGCGGCGGCTGGGACAACCTGATGTGCATCATCCCCGGCGGCTCATCGATGCCGCTGATCAACGAGCAGCAGTGCCAGGACCTGACGCTCGATTTCGACGCGCTGTCGAAGCTCAAATCGGGCATGGGAACGGCGGCCATCATCGTGATGGACAAGTCGACCGACATCATCAAGGCGTTCGCGCGCATCGCCTATTTCTACAAGCACGAGAGCTGCGGCCAGTGCACGCCGTGCCGGGAGGGCACCGGGTGGATGTGGCGCGTGCTCGAGCGGATGGCCAAGGGCGAGGCCGAAAAGCGCGAGATCGACCTGCTGTTCGACGTGACCAAGCAGATCGAAGGCCACACGATTTGCGCGCTCGGCGAAGCCGCCGCCTGGCCCGTCCAAGGCCTACTCCGCAACTACCGCCACGTCATCGAAGCAAGGATAGACGAATACCAGGCCAAGGCTGTTAGGGAAGCGGCGGAGTAGAAGATTGAGAGCAGGTTGATGTCCGAGACGATTGTCGTGAAGGCCGTATTCGACCCGATTGCCAAAGTTTGGGTGGCCGACAGTGCTGATGTGCCGGGATTGGTCGCGGAGGCGGCCACACTCGAGGCACTTGCTGATACGGTTCGCATTCGCATCGGTGAGCTGATCGAACTCAACGGGACGGCGTCGTCCTTACCGGAAATACCGGTGCACCTGCTTGCCGAGCATTCGATGCGCGTTCTCAATCCAAAGAACCGCTGATGTCTGACTACGAGTTGGAAGTCCGGCGGTTGCTTCGGGAACATGGCTGTATATTTCTACGGCATGGCAAAGGTGACCACGATATTTGGTTCTGCCCCATTACGAGCCGAAATGTGACTGTGGATGGTAAAATTAAGTCGCGGCATACCGCCAATGCCATCATGAAACAGGCCGGCATTGATCATAGGTTCTGAGAGTGCTTCGGACGCGCTGTCCGAAACGACCTAGGCGGCCGCACAATTTGCGCATTGCGAGAGGCCGCCACCTCGCCCATCCAAGGACTGCTCCACAACGATCGCCACGTCATCGAAGCCCGCATCGACGAGTATCAGGCGAAAGCCGTGAAGGTCGCGGCGAAGTAAGAGTGGCGATCACGTCGACTTTAAGATGACACGACTACGCAAGACGGCGAAGGGGCGAATGCAAGCGTGATGTTGAAACGCTATGATACCGCAGGTTTAATGTTGGAGCCGTGGCCGCCCCTCATCCCAACCTTCTCCCCGTAAGGACGGGGAGAAGGAGAGGGCAACATCCTCAAGCCGCGACGCGGGCGATGTCGACGCGGCGTGCCGCGAAGGCAAGACAGTATGTAGGTTGGGTCAAGCGTTTCAGCGCGACCCAACAATCCAGCTTGCCTACGACTGAATGTCACTCATCATTCATCGCCCAATCGCGCGGCTATTTTGGCTCGGAAGTGCTGCATGGTCTGAGCCCGTGGTTGTTGGGTCGCGCTAAAACGCTTGACCCAACCTACGGGCGTCACTGTTATCATCGCCCATACCCTGAGAAATTTTTCCTTAAACAGTCAGCGTAGTTCTCTCGCCGACTCTCCCATCGGTTGCGGCAAAAAGTTTGTGCATTCGTTTCGCCGGTTTGCGGGTTTACGATGTCTCCCGACGGGTGATAAACTGTCGGTGTATTTGAATTCTGATTTACTTGCTGCTTCTTAGACGCAGCAGTCAAGATAAGAAGCGTCAGAATTAGACCGACTACTGTTGCGTTTTTGGAAGCTCTTCGTTGTGCAGCATCTTCAGTTTCTGTACCATCGCGCTGACGGAACTGAAAACACAGCCAACGCCAAGCGAACATAAGATAATCGTCGATTACGCACATCGTATTGCATAGTCTTTTCATCGCACACCATGTGTATTCTATGGAGCAAACTACATCCCAGTATACGTCTGAATCGTTAAATGCGCGTTCCTCGGAAGCTTTCATGGATGGCGCTTCTTCGGGAGCATCACGTTACAATCGGCCTGTCCGGCACGCCCCGCCAGGACAAGCCGTCCAAGAATATGCGGGTCGCGCCGTCGGCCTCGTCGGTGACGACAATGGCACCGGCAGCGCATGCCTCTCCCTTTAGCTCAGGCCAACGCTGCGTGAACTGAGCCGAAGCGGCGGCAGCGGCGGGCGCCATCGATGATCTGGCGCATGGTGCGGGCGGGTTTTGCTACGACGCTCTCGAT
>Ga0163144_10020443_pt1 | contig 13228 bp, 7 predicted proteins | sample OliLak19BULKMAT1_FD_123175 | JGI IMG/M metagenome (GOLD analysis project Ga0163144, IMG submission 123175) | Freshwater microbial mat bacterial communities from Lake Vanda, McMurdo Dry Valleys, Antarctica - Oligotrophic Lake LV.19.BULKMAT1 | ecosystem: Environmental > Aquatic > Freshwater > Lake... | reverse complement strand
GCCGGTGCAGCCGAAATATTTGCCGAAACGGCCGGTCTTCAGCTGCATCGGCTTGCCGCATTTGTCGCACGGCAGCGAGGGGCCGTCGTAGCCCTTCAGCTTGAATGCCCCGGTCTCGACCTCAACGCCGACGCAATTCGGGCTGTTGCCGCAGATATGCAGGCGACGGGTCTCATCGAGCAGCCAGGCGTCCATGGCGGTGCCACAGATCGGGCAGCGGCGCTGGGCCTGCAACTGGGCGACCTCAGCCTCGCTGGCCTGGGTCTCCTCGCCTTCGGTCTCTTCGGCAGGTTTGGCCGCCTCTGATTCCGCGCCTGGCACCAGATTCATCGTCTTGGTGCAGCGTTCCTTTGGCGGCAGGCCGTAGCCACTGCACGACATGAAGACGCCGGTGCGGGCAAACTTGATCGCCATTGGCCGGGCGCAGTCGGGGCAGGGTATCGGGGTGGGGACTGGTTTGACCGCCTCGAGATCCTTCTCGACCGACAGTAGGCGCGCCTTGAACGGCTTGTAGAAGTTGTCGAGGGTTTCCTTCCAGTCGGCCTTGGCGTCGGCGACCTCGTCGAGATGACCCTCCATGCCGGCGGTGAAACCGAAGTCGAGCAGGTCGGGGAACGCAGCGACCAGCCGTTCGGTGACGATCTCGCCGAGTTTCTCAGCGCGGAAACGACGCGCGTCGAGGCGGGCATAGCCGCGGTCCTGGACCGTCGAGATGATGGCGGCGTAGGTCGAGGGGCGGCCGATGCCGCGCTTTTCCATCTCCTTCACCAGCGAAGCTTCTGAATAGCGTGCCGGCGGTTTGGTGAAGTGCTGGGTTGGATCAAGCTTTTCTAGCTGCAACTGGTCGCCAACCGTGAGATCGGGTAGCACAACATCGTCGCTTTTGGCGGGTGGCTGAACCTTGAAGAAACCATCGAAGCGCAGCACGCGGCCGCGCGCCGCGAGTTCGCAATCGGCAGCAGCGATTGTCACGGTGGTGGTGTCAAACTCAGCAGGGGGCATCTGGCAGGCGACGAACTGGCGCCAGATCAGCTCGTAGAGTCGGACGGCGTCGGGTTCCGCCTCAAGAGCGGTGGACATCAGGCTGACGTCCGATGGACGGATCGCCTCGTGTGCCTCCTGGGCACCAGCCTTGGATTTGTAGACGTTCGGCTTCTCGGGCAGATAGGACCCACCGAAGCGGCTGCCGATGAGTTCGCGCACCGCGGTGACGGCCTGGGCCGACAGGTTGACGCTGTCGGTACGCATGTAGGTGATGTGGCCGGCCTCGTACAGGCGCTGCGCCATCGTCATGGTCTTCTTGACGGAGAATCCCAGGCGGATCGAGGCGGCCGCCTGTAAGGTCGAGGTGATGAATGGGGCGGACGGAAAGGAACGCTGCGGTTTGCGCTCGCTGTCGGCGACGCGGTAGGTTGCACCCTCGAGCGCCTTGAGGGCGGCATCAATGTGGGCCTTCGTGGTCGGTTCGAACTTCGCGCCCGAGCGGCGCACAACTTCAGCGCGCAACTGGGCCGTGCCTGGCTTCGACAGATCGGCATGCAACTGCCAATACTCGTCGGGCTTGAACGCCTTGATTTCGTGCTCGCGGTCGACGATTAGGCGCACGGCTACGCTTTGCACGCGACCAGCAGACAGACCGCGCGCCACCTTGGCCCACAGCAACGGACTGACCTGGAAGCCGACGACGCGGTCGAGGAAGCGCCTGGCCTGCTGGGCGTGGACGCGGTTCTCGTTGACGTGGCCGGGGTGCTCGAAGGCCTCTTGGATCGCGCTCTTGGTGATCTCGTTGAACGTCACGCGGGCGAAGCGCTCGGGCGGTCCGCCGAGGCACTCTTTGAGATGCCAGGCGATCGCTTCCCCTTCGCGGTCCAGATCGGAGGCCAGCCAGATCGTCTCGGCCTTCTCGGCTGCCTCGCGCAACTCCTTGATCACTTTCTCTTTGCCAGGAACGATCTCGTAGGTGGCTTCCCAGCCGTGTTCGGGATCGACGCCCATGCGGCGGATCAGGGCGGTCTGCTTCTTCTTCGCCTTTTGGGCAGGAGTCTGTTTGATCCCCTTGGCCCTGGCCTCGTTCGCCTTCTTCAGACGGTCGGCCGGGTCGCTTTCATCACCTCCGGTGGGCAGGTCGCGGACGTGGCCAAACGAGGATTTTACCAGGTAATCGCGTCCGAGATACTTGTTGATGGTCTTGGCCTTGGCAGGGCTTTCGACGATGACGAGGTGTTTGGCCATGATGCTGCGGGTCCGTGGGCGGAGGGGAGTCCTACCAAGACGACCGGGGGGAGGTCAAGCCTTCTCCATTTATCCGGGTTTGTGTACGGCCATCTATAGTCATGGCTTTAAGGTGGTTACGAGAAATACGGCAGGCCTAGAGAAGGCTCAGTTGCTGGGTGCCCTGCTCGGTTCCTAGGACGCGGTCTACCAGGGCCTGAGCTTCGGCGACGTACCAGGCCCGGTCAATCAGGGTCAGATCGCAGGTGGCCGGATCGGAAAGCGGAATCGCCTTGGCGGCGACCGTGGAACGACCACGCCCCTCGGCCAACTGGACGAGCGGCTCGCCGCTGCGACCGACCACCCAGCGGACCACTGGGGAGGTCACGGCTCGGCCACCCCAGGCCAGATCTCTGGCCCGTCGCCAGAGTGCGAAGTCGGCAGGCGATTCGGACGCGGCCACGACATCGGCGAGGGTCCGTCCGTGGACCAGATGTTCGAGCGCAGCCCGGGCGACGATCGGAGCCGCTGCCCGGCGACTTGCATCAACGTCATCGCCACCAGCAAAGCGACCCTTGGTCTTGGCGACAGTGCCGTCGGGGCTCATGGCGATGTAATCGTTGACCGAGGTCCGCCATAGCCTGCCGTAGCGGGTGCGCTCCAGGCTGAGACCGGTGGTCGCCTCCCACGCTGCTGCAGCGGCTTCGCATGATCCGCGCACCACCACACCGTCGGTGTTGGCGGACACCAGATGTCCTCCCGCGTCTAGCACGCCGTCGATTAATTGCAGCAGACGTAATTGCCCCGTGAGCACCACGCGCAGGGCATCCGCTGGCGAGAACAGCCCGCTGCGGCGGTTGCCCAACTGACCATAGAGACTGTTGATCACCAGCTTCAGGGCCGTGCTGGCGACCTGATCGCCAGCACGTTTCGCCGCCAGGCGTCGCTGCAACAGCGCTCCGACCCGGGCCGGGAAGTCCTGCAGTTGCGGCGGAGCGATGCCGTCTCTGGCGATCAGCGAGGGATAGTACGACGCCACGTCGAGATCGGTCAGCGGTCCCGCGACCACGCCAGGGGGATCGGTCGAATGCAGGCCGCCGACGCCGCAGGTCAGCGAAACGCCGCCGACCGTTAGCTGCCATCCAGCCGCCGGTCGCAGCGCGAGATGTCCACGTTCGTTCCACGATACGGTGCCATCCAGGATCGAGCGCATGGCAGCGGCAACATCAGATCGCCGGGCGATGAACCGGCCCGGATCACGCAGCAGACGAGTCACTGGCATGGTGTCGGGCGCGACGTCTTGTTTCACCTGATGCCGACGCAATCCCTGCAGCACCACCAGCTCGGCGAGCAGGCCGGTGGTGGCCAGCCACGCGGCATCACCGATCCACGGATGCGCTGCCAACAGCCGCTCCCGGACCAGCAGTTCACGCTGCTGATGTGCGGCCAGTCCTGCCAGGGTCGTCACCAAGCGCAGCGGATCGTCGCCCGGAAGAGCCAGCCCTGCCCGGCAGCATGCCGCGTCGGGATCGCCGACCAGCACGCCCAGATCGATGGTGCGGCGCCAGCGGCGTTCGCACCGGGGCAGCGACTGGACGGTCTCGCGCTGCGGCGGCCACGGCCCGGTGAGGATGGCCAGTGCGGCTGGAGCTGCGGCGGCGAGGCCAGCCAGCAGACGTTCGCCGTCCCACGGCGACAACTCGCCCGGAGCCAGAGTCCAGACATCCAGGTGGGCGTCGTCGAGCATCGCTGCCGCCACCTGCCAAGGCAGCATCCGGGATCCGCCGACGGCCTGCACGGCGCAGCCACCGGGGGTTGGCAGGAGAGTGATGGAATCGGCCACGCATGCCAGGATGGCAGTGCGGCGGCCCGGCCAAGCCGTGGTTGGAACACACGGTCTGCATTCTGCAAAATCCGTTATGAAACGCTTGGGAAACATCGGATTTCGCTGCAGTTGCGCCGGCCAGCGTCAGGCTGACGCTTGTATTCGGTCGTCTCCTGCGCTAACGCCTTGCATGCGCCTCGCCCTGCTCCTGCTCGCTTCGCTCCTGGCCGCCGGGGAAACCCGCGTCGACATCACCACCTCGATGGGTGTGATCCGTTGCAAACTGTACGATCAGGCCTGTCCGGTGACGGTGCAGAACTTCTGTGAACTGGCCGAGGGCAAGCGCGCATGGACCGATCCGGCGACCGGCGCGCAGGTGACCAGGCCGTTGTATGACGGACTGACCTTCCATCGCGTCATTCCCGGATTCATGATCCAGGGCGGCGATCCGAAGGGCGATGGCACCGGCGGTCCCGGCTTTCAGTTCAAGGATGAGATCAATGCCGTCTCATTGGGCCTCGACAAGGAGATGGCATTACAGGGCGATCAACTGCATCCCTACTGCGCTCACATGGGTCGGCAGTTCGTCATGAACTACATCGAGCCGAAGCTCGCGGGTCGTGGCATTGGTCCGAATGCGACTGCCGATGAACGCAATGCTGCGGTGGCCGCCATCCTGCCGACCCTGCAGAGCGTCACGTTACTGGAGTTCTACAAGGATCTGGGCTACCGCTACGACGCAACCCTTCCGCCATCGCGCAAGCCGATGCGTGGCGTCCTGGCGATGGCCAACAGCGGGCCCAACACCAACGGCAGCCAGTTCTTCATCAACCTGGGCGACACCCCACACCTGTCGGGCAAGCACACTGTCTTCGGCGAGGTCGAGAGCGGGATGGAGATCGCCACGGCGATTGCAGGCGTGCCCCGCGACGAGCGAGACCAGCCCAAAACGCCAGTGACGATCGTCAGCATCCGCATCGTGAAATAGACGTCGGGAGACGAGACTCCCGACGTCCTGCGGAACTTGCTTCAGCTCAGCGTCGGGTCGACCCCGATGGTCCCGATCAGGCGGTCGCGCCAGCCCGGGGCGCTGACCTTCTCCAGCATGCGCTGGGCGCGCTCCAGGCGCTTGGGGATGTCCAGGCGTTCTGCATGGGCGCGGTTCTCTGGCTTGTCGAGAAACGTGTTCAGATAGCGCACGCGGTCCTGCCAGCCGACGATGTCCAGGCGCTGCTGGTGCTCGATGCGGGTCTTGTACCACTCGCTTTGCAGTAGGGATTCGCGGGTGAACTGGGCGCGGAAGGCCGGATCGCGCTCATCCTTCCCATTCCACGCACCGGTTGCCATGATGTGCAGCAGGCCCTGCAGCGGTGGGCAGGCGTCCTTCCACGAGCCGTCTTCTAGGTAACTCTGGGCGACCTTCTGGTGTGCTTCGACAATGTTGTCGACGCCATCAGCGAAGATCTCCAGACCCTGGGTCTCGGGGCGCAACAGCGACTGGTCGAACACTGCGGTGCCGTTGTCGAAGATCCGGCCAAAGTAGTCGTGAAGGAACTTCGTGGTGATGCGCCAGCCAAGTCGGCTGGATCGTATCGAGCGTCCATCATAGGTCATGTCCTCGACACGCTCAAGATGGCCAGCCTTGATCAGCACGTCGGCAGTGCGCTCCGCGGGCTTCAGACGGCACCACAATTCGGGCACCAGCAGCGAGATGTCGTGGTCCATGCGGACCTTCGGGCCGACCCAACCGGCGGCGGTGCTGAAGCCGTCATGGCCGGTCAGGATCATCGACACCAGGGTGGCATTGAGGTCGGCGGTGGCGCGCAGGGCGTTGAACGGACCCTTGGTCAGTGCGCCCTCGGAACCTGCGCCGGTGGTTGACGGACTCTTGCCGGTCAGGCTGCTGATCCAATCCATGAACAGTTCGGGCAGTTCTTGGTAATGAATCGGGTTGTAGACGCACAGCGGACGCACGCCCTTTTCGGGCGGGTTGTTGCGACGGCCCGCCAGCACAGCGTCGACCGGCACGACCAGGCCGCGCTCCTTAGGAATGCGGTGGAACAGGCGCAGGCAGATCTCGGCGACTTGCTTGGGCAGCGGATTGGCGCGGTCGGGCCGGGTCTGCAGGTAGCGCGGGTTCTTCGACGGCTTGCCGTCGACGATGCGAGGCTTGGCAGTCGACACCGTGTAGGCGTTGCCGTTGGCCAGGGCGCTTTCGAGATGGCTGCGCATCACCGCGGTGTACTGGTCGTGGGTTGGGGCGTCCTCGACTTCGGTGCGCAGTTCACTGGCGGTCATCGGCTGCCAATTGGAGGCGAACAATCCGGCGCCCGAGATGTCCGCTTCGGCTTGCTTGTCATAGCCGCGGTGGATCGCGTCGTCGGGGCGCTGAAACAGACGGTTCTCACAGTTTTCGGACAGCTTGAAACTCTTCGCCGGATCAAGCCCGATCCACATGCCGGGGACCACCACAGAGGCGGTGATGTCGTCCTCCATCTGCACCTTCTCGGCCGGGATGAAGTCCTGGCGTAGCTTGAAGGTGCGCCAACCGCCATCGGATTCGAAGCCGACGCGCAGGTATTCCCCGACCAGGGCGCGGCCGTCGAGCTTCAGTTGGTAGCCAGGTTGGCCATTGATGCGATCGACGGTGAAGTGGCTGCGCCACGCTGTGCCCCATTCGGGCCGGTAGAAGCGTTTGACGATGAACACCAGTGGCCAGATGTGGGGCGGCAACGAGCGCAGCCAAGCGATGTACTCGTCGGTGAACTCATCGCTGGGCGTGAACATCTTGATCACGCTGCCCAGGCTGCGTTCGGGCGACAACACGGCGCGGGTCTTGTGCTTGTTGTAGTCGGGCCGGAACTGCGGCTTGAGGCGGTGTTCGTAATGCCCGTTGATGATCTCATCGACCAGACTCAGGTCCTTTTCGATGTCGTAGACCACCATCGGGCCATGGATGACGGCGTCGGCCAGGCTCTTGCTGATCTCGCTCTTGCCGCCGCCGCTGACCGTGCATGGCTTGTGGCAGTAGGTGCCGTAGGCCCACGTTCCCAATAACCGCCAACTGGGTGCGCCGGGGTGGCGGGCCAAGCGGACCTTGTAGCCGCTCGGGTGGACGTAGACGCGGTCGCGCAGCAGCTTCATGCTGCGCGGCTTGCCGTCCTTCTCCCAGGTGATGCTGCGGGTCTTGAGGTCGAACTCGGCCTCCTCGCTGACGAATAAGACGCGCGGATCAGCGATCAGTTCGGCATAGCCCTCTGGGTTGACCGAGATCTCGTCACCGAGGGTGCGGATGGTCTCTGCGAAGGTGTGTCCGCCGGAAATAACCGGACCGCCAGCGCTGAAGTGGTCGCCGAGGTGGTACGACGGGAAGGCGAGGGCACCTCCCGAGTGCTCCTCCTCGGCCATGCCGATGAGGTTGGCGCTGAAGGATATCTGCGTCTTGACCTCTTTCTTGCAGTAGCCGAAGTAATTGTCGGCGATCAGCGTTACGATCACGCCGCTGGCGTCGCGATGGGTGATCTTGAACGCGTTGCCGCCATTATAGCGCTCGGCTGCGTCTTTCCAGCACATGCCTTCGGCGCGCTGGCGTTCATTGGCCTTGTCCCAGGCGGGCAGGCCGAGTTCCTTCTTGGTCAGGCTGGTCAGATGCGGGGCGAGGATGACCATGCCGGTGGTGCCGGTCCAGTTCTCGTCCAGGCCGGCATCATGGTCGGGCAGGAACGGATCGCCGGCGTTACCGAAGATGGATTCGACGAAGTCGAGGTTGGCGACCAGCGAGCCGGGGACGAGGAAACGGATTTCCATGCGCTGGGCGGCAAACTGGCCTGGGATGGCGGGGACGACTAGCGGGCGCAGCAGTAGCGAGACGAAGAATTCCACTGGTTTTGGCCAGTTTGCGGTCCAGGGCAGCCGCTGCAGATCGTGCGAGGGCTTCAGGGCGGCCGCCATCATGCGCGCGAAAGTGGCGGCCGGCACCGCGTACTTGTCCGGGGCGATCGGCAGTCCGCCTTCGCTGACATGGAACGAGCCCTGGGTGGTGCGGCGGTCGCTGGCCGGGTTGTGCAGCACCCCATTGGCCAGACGGTAGCTCGACAGCAGCGGCGTTTCGTGGAGGTCACCGTCGTGCGGCAGGCTGAGTTCGCGGGCTAGGCCATGCCGGTCGAGCACGAAGCTGGCGGCTGGCAGGCGAGGGACCGGCGCGCCGCAGTCCTTCAGCGTGCGATCAAGGAACGCCTGGATGCGGGCATCGGCTGGGCAGTGGTCCTTCACGCCGAGCCGGCCGCTGGCCGCCCAGCCGGACAGCAGGCCGCCAAGATCGCCGAGTTCGCTCAACCGCTCGGCCGGCAGGATGTTGTGCGCGGCCAGCTTGGCGATGGTGATACGGCGCAGTTGTGCGCGATCCGGGCTGCTGCTGCCGCCCTTGGGGTCGAGACCGAGTTGGGAGACGAGATCCATGGCGTTTTCCTTGGAGGAGAGGTGTGCCTTCACCCCGGGGAGGTGCAACCGTACTTCACGCGAAACACCTGATCTATGCAGATCAGGTGAAGTGTTTCGACAACCTGGGGCCGGACTGGTCGGCATAGGTGTTGCCACAGGCGCCATACAGTCGGGTGCACGGTCGTGAGAGGACCTCGTAGGCCATAGCGCAGATTGGCTGGCCATGACGTAGGATCAGCCCATCCTGGTGCGGACGCACTTCAAGCACAGCCGGGGCGCCGACCGCCCTGCCGTCCTTGATGCCCCAACCCGGGTCGAAAAAGCCGGCGTAATGTGCCCGGAACTCGCCGGCGGTGGCCTCGAATGGGACCATTTCACAAGCCAGGTCAGCAGGAACAACGATGCGTTCGCGGGTGGCAAGGATGTAGAACCGGTTCTGTTCCAGGAACAGAAAACCGCTGGTCGGGCGGCGGACTGGTTCGAAGAAATCGTCGCCCCGATGGGCGGCGATGCGGTTCAGATCGAGTGGTAGATGGGTCGGCTTGGCGACAAAGCCGAGGATATCACGATCGAGATCCGCGGTCATGGTTAGCCGCCCATCAAAAATGGCGTCGGTGCTGCACGCCGTGCCGTTGACGAACATCATCGGTTCGCGGTTATGGCGGGCGAGCATGGCTGCTTGGTCGAGGACCTGGCGCGAGCTGAACACGATCGCCTGGTTCACTGCGACGCCGGCAGTGACGATGATGTGGAAGCTGCGTGGGATCAGCTCGATCCACAACTGGCCATGGTAGCCTGGCTGAACGCGATCGTAGCGCGGCGTGCCATCCGACAGCACGCGGGTCGCCAGATCGACGCGGCCAGTCGAACTCTTGCCATTGCAATATGCCTCGACGCCGGCGGGCAGGGCGAACTCCTCGCGCACCCGCACCAGGTACACTTGGTTGCGCGCCAGGCAGGTCGGCTTGGAGAGGTCGAGGCGCTCCAGAGCTAGCGTCCGGGCGAGTTCGGCGACCGATTCGCCGGGCAGGGGGAGGATCGAGCCGGGCAGGCGATAGGCCTCGTCGGCCAAGGTCAGATCAAGTGAGCTGGGTTGGATCTGACTGGGGGCTATGCCGGCAGTCGAACGGATCGCACCCGTGTCTACCAGGTGCTTGAGATCCTCGAATTCAGCGGTTCCGCGCATGGGCGGGAACCGTAGGGGGGGGAGGCGGTGGTCAACGTTATGGGCGGTTCACCCCAGCTGCATCACCACCGTGCTGACCGCTTCGCACACGCTGTGGCCGGGGTTGCGATAGATGTGCCGACGATGGCCAGGGAACTGCAACAGGTGGCCGGCTGGTACTTCGACCGGTTCGCCATCGATCTCGATCAGGGCGGATCCACTAAGGGTAAGGAAGAACTCCTGCGCACCGGGCGGATGCGGGCGGCCGACACTGTGGCAGCCAGGTTCCATCACCACGCGGTGGATGTTGACGCCCTTGCTGGCGATCGGACTGACCAGGCGGCCGCTGAATCGGCCATCGTCGGCGCGGTAGTCCTGTTGCTCCTTGGGGCCGACCAGGAAATGCCGTTCGACCGGGCGAGCATCGATCAGTTCGTCGAGTCCGACGTCAAGCGCCTTGGCCACCGCCTGTACCGAGAGGATGCCGGGGTTGCTTGCGGCCTGCTCCATGCTGGCCAGCGTGGCGCGGGGAATGTGCGCTTTCGCGGCAAGTTCTGCTTGGGTCAAGCCGGCGGCGGCGCGCAGTCGGCGAAGGTTGTCGGATAGGGGGTCGGGGCGCACTCCAGGATCCTGTCCGTGGTGGCCGGAATTCCAGCAAGCTGGCCTTGCCTGCCTGTCGCGCGTGCCATAAGTCCGGGGCGAAGCCTGACACTACCACAACATCGGAGTCCTCCATGCCTGTCACCCTGCCCCCGTTGCCCTACGCCGTCGACGCCCTCGAGCCCAACTACTCGAAGGAAAATGTCGAACTGCACCACGGCAAGCACCACAACGCCTACGTCGTCAAGCTCAATGAGCTGAAGCCCGACGCCACCGACGCGACCCTGCTCGATATCGTTAAGAGTAGCGACGGTGCAATTTTCAACCAGTCAGCTCAGATCTGGAATCACACTTTCTTCTGGCACAGCATGAAGCCCAAGGGCGGCGGCAAGCCGAGCGGTGCCCTCGCCGCGGCCATCGACCGCGACTTCGGCAGCTACGACAACTTCCGCAAGGAGTTCATTAACGGCGGTATGACCCAGTTCGGCAGCGGCTGGGTGTGGCTGGTCAACGACGGCGGCAAGTTGAAGATCGTCAAGACCGGCAATGCCGACACCCCGGTCAAGGGTTCAGCCGTGCCGATCATCACCGCCGATGTGTGGGAACACGCCTACTACCCGACCTTCAAGAATCTGCGCCAGAAGTTCCTCGAGGTCTTCCTCGACAGTCTGGTTAACTGGGACTTTGCCGCCGCCAACTATAAGTGATGTGGCGATGGGCAATCGCCCCTAGGAGCCTGTCGGAGTTTCTCCGCCAGGCTCCTGGTTTTCGCGGATTCCGCGAAAACAGGCTGTTTGCGCAAGGGGGCAAGCCCCCTTTGACCCCCTAGTCGTCGCCTGTCTCCGACAGGCTCCTAGCGTAAACGAACGAGGCACCCGGCATCCGGGTGCCTCGTTGTGTCTGCAGGTGGCATGCCGCCCCCTGTCGCCGGCTCACCGCGTGGATGCAACCTGCCGGTAGTCTACCTGATCAGTTCGGCCAGCGCCCGGACGTCGTCCAGCCGGAAGGGTTTGCCGAGGACCGGGAAGCCGTGCTCGGCGACCAGCCGGTCGAGGTGGTCGCGGTCGTTGTCTCCGGTGGCAAGCGCGATGTGGCCAGCCAGTTCGGGTCTCAGAGCCAAGGCCCGGCGAGCGAAGTCGAGTCCACTGCCGTCCGGCAGGTTGAGGTCGACGACCAGCGCGCAGACGTTCAGCCTGGTCATCTCGGCCATGCCTTCGGCGATGCTGCCGGCCGTGGCCGTGGTGCAGCCAGCCTCACGCAGGGCATCGACCAGGATCTCGGCGACCATCGGTTCGTCATCAATGACCAGGGTGGTTGGTACCTGCACCGGCGCTGCTGGCTGGCTGCAGACGATTGGCAGCAGATGGCTGCTGGAGCTGCGCTTCTGGTCAGGATCTCCGGCGGGCAACAGCATGATGATGGCGGCACCAGGGGCGCCATGGCGCAGGGTGAGCTCAATGGTTCCGTCCTGTTCACGCAGCAGGGCTGCAGCAGTACTAAGTCCGAGTCCTCGCCGATCGTCGCCGGCGCGGGTGGTGAAGAATGGCCGCACAGCGCTCTCGACCACGTCCTGACTGGGGGTTTCACCATCATTCTCGATCACCAGCCGGACGCGATCGCCGAGCAGCTCGCCGCTCAGCCAGATGTTGCAGGCTCCGGCGTCGGCGGCGTTGGCGACGATCTGTTCAAACACCTTGATCAGTGCGCGCGGGGCAGCCATGATCGAGGGCAGGCCCTCGTTGGCGTCGAGGCACGGCAAGCGGCCCCCAGCGGCGGTGATCCGTGCGCCCGCATCGGTCAAAACCGTTTCTGGATCGGTTTTGGTGATTGGCTCGGTCAACGGCGTTGCCAGCTGGCGGAGTTGATTCACCACAGTGCGGCAATGCTCGACCTCTTGGAGGATGACATCGAGACGGCGGGCGGTGTCCGCGTTGGCGTCGTGCTGGCGGCGGAGCCTTTGACTGTAGCCGTAGATGGCGGCGAGCGGATTGTTGAATTCGTGGGCCAAACCCCGCAGCAGATGGGAGACGGTCGCCTGGGTCTCCAGCTGGACCATCTGGCGTTGTGATTCCTGCAGTCGGTCCTGCGCCTCAACCAGGTGACGGGTACGTTCGACGACCAGATCTTCCAGGCGTTCGTTGAAGTCGAGAAGTTCTGCATTTCGCACTGCCAGCTCATCGACCAACGAGCGGGTATGGCGACGCAGCAGGGCCTGTTCGCATCCATGATGGATCAGACCGATGATCTCATCTGGTGGGGTGTCGTTGACCAGCACGGCGTCCGCTTGGCCGCTGTTCACTGATACGATCGATTTGAGAAGGCTGGTCGTGCTGGTCCACAAGATGCGGTAGACATCCGCATCGCGCTCCCGCACCTGCGATAGCCAGTTGGGGTTGGCGTTTCGCCCTGCCAGGATCACATCGGGAATGATGCGAATCTGCAAGCGGTCCGCCTCGGCAGCGGTGGAACAGATATGGAGGACCAATCCGGCTCCAGGATCCAACGTGGCAAACGCCTTCCGCTGGGCTGCATCTGGCAACAGGGCCAGGAGAGAACTCGCCGACGTTGGCATGGGGGAGCTTATTGCCCCTATGGCCTGGGGGCAATCGCTGATGCGCCGCCGCACCGGCCCTATAGCTTGCGCGTGTGCGTATCCTCCTGCTTGAGGACGAGGACAGCATCCGCAATGCCCTGCTGCGCGCGTTTGAGCGTGACGGTCATGACGTGCGTGCTGCCTCGTCGATCTCCGCTGCCCGAGAACACCTCGTTGGCTGGTCGCCCGAATTGGCGGTCAGCGATCTGAAATTGCCGGACGGCGATGGCCTGGATCTGGTCGGATCCCTGGGGGTTCCCGTCATCATGCTCAGCGGTTACGCGACCTATGATGACGCTGTCCGGGCGCTGCGTTCCGGTGCAGTCGACTTCTTCACCAAACCTGTTGCGATAAAGGACATCCGATCGGCTATAACTCGGGCCCACCGTCCAGG
>Ga0163144_10020442_pt1 | contig 13230 bp, 11 predicted proteins | sample OliLak19BULKMAT1_FD_123175 | JGI IMG/M metagenome (GOLD analysis project Ga0163144, IMG submission 123175) | Freshwater microbial mat bacterial communities from Lake Vanda, McMurdo Dry Valleys, Antarctica - Oligotrophic Lake LV.19.BULKMAT1 | ecosystem: Environmental > Aquatic > Freshwater >... | reverse complement strand
GATAGCTTTTTATGCTGACAGGAAATCCGCAAGCGGGCATATCTATACCTATGGATTAATGGAGAAGCAGGAGTATAACCTGCGTATGCAGGAAGAGATGATCTCTGAAATTGAAACAAGCAAGCCGTTATTTATGGTGTTTTGCAATGTTCCTTTTTCCTGGTTAAGCAATCAGGATTCTCCCAAACGGATATTTGAGTGGTATGGTAAGTACTCTCAGGAAAATTACGATGTAGTAGGCTTAGTGGATATTCCCAATCAGGGCCCGAGCAGTATTTATTGGGGAGCAGATGCACAGCGCAATCCTAAAAATCAGAACAGTGTTTGGGTGTTTAAGAGAAAGTCTGCCCCCAGCCCCTAAAGGGGAGCCGGTTATTTTTTCTAACTTTATATGCCTTTAAAGTCCCTTTAGGGATTTAGGGCTCCAGTTATGTCCCGCAAAGAACGTTTTGAAAAAGTGATTGAGTATTTCAGCACGCACAACCCCAGTGCTGAAACCGAGCTGGAATACACCAATCCGTATGAGCTTATTGTTTCCGTAATTCTTTCGGCTCAGTGTACCGATAAGCGGGTTAATATGACAACGCCTGCACTCTTCAGGAAGTTTCCAACTGTTGAGCATTTGGCGCATTCAACTTCCGAAGAAGTTTTTCCGCTGATTCGCAGCATCAGCTATCCAAATAATAAGGCGAAGCATCTGGTAGGCATGGCAAAAATGCTGGTTAATGATTTCGGAGGAGGAGTCCCTTCTAGCGTGGATGAATTGCAAAAGCTTCCGGGTGTGGGAAGAAAAACAGCCAATGTGGTTGCATCCGTAGTATACGATAAACCCACCATGGCAGTGGATACGCATGTGTTCAGAGTTTCTGCGCGGCTTGGTTTGACTGTAGGCGCAAAAAATCCTTTGCAAACTGAAATGCAGTTGGTAAAATACATTCCCGAAGATAAAATTGCCATTGCCCATCATTGGCTCATCCTTCATGGAAGGTATGTATGTGTGGCGAGAAATCCAAAGTGCCCGGAGTGCGGATTAAAGCCGTTTTGTAAATATTATAGCACTTTACCTCCTCTTCAGCGGCTCTAAAACTCCTCTTTTTGTTGTTCTATATATAAATAGGACAAAAATATGCGTTAAATGAACAAAACAACTTGTTTTGTTGTAGTGTTCAAAACTTTCTTATATTTGCTTAAAATTAAGCTATTCTATTTATATTTTTGCATTGCATGAGAGAACTACATCCCACACAAGAAAGGCTGCTTGAGTTATTGAAAGTGCATATTGATGCTCCTCTTACTGTTGACCAGCTTAAGGATGAATTGGAAGCATCCTCGAAAAGTTTGGTTCATCACCACATCCAGCAATTAGAAAAACGGGGTTACCTTAAAAGGAACCCTCACAATCCTAAGGATTATGTAATACTTGGCACTCCCGACAAACCGGTAGTGTATATATTTAATTATGGCAAGGGGCAATGCGGTCCAAGCGGAAGTATGCTTGATGGTACGCCTGTGGATAGAGTGCCGATCGCATCAAGGTTGTTAAGGTTCCCTGCTGAAGAAGCATTTATTATTGAGGCAAGCGGCAATTCCATGCTTCCCAGGATTCAGCCGGGTGATCTGGTAATTGCCCGGAAGGGCGGTCAGGTAGAGAACGGTGAAATGATAGTTTGTGTAAATAAGGGTGAGGTTTTAATTAAGAAATATTTTTTTCTGAATGATCAACATCAGCTTCATTCAATAAATACCGAAGTGCATCCTTTTACTGCGGCTGATGATTTTAAAATTGAAGGTGTGGTAAAAACAATTCTTCAATATCATTAATCGTGTCAATTTGGAAATTATTTAAGAATATGGTCAGTACTAAACATACAACAGGATTACAGGAAGGAGAGAAAGCTCCCGCTTTTTCTTTTACTGATTCAGAAGGAAAGCGTGTTTCTTTGAAGGATCTCGCAGGAAAGAAGGTTGTTCTTTATTTTTATCCGAAAGACGATACTCCCGGATGCACTGCTGAATCCTGCAACTTGCGTGATAATTACAGCAGCTTAATGAAGAAAGGATATGAAGTTATTGGGGTGAGCAAGGACGATGAAAAATCACATGCTAAGTTCACAAAAAAATTTAAGCTTCCTTTTACACTGATCCCTGATACTGAAAAAGAAATAATAAAAGCTTACGATGTGTGGGGAGAAAAGAAATTCATGGGAAGAACGTTTGATGGAGTGGTGCGAACTACTTTTTTGATCGATGAGAAAGGAAGAATAGAGAAAATATTCCGCAAAGTGGATAATGAAAATCATACAGAACAAATTTTAGGTGATATATAACAACAGCCGCCCCGACCCTAAAGGGAGAAAGGAAGGCTTTAATTCTAATAAGAATAAAGCAACAATAAAAAGTAAAATATAACATAAACAATAGCCTTTAAGTTCCTTTAGGGATTTAGGGCAAACACAACAACAACATGGCAAAAGAAGCAACAGTGAAAGAAGCACCGGTACTAAAAGAAAAGTCCACATCAGTGGCTTCGACAAAAAGTACGGAGTCCGTCTTGCAGCGGAATGTAGAAGTGAATAAAGAAAAATTGAAAGCGCTTCAGCTTACAATTGATAAGCTGGAAAAAGCGTACGGCAAAGGTACCATCATGAAAATGCAGGCCGATGCAGTAATTGAAAAAATAGATGCAATCCCTACCGGCTCGCTCGGTTTGGATGTGGCACTGGGCGTTGGAGGATTACCTCGCGGCAGGATCGTTGAAATTTATGGCCCGGAATCATCCGGAAAGACAACACTTTCTCTTCATGCAATTGTAGAGTGTCAGCGTTTGGGTGGTATTGCTGCTTTTGTGGATGCAGAGCATGCTTTTGACCGTTCGTATGCAAAAAAACTGGGAGTAGATCTGGAATCTCTTCTTATTTCTCAGCCGGATAACGGGGAGCAAGCGATGGAGATCACGGAAAACCTGATACGTTCCGGTGCAATTGATATTATCGTTATTGACTCGGTAGCCGCTCTTACACCTAAGGCGGAAATAGAAGGCGAAATGGGAGATTCTAAAATGGGCTTGCATGCCCGTTTGATGTCCCAGGCAATGAGAAAGCTAACAGGAACCATCAGCAAAACAAAGTGCTGCGTGATCTTTATCAACCAGCTTCGCGAAAAGATCGGAGTGATGTTCGGAAATCCTGAAACAACTACCGGTGGAAATGCGCTTAAATTCTACGCGTCCGTTCGTTTGGATATCCGCAGAATTGGCCAGTTGAAAGAAGGAGATGTGGTAATAGGTAATCGCGCAAAAGTAAAAGTGGTGAAGAACAAAGTGGCTCCGCCTTTCCGCCTTGCAGAGTTTGATATTCTTTTTGGAAAAGGAATTTCTAAAGTAGGGGAGATCATTGATATTGGTGCACAGCACGAGATCATTAAAAAGAGCGGTTCATGGTTCAGTTATGGCGAAACCAAGCTGGGGCAGGGTAGAGATGCTGTTAAGGAGATATTTGATGATAACCCGGAATTGGCGCTGGAGATCGAAAACAAGATCAAAGAAGTATTAATTAAAGAAGCATAAGCAGGCCGTATATTGATTTATCAGTAGATTTGGAAATGAAAGAACAGATCCTTGGGTTGGTTTTCAAATTTTCAAATCTGCTGATTTTTTTTGTTATCTCCTCCTGCGGCAGTGGAGATGGGGATAAACAAACGGTTGATTCCAATGACTCCACGCCCGCTGATATTCGTGCGATCAACGTTAAAATAAACAACGATCGCAATAACCCCGATCTGTATGTTGAAAGGGCAAAAGCGCATTTTGCCTATAAAGATTACGAAACGGCAATCAGCGATATGAAGATCGCTTTGAACATTGACAGTTCCAAAGCCGGTTATTACATTTTTCTTTCCGACATGTATCTTACGCAGAATAAAACGCGCGATACCCGCGACATGCTGCGTAAAGCCATCAAGCTGGACACAGGAAATGCCGAGGCATTGATGAAATACAGCCAGTTATTTTATTTGCTGAGAAAATACGACACCGCCATCTTCTTTATAAACCGCAGCCTGCACCATGACCGTGCAAACGCGGTAGCGAATTTCCAGAAGGGGATGATACTCAAAGAAGCGGGTGATACAGCAAAATCTATTTCAAGTTTTCAGTCAGCCGTTGAGCTGGATCAAAACTATTTCGATGCCTATATGCAGTTGGGTGTTCTTTTTTCCATGAAGAACAATCCTCTTGGCCTTGAATATTTTAATACGGCACTAAAGATCGAGCCAAAAAGCATTGAGGCATTGTATGGAATTGGCAAATTCCTTCAGAACGTGGGTGAATACGATAAGGCACTGAAAGCGTATGAAGATCTGCTTGCTATTTCTCCCGAAAATCAGGATGCGGTTTTTAATATGGGAGCGATCTATTATGAACAGAAACAATATCCTGAAGCGCTTCAAAAGTTTGAGAAGACCATACAACGTGATGAGAATTTTTACCGAGGATATTACGGCAGAGGAAGATGTTATGAAGCCCTTGGTGAAAAGGAAAAAGCTATTGTTGATTACAGGCGCTGCCTTGCGATCAAGCCCGATTATGACCTGGGGGCTATGCAGCTGGACATTATTCTTAAAAAGAAGAAATAGGGGTGCACGACAAATTTGACACCTAATACTCCTTCTCTTTTGGAGAAGGCAGGGATGAGGCGATAGAAAGGCAGATTTGTCGTACACCCGGAAATAAAGTTTCCGAAGCACGATATTCCTAATTCGTATATTTGACTATCAGTCATGTGTTTAATGACGTATTAATTTTCCTATGAAAAAGAAACTTCAGGAACTCGAAGATAAGATCAAGGAAGCCCGCTTGGGTGGGGGAGAGAAGCGCATTGAAAGCCAGCACAAAAAAGGCAAGCTCACCGCGCGTGAACGAATCCATTTCCTGATGGACGAAGGCAGCTTTGAAGAGATAGGAATGTTTGTTACACATAGGGCTACTGAATTCGGCCTAGACAAAGAAAAATATTTGGGCGATGGAGTAGTAACGGGATACGGAACAGTGAACGGAAGATTGACCTATGTATTCGCACAGGACTTCACTGTATTTGGCGGTTCTCTTGCAGAAGCGCATGCAGAAAAGATATGCCGCATTATGGACCTCGCTATGCAAAACGGAGCCCCAGTCATCGGACTGAACGACAGCGGGGGCGCAAGGATCCAGGAAGGCGTTGTTTCTTTAGGTGGTTACGCAGATATATTTTATCGAAACACACGTGCGTCCGGAGTTATTCCGCAGATATCAGGGGTGATGGGGCCTTGCGCAGGCGGTGCGGTGTATTCACCCGCCATTACAGATTTTATTTTGATGGTAGAGAATACTTCCTACATGTTTGTGACCGGCCCAAACGTTGTAAAGACTGTCACGCACGAAGAAGTTACTTCTGAAGAACTGGGAGGCGCATCCGTACATTCATCCAAATCAGGTGTAGCGCATTTTTCCTGTGCAAATGGAATAGAGTGTATTAATAATATAAAAAAGCTTTTAAGCTACGTGCCGCAGAATTGCGAGGACGAACCTCCTTTTGTTTCGGATTTCACAGCTCCTGATTCGAAAGTGCTAAGTTCAATCATTCCTGAGAATCCGAACCAGCCATACGATATGCGTGATGTGATCAGCGGGACGGTGGATGCAGATTCCTTCTTTGAAGTTCACAAAAATTTTGCTGAAAATATTGTAGTTGGATTTGCGCGTATGGCCGGCAGAAGCATTGGCATCGTGGCTAACCAGCCTGCTTTTCTGGCAGGGGTGCTGGATATCCATTCTTCCCAAAAAGCCGCGCGTTTTGTTCGTTTCTGCGATTCATTCAATATTCCTTTGTTGGTTTTTGAAGATGTTCCCGGATTTTTACCCGGCACCGACCAGGAATGGAATGGCATTATTTCCAACGGTGCTAAATTGTTGTACGCATTCTGCGAAGCAACGGTTCCAAGGGTTACTGTGATCACCCGCAAAGCATACGGAGGTGCGTATGATGTAATGAACTCCAAACACATTGGCGCTGATATGAATTACGCCTGGCCTTCTGCCGAAATTGCTGTAATGGGTGCCAAGGGAGCCGTGGAGATCATTTTTAAAGGAGAAAAAGATTTGAAGAAAAAAGAAGAAGAATATGTGGAGCATTTTGCAAATCCATACCGTGCAGCAGAACGCGGCTATGTGGATGAAGTAATAAAACCTGAAGATACCCGCGCAAAATTAATTTCCGCTTTCAAGATGCTGGAGAATAAGGTTGATAAACTTCCAAAGAAAAAGCACGGAAATATTCCGTTGTAATTTATTTTCGCGACAAAAATTACTCGAAGCTTGCTGCTGATTTCGCGCTAGTACGATTAAGTCCGTATCGCAAAGCGATCTCGATCCCGCCTTTTCCCGCACTGGCGGTTTTCAGGTCGGAGATATTAAGGTCGTAATTTACTCCGAGCGTGTATTCAGCATATTCAAATTGAATAGAAGGAATAAAGGCATCTTTCACCCGGAAGTGGGTTCCAACCATAATGGAAGTTGATTTAGCAGGATCTCCGATCGTATAGCGGAAATAACATCCCGGAAACGCTTCGGAAGCAGGTCCTTGCTTCATGTAGATAAAGCCTGGCATAACCGCAAAGGCGGTGTTTTTAAAACCTATTAGCGCATCCGCATGGCCGGTGATTTTTGTATATAGTTTTTCTCCTGATGTGAAAAAAGAATAAGATGGCCTGTTTAAATGCGCTACTCCAAGTCCTGCACGGATAATGATCATGTCATTGTCTTTGGAATATATTTCTCCTTTATTAAATTGATATAAAAGCCCAAGGCCAAAATCAGCGTATCCAAATTTGTTATCCAGCAATGTAGTTGCCTGCGGGTCTGTTTGCTCTTCCCAGGTTAACTGGGTATGATCAATGCTGCGCTGGGAAAATCCGCCCTGCAGGCAGCCTCCTAAAACATTTTTAGCATCAAGCTGAATGTGATAGCCTACAAACGCATTTGTCTGCATGGTATTTACATTTCCTTCTCCTGCTTTATCATTGGAAATTGTAAGGCCGGTTGCGAGCCATTTGGTTTTCCATTTGTCCTGGAAAAGGCGTGCATCTGCGGAAAACATCATTGTTTTGTAAGCATCCGGAGAAATGCTTGCCCACTGGCTTTTATAGTTTGCAATTATCTGAAGCTTTTTATATGCACCCGCCTGGCCCGGATTAACAAGCAGAGGGGCAAGGTTATATTGAGAAAAGTGTATATCCTGGCAGAATGATGGCAAATATATTCCGGAGAGTAGTAGAAACAGTATTGTAAATTTTTTCATGTTAACATCTGGTTAAGTAAATTGACTGGGTGTAAAGATGCAGAAAAAATTATTACCACCGGATTTTTTCATGGGTTCAGCAAATAAAAAAGTTGTAATTAAACTTAATTTTTTTCTGAAAATAGTAGTAAATTTGTCACTTAACAGATATATAAATACAAAAATGAAAAAATCAGTACTTCTTCTAATAACGTTATTGTTTCTTTTTTCAAAATCTGATATTTTTTCGCAAATTAACAGCGCTGAAGCAAAAATATATGGCATCGCAGAAGGTGCTTCTTCTGTGAGTGGAAAAAATGCTGCAAATACAGTACACACTCCTCCCAGCTGTCCCACTCCTGTATTTGACGTAACTCCAAGCAAAACGTTGAATTGTAATTCGGCTTGTGCTCTTTTGATCGTGCGCGATTCTGCAAATCAAAGCCCTCAGGGATCCGTTACTCCGGGATGGAAGTTTACAATAAATAGTATTGATAATGGCGTATGTACGGACGCAAGAATAGAGATATGGTCCAACGGAACCCTTGCAGCTGCAATCGGAAATAACACAATAGGAACACCATGCACCGGAAGCTGTAATTACTTAGGAACCTGGGCTGGATTTTTCATTACTTGTAATACAGGTAATACATATACTATTCTTCAGGAAAAGCAATCTCCCACTGCCACAACAGAAGTAAGGATGTATTATCCCTCTAGCAATGCCAGTTTTGCATGGTCTATTAATGATAGGATCACCAGTGCAGTTGCTGCAAGCGGCACATTTAATTTTTCCACTGTAACCACAGGATATCTTACAACGGGAGTTCAATCAAAAGCTACAGGCATTAATCAGGGTACTGCAACATTTTCTTGCCCTACTTGTCCGGTTAGCGCCTGGCTCGATGGCCTGAATGGAATTGCACAGTTTTGCCCTGCGCTGGCTACACCCGGAAAATATGGATTCACGTATTCATTTACAGTCGGTTCATGTTCAAAATCATTTACAGATACAATTACTGTAAACAGCATATACAGCGCTGCATGGAACAGTCCGGGTACTGTGTGTGCTTCTTCTGCATATAATTTAAATAGTTATTTATCCGGTGCAGCAACTCCTGGCGGTACCTGGGTGGGAACAAATGTTTCCGGAAATACATTTTCACCAACTAGTGCAGGCCCTGTGAGTATTACTTATTCTGTTTCTCCGGGAACTGCATGCCGGGTTTCAGAAACGCATACGATTACTGTACTGGCTTCGCCTACAGTTGCTGTTACGGCTTCAGGTCCTGTATCATATTGTGCCGGCACTCCGGTAAATTTAACATTCACAGCTTCGGGAGCAGATACGTATGCCTGGAGCACGGGCGAAAGCAGTACAGCTATCACGGTTACGCCCATCACTTCCCAAGTGTATACTGTTCTTGGTTCGACTATTCAGGGCTGCAACAAAACGCAAACTGTTACAGTAAGTTTTACTCCAAACCCCACAAGTTCTATTTCTTCGCAAATAAATGTTCGCTGTAAAGGAGCAAGTACCGGTGCAGCTACGATTGGTGCTGCAAGCGGAACTCCTGCATACACGTATGCCTGGCTTCCTTCAAGCGCAGGTTCAAATGCTGTAGCTACAGGTCTGGCCGCTGGAACCTATACTGCAATAGTGACCGATTCTCAAGGATGTGGTGATTCCAGCATTGTAACCATTACCGAGCCTGCTGCCGTACTTTCCGGAACTGTTACAGCGCAATCAGATGCAAGCTGCGGTCAATCGAATGGTTCTGCTACAATAACATCTGCCGGAGGCACTTCTCCTTATACTTATTCCTGGAGCCCATCGGGTGGTGCAGCGGCTAGCGCATCCAATCTTGGTGCGGGAAGTTATGTGGTAACGATCACAGATAATAATGCGTGTACACAAAATGTTTTGCTTGCGATCAATAATGCAAATGGACCGAATACAAGCATTGCAAGTCAATCCGATCCTACCTGCGCTGGTGGAACAGGTTCTGTTTCTGTAACAACATCGGGCGGTTCTGCTCCTTATACGTATGCATGGTCCAATGGAAGCAGCACTTCGGCAACCAGCGGAGTGGCGGGAACGTATTCTCTCACCGTAACAGATGCAGCGGGATGTACTAATTTGCAAATTGTTACCATATCGCAGCCTGCTGCGGTATCCATTTCTGTTAATACTACAAATGCGAGCTGTGCCGGTTCTACTGGTTCTGCAACTGCAACGGTTTCGGGAGGAACTGGAGCATATACCTATTTGTGGTCTAATGGAAATGCAACATCAGCGATAAGCGCTGCTGCCGGAACTTATACCGTAACAGTGACCGATGTCAACGGATGTTCAAGCGTGCAAACTGCGACCATCGGAGCAGGTGCTGCTATTACATCTTCTGCCAGTGGAGTGGATGCAACTTGTAATTTTCCAAACGGCACTGCAACTGTCAGTGCCTCCGGAGGATCAGGAACATTTTCTTACTTATGGTCCAATGGAAGCACATCTCCAACAGTAAGCGGACTGGCAGCAGGGAATTATTCGGTAACTGTTACCGATGGATCCGGATGCACTTCTGTAAATACAGTTACGGTTAATAATGCACCAAATACAATTGCTGCCTCTTTTACTCCTGATGCAACGAGCGGGACAGCTCCTGTGTCTATTACTTTTACAAACAATAGTACCGGTGCGGCAACTTATACCTGGTCATTTGGTGATGGTAATTCCAGCTCTGTTACTACTCCCGGCCATACGTATACTGCAAGCGGTACGTATACCGTTACTCTGATTGCAACAAGTGCTGCGGGCTGCCTCGACACTGCTATATCTGTTATTACAGTAAATGCTGAACCTTGCGTGGATTTTTCAATTCCTAACGCATTCTCTCCGAATGGTGACGGGCACAACGAAACATTCAGGGCTCTTCCTTTTAACTGTTTTAAGGATATGGGATTCAGCGTTTATAATCGATGGGGTAACCTGATGTTCTCAACCACAGATGTTTTACAAGGCTGGGATGGTTCCAGTGCAACAGAAAAAGAATGCAGCGAGGGCGTTTACTTTTATACGTTCAAGGCCACCTTCAAGGATGGAACTTTGATAGACAAGAAAGGCACGGTGACTTTAATGAGGTAGCCGTAGCGGTTGTGCAGAAGTTGCGCGACAGCCGCGCAACGGCTCTGAAGCGCATGTAGAATCACCCATTGAAAGTCCGCGTTGCACGCATGTCGTCCGCCAGCCCACCCGCCCCCAATACTGCGTTTAGCGCAAGACGGGGAGTGGATCGGGGCAAACCCCACCGAATACCGTACTGAGCAAACGCGAACTTTCGTTAACTTCAAGGCGCCACAGATGTGATACTCATTCGGAATATATTTTAGTCCAATTTAAAGAGCATATTTCGATTGGTACGAAGGACTTCTTCGGAGCATAATACCATAATGTTTTTGGACTAATTTGGTATGAGTAAACTGGTATAAAATCAGACATTTTCCGAGACAATTTATTTTTTTCGTATCTTTAAAGAGCTATGCGCATCTATCTCGACACATCGGTAATTGGTGGAGTATTCGCCAAAGTTTTTTCAGCAGACACTATGCCGTTGTTTGACAAGGTCATCAACAAGGTGGCGAGTATTCTTGTTTCCGACCTACTCGAAGCCGAGTTACTTCGTGCGCCTGAACATGTTCGTGATTTCTTAAAAACAATTCCTAAATCGCAAATAGAAAAAGTTCAGATGACCACTGAAATTCTTAAGCTGGCAGATACATACATCTCCGAAAGGGTAGTTGGCAAGACAAGCCTTATCGATTGTCAACACATCGCACTTGCAACCGTTTGCAAAGCAGATGTTTTAGCGAGTTGGAATTTCAGACATATTGTAAACCTTGAAAGAATCCGAGGCTATAATTCAATCAACCTCAGACACGGCTACCAAATCTTAGAGATCCGATCACCAAAAGAAATTTTTGCAACATGAAAACAAAGACAAAGAAAAAATCGACCATCGTCACCACAGACTTTGACCCGGTAAAAATGATGCGCGACATCAGAGACCAATTGACCGAAGAAATTTCGGGCATGACCTACGACCAAGAGAAAGCCTATTTGAAAAAATTGCTTGCAAAAGGTTAGTTTGGCACCCTGAAAGCTAACGGCAGGCTGTTGTGCAACTTTGAAGGTATGTGACTTGTCCTGAAATAAGCCCGCAAACCGTTATTTTAAGAGTATAAAACTCTCTTTGCAAAACGCACTTAGTTTTTCGTGATCATTCAGCGGTATATGCCTGGAAAGCTTCACGAATTCTTTCCCGCGGAATATTTTTTCTATTTCTGTGTTAGATAGCTTATCAATAAGCTGATAGTTGTCGGTATTGTAGTGATACTGCCAGGGTTTTTCATCCACGCAGATATAAATACTTTGATTTTTCAGAGAAGGGATTTTTTTAATCAGGCCAGATCTTTGTTCTTCCAGCGCTTTTCCCTGCAAATGAACAGTAAAGCTGAAGAAATTCCCCCACCAGAACATGGTGCGAAACGCCAGTACCGATTCTTTTGAAAAATGTTTAGGGTAATCTAGAACTAAATAGGGGAAGCCCAGGTAATTTTCTCCGCGAAATATTTTTCCGTTGGTTGAGTCAACTTCTTTCGGGAAGGTAATGTTCTCTTTTTGGATCACCTCTTTAATTTCATCGTGTATAGCTGCAAATAAATGTTCGATTTTTTTGGTGGCTGCTGCTTTTATTACAAAGAACTCCGTGTTGTGGAGGGTGCTAAGTTCGGTGGCAGTGAAAAGGTTTGACATTGAATTTCTTTGCAATGAGAAGGTTGTGAAAAATACGAAATAGACGCTTCGACTCGCTTAACGACAAATATTTTAGCTGTGGGTTGCTTACTGCTTACTGTCTACTGCTACTTATCATTCTTCATTCTCTTCCCATCCTTGAACTTTACTACAAAGCAATCTTTATGTCCTTTGCTTTGCATTTCAGCGCGATATTTCATAGCGGCATCCAATGTGCTGAATTCACCGGCAGTATATTTAAAAGAGCCATTGTCATCATATTCACCCACATCTTTCAGTCCTTTGAATTTATCCGAGAGCATAGGAATACGCTCACCCGATGACATGAATTGCACTTTATAAACAACAACACCAGGTCCCTTCACTTCCTCTGCCTTTAGAGGAACAGTGGTTTTTGCAGAATCAATGCCCGGATTTTTTTTAACTGAATCTTTTACAACTGGAGTGGGAGAGGGGACCGGTTTCAGAGGAGGCATCATTTCGTTTTTAGTAAATGAAGTATCCTTTGAAGCTATTTCAGTTTTAGTTTCATTTTGTATTACAGGCTCTTTTTTTACTTGCACGGAATCTTTTTTCTGTTCCGGTTTTATAATGGTTCCTTGTCCTTTATCTTTTGTTGTTTTTACTTCGGCAGTATCTTTCTTGGGAGTATAGGGAAGCATGTTTTCTATTTCATCATCATACTTCATATATTTTCCTTCCACTTCGTCTTTATATTGACGGAAAGCACTGAAGATAGCGCGTGCTAATTTATCTTGTCCCGGTTCTGAGTTTGCAAATTTTTCCGATTCTGTGCTGGACAAAAATTCTGTTTCAATTAGTACGCTGGGCATGGCTGTTCTCCATAGTACCAGGAATCCTGCCTGCTGGACGCCTTTGTCTGCCCGGCCTGCTTTTTCTTTCACTTGTTTTTGGATCTTGGTTGCAAAATTGAGGCTTTGCTTCAGGTATGTATTCTGCTGCATGGTGAGAAGGATATAGCCTGTTTCACTGTTCGGGTCAAAGCCATCGTATCTCTTCTGATAATTTTTTTCGAGTAAAATAGATTCGTTCTCCCGCTTTGCAACGTTCAGGTTGGCATTTGTTTTATGCAATCCCATTACATAGGTT
>Ga0163144_10020441_pt1 | contig 13230 bp, 13 predicted proteins | sample OliLak19BULKMAT1_FD_123175 | JGI IMG/M metagenome (GOLD analysis project Ga0163144, IMG submission 123175) | Freshwater microbial mat bacterial communities from Lake Vanda, McMurdo Dry Valleys, Antarctica - Oligotrophic Lake LV.19.BULKMAT1 | ecosystem: Environmental > Aquatic > Freshwater >... | reverse complement strand
TCCTTGATGCCGTGATAGCCGCCGCGGATGTACTTGATCAGGTCCTCGAAGAAGGGCTTGTCGGACAGCGACGAGTAGTGATCGCGCGCGAGCTTGTCGCTCACGGCGACCATCTTCGCGCCGACCATCTCGAGGCCGGTGGCGTCGAGGCGGTCGATGGTGATGCCGGTCAGCTTGCGGAAAGCGCCGTCCGGCTTGATAAGGATGAGCGTCTGTTCGATAGCCATGGGACGATTCTATAATATATCGTTGGTCATGCTCGCGAAAACGGTGATCGCTCTGCTGCTGACGGCGAACGCGGGCGCCGCTCCGCCCGAGATGGAGCGCGAGCTCGCGGGCGTCGTGGATCTCTTCTACGACATGCAGTTTGATAGAGCTCGTGCTGGCGCAGATTTACTAATAACGCGCCATCCGGGACACCCGGCCGGCGCTTTCTACCGTAGTGTTTCTTCCTATCAGCGCTGGATCGCCGAGGGGATGCGCTCGACGGACACCTATCGCGCGTTCGAGGCCGACAACACGGCGGCCGAGAAGGCGGCCGAGGCGCTGATGAAGACGAGGCCCGCCGAGGCGCACTATTATCTCGGGGCCGCGCTCGGCTTTCGCGCGCGCGCGAACGTCGCGCATAAGAACTTCGTCCGCGCCCTTCCGCAGGGCGCCTCGTCGGTCAAGCACCTGAAAAAGGCGCTGGCGCTCGACCCGTCGCTGCACGACGCGCGCCTCGGCATGGGCATGTTCCATTATTTCGCCGCGCGCATGCCCGCCGGAGCCAAGCCGTTCGCGTACATGATCATCGGAGAGGGCGCCGACCGCAAGCTCGGCCTCTCGGAGCTCTGGAGCGTCGCGGAGTCGACCGGCATCGCGCGCATGGAGGCGCGCTCGGTGCTGGCCGTGATCCTCTCGAAGGACGACGAGGCCGATTGGGCGGGCGCCGACAAGCTGCTCGCAGAGCTGACCGCGCGCTATCCGCACAATCCGATCTACCGCCTGCGCCGCGCCTACGTCGCGGAGCGGCGCGGGGACTTCGACGCCGCCGTCGCGCTCGCGGATCCCGATGGGAAATGGATCTCGACCCTGCATCCCACGGTGCGCTCGCCGGCGCGCGCCTGGGCGCTCTACCGCGCGGCCGAAAGCCGCCTGCTGCAGGGGCGCGCCGCCGAGACCGTTCGCTGGCTGGCGGCGCTCGACGCGGTCCCCCATCCGCGCGGCATGAAGGATTGGGTGCTGCTGCGGCGCGCGAACCTATTCGACTTCCAGGGCAAGCCCCGCGAGGCCGACGAGCTGTACGGAAGAATCAAGGACAAGACCCCCGCCGCTCTGGCCGGGCGCTTCCGCAAGGACCGCTACCCGTCGGGCCCCAAGGACGCGGCGCCCTTCTTCACCGGCTACTGAAGGATCGCGTCGGCGTAGCGGTCTTTCTCGACCCAAAACACCCGGAAGGTTTTTCCCGCGGCCGCGACGCGCGGATGGGAGGCGGAAGATCGCTCGGCCGACAGCGCCGCCGGCTTCGACCACGTCTTGCCGTCGGCGCTGACGGCGCCCCAGATCCGGCCGTCCTCGTCCCATGCCGCCGCGAGCGCGGAGCCGCTCGAGGTCAGGTCGGCGTGCTTCGCGTCCGCCCCGCCGAGCTTCACCGACGACGGGAACACATAGAGGCCCGCCGCGTCGTCCTTTCCCGTCCAAACCAGGACGCTCACGCCCTTGCCGGTCGACGCGAGCGCGCCGCCCACGTGTGGGCAGCCGTTGAAGCCCCACCCGAATGGACCCGCGACCGACGGCTTGCCCCACGTCCTGCCGCCGTCGCGAGAGACGACCATATCCATGTCGCGGGGATTCTTGCCGCGGTACAGAGCGTAGACGGCTCCGTCGCCGGGCGCGAGCGCCGCGTTCCAGCAGCACTCGCACGCGTCGGGATCGAGCGTCGCGGGCGCGGACCAAGTGCGCGCGCCGTCCGTCGAGCGCGAGGCGAGCACCTTCGAATTGGCCTTGCGGTCGAGCCAGACCGCGACGACGGCGCCCGACGAGACCGCGAGCGCCGGGAAGCGCCGGCCGAAATCCGAGCCCTCCGACGGGCTCGAGGCCGGGCTCCAGGTCTTGCCTCCGTCCGTCGAGCGCGCGGCCGCGAGCGGACCCGAGCCGTGCGGCCCCTTTCCGGGCAGCGCCCACAGAGCGAACACCTCGTCGCCGAACGCCGCGACGCGCGCGTCGCCCGCGCCGAAGTGATAGGCGGGCCGTCCGCCGTCCACGCGCACGGGCGCCGTCCAGCTCTTGCCGCCGTCGTCGGAACGCCGGTACTTGAGCTCGACGCCGTGGCCGGAGCCGCCTTCGAGGCGGTGCAGGCGGCCTCGGTCGGCGTACACGTCGAAGCCGCCGGGCGCGGCCATGGCGCCCGCCGCCAGGAAGGCCAGCGCCAAGCCCAGCATCAAAGAGCCTCGGCTCTCGCCTTGGAGGGCGTCAGCTGCGGCGTCTGGTCGCGATTGTCGCGCTTGGCCCGGTCCTCGACCTTGGGCCGCAAATAATCATGCAGGGCCGCGGGGCTGGCCTTGCCGCCGCGCTCGTTGAGGCCCTTGAGGAAGTAATAGGTGAACAGCCCGTGGCCCTGGTCGTCGGCGGTGCCCGATATCTGCTCGGCGCCCGACGCGCTGAACGCGGTGATCTTGTCGGAGCTCGACTCCCCCATCTCGACCTTCCCGACGAGCGGACGCACCCCTTTCGCGAGCACGGAGCGACCGCCCGCGCCGGAGAAGCATGCGTCCATCGCGACGATCACGCGCCTCGCCTTGAGCGCGCCGAGCTTCGCGTACAGGCGCTTCGTCGGATAAGCCGTGTCCTCGAGATACTGCGGATCGCCGTCGGCCGGGACGAGATAGGCTTGGCCCGATTGCGGATCGGGCGCGCCGTGCCCCGAATAGTAGAAGAAGACGGTCGAGTCCGCCCGGACGTTGTTAGGAAGCCAGGTCTCGAGATTTTTGCGCATGCCGCCGCTCGTCGCGCGCGCGCCCGTCAGCAGGACGATGTTGCGCGCGGGGTAACCCAGCGCGAGGAGATGGTCGCGCATCGTCTCGGCGTCGCGCTCGGCGAATTGAGCGTCGGGAAGGCCGGCGTACTTCTCGACGCCGATCACGAGCGCGAAATCGCGTTCGCGCTCGCTCAGCTTGTAGCCGGGCTTGTCGACGTCCGAGCGCGGCGCCGCGGGGATGGGCGCGCGCGCGGCGGCCGCCGGCGCGCCGGGACGGGCCTTCGCGAACGCCGCCAGGCTCTCCGACGCCAGCAGCGCGTTCTCGAAACTGGCGAGAGCCTCATCCCGCGCCGTGTCGACCGCGGCGTTGATGTTGCGCGAGGAACGCGGCATGCCGGGCGTCTTGGCCGCCTTGCCCGACACGGTGTCGAGCGTCTTGCCGTCCAGGGTCAGGAAGATGGCGCTGATCTCGGCCTTGGCGTCGGTGACGCCCGGGATAGGGAACAGCTTCACCAAGGGCAGGCCCGTATAGATGTCGAGCACGGCGACGAGGTCGACGTTGACCCGCCCGGCCTCCTCCATCGAATCGATCTTGATGACGGTTTTGAAGTCCTTCTTCAGGAGATCGACGACGGCCGGGAAGATCTTCTCGCCATGCTCGCCCATGGAGCCGCGATAGTCCTGAAAGACGTTCTTGCCGACGGGATCGGCGTCCTTCGCGCTGAGATCCGCCGTGAGCTTGAGGCTGTTCTTCGTGTTCTCGGACAGCAGGAGCCCGACGGCGAGGCCGCGGTAGGAGGAGTTCACGACCGTGAGCCCGGCGAACGGATCGACGCGAGGCGGGACGTTGATGCAGCCCGCGAGACCGAGAAGCAACGCCGCCAGCGCCGGTTTCTTCGCCATGGAACGCATGATACAAAAAGAGCCGCGGCGGGACGCGCTAGGGCTTAAGAGGGCACGAGCTGAACGCGACGTCCTTCTTAAGGAATGAGGACAGATCGCCGCAGTCGACGCTATGGGCCGCTTTGTAGGTCGTGACCTTGCCGTCCTTCAGCGAGCAGCGCTCGACGGCCGCGCAGATGTCGCAGTCCTCGTGATAAAAGAACGCGTCCGTGGTCGTGAGCAGCACGAGCGAGAGGCTGTCGCGGTTGCTGAAGCCCGTGACGAGGATGCCCTTGAAGTCTCGGACGTCCTGGCCGAACGCGGCCTTCATCGAGGCCTCGCAGCGGCGGAGCTCGACGTACGCCGTGTCGATCTGCGCGGGCGTGCACATCGCGGACTTCGGGTCGGACTTCGGGTCGGCCTTCGGCGCCTGCGTGCGGCGCGCCTGGGCGGCGACGAGCTTCGAGACGGACTCGTTGATGTTGAAGACGGCCGCGTTGAAGATATCCTCCGACTGATCAGCCGAGGCGGTCACGGAAAGCGCGGCGAGGAGCACGGCGGCGGCGAAAGGGAGTTTGATCATGGGTCAATTATACCGCGGCCCCTCGCGGAAGAGTATCGGGCTTAAGGCCCACCCCCGTTTGGCCCAGGGACCCAAACGTTTTACGGACTTTTTACGCTCCGGCTATCGCCGCGTAACGTCTTCCGCGCATCATCGCTGCATGACCGAAGACAAAAAGAGGATCATCGGAGTGACCGGCGAGAAGGGCACGGGCAAGTCGAGCGTGGCCCTGAACCTCGCTCTCGCGTGGGCGGGAACTCAGAGCCGCCCGGTCCTGATCGTGGCATTTCCGCCGCGCGGCAAGAGACGCTCAAAGCGCTCGGTGGATCCGGCCGCGCTGCTCAAGCTTTCCCCCGCGCGCCTCGGCAGGCCGGTAATCGTCTCGCCGTTCGGCGTCGCGGTCGCGGACGTGGCCCCCGCGGCCGATCCAGCCGCAGTGCTCGAGGAGATGGAGCGGCTGAGCGAGACCTACGACCTCTTCCTGGACGTCGATCCCGCGGCGGAGATGAAGGAAGCCGCCCTGGCCTCGTGCCGGCGCGTCTTCTGGCTGACGGTGCCGCGCAAAAGACGAGCCCGCGATTTCCCCTCCAACGCCGAGTTGATCGTCAATCGCAGCCGGAAGGACGACCGCCTTGACGCCTCGCCCGTGCGGCTGCCCTACGACCGGTCGGTGCCTCTATATGACGGCGCCGGTCGGCTCCTGATCGTGGAGCGCATCCAGTCGCCCTGGATCGGGGCGCTGCGTCCGCTGCTCGGGCGCGTGATGGAGACGCTGAGCGCGTTAAACTGAAAGCCGCATGATGGGACGCGTCTTCGAGCGGCGCGCCGCTTCCTTGAAGCCCGCCTTCTTGAAGGCGCCCGCCAGCCCCCACCAGACGAACGCGTCTGGGACTTTCGTCCCCTTCGTCTCGACGGGATAGCCTTCGAGCGTCGTCGCGCCTTTTTTCGAGGCGTGGACCGCCGCCGCCTTGAGCAAAGCGGTCGTGACGCCCTTGCCGCGCGCTTCCTTCGCCGTGAAGAAGCACGGCACGGACCAGACGGGACGCTCGTCCACGGGCTTCAGGATGCGGGATTTCTCGAGGCGCCGGTATTCTTCGCGGGGCGCCAGCGACGCCCAGCCGACCGCTTTTTTCCCTTCATAGGCTAGGAGGCCCGTCGGCGCGCCGGAGGCGACGAGCTTCTTCATGCGGGCTTTGGCGCCCGCGCCGCGTATCGCCGCGTACTCCTTGCGCGGCAGGCGGATCCACTGGCACCAGCAGCCGTCGCAGGCCCCGCGCGGACCGAAAAGAGCCTCGAAATCCTTCCAGCGGGCCGGCGTCAGCGGCTTCACGGTCAGTTTCATGGGTCAGTATATTTAATAGAATGGCACATGGCGCGGATATTGCTCGTCGATGACGAGCGCGACGTCGTCACCCTCATAAAATTCATGCTCGAAAAAGACGGGCACATGGTCATTCCCGCGTACGATGGAGCCGAGGCGCTAGCCAAGGCCGGCGTCGAGCCGCGCGATGAGACGGCCGTCATCCCCGATCTCGTGATCCTCGATGTGATGATGCCCGTCATGGACGGGTACGAAGTCTGCGAGCGCCTTCAGGAAGACGAACGCACGAAGAACGTCCCCGTCCTGGTGCTGACCGCCAAGGGCGGAGCCGAAGGCCGCCTCGACGGGAGCTGCAACGTGACGTCGTATCTCGAGAAGCCGTTCGATCCGAGAGACCTGCGCGAGCTCGTTTCGAGCCTGCTGGAGAAGCGCTGATGCCCGTGATCATGGTCGTCGACGACGAGCCCGATATCGTGACGCTTCTGCGCTTCGCGCTGGAGCAGGACGGCCATGAGGTCAGCGACGCCGGCAACGGCCAGATCGCCCTCGAGCGCCTCGGCCTCGAGCCCGTCCGGCCGGAGCTCGCGCTTCCAGATCTCATCGTTCTCGACATCATGATGCCCGTGATGGACGGCTATCAACTCAACATGCGCCTGCAGACGGAGCAGCGCGCGAAGGACATCCCGATCCTCGTCCTGACCGCCAAGGGCCAGAAGATGCGCGACCTCTTCGAGATGGCGCCCAACGTCGCGGCCTACGTGCAGAAGCCTTTCGATCCCAAGATGCTGCGCGAGCTGATCGCGGGCATCCTCGCCTCCCGCGGAGAAAAGAAGAATGTCTGACAAGACGACCTCGCCTGAGGGCAAGCTGGACGAGCGCGGCCTCGATGAGCTGATGGCCCTCAAAAAGGCCAAGATCGCGGACATGCGCGTTCGCGGCATCGATCCGTTTCCCTCTCGAACGGTCCGAAAGAACGATTGCTCCGCCGTCCGGCCTCTCGGCGCCGGGCTTACCGAACCGATGCAGCATTCGACGGAAAAGGTCGCGATCGCGGGCCGCTTGGTCGAGCTGCGCGACATGGGCAAGTCGATCTTCGGCCGTTTGGCCGATCTCTCCGGCTCGGCCCAAGTTTATTTCAAGAAAGACGCCTTGCCCGAGGACGTCTTTGCTTTGGTCAAGCGAGATTTACATGTCGGCGATTTTCTCGCGGTCTCCGGAGCGGTCTTCATCACGAAAACCGGCGAGCCCACGGTCGCCGTCGAGCACGCGACGATGCTCGCGAAGGCGATCCGGCCTTTGCCCGAGAAGTGGCATGGGATCGCCGACAAGGAGCTGCGCTACCGCCAGCGCCATTTGGATCTCGTCTCCACGCCCGAGTCGCGCGACGTGTTCATCAAGCGCGCGAAGATCGTCTCGACCATTCGTCGTGTTTTAGACGCGCGCGGGTACATCGAGGTCGAGACGCCCGTGCTGCTCGGCCAGGCCGGCGGCGCGTCGGCGAAGCCCTTCAAGACCCACCACAACGCCGCCGATCAGGATATGGTGCTGCGCATCGCGACGGAGCTCTACCTTAAGAAGCTCGTGATCGGCGGCCTCGACCGCGTCTATGAGATCGGCCGCGTGTTCCGCAACGAGGGCGTCGACACCCGCCACAATCCCGAGTTCACGATGCTCGAGGCCTACGAGGCGTATTCCGACTACGAGGGCATGGCGAGCCTCTTCGAGACGCTCCTGACCGAGTGCGCCGACGCCTGCGGCGTGACCGAGGTCGACTGGATGGGCAAAAAGCTCTCGCTCAAGGCCCCGTTCAAGCGGCTCTACCTTCCCGAGGTCTGGAAGGACCGCTGCGGCGAGCCCATCGAGAACGTCCTCGAAGGGAAGGGCTTCAACCGCGCGGGCCTGCTCAAGCTCGCGGAGAAGCTGGGCGTCGGAGCCGGCGAGAAGACTCCCAGCGCGAAGATCTTCGACCGCATCGTCGAGGCGAAGATCGAGGACCTCCTCGAGCAGCCCACCTTCTTGTTCGACCACCCGACGGCGATCACTCCCCTCGCGAAGCTGAAGCCGGGAACGCAGTCGCTCGTCGAGCGGTTCGAGTGCTTCGCCGCCGGCATCGAGCTGTCGAACGCGTACTCCGAGCTCAACGACCCTCAGGACCAGCGCGACCGCCTCGTCGAGCAGATGAAGCAGAACGCCGCGGGCGACGCCGAAGCGGACCTCCTCGACGAGGACTTCATCCAGACGATGGAGGCCGGCATGCCGCCGATGGGCGGCATCGGCGTCGGGATCGACCGCCTGACGATGCTCCTCACGGGCCGCGACTCGATCCGCGACGTGATCCTGTTCCCGACCCTGAAGCGGGAGGCTTAGCCCCGCGATGCCGCTCGAGCTCTTCATCTCGCTTCGCTACCTCAAGGCCAAGCGCAAAGGCCTTTTCGCCGTCGTCACGACCCTGATCGGCGTGGCCGGGGTCACGGTCGGCGTCGCGGCGCTGCTGACCACGCTGTCCGTGATGAACGGCTTCCAGACCGACATCCAGAAAAAAATCGTCGGCGCGCAGGCGCACGTGACCATCCTCGGCGCCCGCTCGCCCCGCGACGTCGAGGAGACCTTGGCGCATGTCCGCGCCGACAAGGATCACGAGGCCTCCGCGCCCTTCGCGCTGGGCCAGGCCATCCTCACCGTGCGCGATCGCTCAATCGGCGTCGTCGTCAAAGGCATCGATCCGGCGCGCGAGTTCGCGGTCAACGATCTCGCCGAGAAGCTCGTATCCGGCACCTGGGAAGGCATCGGCGACGGCAGGACGCCGGGGATCGTGCTCGGCGTGGAGCTCGCGGACCACCTGGGCGTCGAGGTCTCGGACGAGGTCGTGCTCGTGTCCCCGAAGAGCGTCGCCACCCCGCTCGGGCTCCTGCCGAAGATGCAGAAGTTCCGCGTCGCCGGGACGCTCAAGACCGGCTACTACGAGTACGACAGCGCGTCCGCTTGGACCGGGCTCGCGGCCGCCTCGAAGTTCCTCGGCGTGGACGCGGGCGCCTCCGGCGTCGGCATGAAGCTCAAGGACCTGCGCCGCGTGGACGCGGCGGCGAAGCGCCTGCGCGGAGTTCTGGGATTGACGAAGCTCGTCCGCACCTACGCGCAGATGAACCAGACCCTTTTCGCCGCGCTCAAGCTCGAGAAGGCCGTGATGTTCATCATCCTCACCCTGATCACGCTCGTCGCCTCGCTCGGCATCGCGTCGACCCTGATCCTGCGCTCCGTCGAGAAGACGCGCGACATCGGCCTGCTCAAGGCGATGGGCGCGGGCCCGAGCCTGATCCGCCGCATATTCCTCGTCGAGGGCTTCCTCATCGGCGGCTCGGGCGTGCTCATGGGCCTCGCGCTCGGGATGCTCCTCTGCTGGATCATCGCGACGTTCAAGATCGTCGAGCTTCCGGGCGACATCTACTATCTCTCGCGCGTGCCCGTGGACATGCGCCTCGGCGACGTCCTGGCCGTGACGGGCATGGGCCTACTGCTCTCGCTGCTCGCCACCCTCTATCCCGCGGCGCGCGCCGCGAAGGCCGATCCCGTGGAGGCCATCCACTATGGCTGACGCGGCGATCATCGTCAAAGGCGTGAACAAATCCTACGGGACCGGCCCGTCGGCGGTCCACGTCCTGCGCGGCGTGGACTTCACGGTCGCCTCCGGGGAATTCGTCGCGATCCTCGGGCCGAGCGGCTCGGGCAAGTCCACCCTCCTGAACCTCCTCGGCCTCATGGACCGCCCCGACGAAGGCGACCTGACCGTGCGCGGCGCCCGGGCCGCCGATCTCGCCGAGCACGAGCGCGCGCGCATGCGCTGCGCGCACATCGGCTTCGTGTTCCAGTTCGACTCGCTGCTTCCCGAGTTCACGATCCTCGAGAACACCGTCATGCCCGCCCGCCTCGCGATGGTCAACGGGCTTTCCACCGAGACCCTCGCGAGCGCCGAGGCGCGCGGCGCCGCGCTGCTCGAATCCCTCGGCATCGGCGCGCTGCGCGACCGCTTCCCTTCGCAGACCTCCGGCGGCGAGCGCCAGCGGGCAGCCATCGCCCGTGCGCTCATAAACCGCCCGTCCGTGATCCTCGCGGACGAGCCGACGGGTAACCTCGATCGCGCCAACGGCGACCGCGTCTTCGCGGACTTCCGCCGCGTCGCCCGCGAGCAGGGCGCCGCCGTCGTCCTGGTCACCCACGACGAGCCCGCCGCCGCGGCCGCCGACCGCATCCTCCGCATGGCCGACGGCCGGCTCAAATAGGGGTCAGGCCCTCCCATTGTTTCATTACTTTTCGCGCATAACGACTCGCTGAACTCTGGGGCATTTTTAGATATTTGGCCGCGGCAGTTTGAGCGCTCCCACCCTGAATCGCTTCCTGGAAAAATAGCTGCCGCGCTTTAATAACAACCCTCAATCGACTTTTCGATCTCATCGCATCCAACCCAACTCCTGTGCGCGACGTGACAGATCGGCCCACTGCATCTAAATCTATCGGATCAACGGATTGCCGCATCATATCGACGCGTTCGGCATCCTTAGGCCATGGATCGAAATCCATGACGTCACTTCCGACAGTTTCACCCGGCACGTAACTCGACCATGGCCAGTCACCCGGTGACGTGACGATACCCGCACGAACCGGATTCATATGGATGTAGTGGATCAAACCGGCCAGGTATCGGTCATCGGCGCAAAGTTTGGCGTTATGACGCCCGCCGAAGAGATGCCCCGTACGCTCGTGCCGCTTATTGAAAAACATGCAGTAGTTGGTCAGGAGCCTTTGCATTATTATTGACAAAGAAACGGGGCCGACCTGAATTGCTAGATGAAAATGATTAGTCATCAGACAAAACGAGATAACCCGAGCGGACAATTCTTTCTCAAGGCGACGCATGATCGCGAGAAACGCGATGCGGTCCTGGTCATCGATGAAGATGTCGTTACCATCGACGCCTCGACCGTAGGCGTGATAGATTGCACCAGAAAAGTAAATTCGGGGTCTGCGGGGCACCTATTCATACGATCGAAGGGGCCAAATTGTTCCCTGAAAATACTGGAACAATGGGAGGGCCTGACCCCAAAAAGAGAACCCCGGTTCAAACTTCGGACCGGGGCTGAGACGCCAGCGCTTTCGGACTTTCGTCCTCCGGCGCTTTGTTCGGCCGAGTGTTTCGCATCCTTGGGTCTTCTAGTGACCTCTGTTTTCCGCCCTTTCGAGCGGCTGTTTTGGATGAGTCCTCGGCCTTAAGGCCTGTCGGCGTCTACACTGAAAGTATAGCCCCAGTTCTGATCTGAATCAATACCCGCTTTACAATGATTTGATAGACTTTTCTCGTCGTGCGCGAGCTTAGCGGCGGGAGTAATAAATGAAGATTTATATCGACGGCAAATATTACGACAAGGACGACGCCAAGATCTCCGTTTACGACCACGGCGTCCTCTACGGCGACGGGATCTTCGAAGGCATCCGCGCCTACAACGGCCGCATCTTCCGGCTCGACGACCACCTGCAGCGCCTCGAGGAATCCGCGAACGCGATCCTGCTCAAGCTCCCGATGCCTATCAAGGAGATCGAGAAGGTGATCATCGAGACCGTGCGCCTCAACGGCCTCAAGGACGCCTACATCCGGCTGGTCGTCACGCGCGGCGTGGGGGACCTCGGCCTCGACATGCGCAAGTGCAAGGACGGCGCGACGCTCTTCATCATCGCCGACCGCATCGAGCTCTATCCCGAGGAGTTCTACGAGAAGGGCCTGACGGTCATCACCTCCACGATCCGGCAGAAGGGGCTCGATCAGGTCACGCCCGGGGTGAAGTCCCTCAACTATCTCGCGAACATCCTCGCCCGCGCCGAGGCCACCGCCGCCGGCGCCCAGGAAGCGATCCTGCTGAACGCGACGGGCCACGTCTCGGAGTGCTCCGGCGACAACCTCTTCTACGTGAAGAAGGGCAAGATCTTCACGCCGCCGACCTCCGCCGGCATCCTGGTCGGCATCACGCGCAACGTCGTGATGGAGCTCGTCGAGAGCAAGCTCGGCTTCAAGGTGCTCGAGCGCAACTTCCCCCGCTACGAGCTCTACAGCGCGGACGAGGTGTTCCTGACCGGCACCGGAGCGGAGGTCATCGCGGCCGTCAAGATCGACGGACGCGTGATCGGCAAGGGCGCTTGCGGCCCGACGACGAAGCAGCTCATCAAGCACTTCCGCGACTACGCGAACTCGACCGGCACGCCCGTCTACGAAGCCGTCAAGGCCAAGTAGCGTTTGGTAACATAAGCTCATGAGACTCGTCTCGTGGAACGTCAACGGCGTGCGCGCGGTCTGGAAGAAGGGCTTCGGCGATTGGTTCAAGGCCGATAAGGCCGACGTCGTCTGCCTGCAGGAGACCAAGGCCCAGCCCGACCAGCTCACCCCCGAGGCGCTGATGCCTCACGGCTACCACGGCGAGTTCCACTGGGGCGAGAAGAAGGGCTACTCGGGCGTCGCGACCTTCTCCAAGACCGCGCCCACGAAGGTCGAGCGCGGCTTCGCGATCCCGCAGTTCGACAACGAGGGCCGCGTGCTCGCGACGAAGCACGGCGACATCACCCTTTTCAACATCTATTTTCCCAACGGCAAGGCCCGCGACGAGCGCCTGAAGTTCAAGATGGACTTCTACGAGTCGTTCCTCAAGGAGGTCATCCCGCGCTACCGGAAGCGCGGAGACGACAAGATCGTGATCTGCGGCGACGTGAACACCGCGCACAAGGAGATCGACCTCGCCCGGCCCAAGGAGAACCGCAAGATCTCCGGCTTCCTTCCTCAAGAATGCGAGTGGATGGACCGCCTGCTCGCGGCGGGCTTCGTCGACACCTTTCGCGAGTTCGAGAAGGGCCCCGAGCACTACTCCTGGTGGGATCAAGTCTCCCGGGCGCGCGACCGCAACGTGGGCTGGCGCATCGACTACTTCTTCATTTCCGAAAACCTGCGCCCGCGCCTGAAAAACGCGTTTATCCAGCCGCAGACGATGGGCTCCGACCACTGCCCCGTCGGCATCGAGCTGGCCTAGCCTTCCTCGAGATCTACAGCTAGGCTAGGCCGATGGGCCGAACACGAATCCCTTCAGGAACCGCTCGAAGACCGGGCGGTGCTTCTCGAAGAGCTCCCGCGTGGCGCGGTACTCGATGATGTAAAACGCCTTGTCGGTCCGCACGACGATGTCCACGAGGCGCATCGGAACCGGATCCATCGCATGCAAGGGGGTGCGGTTCTCCCACACGAACTCCCGCTCGTAGGTCCGCGCGGCCTTCCCGCCGAGGACCGTCTCGCTCACCTTGACGTCGAGCTTGGGATTCGCGCCGAACAGGTCCTCGGACGGCGTGATCCACCCCCCGGCATAAGCCTTGAGCCGGCGTCCCGCCGGCGGCATCTCGGACGCGATCCGCGAGGCGCGCGTCACGTTGATCACCGCTCCGATCGGAACGCCCTCGTCCTGGGTTTGGAGCTCGCCG
>Ga0163144_10020440_pt1 | contig 13232 bp, 12 predicted proteins | sample OliLak19BULKMAT1_FD_123175 | JGI IMG/M metagenome (GOLD analysis project Ga0163144, IMG submission 123175) | Freshwater microbial mat bacterial communities from Lake Vanda, McMurdo Dry Valleys, Antarctica - Oligotrophic Lake LV.19.BULKMAT1 | ecosystem: Environmental > Aquatic > Freshwater >... | reverse complement strand
GCGATCGTGCGCGGCGTGCTGGCGGGCAAGCCGGGAGCGGCGCGTGACATTGTCATTCTCAACGCGGCGTGCGGTTTGATCACCGTCGACCCGGCGTTGCAGCCGACCGCAGCGGCCAAGCGCGCCGCGGAAGCGATCGACTCCGGGGCGGCGGGCGAACTGCTGCGGAAATTGGCGGCGCTGTCGCATGGTTAACTCGTTTTGATTGAACTGCCAAGGACGCCATGAGCGCCAAGGAAAAAACAGAAAAGCATTGGCCCGCGAATCACGCGAATCTGCGCGAATGAAGAAAATGAATGATTGAATTTCATTCGCGTCCATTCGCGTAATTCGCGGGCAACTCTCCCACGCATTCCCTTGGCGCTCTTGGCGTCCTTGGCGGTTAAGCATTTTGGACCCTCACATGCCGCGGCGGCGATTTTCTCAGTCGCGGCGGGCTGTTAGACTCGGGGGACTCCCCTCGCCCGCCAACCGTTACCTTTGAGCTAATTTGCACGTGTCCCGAACGCCCCCCAGCCGTGATATTTCGGGACGTTTGGTCTTCCTCGGGACCGGCACCAGCGTCGGCGTGCCGGCGATCGGCTGCGACTGCCCTGTCTGCACGAGCATCGATCCGAAGAACAACCGGACCCGCTGCGGGTTGGCGCTCGGGTTGCCCGAGGGGAATCTGCTGATCGACACGCCGCCCGATCTGCGGCAGCAACTGCTGCGTGAAAAGCTCGGCGTCGTCCACGCCGTCGCGTACACGCACGAGCATGCCGACCACATCTTCGGGCTCGACGACCTGCGGCTGATGCAGTTTTATCTTGGCGGGCCGGTGCCGCTCTATTGCGAGCCGACGGTCGAGGCGCGGATCCGCAAGTCGTTCGACTACGCCTTCCAGCCGCCCGAGCGGCTCCACACCGGCGCGATTCCGGCGCTGACGTTCGAGTCGATCGGCCTCGATCCATTTGAAGTCCTCGGCGCCACGGTGCTGCCAGTGCGGCTCCACCACGGACCGTTCGTGCCGGTGCTTGGTTTTCGTTTCGGCAACGTCGCCTACTGCACCGACGTCAACGCGATCCCCGAAGCGAGCATGCAACGGCTCGAAGGGCTCGACGTGCTGATTCTCGACTGCCTCCGCCGCGAGCCGCACGCGACCCACTTCAGCCTCGACGAGACGCTGGCCGTGTGGCGCGAGCTGCGCCCGCAGCGGATGTTGTTGACGCATCTGTCGCACAACTTCGATCACGAAGCGACCAACGCCGAGCTGCCTGCCGGCGTCGAACTGGCGTTCGATGGGATGGAAGTGGAACTGACGTGATGTCTTTCTGTTTTTTTGACAGGATGACAGGATGGAAGGGGACCGACAGGATGGCGAGTGAGGCTGCCCAATGTGAGTTGGCCCACGATGATCCTGTTGATCCAAGCAATCCTGTGATCCTGTCCAGTTTTCTCGAGGCCCATCCATTCTGTCGCGACGCAATTTGTCGCGAATCGCGTTTTTGGCGACAGAAGTCTGAAGTTGTTTTCTCCATTGGGTTTGCGTGGTGCGCCGTGGTTGATAATTTGTCGCGACGGCATTTTGTCGTCGCGGGTATTTCTGTCGCCTGAGGCGTTTTTGGCGACAGAATTCGTCAGTTGTCTCGCTTGCTGGATTCGCTCGTGGCCGCGAGCGTTGGCTAGACGACTCGGCTGCGGCGGCGTTGGCAACGCGGCAACGGTCGGCATGAGCGCGCAGCATGAAGGCCTCCCCCCGTTATGAGCACGGCGAATTTCGACCATAGGAAATGAACTTATGTTCACTTTAGCGATCTTGGTGGCCAATTTCAAGCTGGGAGATTGGAGATTTTGTGGCCGCGAGAAGGCGCAAAAGATCGCAAAAAAAGGAACTCAGCAGAGGATTGGGTGGCATGTCGTCGCGGAGCGTCGACATGCGGCAGCGGCGGTCGGTCTTAAGCTGAATTCGGCATGCTTACGCCTTGAGGGGCGAAAGCATACCACCCGCCGCCGTGAGCTACGACTCATGACCATCACCCACAACGTCATGATCCTTTGGTATGGGAGGTTTTCAATAGAGCCCTGCAAGGCAGTTTCAGACTGGTGGCCAAAACAATGGGACCACAGCAGAAACTACAATATATGTCGCCGCAAAAAGCAAATTCGGACCAGCAGACCAATCTTTACCCTCTAGGCCCAGACTCTCAATTGTTGGTTCGATGAAGTCTTCTCCATTGGGACCGGTTACATTTCGCGGGGCAAAGTCACCGTTGATTTTATCTTTCGCATGGTAGAAAAGTTCCGGCTTTATCTCGATCAAGCCAACCCACAGCCGGTAGAAGCCGAACACGGCGAACGCGGGGACAATCGCAGGGACAACTACTCGCCAAGTTGAACCGAAGGAACTCAAGGCGTCGTCAGGAATCAAACCACCCAACTTACCGAGCATCCACACAAAGAAAAGCACCGGAAACACATTCAAGATAACTAGAGATAATACGGTGCGACAAAAGATGCGGCCAGAGTGCAGTAATAGCGTCCAATGAAACGGCTTCCACTTCGGCCACGCATTGGACGAGGTACCCCAAAAGATTGCGAAGAAGATCGCAAACAACTGCTGAGGGACGTTCATTTCCAAAGCCTCCTTCGCACCATCAAAAGCCCGCAAGCCCAGAGGACCGAAGACGAAGGCTCCGGCACGAGGTTGCCCACATCGATGCCACGGGGAATCACCAATCCAATGGTAATCACGTCTTCTACGCCAGTTCCGTCCAAATAGGATCGTTGAATCTTGAGAACTTCATTTAGACCGGTCCAATACATTTTGTCATCGAACACCGCGATGCCATCGGGCCCGTTCCATCCGGCGACGCTGACAAGCGGTTCAATGCTGCTGCCGTCCAGAGCGGACCTCTGAATGAGCCCATATCCTTGGGCATTCCAATAGACGTGGCTGTCGTCGACGGCAAGCCCGCGGGGGCTCGGCGTCCCCGGTATTGGATTCAGGTTGGTGAGAGTCTCCAGCCCAGTGCCGTCAAGGTTCGCACGCAAAATATTGTTGGTGTGCGAATCGGTCCAGTGCATCTTGCCGCCGGTTATCCCTATGTCGTGCGGGTGAACCGTTCCGTTCGTTACCAAAACTTCGACGCCGGTTCCGTCGAGATTCGCACGGCTGATTTTCGCCGGGCCTTGATCGGCCCAATACATCTTGCCGTTGGGTAGGTCGAGTGTGATTCCTTCCGGAACAACTAGGCCGGTGGAAATCAACGTCTCGAATCCTGTTCCATCCAGATTGACCCGCTGAATCGATTGGCCGCCTACGTTGCTAGTCCAGTAGACCTTGCTTTGTGCAAAGTCGACCGCCAATCCGGTCCCGCCGAATTGTGTCGGATAAACATCGACTACGTTGGATCCGTCGACATTAGCACGACGGATCATCTGAGCCCCTTCATCCTGCCAAACAATTGTTATGGAAGCATGGGACGCGGAAGCCCCGGCGACAATGCCGCACAACAAAGCCAGGTTGCATAGTCGAGCGATCATTAGCCGGGCCTCGAAAGGATTTCGAATTTCAGTGGTGACGCCTGACGATAAGCTGGGAATGAGGGAAAAGCAATCGTTTGGCTAGCCCATGCAACGGGTGGTCCAGGTAGGATGGCCCCCAACCTGGGCTTGGCGATACTGTTTGCATTCGGGATTCAACCCTTACAGGGTTGGCTGCTCGCCTGCCCTCGTGTTCCCGGGGTAGATCGCGATGCGATCAACCCCGGGCTGAATGATGGAACGCCTTCAGCGTTCGACGGCTCCCCGGCGGGGCGGGGGCTGAAACGAGTACGATGATTCATTGCGCACCTTAGGTGCGCAAAAAAAGACCGCGGACGATTGCTCGTCCGCGGTCTTTTGGGTTGCTAACTCTGTCGGCTCCCGACACCCTTGCGCTTAGCGAGCCGCCAACCGCCCGTCGCCGAGCAGTTCCAGGTAGTCGAGCGCGATCGCGACGAGTTCGTCGTTGTACGGCGTCTGCGGGAACACCGGCTTGTCGTTCGCTTGCAGGTCGTCGAACATTTCCTCCTGCTCCTTTTCGGTGTTCAGTTCGTCGCCGGGTGCCACTGGCGTACCGCCACTGAGAAGCACCGAAAGAGCGTGCTTGCCGGTTTACTTGGAAGAAGCCTTGAGAGTAGGCCAGCTTGTCGCCTGCGGTTGATGGAGACCGTGTACCCGCGTCCGCACTGACAGGATACCAGTGGCGCCCGGCGGCCGCGATCTGGCGGCGCAGAAGTTCGCAAGAACGATCGCCCAGCAGAGGTGTGGAGGGCACGTCGTCGCGAAGGGACGGCATGCGCGAGCGGCGGTTGGTCCATCGTTGGGGTTTGGCATGCTGACGCCTTGGGGGGCGAGAGCATGCCACTCGCCCGCCAGATTACGCCACGGCTAGGCGATTTCACCGCGTGGCGGCTGAGATGGCGAATGGCTGGCCGTACTTGACTTTTGCCGACTAAGCGGCGTAATCTACCCTCATGTTGGATCGAGCTCGGTCGCGCCTTGTCTTCTCTGCGCGTTCACCTCTCTTTCTGAAGGGCCTGCCTGTGGATCGTCGTCGCGCGAAGGCTGCGGGCGGTTTTACGCTCGTCGAATTGCTGGTCGTCATAGCGATCATTGGAGTCTTGGTCTCGCTATTGCTGCCGGCAGTGCAGGCGGCCCGCGAAGCGGCGCGGCGCAGCTCATGCACCAACAACATGAAGCAAATTGGGCTGGCGCTCCATAACTTTGAATCGGCGAAGCGCTCGCTTCCCATCGGCACGACCTATACGGCGACCACCAAGGCGGGAGAGTACGGCACCTGGGCGTCGCAGATCCTTCCCTATCTGGAGTTGCAGGCCGTCTACAATCGCTTCAACTTTCGTCGTCCGATGTGGAGCCGAGCGGCAGGAAGCAATAACGATCAGACGGCGTCCGAAACGGCCTTGCCCGTCTTCACATGCGTCAGCGACGAGCGCTCTTCCGAGCCGATTCTCAAGCAAGGGCGCGGCGAGTCGCGCCTCGTTTCGGGAGGGGGGACGAACAATCCGCCGCAGGCGCAGGGGTTGTGGTATACCGGCTCCCTAGGCCCGACGTCGCCCGACGGCTGCTCGTTTTGTCCCGAGCCCCCCCCGTCATACTGCTGCCGCGGGTGCAGCTTCGGCACGATGGCGGTCAAGGGGCCCAAAGAGACGTGCCAATCCGTCGTTGGCGACAGTTCCGTCGGCATGTTCACTCGCCTGCCGATCGGCTACAAATTTTCCGAAGTCACCGACGGCCTCTCTCAAACGATCATGTTCGGCGAGACGCTCCCCTACCATTGCATTTGGAATTGCGTCTTCTGCGTGAATTTCCCCTTATCGAGCACGACCATTCCCATCAACCACATGGAAAGCGACACCGGCGCCCGAGACGGCGCTTGGCCTCGCGTTTGCGGTTACAAGAGCATGCATCCCACCGGCGCCAACTTCGCCATGGGCGATGCGAGCGTTCACTTCTTTTCGGAATCGACCGACTACCGGGTCGTCAATGAGCTCGGCACCCGCGCTGAGGGCGAGGCGGCGAAACTCCCATGAACTTCCAGTTGCCGACGGCCAAACTCGTCCCGACGGTGCGCCCTTGCTCGTTCGCGCGGGTTCTTGCCTGCATGGTCATCACCTCCTCGTTAATCGGTTGCGGCAGCGGCGGACCCGACGTCGTGCCGGTGGTGGGGCGAGTAACGCTCGCCGGCGGCGGTTGGGGTCGACCAGGGATGATCTTCTTCGCTCCCGTCGAACCAGCGGCGGGTTTTCCCCGCCTCCCTGGAATGGCGGACGTTGACGAGGAGGGAAATTTCCGAGCCACGACTCAACCCAATCGCGATGGACTCACCCCCGGAACTTACCGCGTCGGCCTGGAAATGTGGGAGGTCCCGCCGACGATGGGAGGCCCTCCCGCCAAGAGCTACCTCCCCCAGAAGTATCAATCCGCGGCGACGAGCGGACTCGAAGTCGTCGTTCCCGCCGACGGCGGCGAGACGATCGAAGTTTCGTGGGATATCCCTAAACCTTGAGCGTGGCGGCGGGAAGAGCGTGCCGGACGGACGGGCAGGATGCAGGGGCGGCCGCATCTTCGATCGACGGCTCGGCGGGAGCATTGCGGTAGGTGCGCCGCTGGGCGAGTCTACCCGCCGGCGGAGGCATCGCTGCAAGAATCGCACCATGCCATCGGCGCAAAAAAAGACCGCGGACGATTGCTCGTCCGCGGTCTTTTCGTTTTAACTCGCAATCGTTCGCTCGCTTAACGGGCCGCCAACCGCCCGTCGCCGAGCAGTTCCAGGTAGTCGAGCGCGATCGCGACGAGTTCGTCGTTGTACGGCGTCTGCGGGAACACTGGCTTGTCGTTCGCTTGGAGGTCGTCGAACATTTCCTCCTGCTCCTTTTCGGTGTTCAGTTCATCGCGTTCGGCGAGGAACTTTTCCTTATTGAGCGTGAGGGGTTCGTCCTTCCGTTCGAGGTAGCGAGCGATCCGCTGCTTTTCCTTGTTGAAGTGCTCGCTCTTCTCCACCCGGACGGTCGAGCGGCGACGAAGTTCTTCGAGCGTCTTCGGCGAGGCGTTCGGGTAGTTCTCGTGCGGCAGCGGGAGGACGCTGTCGAACTTCAGGGCGTAGTCGAGGTCCGATTCGCCGATCGGCCAATGGCTGATCTGCGAGGGGAGTTCAACGTCGGAAACGACGCCGCGGTTTTGCGTGCTGTCGCCGCCTGGACGGTAGAACTGCTGGATCGTCATCTTCAAGGCGCCGTAGTTCGGCGGATTGAATTGATTGACGTAGCGGCCGAGTTCTTCAAGTTCCTGAACCGTGCCCTTGCCGTGGGTCGCCTTGTCGCCGACGACGATGCCGCGGCCGTAGTCTTGGATGGCGCCGGCGAAAATTTCGCTCGCGCTGGCGCTGAACTTGTTGATCACGACCATCAGCGGGCCTTCCCAGACCGCTCCCGGCTTGTCGTCGGGGTGCGGAATGACGCGGCCATCGGGACCCTTTACTTGGACGACCGGGCCTTGATCGATGAACAGGCCGGTCATCTCGACCGACTCGGGGAGCGAACCGCCGCCGTTGAAGCGGAGGTCCATCACCACCATGTCGACCTTCTTGGCTTTCAGTTCTTCGAGGAGCTTCCGAACGTCGCGGACGGCGCTCTTGTAGTCCTCTTTCCCGCTGCGGCGGCCTTCCATGTCCATGTAGAAGCTCGGCAGGTTGATGACGCCGATGCGGAACACCGTGCCGTCAGGCCGCTTCTGCTCGATCACTTCGCCGGTCGGAACCTGCGCGGTCGAGCCATCTTCGGCCACTTTGAGCGTGGTCGCTTCGGCGTCGCCGACGACCTGGCCCTTCGAGTCGCGTTCGAGAACCGCACTGCGGGCTTCGCTGTCCTTCAGTTCGATGCGGGCGCGGGTGATGTCGTAGTTGGTGAGCTCGGCGCCGCCGGCCTTCTTCACTTCCAGGCGAACGATGCTCCCCGGTTTGCCGCGGATCTTCATCACGACGTCGTTGAGCTTCATGTCGGTGATGTCGATCACTTCGCCGTCGGCGCCTTGGGCGACGCCAGTGATGACGTCGTCGACCTTGAGGCGGCCATCCTTATCGGCGGCGCCGCCGGGGACGATGTGACGGACGACCGTTTCGCCGTACTTCGATTCGAGCGAGGCGCCGATGCCGTCGAGTTCGAGACGCATCTGGATCGCGAAGTTTTCGAGATTCTCGGGCGACATGTAGCTGCTGTGGGGATCGAAGCTCATCGTCACCGAGGTGAGGAACATTTCGAGCAGCTCGTCGTTGCTCGTCTGATCCCAGCGGCGGGCGATGCTTTGGTAACGCTTGTGGAGACGCTCGAGCGTTTTATCGGCGGGAGTTTCGTCGTCGGTCGATTGCAGCAGCGTGTCGTATTTGACGCGCTTGCGCCAGCGCTCATCGGCTTCTTCCTTGGTCTTGAACCAAGTCATCTTTTCGGGGTCACGCTCCATCGTTTCGTCGACGGTGAAGTCGTGCGGTTGGTCGACCATCGCCTGCGCGACGGCGGTTCGCTCGGCGACGCGGGTGAGGAAAAGATCGAAGATCTTCTTGGCAAGGGTGACGTCGCCCGCTTTGATGGCGTCGTCGATCTTGCTGCTCTCGGGAGCGAACTGGTCGATGTCGCTCTGGTAGAAGTAGAGCTTCATCGGATCGAGCGTCTTGAAGTACATCTCCAGCGCGCGACGAGCGATTTCGTCGTTGACCCGCAGTTGGGCCATGTGGCGCTTGTCGATCAGCGAGCTGACGAAGAGCGAGATGTTCTTCTGCTTGATCTGCTCTTTGCGATCGGGGTCGGTGGGACGGGCCGTCGCGAAGGAGGGGGCCAACGTCGACGACAGAACGCCGACGAGGGCGAGCCCCAACAATCCACGGCGGGAACGACCGCCGGCGCCTTTCATGGCAGATCGAAACATGTAGGTGACCTCTTCGAGAAAACGAGAATGAGTGCAGGTAGCAGAAGCTATGCTATCCCTCTACGCGATCAGGAGCGAAGTGGATCGGCGTTTGCCGGCACAAGGCTCGGAAAGGGTGGAGAGCGGGGCCTCCCCGGGGAGCGACTGGGGGTGGCGAGCGGGTTCGGCCTCGTGGCGTTGTCCCTTACGCGGCAACCAGTTGCGGGAATCTATGGGCATCGTAACGGCGGCCTTCGGTGGCGGCAAGATCGCTGTAACCGGTGCGGTTTTACGGGGTGGAAGGGGGCGTAGCGACCGTACGCGACAGGGGCGTCTAGAGGTAATCGAGGCGACTTAATTATTGACAGGATAACAGGATTGTTTGGATCGACAGGATTTAAGGCGGGTAGGCGCTGAGGCTCGACAGTTGGCTGCCGTTCCCCTGATTATCAATCCCGTCGATCCTCGAAATCCTGTGATCCTATCCAGTCTTTCTCCTATGCCATGGCGCGTTCGAGTTCCGTGACGAGGTGTTGATCCCAGCGGGGGAAGACCGAGCGGAGGTGAATGCTGACGGTTCCGTCATGTTCCGTGGCGACGATGGGGCGGCTGCCCGACGCTAGCGCGGCCGCGAGTTTCGCTGCGTCCCCTTCGCGGGGACGGACGGCGATGGTCCAGTCGGGGCCGGTGAGCGCCACTTGCCCGAGTTGCAGCCAGGGCGATTCAGCGGCGACGGCTGCGGCCGAAGCGACGCCGGGGGCGGCGGCGATCAACGAGGCGAGGCGTTCGCCTCGCTGCTGTAAGTTTGCCGCTGGTGTGGAGAGCAACTGCCAGACGGGGATCGTGAAGATGACGCCCTGTTCGTCGTCGCGATAGAGCTGAGCCGTGGCGTGGAGCGCGGCGGCGTGGAGCGCATCGATGGCCGCGAGGCGCGCCAGCGGATGACTTGCCGCGGCGTCGATTAGCGCCCGCCGGCCGAAGAGCAGGCCGCAGCTGGGACCGCCAAGGAGCCCTGCCCCGTCGATGACGACGAGATCGGCGCCGGCGGCGAGACGCTCGCGGATCGTCTCGACCGCGGCGAGTCCGTGCGACTGCGGATTGACGAGGCCGGCGAGCGGGGCGACGTCGATGAATTGAGCGCCAGCTGTTTTCGCGATTCGCGCCGCTTCGGCGGTGGGCAACCATGGTTCGGCGTCCGGAGAGCGCAGCAGCGCGGCGAGGGGCGAGCCGGAACTCATGGCTGCCGTGATTGCAGCGCTATCGTTGCCGCTGCGCAGCGCGACGCCGTTGCGAGCCGCGACGCCGCGCCAGTCGATGCCGGTCGCGGCCGTTTCGATCCCGCCCGCGAGCAGGGCCTCGCGGTTCGCGGTGGTCGACGCCAGGGCGATGGCGAGGGCGGCGTCGAAGCTGCTCAGCGCCAACACGCCTTCGGCGCCGGTCAATTGGGCCAGGTCGTGTTCAGCCGTGTGTCGCAAGCGGGGGCCGCGGTCGTGGTATTCGCCGGCCTGCTGCATCATCGCATGAACCGCGACGTCGGCCAGCGGCGGGGCGAGGTCGCGCTGGCCGACGACGACGCCGGTGGCGTTGATGGCGGGGCCGCCGCTTAACGGTTCGCCGAGCAAGCGCCGCACCAGCCGGTCGGCCAAGTGGCCCATCGGCGGGACTTCGAACTTGCCGGCGCGCTCGACGACGGTGGTGCGCAGTTCTTCGAGAAAGCTGCCGGCGCGCTGAGCGACGGTCGAGCGATTGATCCGCTGGACCACCCCTTTGACGCGAGGGTGTTCGAGCAACTCGCCGATCGAAGGGAGTTGCGGCAGATGGGGCTCGAATTTCATGGCAAGTCGTGCGGCGAGAGGAACGCGGGAACGAGGCTTCCCGTCATTATGTTCCTGGCACGCAACCGCCGTCTATTGGTCGCCAAAAAGGAAAATGCCTAACCACCAAGACACGAAGACACCAAGAAGTCACGAAGAAGAGATAAGGAGCAGGAGCCTGCTGAAGTCGATCACTGCTGGTTCACAGTGCTTTCTTCGTGCTTTCTTCGTGTCTTGGTGGTTAATCTTCGAACCCGCATTAGAAAGCGGGCCGGCCTACAACGTCTTCGCCTTATCGTTACCGCCGAGGCCGACGTCGCTGGGGGACGGGAAGGGATCGTTGGCGGCTTGCTTGACGATTTTCTGTTCGCGTTGCTTCGCCGTGAGACTGCCGAGGCCGGCGGGAGCGAAGCTTTGGCAACCGACCAGCGCGATCGCCGCTGCGAGGGCGAACCCGAGCGAAGCGGTGCGCGAGAGTCGCCCGGCGGCGAGTGGCGTCTGCCCCATCGGATGGTCCTTAGAAAAGTGGCAGCCAAGCGGCCGCGGAGAACAGGCGGAGACTCTTTACTCATCGCCGACGCGCGGCTGCTTCATCCACTCGGTCACCGTCGCCGGGCCCTGCGGCTCGGGCTCCTTGGCGTTGCCGGTCATGCGGTCCCACAGCGACGGGGCTTCACTGGCGTTCGCGACGCGCGCCGCCGGTTCGTCGGCCTTGCCGCCGCGGAAGATTTCTTTGGTCCCTTCCCAGGCCTTCTTGCCGCCGTCGGAGACCTTCTTGGCGCTCGACTTGATCGGCGCCAGGGGGTCGGCCGGCATCTTCGGCATGGTGATTTTGGGCATGGTGACGGTGGGCATCTTCAGCCAACCCCAAGGACTTTTCGATTCCTCGGGAGTGGGCGTAATGTCGCTACCTTGTTGCTGTCCGGCGACGGGCGTTTCGGCGGCGCTCAAGGGCGACGCGCTGAGGGCTGCCGCGATGCCGATCCACAGCAGAAGTCGTGCGACGTTCATGTCGTGGTCCTCTGAAAAAGTCGACTCAGATTAGTAGTTCCGCCTGTCTCGCTGCCCGGACGGATTGTCCCTGGCGACGGACGGCGGCGAAGTGTTCCAAATTGCGGTCAATCAGTCCAGGGCGATTAGGGAAGGGAGGCGACGGTCGTGACGCCGTTTCTTCCGATCGCCGTTTCTTCCGGTCGCCGCTCTGTCATTTCGCCGCTATGTCATTCCGAGGTACTCCGAGGAATCTCGCCGGACCCCTCGGAGTACCTCGGGGTGACAGGGCAAACTCGGAGTGACAGGGCAAACGGCATCGCGACCGAGGCGCCGGGGCGATTGTCCCTCCCGCCCAATTGGCCTACGATGGCCGCAGCAAATGTTGACAAGTTAGCTTGGCGGGCTGGCGGTGCGTCGCCCGGTTTTGCCGAGTTCTGCCCGCCAGTTTTCCGCATTCCAGGCGCTAAGCGGCAAGCCGCGAAAGACGCCGATTCCTTCACTGTTGCATGAACAACCTTGGTTTCATCGGCGCCGGCCGCATGGCGACTGCACTAGCACGGGGTTGCGTCGGCGCGAATTTAGTCGCTGCGGGGCAAGTGCTAGCAAGCGATCCGCACGGGGAGTCGCGGACGAAGTTCGCCGAGCAGCTTCCCGGCGCCCAAGTGACGGCTGACAACGCAGCAGTGCTGGCAGCGTGCGATACGATCGTGCTGGCGGTGAAGCCGCAGATGATGGATGGGGTGCTGGCGGAAATCAAACCTCACGTTGAACCGCGGCACCTCCTGGTTTCGATTGCCGCCGGCGTGACGCTCGAGCGGCTGGCGAAGCAGTTGCCCGCGCAGACGCGGCTGATTCGCGTGATGCCAAACACGCCCTGCCTCATCGGCCTCGGCGCCAGCGCGTTCGCGCTCGACGCGGCGGCGATGGCGGAGGATGCGGCGACGGTCGAGCGGCTGCTCGGCAGCGTCGGCAAGTCGTACGAAGTCGAAGAGCCGTTGCTCGACGCCGTGACGGGGCTGAGCGGTTCGGGGCCGGCGTTCATTTACACGGTGATCGAAGCGATGGCGGCCGGCGGCGTCGCGGGCGGGCTGTCGCCTGAGTTGGCGCAGGAGCTGGCGGTGCAAACGGCAGCAGGCGCCGCGGCGATGGTTGCGCAAACGGGGCTGCCTCCCGCGGAGTTGCGGAGTCACGTCACCAGCCCGGGCGGCACGACGCTCGCGGGCCTCGAAGCCTTTCGCCAGCGCGACGGCGCTGGCGCTGTTCAAGCCGCGGTCGAAGCGGCCACCAAACGTTCCATTGAGTTAGGAAAATCGTAAGGGTTGTCCATGTCCATCTTTTGTCAGATCGACGATAAGTTCGTGCCGCTCTACCGCGTGATGTGGATCGCGGCGACGCCCCATTTCTGCGGCGACGAGGAATGCCAGCGCGAAGGCTTCTACGAAATTCGCCTGGAGCAGGACGAGTCGGTGTGGGCGAAGTCGGAAGAGCGCGACAAGATGCTCGCCCAGATCGAGTCGTGGCAGGGCGACCCCGGGGTGGAAGAAGAAGGGGACGAGGAGCCTTGGTAGTTCTCGTCATTCTGAGCGCGAGCGAAGAATCTGGAATCTCGTTTGAGACGCTAGATCCTTCGCGGAGTTTACCCTGAGGGGCATGAAGGGCTCAGGATGACGGACGCGGAGGAGCAGAACAATGGCAAAGCAACCAAACAAAGAATCGGCAGGCAAAGGGGACGAGCTCTTGTGGCTCGAAACCTACTTCATCCTCTTTCCCGGCAAGCGACGCCCCACGCTCACGCAAGTCGAGCGGGCCCTGACCGAGGCCAACTCGCGTCTCCGCCTGAAGAACCTGGCGGCCGACGACGATGGCCTGTTCGCTTCGGTGCTGATCGAATCGCCCGAGGACAACGCGGCGGTCGAGGTGAGCTGCGAGATGGGCGACGCCATCGCCGAGCAGAATATGCAATGGGCGAAGGAACTGCAGGCAAAG
>Ga0163144_10020439_pt1 | contig 13232 bp, 8 predicted proteins | sample OliLak19BULKMAT1_FD_123175 | JGI IMG/M metagenome (GOLD analysis project Ga0163144, IMG submission 123175) | Freshwater microbial mat bacterial communities from Lake Vanda, McMurdo Dry Valleys, Antarctica - Oligotrophic Lake LV.19.BULKMAT1 | ecosystem: Environmental > Aquatic > Freshwater > Lake... | reverse complement strand
GTGCCGACGCTCGCACCGACTCCCGAGCCGGTGGTGGTCGTCGCCACGCCCGAGCCCGTACAGGTCGTCCGCGACGTCGAATTCGAGCGTGCGCTCGACGAACAGGTCGAGCCGACGCCGCCGTCCCAGCGACGCGGCCTGTTCGCACGCCTCTGGCCCTGGGGCCAGCGCGAGGAACCGACGCGGGCGCCGGCGCAGCCTGCGGTCGTCGAGCCGGATCTGCCGATTGCCGAGGAGGAAGTCCACTACATTGCCGCCAAGGAGGCTGCGCCGACGGTGGCAGTGAAGCGCGAGGATCCGGGCGTTCGGCCGATCGTCGACAACGTCGCCGCCTCTGCGAAGGCCCCGGTCGAAATCGAGGCCGCCGAGGCGGCGCCGCAAGAGGTGGAAGCTGCAGCTGCGGCTGAGGTCGAGTCGCGTGGATGGTGGTCGCAGATGTGGGGATCCGGTGTGCCGACGGAACCGAAGGAACCGCAACCCGCGGGGTTACGGCGGTTGGAGGTTGCGGATCTGCACGTTCCCGAACCGGCGCCAGCGGCAGCGCCTGCAGTTGCGCCCGCCCGCGAACCCACCGCCGCACCGGTCGCGGAGGCGCGGCCGGAAGCTGGGCTCTGGGGACGGATGTTCGGCGGTAGCGCGGCGCAACCCGCTGCGGAGGAGGAAGAGGGAGCCAAGGTGGCACTCCGGCGGGTCGAGGTGGAAGAACTCGACGTGCATGCCGGCGTGCCGGCGCGGCAAGCCGAGGTCGAGTTGGAACCCGAAGTCGAGGTACCGCTCACGGCGCCGGCCGCGAGACTCGCGGGCGTCAATCTGCGGCGTGTCGCCGTCGAAGACCTCGCCGTAGCCGCGAGTGCGCCCGCGGCGCGCGACGAGGCGATGGGTGCAACCGAGCCCGAACTGCCGTCCGCGCCGGCCGAGGACGAAGCGGTGCAGATTGCGGCCCTGCGTCCGGTGGAACCCGCGGCTGTTGCGGACGCAGCGGAGCAGGCCGCCTTCGATCGAGCCGTCGCTGCGGCGAACGGCGGCGAGGTGAAGGCCCAAGTAGAAGTCGCGCGCCGCTACGCCAGGGGCAACGGCGTGGCGGCCGATTCGATCGCTGCCGCAGCCTGGTACCTCGAGGCTGCGAAGCAGGGCGATGCGGGTTCGCAGGCGCAACTCGGCATGATGCTCGATCGCGGTGAGGGCGTCGGTCGTGATCCGCAGGCGGCCGTCGATTGGTATCGCCGCGCAGCCGAGCAGGGGCACCCGCTCGGGCAGCTCGGCTTGGGCCGCAAGTACGACAAGGGTGATGGCGTGGCGCGGGACGCGACCGCGGCGGTCGATTGGTATCGGCGCGCGGCGGAGCAGGGTAACGCGACGGCACAGGTCAACCTCGGCGTGAGTTACGCTCGCGGCGAGGGGATAGCGCGCGACAACGTAGAGGCGTTACGTTGGCTGATCGTCGCCGCGCGGGCGGGTGAGCCCACTGCGGCTCGCTACCGCGATACGGTCGCGGCCAACATGTCGGCCGCGGAGATCGCCCGGGCGACCGCGCGGGCGCAGCCCTGATTCGGGGGCCGGGAGGGTTTCCTCCCCGGCCGGCTTCGACTATCGTCGCTGGTATTCGTAACACAATAGATCGTGAGCGATCGCAGACAACGGGAGTAGGCATGCGTGAGATCTGGGGCTCGGGAGCTTATCTGGGCAAAATTTTGCTGGCACTCGTCATCGGCGCGGGCCTTGCGGGCTGCGCCGACGACGATGACAATCGATCGCCGCTGCCGCCTGCGACGTCGACACAGGCGGTGCCTGTGGCGACGGCAACCCGAACGCTGACGCCGGCTGTTCCGGCGACGGCGACGCCGACCGCGACCCAGCCGGCGACGGCGACGGCAACCGCGGAACCGACAGCGACGGCAACCGCCACCGTGGAACCGACGGCGACCGCTACGGTTGCGGGCGGCCGCGTCGTCAACATCAGCCCGGGCGCCAACGACCAGGAAACCTTGCTGCTCGCACTGATCGAAGCACGCCGCGGCGACATCATCCAACTCGCCGCGGGTACCTACAATTTCAATGGACAGCTGTCGCTCGACGTCGACGACGTGACGCTCCGCGGCGCCGGTATGACGGAGACGATCCTCTCATTTGCCGGGCAGACGAGCGGTGCGGAAGGGCTGTTGGTGCAGGCCGACGGCTTCGTCATCGAAGACCTGGCCATCGAAGACACCCCCGGCGACCTGCTGAAGATCCTCGGCTGCGACGGGCTGACCATCCGCCGGGTGCGCGGCGAATGGACCAATGGACCGGATAGCGGCAACGGCGCCTACGGCTTCTATCCGATCGAATGCCGCGACGTGCTCATCGAAGAATCGATCGTCATCGGCGCGTCCGACGCGGGCATCTACGTCGGTCAGTGCGAAAACGTCATCGTCCGCAGGAACCTGGCGCAGTACAACGTCGCCGGGATCGAGATCGAGAACACCGTCGACGCCGACGTCTACGAGAACCTGGCGATCAACAATACCGGGGGCCTTCTCGTTTTCAATCTCCCCGGCTTGCCGTTCGTCGATGGGCGCCGGACGCGCGTGTACGACAACCTGATCTACGCGAACAACACCCCGAACTTCGCACCGCCGGGTACGACGGTGAGCGCGGTGCAGGCCGGCACCGGGCTCATGATCCTCGCCAACGACGACGTCGAAGTGTTTCGCAACGAATTCCGCGACAACGGTACGGCGCACGTGCTGTTGATCAGTTTCAACACCGCGGCGTTGATCGGCGGCTTCCGCACGAGCGATCCCAACTACGACAAGTGGTCGGAGGGAATCTTCCTCACCGACAATGAATACAGTGGTGGCGGCACATCGCCGGACCCGGCGACGCGGGAACTCATCGGCGGTATCGTCGGGGGAGTGCCATTCCCGGACATCCTCTTCGACGGCGACATCGACCGCCGGAAGCTGGTCGACGGTAGCCTGCCACCGGCCCTACGTAGTTGCGTGCAGGAGGAGAACGCGACCTTCTACAACATCGACCTGAGCAACGCCGGCGCGGGGGCGAGCCCCGACCTCGGTCCGTTCGATTGTACGCTCGAGCGCCTTCCCATGGTGACCATCCCCGGAGTTGGCGAGCCGAGCGGTCCGATTCCGACCCCGCAGGTCACGGACACGCCTGCGCCAACGGCCACGCCGACTCCCGGGCGGATCGTCCAACTCGCACCCGGTGCGAACGATCAGGATACGATCCTGCTCGCGCTGATCGACGCGCGACCCGGCGACGTCATTGAACTCGCTGCCGGGACCTACAACCTCACCGGTCAGCTCTCACTCGACGTCGACGACGTGACCCTGCGCGGGCAGGGCATGGAGGAGACGATTCTTTCGTTTGCGGGCCAAACGAGTGGCGCGGAAGGATTGTTGGTCAACGCCGATCGCTTCGTCATCGAGGACTTGGCAATCGAGGATAGCCCCGGCGATCTGCTCAAGGTGCTCGGCTGCGAGGACTTGATCATCCGCCGGGTGCGCGGCGAGTGGACCAACGGACCGGACGCGAACAACGGTGCCTACGGCTTCTACCCGATCGAATGCCGCAACGTATTGATCGAGGATTCGATCGTGCGCGGCGCGTCGGACGCCGGCATCTACGTCGGCCAGTGCCACGGGGTCGTGGTGCGCGGCAACACGGCGGAGTTCAACGTAGCCGGCATCGAGATCGAGAACACGACGGACGCCGACGTCTACGACAACCTGGCGACCAACAACACGGGCGGGTTGTTGGTTTTCAACCTTCCGGGCCTGCCGTTTGTCGACGGGCGCCGCACGCGCGTTTATGAGAACCGCATCTATGCGAACAACACGCCCAACTTCGCGCCGCCGGGGACCACGGTGAGTGCCGTTCCCGCGGGCACCGGGGTGATGATCCTCGCCAACGACGAGATCGAGATTTTCGCCAACGACTTTCGCGACAACGGCACGACCCACATCCTCGCGATCAGCTTCAATACCGCTGCGCTGGTCGGCGGCTTTCGCACGACCGATCCGAACTACGACAAGTATTCGGAGTCGCTGTTCATCCTGGACAACGATTTCAGCGGCGGCGGAACCGCGCCTGATCCGGCCATCGCAGAGTTGATCGGCGGTATCGTCGGCGGTACCCCGTTCCCCGATATCCTGTTCGACGGTGACGTCGACAATCGAAAGTTCGTCGACGGGATGCTGCCCGAGGCACTGCGCCTTTGCATTCAAGCGCCGGCTGCGACGTTCTACGACATCGACCTACGCAACGGCGGCGGCGGCGCCTCGAACGACAAGACGCCGTTTGCGTGCACGCACCCACGTCTGCCCGCGGTGTCGCTGGGCGGCCTCGGCGACTGACCGGAGCCAGGCTGACGGCACGTTCCCCGAGAACGTGCCGTCAGCTCCTGGATGAATAGAAGAATCCCCAGGCGATCATCCAGGCGGTGTACCCGGCGAGCGCCGCAAGTCGCGGATGCGCGAACGCCCAAGAGAATGCCCCGTACGGGTAGCGCGGTGGCGGATAGGCCGGCGGAAGATTCCCTTTGCGACGATTCGGTCGAGAGGCGTTCCGCCGCCGTAGGAGAATCTCCTCGATCGTCGCGTCCATATCGCGTGGGCGAGTCGGCGGGGGCGTCGCTCTGACGTCGGCCTTCGCGAGACGGGTTCTGGGTGCCATCAGTGAATTCATTTTCGCAGCTCTGCAGGTCGTGGTATTTTTCGCCCGTGGAGTCAAGGAAATTTTCTGCCGCGGTGCGCTCACGCAGGGCGTACGACGGGTTGCCCCGTCGGCCGCGCCGAGCCCTTGCGGTGCCTTTCTAGATACGTGCTTGGTCGACGGCGGTAGGTGTTGATGGATTGGCTGGATCGACTGCGACGGGGACGAGCGCCTACGGCTTCGGTCGGCACGATTGATCAGGGGCGCACCCAGTTCATCGAAAGTGCGCGTCTCGGGTTCTGGATGGTGATCGCCGTCACCATCGCGTTCGGCTTCGCCGACGCGATGGTCCGTCCCGAGCGTTTATTCGTTCTCTATCCGATCAATCTCGTGCACCTCGTGGTGATTGGCGGCGTCCTGCGTGCCCTGCGCTGGCCACAGTTGCGGCCGCATCTCCATTCGCTCGTCATCCTTGGTATTGCGGCGACGGTGGCGTCGTCCGCCGTTCAAGGCATCGTCGTCGGCGACGGACAGATCACCCGACTGAATTCCTCGGTGATGCTTCTCGGTTGCGCCGTCATTCTGCGCTGGCCGACCCTGCAGCAGGTTCGCCTCTGCGTCATCGTAACGGCAATCGTCGCTTTGCAGTGGTATCGGCTCGAGGAGACCGACCCATATCCGGTCTTCGGCGTCCTCGTCGTCGCCGTCGCGTCGTTGCTCGTGGCGCGTGAGACCTGGCGTGCACGGCAGATGAATGCTCGCGCCATTGCCCGGATGCGCTGGCACGAACGCGCCCTCGAGGAGTTCCTCGACAACGCGCACGACCTCATCGTGTGGCTCAATGCCACGGGGCGATTCGTCTACGTCAACCGGAGTTGGAAGCGCGCGTTGGGTTTCACTGAGTACGAACTCTCCGCGCTCCGGATTGGCGATGTCCTTCATCCCGAGTCGCAAACCGCGTGGGCGCAAGCGCGCGAACGGCTCGTCGATGAGCCGGCGAGCGATGTACTCCGCCTCACCCTATTGACCAAGGACGGCACTCCGATCCTGGTGGAAGGACACCTGCAACGCGGGAGCGACAACGGGGCGCCGGTGCACGCCATCCTGCGCAATGTGACGGAGCGGCACGTTGCGGAGGAATCGACGCGCGAGACACAGGAGTTCCTACGCTCCGTTCTCGATGCGGCGCCGAGCATCATCGCGACTGTCGACGCCGAAGGCCGCATCGCTTTCGTCAATCGCACGGTTCCGGGATTGACCCGCGAGGATGTGATTGAGCGAACCGTCTTCGAGTTCCTCGATCCGAACTACGTGGGAATCGTTCGCGAGGCGTTGCGCAGCGTCTGGGAAACCGGGATTCCGACGACCTACGACGCGATCGGCGTCGGTGCCTACGGCAAGGACGCTTGGTACACCACGACGGTAGCGCCCATTTCGCATGGCGGTGCGGTCAAGGCACTCGCATTGGTCGCGACCGACGTTACGGACCAGCGGCGGGTCGAGGAACAGCGCCGGCTCGATGGGTTCGCCTCGGCTGCGCTGGCTCGAGTCGGCCGCGAGTTGATCGCCTCGATGGAAGAGCCGAGGTTGCTGCGTAAGCTGTGTCGCTTGGCGACGGAAGTGTTCCCCTGCGACGCGAGTCATACCTTCCTCGTCGAAGAGGACGGTGCCCTGCGGGTTGCGGCCGGGTATGGCGACACGGAGGACGACTGGCGCGCGATACGGTCGCTGCGTGTTCCCGAGGCGATGGCCGCGCCGTTGGTGCGGCGCATGAGCGAAAGCGGAAGCTTCCAGATGGTGATCGACGAGGCGCGCGGGATCCCCACGGCGGAGCTGTCGCATCGCTTCGGCATCACGCTGTCCATGTACGTGCCACTGCGTCGAGGCGCCGACATCGTCGGGATCCAGACGATCGCGTTTCGCGGTCGCCGCGAGCGACTCGAGCCGTGGCAGGAGGAACTCGGACGAGGGGTTGGCGACCTCGCGTCGTTGGCTCTGGGAACGGCGCGCCTCGTCGATGAACTCGGCGCCGCCAACCGCTTCAAGAGTGAATTCTTGGCCAACATGTCCCACGAGCTGCGCACGCCGCTCAACATCATCGTCGGCTACAACGATATGCTCCTCGACAGCGCTTGCGGCGAACTCTCGCACGACCAGCGCGACCTCCTCGAGCGGGTGCAGCGTAACGCGCGCGACCTACTCAAGCTGATGCACTCGACGCTCGAACTCACGCGCTACCAGACCGGGCGGATGCCGCTGTACCCCGGTGAGATCGACATCCCCGGCATGCTGCGCGAATTGGTGCGCGAGGCGCACGCCCGTGCCGGCTCGGCGCCGCTCGAGATCACCTCCGAGATCGCGCCGGGGCTTTCCACCCTGCGCACGGACGGCCCCAAGCTCGAAATGGTGCTCAAGAACCTGCTCGACAATGCCATCAAGTTCACCCCGTCCGGCCTCATCTCGATCGCCGCCGCTCCGGTTCACGACGGCGTCGAGTTCTCCGTGCGCGATAGCGGGCATGGCATCTCTGCAGGCGAAATCGAGCGGATCTTCGAACCGTTCTATCAGGGCGATCGCGGCAATGGCTCGCAGGCGGGCGGTGGCGTCGGACTGGGCCTCTACATCGTTCGCACCCTGGTCGACGCGTTGCAGGGCAGGGTGACCATCGATTCCGGCGTCGCTATGGGGACGACAGTTCGGATCTTCATCCCGAATCTACGCGAAACCGGCGACACCGAAGATGGCATACGTGTCGGACTCGTAGCCTGATCCCGAGCGAGGTCGCCGCAATTCGGCGTGGACAATTCACCACGGCCTTGCTAGCCATTCCGGGACATGGCGCGTTCGCAACCGATGCAGGCGAAAGCCGGAATGAAATCCGGCGAGTTCGTCCTAACTCTACCCCCGGGTTGGGAGTTGCGGTTGCGCCGCATCTTGAAGACGCTCGAAACCGACACGCTGCCCGACCCGCGCGAGGCCGGTCTGAGCGCGGCGCAACGCGAGGCGCGGATTCGCATCCGTCGTCAGCGTTTGCAGAATGCCGTGTGCCGCTACATCGCCGATGTGCTCACTGCCGATATCGTCGGCAAGGAGGTCGCGCTATCGTCGCGCAGCCACTACGGCGTGCGCCGGGGTTCGTTGCGCGAACACGTGCACGCCGTGCTGCGCGATATAGTCGACTGAAGTCGAACTGCCGCCCTCGCGAACACTAAGTACCCGCCGCCCTCGCGAAGCATCCGTCGCCCTCGCGAACGCGGGGGCCCAGAATCCCGCACCAATCGTGGATTCCCGCTCCGCGCTCCCCGCTCCCCGCGCGGGGACAAGCCCCGCGGCGACAAGCTCCCGCGAGAACGACGCAATCTTCCTTGAGAATCGGGCAGCGCTTCAATCTCGCACTTCGCCACGGACTCGTCCGCACCCGACCGCACTCCCAGACGTCGTGCATTCGAACGCGAGTCGACTCCATGTGAGTCCACAGCCGACAGCCCTGTACCCGCCGAGCTGTTCGTCGCATGGATCGCCACGTGTGCCTCGACCTGTGCTCTCGTTTCGCCGCGCGTGCTCTGGCTCCCGCAAGGCGCGGCCCCATCCCATCGAGCCCCCGGGTGCCGTCTACCACCTCACCGCACGGAAAGTCTCCGAGGGGACGCAGTAACGATTCTAACGAATCGACGAGATTCCGGGGCCCCGCGTCCGCGAGGGCGACGGAAGCTTGCCCTTGCCGGCGCATCTCTGGATGGAGGATTTGGCCGTACGGTATGGATTGACCGAGGTGGTGCTTGATTCCTCTTTGTGCGCGGCGTCGGCACTCTTGCCGCAGCACCACCGCAATCCGTGCGACCGCTTCATCATCGCTGCGGCCCAGCGACTCGCCGTGCCAGTCGTCACCATTGATCCGAAATTCGCGGGCTATGGCGTGTCCGTGGTCGCGTAGGAACGTAGCGAATCGACGAATGTAATCGCCCGCGTTACGCGAATCGGCAGATCACGTCGTCGCCGACATCACGGACCTCGGAGTCGACGTGCGACGGTTCGTCGCGCTGAAAGCCGGCGATGAGATCTCGGTACTCCTCTGGTAGGTTTGATCCTCCGCGACGCGCTTGCTTCAACCCCACGCACGCGGCGGCAGCCACGCCCGGATGCTTCAGTCACCACCGGCGATGCGAACCCGCGAGATTAGCCAATTGACGTTGGACGGCGTAGCCCCCGAGCCCGGCTTGGACGCGCGTCCGCGCCGTGACCCGGCACAGCCGCCGCCACCACACAGCCGGTTACGGATCCGCAGCATCGGCTTCGGTCAAGGGTACCTGTTCCTCCCCATCGCGTGCGCTACCGCCGGGCCGCTTTACGCGCTACCCGCCCCAGCGGTAAGCAGGAGCGGGGTGGATTGGATCAATGGCACGAATGTTTCCCGACGACATCGGTCTGCCGCAGGCCGGCAATGACGGTCCGACCGAAGGCGAGTATCGCCTCTACAACGCGCTGCGCGACCTCCTGCTGCCTGACTCCGAGTTCCGCTCTTGGTACGAGATGGCGATTGGGACCGCCCGGGCGCGTCGCTGGCCCGACTTCGTCGTCTTCGGACGGCGCAGCGGCTTCTTCGTCATCGAGGTCAAAGACTGGCGCGCCGACCAGATCATTCGCTTCACCAAAGCCAATGTCATCGTCGGCGGCAGACAGAGCAAGAATCCAGAGCGCCAGGCGAAAGGGTATGGCGATCGCCTCCGCCAGGAACTGCACAGGCACCGCATCTTCCCCGACACAGGTGACATTCCAGTCGGCTTGATCGTCGCTCTCCCGTTCATCTCGCGCGCCGAGTTCCGCGGACGCGAGTTCGATCGCGTGATCCCGGAAGAGGCGACACTGCTCGCCGACGACCTCGACCCCGCCGCCGATGCGTTCGTAGGGGCAAACGAAGGCGCGTTCGCCAGGCGACTTGCGGCCGTTCTGCCCTTCGCCTGTCCGCGCCTTTCGGACGAGGATGTCGAGAAGATCGAGCATCTCCTCTGGCCGAACCGGGTGCACATTCCGGCCCGCGCCGGGGAGGGCAGGGAGAAGTTCCAGCGCGAGGTCCAATACCTCGATGCCCACCAGGCCTCGGTAGCCCGCCGACTACAGCGCGGCCACCAGCTGCTCAAGGGACCGCCCGGCAGCGGCAAGACGCTCGTGCTGGTGCATCGCTGCAAGTTCCTCTCCCTGTTCGATCCGGGCGTGACCCGCATCCTGTTTCTCTGCTTCAACATCGCCCTCGCCAGCCACCTCAAGCGGCTCGTCACCGAGCAGGGTCTGGGCACGGGAAAGAACGGGGTGCAGGTGCATCACTTCTTCGAACTCTGCGGCCGCATCCTCGGCGAGCGCGTCGCCGACCGCTACGAGCCCAGCGAAGGGGCGCACGCCTACTACAGCGACGTGGTCGAACGCGCCGCCGCAGCCATCCCCCAGGGCACAGCGAGGATCGAACCCTTCGACGCGATCCTCGTCGACGAGGGCCAGGACTTCGATGACGCGAAGTTCCGGGTGGTCCGCTCGCTGCTCCGTGAAGGTGGCGACCTCGTCGTCGCGCTGGACAGCGAGCAGAACCTCTACCACGTGAAGCGCAAGCTCAAGGGAACTTGGAAGTCCCTGGGGATCGACGTGCAGGGGCACGTGACGCCGATCCGTCATGTATACCGGAGCACGCGCGAGTTACGACGCTTCGCGGAGACCTTCCTCGGGGCAAAGCCCGACGGGGATGACCTCGATCCCGACCCGCGGCAGGGACTACTGCCGTTCGCGCGATCGGCGCGAGCGGGCGATCCGCCAGAGCTGGTATTGCTGCCAGACCGGGATGCGCTGAGCGAGGAGACGATCGCGCAGGTACGTCGATACATCGAGCGGGACGGATATGCGCGCGCGGAGATCGCCGTGCTCTACGACGACAAGTCCTACGGCACCGACGCCAATCCGGCAGGCTTCGCCTACGGTGGCGAAGCGATCGGCGAGGAACTGAAGGAGGCGTTCGATGGCGCCGGCATCGCGGTTCAGTGGGTTTCAGAGAGTACGGCGGCGAAGCAGTACTTCGACATCACCCGGGACTGCGTGACCCTGGCGAGCGTTCACAGTGCCAAGGGGCTCGACTTCGACCTGGTCGTCTTCGTCTACCCCGGCTGGCCCGAGTCGTCGCGCAAGGTGTGGCGCTTGCGGCTCGGACCAGCCTACGTCGCAATCACCCGGGCCAAGCACCGACTGGTGGTCCTTTGTGCAAAGGAGGATCCCGTCATCGAGCGAATGCGGGAGACGAGTGCCATCACGGTTCGTAGGGGGAAGCGTGGCTAGGTCGAGTCCCAAACGAAGCAAGCAAAGCAGAGGGTGAATCGGGTGGACTCCCGCGCGTGCTGCAAGTAGGGGAAAGCCCCATGAGCTTTTCAGGAAAGACCGTACTCATCACCGGCGCCGGCAGCGGCATGGGGCGTCTGGCCGTCCGCAACATGGTCGCCGCCGGCGCCCGGGTGGCCGCACTCGACGTCAACGAGGCCGGACTGGCCGAGACCGCTGCCGGACACGGCTCCGTCCGCAGCTTCGTCGTCGATGTGAGCGACTTTGCCCATACCACTGAAGTCGTGCGCGAGGTGGAGGCCGAGCTGGGTCCGATCGCCCGCGTCTACAACGCCGCGGCCATCATGCCGCTCGGTCTGCTGCTGGAGCAGGACATCGAACTGATCCACAAAATCATGGCGATCAATTACGGCGGCGTGGTCAACATCGCCAAGGCGACGCTGCCGGCGATGCTGGAACACGGCAGCGGCGACATGATCCTCTTCGCCTCGATGGCCGGGTGGCTGCCGACGATCTACATGGGAGCCTACAACGCCTCCAAGTTCGCCGTTGTCGCCTTCGCCGAAGTGCTCTACCACGAAAACCGCAACCGCGGCGTGCGTTTCGCCTGCGTCTGCCCGCCCCCCGTCAATACGCCGCTGCTGGCCCAGGGGCGCGCCACCGTGTGGCCCAAACTCCTGGACGCCACCCCGCCCATCGAGCCGCAGGACGTCCTCGACGCCATCGACCGCACCCTCGAGGACGGCTCCTTCTGGGTCTTCCCCGGCAAGGGCACGAAGGCCGGCTGGCTCATGCGCCGCTTTGCGCCAGGGCTGCTGTGGAAGCGCATCCACAAGGTCGAGGGCGTCTGAGGCCCGGCGCTTCCGCCTCGATTCGTTGTCTCTTTTTATAAAGCTTTTACGGTGGGTCCAGCTGAGTTCGCCGCCGTTCGAGCGAGAAAGGCTCGTTTGAAGCTGCTGGCACACAGTTGGCACACAGGAATTTTCCTTGTCGCCTGGTGTTCGGGTGTCGCCGTACGGAGGGTCGTCGCCATCGGTCGCAATCGCTTCCGAGTCATCGGGGAAGGATGACGAGGTCCGCGGCAGCAGCGAAATGCCGGAAATCGCGGTCGCGGACAATAATGAGCAGTCCGTGGTCGAGGCACGCCTGTGCGATCAGGGCGTCGGCGAAGCGAGCCTTGCAGCGCATCGCGAGGACGGTGGCGCGGAGCTTTCCAGCCCGTTCCCAGTAGCCGTCGACGATCTCGATTCTCGGCAGTGCCAGGATTCTTTCGGCGACATCGGGCGCGAGTTTCGGAGCGCTCAGGATCTCGCTGATGACGGGCGGGGGCAGCAGGAGATTGCGATCCGCCATGGCTCGGTCGAGACGGATGACGTCCCCACCGGAGTCGCCGGCGAGGTAGGCGATCAGGGAACTCGTGTCGACTGCGATCATTTCGTGACCGTTGAGAGTGAACGTCGCTGCGAACCCGTCGGATCTTGAAGCGGGTATGGCGAAGTGACCCAACGACCCGTCCGCCGAAGGCTTCGGGCCGCAGGCGGGGAGCGCGCGTTAGATATTCGGTCGAGGCACTGCCCTGCTAGCGGTCCTCGCGCAGTTCCTTCAGGTGGATCTTGAGCGGGACCTTGCCGCGAAGCCGTCCGACATCTTCGTACGTGCCGCTCGCTGCGACCAGTTCGAGAGCCTTGCGGATCGTTGGCGTAATTCCCTCACCTGTGGCGTCCTGCGCGCGACGGAGCAGATCCTCCGGAACGTGGACGGTGATTTTCCTTGCAGTATCCATCACCTCAACCAATGCCAGCACGGCTGCCGGCAGGCAATATGGTCAATTGGTTGCGCACCTGGCGGAAGCCGCAACTGCCGACATGCGCGGAGCCTGTCAATGAGAATGAGACAGTCGGCCGAGCGGGGTCGTAGCGACGATTCGGACAATTCCCGGAGTCCCTGTTGCGGGGCGCGGGAATCGGTCGCTGGAGCGAACTGCGGACGGAAAGGTGTTGCTGCACCTACGTGGTCGGTGGCGAGATGGGACGCGGGCGATCCGCTTTGAGCCGAGCGAGCTTCCGCAGGAACCTTCGATATGGGCTTGTCGGCCGAAGCCTCGGCGAAGGCCGAAGCCTCGGCGAAGGCCGAAGCGGTTCTGGAACAGGTGTCCACAGCGCTGGTGGCGGCGATTGAAGCCGGAGGCGTAGCCGCCGAGCACGCGCTGCATCGAACGCGAGACCCCGGGGGAGCCGGAACGCAGCAGCAGATGGAGGTGGTTG
>Ga0163144_10020438_pt1 | contig 13233 bp, 10 predicted proteins | sample OliLak19BULKMAT1_FD_123175 | JGI IMG/M metagenome (GOLD analysis project Ga0163144, IMG submission 123175) | Freshwater microbial mat bacterial communities from Lake Vanda, McMurdo Dry Valleys, Antarctica - Oligotrophic Lake LV.19.BULKMAT1 | ecosystem: Environmental > Aquatic > Freshwater >... | reverse complement strand
GCGTTGGCGGCCCCAGGTTGTATGACGGGTTTCAATCGCGAAGCGCTCGCCGTCAAATTTCAAAAAGCGGGAGTGGGAACCGACGAGGAAATCAGCAAGATTCAATCGCTGCGCCCGCAAACGCAGTTTCCTTGCAAGGTAGCGGTCTACATGGCGGACGACGGCAGCTTCCGTTGGACGCAGCAGGACAAGACACAGTTGGAAAAATGGTGCAGTGACTTGACCCGGGATGGCGTCATCACCGAGTTAATCTTCATAAATGACTTGTTTGCGAGTGGCGAGTCCTCGCTGAAGGAGCTAAGAGCGGCGGCCGCGAAATATGGTGCCGATGTCTTGTTGACGATCCGCGGTGCGACTGACATGGACGAATACGTGAACCCCGCTTCGCTACTGAACGTGACACTGGTCGGGGCCTACGTGGTGCCCGGACATCATCGCGACGCGTTGATGATGATTCGAAGCGCGCTCGTCGACGTTAACAACGGCTTCCTCTATGCGACCTCCGAGAGCGAAGGAGAAGGAAAGACAATCCGGCCCTACTTCCTGACGGACCGAAAGGCCGCGATCGAGATGGCCAAGCAGAGCGCCTTCGAAGCCTTCCATCAGGACTTTGCGAAACGTTTGCGCAAGGCTCACAGCGAATTCGACAAGCCCGTTACCAAAATTCCCGAACTACCAGCACCAAAAACTCGTCCCGAACTTGACGCCAAATTGCTCGTCCCCAAGGTGCCATGATTGCTGTTCGACGATACAGCGACCGTCAATGGCCTTCAGCCTGACGATACGCTCCAATCGCATCGCCAAGATGGAATGGGACTTGGCTTGGTTTGATAAGTACGTGAAAGGCAAAAAGTAGCCCGCTCGCTCCGCGAGAGGGAGGCACGACGCAGCGAGCATCAAGGGCGTTCGAATGTCGGCAAATCCCGCTTCCCTCTCGCGGAGCGAGCGGGCTACGTTAGTATCTCCAAATCAGGTCCACGCCCAGCCGAAATCGATTCAGATCGTTCGAGCCCACGATGCCGAACTCGGCGGCGATGCCCATTTGTAGGTAATCCGTGAAGCGATAACGAAAGCCGGGCGCGATCGAGATATAGTTCTTGCTGCCCGCTGAGCCGCCAATGTTGGCGAGATCGCGGCCTTCGAAGGCGAATGCCGGTCGTTCTGTGCCGTCCGATGTGTAATGGAACCAGTTGAGTTCAATGGTGGGATAGAAGCGGTGCTGGTTGCCACTATCGAGATCGAGATGCAGCGAATTGAAAAAGTAATCGCTGCGTTTGTCGTCTGTGCCGATATGGATGCCCGCCACGTTGATCAGGTGGAAGGTGCCAAAGCTGCTTTCTCCCAAGCGTCGTCCAATCGACAAATACGGCACAAGAGCCAAAGTGCCGGTGTCCTGGAAGACGGAGGATGAACCGAGCGGCAGTTGAAACTGCATGCCGAACGAGGCGAGAGTCTGCGTGTCCGGTGCGCGCCAGAAGGTGAACTTCGGGCTCAGCCAGAGTTCGGCCACACCGGATCCGTCCGAGGCGAACGGACCGCTACCCGGATTGATGGACACCAAGCCGAGCTTGTGCATCACCACTGAAAAGCGGTCGGTGAAGGCCACGCGGGCTTGCGTCCCCAGGAACTGCACGCTGCCGCCCTGATAGTAATAATGCGAGCCGGGGATGGACTGGTACATGTAGATGGGACGCAGTTCCGTCAACGAACGCGGATCTTCCGCGAGGAACGGGTTCGTGATCGGCGAGCTGAAATTGTCGAACGCACAGTCGCTTTGGAAAGCCACTCGATCGCGGTCGTTTTGATCGCCGAAGGCGGGGAACTGCTCGCGCAGGTCATTGAGGTCGCGCTCTCGTTCCGGCCACCAGGTCGGCGCGGGGCCAGGCGCTGGTGCTGGACCCGGAGCGGGATCGTCGAGATCGCCCCGATTACGACGATTATTCACCGGTTGGGCAGTTGTGGGGCTTCGCAGCGTGGCTCCACGGGAATCGTAGTCATCACGAGCATCACGCCGATCGCGGTCCGGTTCGCGGGTACGAGAAGCGGGAGTTGCACGCCGGTCGCGTTCGCGAGGAGCGCCCCAATTGTAGCGCTCTTCGGCGGAAGCTCGTTCGGGCCCTTCACCGACTCGTCCGGGCCCGATGGGACCGAGACGGGCAGCCGGTAACTTTGGTCCATCAAGAAACGGATCCGGCTCGCTTGCGCGAACCTTCGGCGGCTGGTCGGGCATGCCCAGTCGGGCTGCCGGCGCCTGAGCGCAGACAGGCAGAGCGGAACCTAAAATAACCCCGGCAATCAATCGATGCACGGCCTAACCCTCCGTGGCCTGGCCTTTGCCGGCGCAAGGAGCAGCCAGCTTCGAAAATTGTCGAACCGATTGCGATACGAGGTCAACGCGTTCTTTTCCCAGTTCGACTCACAATTTGGAAGGCACCCTTACAACCGGACTAAATTACCTGAAGTCCCGAGATTTCGCGATGAATCAATCCTTGCGTAGCGGTTTTGCGGATCGCGCAGAATGAAACGCTGTTCTTCCGGAAGCGATTCCATTGTCCGGAGGGCATGGCTGGTTCATAATCAATACATCATGTAACTTCTGTTCCCAGCGAAGCTTGCCGAGAGTCGGTTGGGAAGAATACCGGACCTTGGGGCGGGAGTCCGTGTGAAGAAATTGTTGTTTGCCAGCCCGAAGGCGGGCGTCGGGAAGACGACGGCGGCCATCAATATGGCCGCTGCCGCCGCGCTTTCCGGCCGGCGAGTTTTGCTGGTGGATTGCGATCCACTCGCCGATGCAATCGCTGCCCTCGGACTTGCAAGCCCCCAAGCCACGCTTGAAGCTCTAGGAATTTCAAGTCTCGCACCTCTATGGCGCGACGCCGTCCCCGGATTGGATGTGACGACGCCGATCGGGGATGCGAGTCAACCCTTCCATACGCTCGACGAGTTTATCGAACTGCTCGCAGAGGAAGCGGGCTTTCGGCCATACGATCTCGTAGTGTTTGATACTCCGCCGATTCTTGCAAGTTCGCAAATGTCCGCCTTGTTGCGGGCAAGCAACGAGACAGTCTTTGTCGTTCGCGCGGAAACGACAACTTTGCGGGAAGTCCATCCTTTTCTCCAGAAGGTCAAACGGCTTCAGGATGAAGGGATACCCATCCAATTTCGCGGGCTGCTCCTGACCTTGCCGCCGGGAGAGCCGCTGGGCGGGGCATGGGAATCGGAATTGCGCCGTGCCTTTGCCTCTTCGGTATTGCCGCACGCGGTGCCGTTCGATGTGGAAGTTCAACAATCGACCGCACACGGTAAGCCGACATTCGCGATAAATCCCAACTCGCCGGCCTCGCGTCAGTACAGCGCCCTGGCCCAACGGCTGGGTTTGATCGAGAATGACGGGGAGGCAGTCGATCTATTCCCGACGCCCGCCCCATTCGACTCGGCTGGAAGCTCCCGAACTCCTGAAGAAATACGACAACTGTTGGGCGAGTCGGTGCCTGTTGTTGCCGAATCGCTTTCGCAAGCGACGAAAGTCACGCCTGAACTACCGCATGTTGTGCCGGCAATCCGGCCAGAGGATAAGACTCGCATCATGAACGATCCGAATCCGACCGGACCACTTGAAGGGCCAATCCGCGGGCACACGGGTGATGTCACGGCCCTAGCCTATTCCCCAACCGATCGACTTTTGGCAACGGCAAGTTGGGACAAAACCGTCCGCCTCTGGGATTCGGCAACAGGTGCCGAGAAGGCCACGCTGGCGGGTCACAATGGCGTTGTCAGTTCCGTGGCATTCTCCCCCGATGGGACGCTGTTGGCCAGCACGAGTTGGGACAAGTCGGCCAGACTTTGGAAGGTTGCGACGGGCTCACCGACAGTTACTCTCAAGGGGCACGGTGGGGTCGTCACCTCGGTAGCGTTTTCGCCACGGGGAGATCGCCTGGCGACGGGCGGTTGGGACAAAGTGGTGCGCGTTTGGAAGTTGGATGGCGAGCCGGTCTCCGTGCTGGCTGGCCATGTGCGGATGGTCACTTCCGTCGCATTCGCACCCGAGGGGCGGGCGATTGCATCCGGCAGTTGGGATCGCACGATCAAATTGTGGGATCCGACAACGGGCGCATGCACCGCCACATTGCTGGGTCATACAGGCGACGTGATGAGCGTCGCGTTCTCTCCCGATGGCAAGTGGATTGCTTCGGGCAGTCTCGATCATTCGATCCGCTTTTGGGATGCCCACTCCGCCCGAGAAATCCACGTCCTTCGTGGTCATGGCGGCGAAGTCACTTCGGTTTCTTTCAGCCCGGATGGCCAACGGCTGGCCTCGGCAGGTTGGGATCGGACGCTCAAGATTTGGGATGTCGCCACGGGCCAATTGTTAACCACGCTCAGCGGGCATGGTGGCGTAGTTACCTGCGTGTCGTTTTCGCCGGATGGGAAGTCGATTGCCTCCAGCAGCCTGGATCGTTCGGTCAAGGTTTGGGAAGTTGAATCCGGAAAAGAGGCGTCAACGCTCCGAGTACAATCCAGCAACGATGCGAAAGCGGCCGGCCCCTACAACGCCCGTGAAACGCCTCCGCCACGCAATACCAACGCGGACGACACAAAGATCGGCATGACGCCCCCGACTCCCGTGTCGCTGCCGACTCCGCCACGGCGCGAGATTGTGGCTCAGCCTCCCGCTGCCCTAACACCTCCCCAAGTCGCCCCCGCACCTGCACCACGAATTCCAACGATCCGATTGGCACCGCTGACTCCACCGACAGATCCATCGCCGGCAACGGCAAAGGCCAAACCACCCGCCGCATCTCCGCTGCCAGCGAGTACACCGCTGCCGCCGACTCCGACTCCACTGCCTCCGCCACCCGCAGCACCTGCTCCTCCACGCGTGGTGATTCAGCCAACCGCCCCGCAGGTTCCCAAACCAACTGCCCCCAGGGCTCCTGCGCCACCAATCGTCGTTGTTGTTTCAGAACCGGTCCGGCCAACCGTGCCCCTAGGACCAACCATTCAGCGGCCGGTCCAACCCGCAGCGACTTCGTCGCAGGACGATGATTCGTTCGTCGACACCTGGACGATTCCGACGGGTTCACCGTTGTTGTCAGACATTCTCGGGCCAAGCCTGGGACCAAAACCGTTCGGGGCTGCTCCTGCAAATCGACCGACGATCGCTCCAAAGCCGGTTGTCGCCAGCCCGGCAGCGCAACCCGCAGCCGCAAAACCAACTCCATTCACGATTGCGTCGAATCCGGTTGTCGCGAGCCCAGCATCGCAACCCATTGTTGCAAAACCAACTCCATCGACGATTGCTCCTAATCCGGTCGTCGCGAGTCCAGCATCGCAACCTTCCGTTGCAAAACCAGCGACGGATCCGAGCGCACCAAAGACATTGCGTTTCGGTGATCTCACCCCGAGTACGGCATCTGTCCAGGTTGAGGAATCAGCAGCCGAGCCGGAAGCCGATTCAGAGGACGATTCGGATTCCATCGAGATTTCGATTCCGAATATCCAACTTCCCGAGGTTGCCGTTGTGGCACCAGCCGCGCCGCCGTCACTTCGGTTCATGGACTTGACGAGCCGGGATCCGGCCCAGCCTGACGTAAGCGTCTCGATACCGCAGGCCCCGACGGTGCAGGTTGCAAGCCAATTTTCTCAGGGCGAGCGAATCGAAGTCGAGTTGCCGACCGTTGAACAACCGCTGATCGCTTTTGCCGAACCCATGATTTCCACTCCCGTTGACGAACTGCCGATTGCCGAAGATGTGGAAAGCGACGACGATGACGGCGTCAGCGTCATGGAAGTGACACTGACGGGTGCTTCCGGACCGGATTCAACTCGTGATGTCGGCATTACACTGCCTTCCATCACCGTCCGTACCTCGCCGCCCACCGCCGCTTCGATTCCCGATGTGCAGTTGCCGAGCCTCACGATCCCCGAAGCCAGGGTCGTCCGGGGAAGCACGGTATCGATCGACGTTCCAACCGCACAACCGATCGTTGAGTCGGTCTTGGATGCCGGGCGTCCCGCACTGGCAGTGTCGATACCACCGTTCGCGGAATCGATGCCTGTCACAGACACAAAAGGCTTCTCGCTGCCCAATTTAGCGGAACCACTGGAAGCGGTCGTTGAACAAGCAACTTCAATCTTGGCCTCGGTTCCGCATGTGGTGATTCCCAGCAACGAGTCACGCGAACCGATTCAAGCTTCGGAGCGTCCCCCACTTCGCCGAAGTCCCGATCGACCCACGCGTGGCTCGGCGTTCAACGCGCTTGCAGTCAGTCCGGACGGTAGCATGGTGGCTGCCACGCGCGGTGATTCCTCCGTCATGGTTTGGCATGTCACGACCGGGGAGATGATCCAGGCGTTTCATGGGCACACGGGTGAAGTCACGGCCCTAGCGTTTTCACCTGATAGTGCCGTCCTCGCGACGACCGGCGTGGACATGACCGTCCGCTTGTGGGAGGTTGCGAATGGTTCGGAGTATCGCGTTTTGACGGGGCACCACACGCACATCACGGCCGTGGCTTTCTCGATGGACGATTTGCACCTGGCCACGGCCGGCCTCGACGGCACCATCAAGATCTGGGAATGGGCGGATGGCCGAAATGTCGCGACTCTTACAGGACATCGCGATGGCGTGATGGCACTGGCCTACTCGCCGGATGGGTTCGATCTTCTCTCGGGCGGCGAAGACGGTACGGTTCGACTTTGGGATCTGGAGAAGAAAAAAGGACGGTTGACGGTTCCAGGTCACAAGCGCGAAGTGACTTCGGTCGCCTACGGGGCAGACGGCGAACGGATCGCATCGGCTGGCGGAGATGGCTTCACCAAAATCTGGGATGCGGGCACTGGCGAGGAATGGCTGGCCATCGCGGCTCATACCGGTGCCTGCTCAGCCGTGGCGTTTGGCCCCGAAGGCGATCTGCTTGCCACCGCCGGGCACGACAATGCCATTCGCGTTTGGAACGCCAACAGCGGACACCCACTCCAGCTTCTTTCCGGCCATCAGGCTGACGTGACAGGCCTCGTGTTCTTGCCCGATGGCAAGACGATTGTCTCGGCCGGTTGGGATCGATCGATCCGTTTCTGGGACGCATTCTCCGGCATGGAAACCGCGACGCTCACGGAACAAGGCTTCGTGCCACGCACCTCCGTTCGCATCACTCCGCCACGGCTCACACGACCCGACATGCGTTCGACCCGCCCATCTCCACTGCCACCGCGAACGCCGCCGCCGCCAGTCAAGCCTGCACCGATCCCTTCGCCCCCGCCGGCCGCCAGATTTGTCGCTCCGAGTGTCACTCAACAGGTTCCGATCGCCATTGTTGAGCCGGCACCCACGGTACAGGTTCCCGTGGTGCCGATTCGCACGGCCATCGACGTTCCATCCGTCGCGGAGTACATCTCGGCGACGAGTGACCAGTATGTTCTCGTCACTTCGGGCGGCGACTCTTCCGTGCGAATCTGGAGTCCTTCCACACGCACGGAATTGAAGTCGCTTGTAGGCCACACTCGCGAAATTACCTGCTTGGCAAGTAGCGGCGATGGCCGGTGGATTCTGACCGGTTCGGACGACGAGACGGTTCGACTTTGGGATCCCATCCATGGCACCGAGCGATTCCGATTCGTCGGCCACGGCGGAGAGATCACGGCCGTTGCGTTTTCTCCGGATGGACGAACCTTGGCCAGCAGCAGCAGCGATATGTGCGTGAAACTTTGGGACATCGTCAGCGGCAAGGAGAAGACCACACTCGTCGGCCATCGCGTGGAGGTATTGGCGCTCGCATTCTCCTCCGATGGTAAACTGCTCGCCACCGGCGGGCGTGATGGCACCGTTAAGCTATGGGATGCTGAAACGCGTGCCGAGCGAATGACGCTGCGTGGACATACCAAACTCGTGAAGGCTCTCGCCTTCTCGCCGGACAATCGCCAGCTTCTTTCCGGAAGCTGGGACTGGACGGCCAGGGTTTGGGACATCGCGACGGGCACCTCCACTCACACGCTTACCGGGCACGGCTCCGCCGTCTCCGCAGTTGCTTATCTGCCATCGGGTCATGGCGTCGTTACCGCGAGTTGGGACAAGACCGCCCGGCTGTGGACGCTTGCTGGTGGACAAACGGTGCGGGTTTTGGAAGGGCACGGAGATCGATTGAGTTCCGTGGCCGTCAGCCCCGATAGTGAATTGACAGTTACCGGAAGCTGGGACGGCACAGTGGGGATGTGGGAACTTTCGAGCGGCCAAGGCCGAACGGAACTCCGGTCACCGGTGGGCCGCGTGCAGGCGGTGGCGTTTGCGCCGATGCCGAGGTGAATAGCTGGAGCTATTACGGGGAAGTAGTAGCGGGGAGAGTTCGCATTCTTATGCGATCGTCCGTTATGACAGAAAAGTGACCTGCCCAATCCGCTCGACTCTCGATTACGTCCACGATTCGACGAAGAGAGGCGTCCTTGTCATCGCTTGATAGCCGAAAGAGTATAACTCCGCAATCGGCAGGAAGCCCGTGTCGAAAGGCTAATTCGCCGAAATCCTTGACCTGTGTTATCACCAACCTGAGTTCCGATTGCGCTCGGGATAGAATCTGTTCGTCTTCTTCCCCCTGCATTGATTCTTTAGCCGAAAGCACATCGTGCCCAAGGTCACGCAGTGATTGAACGACCGAACCCGGCAGGTTCTCGTTGACGAGCATCCGCACAGGCAATCCTCAGCTAACAGGCATCGAGTACACGCGTTCGGACTTCAGCACCTGGCCGGCGTAGGCCATGCAGGCCTGGATGTCTTCTGATGTGAGGTGATCGTACTCCGTCAAGATTTGCTCGACCGTCCACCCTTGTCCCAAAAGGTCGATGACGAACTCAACGGCGATACGGGTTCCTTGGATAATCGGCTTACCCGAAAGGATCTTTGGATTTAACGTGATTCGGTTCTGCCAACTCATGTTATCCTCCCCTGCAGCCTGAAACGATGAATTGTATCATACCACGCCGTCAGCCTGCCTTCATCTCCACGAATTCCCGCTCCAGCTTGCCGTCCTTTGCGGTCACCAGGAAATAGCCCTTTTCCTTGGTGCCATCGTGGTTGCCTTTGCTGAACGCACAACATTTGTTCGTGGTCAGAATCGCGTCGCCAATCTTCTTTTCCGTGAATGAATGAAAATGGCCGCTGTATGCGGCGTGAAGATTGAAATCAGTTAGCCGCCTCAACACATCGTCCGCGTTCTTGGGCCGCATGCGTACACCTTCGCCGAGTGGGAAGTGCGTCAAAACCACAAGCGGCTTTTTCTTGTCGAGTTTCGGCAGCTTATCGTCCAGCCACTTGAGTGTGCTCGCCGCAATGGTCGTGTTCTGGTACTTCGTTCCTTCCGTCGTGTCGAGAGCCACGAACTGCCAGCCACCGTGATCGAACGTGTAATTCAAGCGATCGGGGAACAGCTCGTCATAAGGTTTGCGTCCCTGCTCCTTGGTGTAATCGTGATTGCCGGGGACGACGTAGAAAGGCAGTTTCAGGCCCGCGAAAATCTCCTTCACGGCGACTAGTTGATCGGCCTTGCCGTCCTCGGCTAGATCGCCTGCAATCATCAGAAAAGCTGGCTTTTCGGCATGGCCACTCATCTGCTTGACGACTTTCTCGAACCACGGCTGGCACATCTTGTCGAACGAGTGCAGATCGTTGACGACGAGAAACGAGAACGCGGAAGTATCCTTGTCCTTTGCCGCCAACGTGCCAGGCCAGAGGCCGGCTGCCAACAATGCCGTTGGTGTTTGGCGAAGGAGTTCTCGGCGCGAGAGTTTCATCGGGATCGGTCCTTGCTGCGAGGATGTTCCATGCCATTCTCGGAAATTCATCCGGTTTGAGGCAGGAATTCTCTGAGGCGCGTAAGTTCGTGTTTCATTTCATTGCGTTTCACACACTCACTTTTCATTTCACGACGCGGATGTGCAATGAAATGAAACGAAATGGCGGATATACGCACCAATGGGTCCAACGCCTTGCTGATAATCCGCTTGCCGCGTTTGTGCGTGGCCGGACAAAATACGCGTTTCTCATAATCCGGCAGGGAAGCACCGTCCGAACGGCGATACGACAATACTGTATGGCAAGGAAATGCGTTGACTCGGTCGCTGCCGCAGGCGGCGAGATTTGGCGGCGGAACGAATAACGAAAAAAGTGGACATTCTACTTTTCCTCCTTGCCGAGCGTTGTCACGGTTCAAGACGTGGTAGCAATAGCCGCCATAAGAGGCTCGACGAGTGCGAGGCAAGTTGAGATTATCGAGGAAGACAAAATGGCTTTGAGCGAGAAAGTAGAATGTCCCCTTTTTCTCGGTCCCCCTTTTCTCGGTCTTATTCCCGATTGCCGTCGCAAAACGCAAGGGCGATCGCATCGAAGTCATGGAATCGCTGAATCGCTTCTTGGAATCACCCCGAAGGGACAACGTGGAACGCAAAGCGCATTGGATGAAGCCTGAAAGTGGTTTTCAGGAAAAGGGGACACTGGAACGCAGATTGTTTCGCGAAATCATCTGCGTCACCGCGTCTCATTTTTCTTAGTCTGCCAAACAAAGCCATCTTCTGCTTTTCTACCAGTCATCTCTAAGAAAGCCCTGCGACCATCTCTCCCAGCCGAACCGGGTCGAGAATCCTAGCCATTCGGGCGTACTGTACCCCAGTTCGTTTGTCCGTGTATGGGTCCAGATCAACAGTGAAATGCTTCCGACGGTATAGAGCAATTGCCCTCGTGTTCGTTGGTCGGACGCATAGACCCAGTACCGGCCGCTCATGTTGCTCCTTGAAAGCTTCGCTGATCAGGTGGTCCATGATCAGTGAAGAGTAGAACCCGTCCTCGTCGCCTGGTGGTTGACGGCGGTACGGCTTCTGAACGGAGAACCAAAGGATCATTGAGATGGGAATGTAAGGCGATTTCTTCGTCGTCCACCTCCACCGAGACTTGTCGAGCGCCCCGAACCCGACGAGCGAGTCTTCGGTTGACTCGTCTTCATCGCCTTCGAGTCGATACAGCCAGATGCGCGCCGGAGGGTCCTTGGCGATGTCGAGCAGGGCGCAACTGTCGGGAGGAGGAGGATCGGCGGGCGACTTAAGCCATTCCGCGACCTCTCGCTCGTAGTCCCTGTCTCCGCAATCGAACGCTTGGATTTCATCCCAATCGTCGGCGTCAAACGAGTAGTGTGTCAGCACCGGTGACATTCGCATCGCCAACGAAGAAGACCTCCCTTATCCGGAAGGGAGGTCTTGGTAGCCGTATAGAACGGCGGCTCACGATTCAAGCGAGCAAATATCAATTCTTGACACGAATCCGTTTGCCCTCGCGCACCTTGTTCACCGGTGCCGGGGGTGTCGTGCCCTGTTCGACCATCTCTTTGGCCTTTTGGGCCAAGACAAGCAGATCCTTCTCGGTAATCTGATCGTTCCGCAGGGCGACAGAACGCGGCGCGATTTCACGATCCATGACCGGCTCCTCCTTCCCGTGGGGTTGGGGTATCATGCAATCAAAGGGACGCACTTCCGCGCAGGTCGGTTTGTTGTCGGCGTCCATCGGGGTTTCTCCTCGCTGGGACTTAGCAGCCAAAATTCTGCTAAATCCTACTAAATTCTACACTTTAGATCGGTTCCGAACCATCGGAGGTTCGCCCGCAGGGTACTCTGAACACTACGGCAAAGGACTTACGGCATTGTTGGGACCCACAGGATGTTACAAGACTAAACAGGGTTTTCAATGATTCTTACAGATCGTACGGATTGTACAGATATGGCAAGATTTAGTACGATACTACTGGATGCGTACGCTCAAAAATCTAAACGGACAGAAAAAACTTGGAAATTCCGTAGCGAAGTCACCTGGGGGGTCGTCCCATGAATCCCATAAAGCTGAATCCGGATCGACCGCCAGTCTCCTCCTCGGACGAGATCGTCATCGTCATCGTACGGGCCACCAGTTCCCAGATTGCTGATAAAAGTCTTCCTGACGAGGAGGCAGCCGCTGACTTCCGGCTCTCGACGGACGCACTTAATTTTCATCGTATAGTGTGGCGGATTCGCGAGGAACAGGGAGAAGTCCAGCAGAAGCTGATGGGGAACGTCCGGACGAAACTCTGCCGGAAGCGGGGGTACGACGTTGAGGAATTCGACGCCGCCCTGACCGCCACACAGGAGCGCCCGCGTCTGCCCTTCGGATGGACGGCTTTGGACCTTGCACAACATCGTCTTGCGGCACGCCCTATCCGCCTGCTTAACCCCGAACTAGAGGCGTCGCGGTACGCAAAGGGAATCTTCGGGCTGGCGCTCTACTTGCAAGAGATTCAGAAAGAAGAACCGATCCTTCTTCCGGTTGAGCAGGTGCGGGAGCTGCTTGTTGCAAAGAAGGTGGTGGTGGCAGGCACGATCAAAAGGCTGGTCGAGCTTGGGCTGCTTGAAATGACGAAGGCAGAGTATAACACTGGCAGTGCGCGGGAATTCCGCTTCCGTGGAGTCGAGGGCAAGGATTACGAGGGGGAGCGTGCCGGCCCGAAGTCAGGAAAGAAACAGGCGAAGAAGCAGGAGGAGGAAGACGATTGAGGAACCATCGGGTCAACGACATATCTGCGTCACCCCCGTACGCTTGCCACGACATCCGCACGCGGTCTATTTAACCCCCGAAAGCGCGCGACTTGACGTACATGTCGAGTTGCGATGTCAGCACTTGCCGTAGTTTTTCGGCTGCCTGATCCTTTGTCTTGGGCTTTCCAGCAATATCCAGGTCCTGAAGAAATTTTTCCCATTCCGCCTTTTTTAAGTCTTTCTTGAGCATTGCCAGAAGTGAGTCGATACGAGTCGTCGTGACCGTCCCCTGATTGATTTCGCCCAGCATAGCCCGCACTTTCTCCACCGCATCGCTGACGGACATCGCCGGGGCTGATGACTTTGGAGTGGTTTTCCTTTTACCTGTCGGAATCGTTCCTGTCTTTTGATATTCGTCGCATTGTCGCAGGAACTGCGCGAACTGCTCCACCGATTGTTCAGCGAACGGCCGCATTTCCGTGCCGAACGTTACAAGGCCGTCAGCGGTCTTCTTGGAGAGGTCGCTCAGACCTTGAGCAATCCCCTCAAGTAGTTTGGTAAGTTCGCCGACCGTCATTGCCGCGCTCCTTTCTCGACTTCGATGGTCGCATCTTCAAAAAGTTGTGTGCCGTCGCTGTCGAACGCGGCGTTCTGACCCCGGTTCGCCGCGTCTTCTACCAATGCCCGCTG
>Ga0163144_10020436_pt1 | contig 13234 bp, 10 predicted proteins | sample OliLak19BULKMAT1_FD_123175 | JGI IMG/M metagenome (GOLD analysis project Ga0163144, IMG submission 123175) | Freshwater microbial mat bacterial communities from Lake Vanda, McMurdo Dry Valleys, Antarctica - Oligotrophic Lake LV.19.BULKMAT1 | ecosystem: Environmental > Aquatic > Freshwater >... | reverse complement strand
TGCGTGGGCACATGGCCTACTATGGCATCCGCAGCACTGCTCGCCTTGAAGAACCGGATGCGTCAATTGCGCTAGTCCGGGTCTGGGGGAGTGTCGGCGGGTAACCGCCGGCACTACCCGGAATTTTCCGCGGCGAACCAAAACAGCGTGGCGCCCGCGAAGCCGAATAGGCAGCGCGAGGCGCGCGTGGGCATGGCGGATGTCGTCGAGGGCGGGCGGAGCGATCAGGGAGGCGAAAGGAGCCGGTCGGCGATGGCGAGATAGAGCGCGAGCCCGTGCGGCAGCGCGGCCTCGTCGATATCGAAATTCGGGTGGTGATGGCCGGCGGCCAGGGCCGAGCCGATCAGGAGGTAGGTGGCTTTGCCGCCGCGGGCCTGCACGGCGTTCATGAAGAGCGTGGCGTCCTCGCTGGCGCCGAGGTCGAGCGAATCGACGATGCGCTTTGTCTGCGGCAGCGACGCGGCGGCAGCGCGGACGATCGCCTTCAACTCCGGATCGCACTGTGCGCCCTGGGCCGCGCCGATCAGGATAATCTCGGCACGGACGCCGTGCATCGCGGCCGTGGCCTCGATGATCCGGCGCGCCTCGGCGGTCATGAAGTCGTTGATCCCGGTCGTGGCGCCGCGCACCTCGAGTTTCACCTCGGCGCGATCGGCGATGACATTGCGGCCGCTGCCTGCGTGCAGCTCGCCGACATTGACGCGCGAAGCGCCGTCGCCGTGGCGCGTGAGGGCGTGAAGCTGCAGCGTGAGCGTGGCGGCGGCGAGCAGCGCGTTGCGGCCGGCGTGCGGCTTCATGCCGGCGTGGGCGGCGACGCCGTGAAAAATCACGTCCAGCTTCGTCGTGGCGAGAAACGCCCCCGTGCCGCAACTGATCACGCCGGTTTCGTTCGCCGCCGTGCCGAGGTGGCCGGCGATGAAGTAATCGACATCGCGCACCGCGCCCGCGGCGACCATGCCGGCGGCGCCGCTGCAGCCTTCCTCGGCGGGTTGAAAGATGATCCGCAGCCTGCCGCCCCATTGCCCGGCGCGGCTGGCCGCAATCGTGGCGAGGCCGAGGCCGATGGCGGTGTGACCGTCGTGACCGCAGGCGTGCATCCGGCCCGTTCGGGTTGAAATGAAACCCTCGCGCGCCGGCAGGCGGGTCGGCGCGGCGCCTTCGGTCACCGGCAGCGCATCGGTATCGACGCGAAACGCGATCGTCGGTCCGGGCCGGGGAAACGTCCACTCCGCCACCACGCCGGTCAGCCCGTCGCCCATCCGGTTCACCCAGGCGGGATTCGCGCCGGCGGCGAGGGCTTCGGCCCGGGCGGCGGCGCAGGTGGCGGCGTCAGGCGCGCCCATGCGCTCGGCGGCAGACATCGCCTCGGCGCCGACGCGGATCGTGCAACCGGGCAGCGCTGCGAGCACGTCGCAGATTTTCGCGGCGGTGCGATATTCCAGGAATCCAAGTTCCGGATGCGCGTGCAGATCGCGGCGCCAGCGGATGAGTTGAGCGTTGAGATCGGTCACGGGGAATCTGGTGCCCGGCACGGAGCGCCGACGCAATATTTGAGGTGGGGCGGGTTGTCCTTTGGATTTACCCGTAGCGCGACGGCCTCCGGTTCCGCCGGAGCCGGAAGCGGCTCCGCTACAAAGCGCGTCAAGGAGAACGCGCCCTCCCTTCAGGCGACCGCGGCCGCACCCGCCCGCAGCGTCGGCCCGTCGATCCAGCGCGCCGGTATTGTCGTGGTCGACGGCCATTCCGGGATGCCGGTCTCGTTGCGCTGGAGCTGGGCGATCAACAATTCGGTGCCGCGGGCGCCGAGCGTGCGCGGCTGCAGATCGAGGCCGGCGCACGGGCGCGATTTCATGTGGACGTTCAGGCAGACGAAACCGTGGGTCGCCGGCACCTGGGCGCCGCAGGACTCCATCCACTCGATCGCGTTGGCGTTGTGGCCGAGGACCACGTCGGGTTTGTATTTGCGAAACCACTTCACGAAATCCTCGCGCGTCACCGTGTCGGCGATCAGCGGCGGCAAGCTCCGGATGTCGGAATGGCTGTCCTGAAACGCCCGGAACGCCGCGCCCCAGCGATACTGCAGGCGCTCGTCCTGGTGGCGTTGCAGGAAAAGTCCGGGCTGGCTGTAGCCGAGCGCCGCGAGCCGCTGCAGGGCGGCGAGCAGCGAACGATAATGATCCGGGCAGACCGAATGCAGCGCCGGCCGCTCGATGATGTAATCGGTGTAGATGCCGGCGAACTGCGTCCAATCGAGATTGGAGAGATCGGGTTCGTCCCATGCGGGCAACAGGATGACGCCGTGGATGCCGCGCGATTGGAGAATGGAATCGAGCCGCTGCACGGACACGCCGGCGTGACCGACGGAGAATTTTTCGACCTTGAAGCCGAGCTCGGTGGCGCGCGTTTCCGCGCCGATCACCAGCTCGCGGTGATAGCGCGCGGCGTCGTCGGGTCGCGTCGGCTCGTTGAAATCGATCGCCGCGAGCACGCCGCGGAAGGTGGTGCCGCGGGAGCGGCGCAGCTCGGACATGAGTGCGCCGGCGAGTGGATTGCGGCGGTAGCCGGCTTCGCGCGCGGCCTTCTTCACGCGCAGCGCGGTGTTGGGATCGACCCGCGGTGAACCGCGGAGCGCATCGGACACGGTGGTGCGTGAGAGGCCGAGAACCTTCGCGAGGGAACGCAGGGTAGGGGCGGGGGCAGGCATGCTCGGACAGTCCGGAGATTTTGGAGCGGTCGGAGTGAAGGCAACCGTTTTGTGCGGGAAGCGTGGCTTCGCTTCAAAGAGGCCGTGGCATTCCGCCGCGGGGCATTGCGGAACTGCGGCAAGATGCCGCCGCCACCTGGAGGGCGTCCAAAAAGTTCGATTCGGTAGGTGCGGAGCCGCTTCGGCTCCGTGCCTTTTGCCCGTTCGCTCGTGCTCAGCCACGGAACGGAAAGCCGTTCCGCTACCACGGAGCATCGCGCTGGAGATTTTCCGACGCGCGCTTGGCCGTGACAGTTCAGTTGAAAGTTGAAAGTTGAAACGGAGAACTCCCCTGAAGCGAAGCGTCGCCGTGAAGATCTCGGCTCGCTCGCCGATAGGTGAACCGTCCTTTCCGGCATGAATAGAGTCCAATCGGCTGAGGCCCCGATTTTTCAAGTTTCACCCTGCAACGTTCAACTGGTTGGACACGGCTTGGCGACCTGGCGAGCGCGCCGCAGGCGGGACGCCTGCGCTGCCCGGGCCGTGTCGGACGGTCCGCGGTAGTGTTGTCTCGCCGCTCCCTGCGGCGGCGCCCAACGTCACCCACCCATCCTACCCCATGATTTTCGGCAGCCTGCACGTCCTCGATCTCGCCCTCATCGTCGGCTATCTCGTCGCCGTGGTGTGGATCGGGAAGCGGGCGTCGCAGGCGACGGCGAACGAAGAGGGCTTCTTTCTCGCGGGCCGGAAGCTCGGCAAGCTCTACCAGTTCTTCCTGAATTTCGGCAACGCCACCGAGCCGCAGGGCGCGGTGAGCACGGCGAGCTTCGTGTATCAGCAGGGCGCGCCCGGCTCGTGGCTCTCGTTCCAGACGGTTTTCATGAATCCGTATTTTTGGTTCATGAACGTGTGGTTCCGCCGCGTGCGGCTGACCACGGTGTCGGATTTGTTCGAGGACCGCTATGCGAGCCGAGGGCTGAGCATGTTCTACGCGATTTTCCAAATCCTCGTGGCGTGCGTGTTTCTCGGCTTCGGCAACGTGACGGCTTACAAGATCGCGTCCTCGCTCGTGGTGAAGCAGGAGGTGCAGTGGAGCGCGGCCGAGCGGGCGGCGGTCGAAGGCTATCGCGAATTGAAACAGCTCGAGAAGCAGCAGGCGGCCGCGCCGCTCGCGGCCGACGGGAAGCTGCGGCTCGACACGCTGCGCGACCGAAATGCGCGCGGCGAATTGCGCAGCTATGTGACGCTGCTCAACGAGCTCCTGTTCTACGCGGTGTTCACGATCGTGGTCGGCACCTACATCGTGCTCGGCGGCATGGCGGCGGCGGCCGTGAACGAAGGCCTGCAGAGCGTGCTCATCATCGTGTTCTCGCTGCTGCTGATCCCGACGGGGCTGCACGCGATCGGTGGCTGGGACGAGCTGGCGAAAAAAGTGCCCAAGCAGATGTTCGATCTGTTCGGCGCGACGGGCGGCGCGCAGTTCACCGTGTGGAGCCTCTGCGGCATCCTGCTGGTGAGCATCGTGCAGAACGGCGGGCTCAGCCATAACATGGGCATTTGCGGCTCGGCGAAAAACGAGTTTGCCGCGCGCTCCGGCGTGTCGGGCACGTATTTGAAGCGGCTCATGATCATCATGTGGGCCTTCGCCGGCTTGATTGCGGTGGCGATGTTCGGTGTCGGCGATCTGTCGGATCCGGATGCGGTGTGGGGCGCGATGTCGAACCAGCTCCTCGGCCCCGGGCTGATCGGGCTGATGCTCGCGGGCGTGCTCGCCGGCACGATGTCCACGCTGGCGGCGAAGGCGCTGGCGATTTCCTCGCTTTTCGTCCGCAACGTCTACCGTCAGATCTGGCCCGACATCTCGCAGACGCAGGGCGTCTTCTATGCGCGTTGCACCATCGTGGCGGTGCTCGTGCTCGGCACGGTGGCGGCGACGCTGATGGGCAGCTTCTACGACATCGTGAACATCGTGCTCACGGTGAACCTGCCGTTCGGCGCCGCGGTGCTCCTGACGTATTGGTGGCGGCGCGTCACGGGTCCGGCAGTGTGGGCGTGCGTCATCCTCTCGACGCTGACAATCCTGGTCATTCCCTGGACGGCGTCGAAGTTCTCCGCGCTGGCCACGGATCCGGACCTCACGGCGATGAGCTCGAAGCCGGGCACGGGAGTCTATTTCGCGAAGGTGATGCACCAGGACCCCGCGGACCTCTCGAGTGCGCTGGTGGCGAGCGCGGCGCGGACGAATCGGTTCAACTTCGAGGCCTGGCTGGTGAGCAAGGCGGGGATCAAGGTGGCGGCGTGGACGCCGACGGAGCGATTCACGCTGCAGTTTTTCTTCGACGCGCTCTTCCCCTTCGTGGTGCTGATCCTGATGAGTCTGCTCACGCGGCCGACGGATCCGGCGCGGGTGGCGGTGTTTTATGGGAAAATGAAGACGCCGGTCGGCGAGACGCCTGAATTGGAGGCGGCAGCCATGGAGGAGACGCGGCGCAATCCGACGCGCTTCGACCACACCAAGCTGCTGCCGCGCTCCCACTGGGAGTTCTGCAAATGGGACCGCGTGGACACCATCGGCTTCTTCGGTTGCTGTGCGCTTTCGGGGGCGATTATCGGGCTGTTCCTGTTTGTGCTGAAGGCGGCGGGGCCGGGTTAAAACGATTAAGGTGAGAACGGGCGGCCCGGCGCGTCCGCTTGCGGGGCTCAAACGCGAGCGACACGCTGCCCCATGGCCGGCGGGGCCGTCGGGCTCTACCGACCGGGGTGGCTGCCCGGACTTTTAGTCTCGGCAACTTCGGGCGCCCGCGCTCGTCTCATCGCTTGATGAAACCGTCCGTTGCTCTCGCGCTTGTGCTCTTGGTTCCTGCGGTGCCGGTCTTTGCGCAAGACTCTTCGTCCGCGCCGTCCGACGCGGTGGTTGAGCTGCCGAAGTTTGTCGTTACCGACTCCCGCGAGCTGCCGCCGCCGGAGTCGTGGCGCTACGCGACGATCCCCGGTTTTGAGATTCTGACCAACGCCTCCGACAAGGCGACGCAACGGCTGGTGCGAGACTTCGAGATGTTCCGCCAAGCGCTTGGCTACGTCTGGCCGGTGCCGACGCGGCTTTCCCAGAACACCTCGCTGATCCTGACCGGGCGCGGCGGCAAATTCGACGCCTTCATCCCCGCCGGAAAGACCGTGGTCGATTCCGCCAAGGCGAGTTTGTTTCTGCGCAATGGCCAGAACGCAGCGATCGTGATCGACCTGCAGGCCACCACGCTGAACGTCCTCAATGTCGACGATAGCGCCGACGCCGCGACCGGCACCGATTCCGGGCTGATTTCAGTGGAGCACGACAAGCAGCTTTATCGTGAATATGTCCGTTATCTGATGAGCCAGTCCCAGCCGCGATCGCCCGCGTGGCTGGAGGAGGGTCTCTCGCAGATCATCATGAAGATGCAGTTCGACAAGCGCTACATCGAGTTCGCGAAGCTGGAGGATCCGAACATGGTCTCGACGCAGGCGGCGATGAACATGGAGCTCAATGCGCTCCAAGCCGCGGCGGGTGTGCCGGCGGACGAGGCGATCGCCCTGCCGGGCGCACCGGCCGAGGATCGCGATTTCGCGGCGGCCCTGCGGCGCCGGGCGCTCGTGCCGTTCGAGAAATTCTTCGCCGTCGCGCACGATTCCACCGAGGCGACGAATCCCCTCGGCAACAACATCTGGGCCAAGCAGGCCTACGCGTTCGTGCACATGTGTCTCTACGGCAACCGCGGCAAGCTGCAGAAGCCGTTCACGACTTTCCTGATGCGCAGTGGCAAGGAGCCGGTGACGGAGGCGCTCTTCAAGGAGTGCTTCAAACTCACCTATAAGCAGATGCTCATGGAGATCCGCAGCTACTGCGACATGACCGTCTACGAGGCGAGAATCATTCAGTCGAAGAAAGGCCAGCCGGATCTCATCGACGCGCCGGCGCCGCTGGCGTTACGCGACGCGACGCAGTCGGAGGTGGGCCGAATCAAGGGCGAAGCGTTCGTGCTCGCCAGGCACGCGAAGGGCGCGCGCGCCGAGTTTATCGCGCCTTACCTGCGCGGCGAACGCGATCCCAACCTGCTGGCCGCGCTCGGCATGTTCGAGAAGAACGCCGGGGAGCTGGAGCGCTCGCGCAAGTTCCTGCTCGCGGCCTATGCCGGAAAGACCACGCGCGCGGACGCGCTGCTGGAGGTGGCGCGTCTCCATTATGCGGATGCAGTCGCGCAACCCGCCGGCCCCGAGGGGCGCTTCTCGGCCGCGCAGGTCGCCGCCGTGATCGAGCCGCTGAAGCTCGCGCGCCGGCAGCCGCCGGCGGTCGTGGCGCTTTACGACCTGGCCGGCGATACGTGGGCGCGCAGCGCGACGCCCCTGCAGAAGGAAGAGGTGGGGTTGTTGATCGAGGGCGCGATGCAGTTTCCGACGCGGCTCAAGCTCGTCTTCCAAGCGGCCGTGGCGGCCACCCAGACCAACGAGGTGCAGGCGGCGCACGCCCTGGCCGATCATGGGATCAAATACGCTCCGGACGGATCCGGAAAACAGCGTTTTCAGGAGCTCAAGAACTCGCTGCCGCCGGCGCCGCCCCAGGCGCAACCGCCGGCCCCCAAGGCGGGTGAGCCTGCGAAATCGAAATGAAGCGCGCGCCCGCGATCGAGCGTCCGGATGCAGCCCGCCGCGTGCGCGGCGAAACCCGCGCGCGCCCGGCGCTGGGTTGGTCCCGGCGCGCCTGCGCCGGACTGCACCTGGCGGTGATGCTGGCGCTGGGTTTCGCGACCGGATCGCCGTCCGGGCTTCGCGCCGCCGACGCGCCGCAGACCACCGGCATCGTCATTGAGCTGCCGAAGTTCGAGGTGACCGACAGCCGGTTGTTGCCGCCGCCCGAGTCGTGGCATTACGCTGAGATCCCCGGCTTCGAGATCCTCTCGCGGATCTCCGAGCGCGAGACGAAGCGGTTCATGCGCGACTTTCTGCTGCTGCAGACGGTGATTCAGGAGATCATGCCGGGGCTGCTGCGGGGGCACACGCCGGTGCCGACGGCCCTCGTGCTGTGTGGCGGCCGGGGCCAGGGATTCGATGAATTTCTCCCGCAGGATCGCTCGATCGAGCGCTACGGCACGAACAGCCTCTTTTTCAAGACCCCCGAGCGCTCGGCCATTGTCATCGATTTTGCGCTCGCCGAGTTGCAGCTCGAGGGCGACACGCGGCTGGAGGCTGATCCGTATCGCGCATTTTACGCGGCGTATTTCCGGTTCCTGATCCGCCGTCAGGTCGGCGAAAAGGCGCCGCCCTGGTTCGAGGAGGGGCTCGTGCAGCTCTTCGCGGCGACGGAGTTCGACAAGAAGACGATCACCTTCGCCCAGATCGGCGACGGCTTTGGGGCGGAAAAGATCGGAGACTTCAACCGCATGCTGCAGCAGCGCGCGATCATGCCTTTCAAGGAAATGCTGGCACGGGAAGGGCCGCGGGCGCGCTCGCCGTTCTGGGCCGCGCAGTGCTACGCGTTCGTGCATTACTGCCTCTATGGGATGGGACAGAAGAACCAGGCGCCGTTTCTGCGCTACGTGACGCGGATTTCCGATGAGGAGCCGACCGAGAAGCTCTTCCAGGAGTGCTTCAAGAAAACCTACAACCAGTTCGCGACCGAGCTGCGCGGCTACATCGATTTCACGGCGCACAAGAAGATCGAGTTTCGCGCCAAGAAGGGCCAGGAGCTGCCCGAGCCGCCGGTCGTCACGCTGCGGCCCGCCGCCGATCACGAGGTGGGCCGGATCAAAGGCGAGGTGCTGCGGCTCGGCGGACACACGGGGGCGGCGCACAACACCCTGATCGCCCCGTATGTCCGCGGCGAACGCGATGCGCGCCTGCTGGCGGCGCTCGGTCTCGACGAGAAACTTTCCGGCAACGACGTCCGCGCGCGCAAGTTCCTCGAAGCGGCCGCGGCCGCCAACGTCCAACGCGCGCGCGCCCACCTCGAGCTGGGCCGGCTCCGCCTCGCCGAGGTTCGCGCCAAGCCCGCCGCCCCGGACGGGCAGCTCGACGCCGCGCAGGTCACCGCGGTGCTCACGCCGCTCTTCACCGCGCGCAAGCAGCCGCCGCCGATGGCCGAGGTCTACAGCTTGATCGCGGAAACCTGGGCGTTGTCGATCACCCGGCCGGAAGCGGAGCACCTCGGCGTGGTCATCGAGGGCGTGCGGCTGTTTCCGCGCGACACGGCGCTGCTGATGCAGGCCACGCTGCTCGCCGCCAAGCGCGGTTACCCGGAGGAGGCGAAGGCCCTCGCCGAGCGCGGGTTGAAGATCGCGACCGACACCGGCGACCAGGATCGCTTCCGGATGATGGCCTCGGCCTTCGAACGCGATACCGATCCGAATGCCAAGAAGGCGGAGGAACCGGCGCCGCCGACGAAGTCGGATTCGTTTTTGATCAAACAGCCATGAGGAATGGGGAAGGCGACAAATGGATGAATGGGGAACGCAGGAAGGCAGGAGACAATCCACCGGCGCTCTGCGGCGTTTTTCTTCCTGATTTCCCACTTTCCCCATTTGGCTGCTTCCTCCTTTCATGATCCGAAAAGGCTTCGTGATGAGTGTCGATGCCGGCCGGGAGGCCGAATACGCCCGCCGGCACCAGCCGATCTGGGCGGAACTCGCCGCCGTGCTGAAGGCGCACGGCGTGCACAACTACTCCATCTTCCTGCACGAGGAGACGCGCCAGCTTTTCGCGTATTCGGAAATCGAGGACGAGGCGCGCTGGGAGGCGATCGCCAAGACCGAAGTCTGCCAGCACTGGTGGAAACACATGGGCGATGTCATGCCCAGCAACGCCGACCACAGTCCGGTGTCACGCGGTCTGCAGGAAGTGTTTCATCTGGAATAACCGCGTCGCGGCGGCGGGACGCCGCAGCCACTTTCTCACTTCCGCTCGATCCAGGGCAGCGTATCCAGATCGACATTGCCGCCGGTGAGGATGATCCCGACGCGGCGGTTGGCGACCGCGACCTTGTTCTCGAGGATGGCGGCGTAGGGCACGGCGGCGGAGGGCTCGATCACGATCTTCACGGCTTCCCAGATCAGCCGCATCGCGGCCACGATCGCCGCCTCGCTCACGGTCACGATGTTGTCCACGTTCGCCTGGATGATCGCGAAGTTCGGTGCGCCGATCGTGGTGCGGAGGCCGTCGGCGATGGTGTCCACTTTGGTGAGCGGCGTGCGCACGCCGGTGCGGAAGGAACGCGCGGCATCGTCGGCGCCTGCGGGCTCGGTTCCGATGATTTGGAGTTGTGGCCGCACGGCCTTGCCCGCGACCGCGGTGCCGCACAGGAGCCCGCCGCCGCCGACCGGACACAGCACGAGATCGAGATCGCGCACATCCTCCATCAATTCCAGCACGGCGGTGCCCTGGCCGGCCATCACGCGCTCGTCCTCGAAGGGATGCACGAGTGTCGCGAGCGTGGTTTCGAGGAGCCGCGCGCACGCCTCTTCGCGCGCGGCCTGGGTGGGATCGCAGAAGGTGATTCTTCCGCCGTAGCCCTCGACGGCGCGGATTTTTGGTTTCGCGGAATTCGAAGGCATGACGATGTGCGCGGGGATGCCGCGAAGCTTGGCGGCGCGGGCGACGGCGGCGGCGTGGTTGCCCGAGGAGTGCGTGGCGACGCCGCGCAGCGCCTCGACATCGGCGAGGGAGAAAACGGCGTTGGTGGCGCCGCGCGCCTTGAAGGCGCCGACCTTCTGGAGGTTCTCGCACTTGAAGAAGAGCTTCCCGCCGCACGCGGCGTTGAGCCGGGCGTTCGTGAGCACGGGGGTGCGGTAGATGTGCGGTCGGATCCGTTCGTGCGCGACGCGGATGGCGGCGAGATCGAGGGCCATGGTCCGGCAGCTTGCACGGCGGCCGCGGCGCATGCAAACTCCCGCATGGTCAAAAAACTCCTCCACACCCGGATGCGCGTGAACGACATCGAGCGCACGGTGAAGTTCTACGAGCAGGCCCTCGAACTCAAGGTGGCTCGCCGCAGCGTGTCGCCGCGCGGCGCGCAGATCGTGTTTCTCGCGACGCCGAACAGCGACGAGGAGATCGAGATCTGCCAGCTCCCGAACAGCCCGAGCGTGCAGGTGCAGCCGGACCTGATGCACCTCGCGTTCGAGGTGGAAAACCTCGCGGAGTTCACGCGCAAGCTGGAGCAGAAAGGCTACAAGCTGAGTGACGGCCCGACACCGACCAGCAGCGGCTCGACCATCGCGTTCATCGATGCGCCCGAGGGCTACGAGGTGGAATTAATCGAGCGGGCGAAATAGGCGGCGGCGGCGGCGGGATCGTGGGAGAAGGAACCGCGGATGGGTTTCAGCAATGGCTGAAACTTTTGGGCAGAGCTCCGGCTCATCGCCTTCGCGGCAAGCAAGGGCCCGCCAAGGGCGGGCACTTATTCCAGATTGCTTTCAAGGTGAGACTGATTTCGTAGCGGTGCCGCTTCGGCTCCCATCCGGAACGGGAAGCCGTTCCGCTACAAGTCGGCTGCGCTACAATTCGGCCCATCTGGAAAGCAAATTGGAATTGGTATCACTTTTTCAGTCACCGAAGAGAATCGGTCCGTTTCCAAAGGGAATGTCACGTAATACGTGACAAGTGATTTCGGGCATTTTCGGGGAGCGACGTGACAGAGTAATGTCAGCCGGCCATTGGCCGGACCTGATCTATTCCGAGGGCGATTAGCCGAAGGGGTGGTATTCGTTTCGCCCTTGGGCAAAACCCATCAGGGGTTCTTCCCCGCCTTTTTCGCCCGGCGTTCCCAGGCGAACAGATACTGCTGCGCGAGCCCGGCGAGCGGACCGAAGTGGGCGCGGCCGAACTGCGCGAGCTGCGGCGGACGCCAGCCGTCGAGCCCGTAGCGCAGGGCGAGGGTCTTCAGGATCCACCCATCGACGGGAAACGCCTCGAGCCGGCCCGCGCCGAAGAGCAGCACGCAATCGGCTACCTTTTCGCCGACGCCAGGCAGCGAGCAAAGCCGCTCCTTCGCGGCGGCGTAGGGCATCGTCTCCGTTTCCTCGAGCCAGCCCGGATTTGCCGCGAGGAAGCGCGCCGTCTCCGCGATGTAGCGCGCGCGAAATCCGAGCAGACACGCGCGCAGATCGGTTTCGGGAATCTGCGCGAGTTCGGGCCACGTCGGCAGGCGGTGGAAGGTCGTAGTTGAGAGTTGAGAGCTGAGAGTTGAGAGATTTGGCAGGACGGGCGCGCCGTGTCGCTCCGCCAGCAGCGCGAGCATCTGCTTGATCTGGACAATCTGCTTCGTGGCGCTGCACAGGAAGCCGAGCAGCGTCTCGCCGAAAGGCTGGCGGAGGATTTGCAGGCCGGGAAACGAAACGAGGCAGCGCGCGAGATGGGGATCGCTGCGCCACGGCAGCGTGTCGGCGAGCGTCGCGAAATCCCGCTCGAGGCCGAAATAGGAGGCGAGCGCGGCGTCCGTGCCCCGGGCGATCACGACCGGTGCGCGCCACTCGATTCGTTCCTGCCGGTTCAGGCGCAGGGCCGCGACGTTGTTGCCCCAACTGCCGAGCCAGGTGTCGTCCGGCTGGAGGTTCCAGCGAAACGCCTGGCCGCCGTCGAGGGTTTCCGCGAGCACGTGGGCGCTGAACGCCGGCAGCCCGGCCAGCGGCGTCCACTCGCTCCAGCCGCTCACTTCGCCGGTTTTTCCCATAGGAAACTCTTGTGCTCCGACAGCACGCGGCCGTCGGCGGCGCGGAGCGCGATCTTCCACGCGACGGGATTGGCTTCCTTGCCGGCCGGCCAGTCGGCGCCGGTGAGTCCAAGTTGAAAGACGGACTCTTTCGTCGGGATGTCGGTCGGAAACGCGTGGACCGTGGGCTCGGCTCGATCGGGCCGGATGACGCTCACCTCGAACTTCGCGCCGGGGATCGCAGCGGGGGCTTTCAGCCGGACGAGAAAATAATAGCCGGCGCGCACACCCGGCTGCGTCCGCAGGACCAGCTCGCGGCCGGTGTTTTCCGGGCGGCCGAAATATTCGCCGATCCGCTCGAAGGTCGCCGCATCGCGCCACGCCGGCCACACGCGCAGGAACTCGACGTCGGCGGCACGCGTCGAGGCCGCAGCAGCGAGCAGGGAGAGGCAGGCGACGAGGAAACGCATACGACAGGAACGTTGGGTGCGAAGGGGCGGCGCGACAAGCGCGGGGTTGAGGGAATCAATGTGAGGCGTATCTCAGTTTCTTGCGATTGCGCCTGAGGTGGGCCGGCCGCTCCGCGGGCGGCGGATTGCGAGCGCTGCGGCGATCTCACGAAGCCGCGCGCGGAGCGCCCGGACCACCTCCGCTGCAGAAAACTGCGCGGACGGACCCATCGAAGGGGCGGCGGTATCCCGCCGCTGATCCGCAATCCCTGCGGCGGGACGCCGCAGCCACTCTCTCATTCGCTTTGGGTCCGATACCCCGGAGTTTACCCGCCTTTGGCGGCGCCGGAGGCGACCAGGGCTTGCTTCGGCTTGGTTGGAGTGTGGCCGCGAGCGTGAGCGAGTGGTGGTCCGTCCGCTCGCTCACGC
>Ga0163144_10020435_pt1 | contig 13234 bp, 4 predicted proteins | sample OliLak19BULKMAT1_FD_123175 | JGI IMG/M metagenome (GOLD analysis project Ga0163144, IMG submission 123175) | Freshwater microbial mat bacterial communities from Lake Vanda, McMurdo Dry Valleys, Antarctica - Oligotrophic Lake LV.19.BULKMAT1 | ecosystem: Environmental > Aquatic > Freshwater > Lake... | reverse complement strand
GCCGGAGAATGGTTGCTTGACAATTTCTACTTAATTGAAGAAAATATCCGCAGCGCTAAATTAAATTTCCCAAAAGGTTATAGCGAAGATCTGCCTCAGCTATCAGGTGCTTCTTCTACAGAAGTGACGCGCATCTACGATATCATTCGGCAGGTGATTGTCCACAGTGATGGGAGAATAGATTTAGAAAACCTAAGCAGTTTTTTGCAATCATATCAGACTATAACTAATTTAAAATTAGGAGAACTATGGGCGATCCCCATTATGCTGCGGCTTGCGCTAATCGAAAATTTAAGGCGTATTTCCGCCCGTGTCGGTATTGACCGAGTAGATAGCAACCTTGCGAACTACTGGGCCCAGCTAATGATTGAGAAATCAGAGAAAGACCCTAAGAATCTGATAATGACCATCGCAGACATGGCGCGGTCTAATCCTCCAATGGTCGACGCATTTGTGGCTGAAATAGACCGACTACTGCGGGGCAGAGGTTCTGATTTGGCATTATCGCTCAACTGGATAGAGCATCAATTGTCAGAAAGTGGATTGTCCAGCGTAGCATTGGTGAATTTAGAAATTCAAAAGCAAGCTGTCCATCAGGTTTCCATGAGTAACAGCATCGGCAGCCTTCGTCTACTAGATGAATTAAATTGGCGGGATTTTGTAGAGGAACACAGCATTGTTGAGCAAACGCTTCGCGAAGACCTCAACGGAATTTACGGCGCCATGGATTTCTCGGCACGAGACCGTTACAGACACGTAGTGGAGGACATCGCAAAAAAAAGCAAGATCGCCGAACAGCAAGTTGCTCGCATAGCTATCCAACTTACGCATGAAAGTAAACCTGACAAAGTTGAGGATCATCGCACTGCACACGTTGGATATTATCTCATAGGAGAAGGAGTAAATCAGACGAAAAGAGTTGCAAAAACACCGGTATCACTTTTTCAGATGTTTCGAAACATCCTTCGAAAACGAAGCTTTCCTATATATCTATTGAATATTCTGTTAATCACATTTGCAATAGGTGGAGGTTTTATCATTCTCGCAGATGAAGATTTAAACAATATCTGGCTCCTGGCAACAATTGCTTTTCTGTCGGTACTCTCCGCCAGTCAGCTTGCCATTTCAGTGGTTAACTTTTTTTCCACTTTAATGGTAGAACCGAAATTGCTACCCCGCATGGATTTCTCCAAAAAAATCCCGTCAGAATCCCTTACTTTGGTTGTTGTTCCCTCCCTGTTATCCGACACAAAAGAAATAGAGCGTTTAGTAGAATCGCTGGAAATTTGTTTCCTCGCAAATAGAAATGATAATTTATACTTTAGCCTTTTGACTGATTTTACTGATGCGGATCAGGAAACACTTCCTGAAGACCATATCCTTCTTGAATCAGCGAAAAGAAAGATTGAACAACTCAACCTAAAATACAATAGACAAACAAATAACTTGTTCTTTCTTTTTCATCGTCCCAGGCGTTGGAATAAACGAGAAAATAAGTGGATGGGTTACGAAAGAAAACGTGGAAAAATAAACGACTTAAATGCACTATTGCGCGGTAGTTCAAAAGAAAATTTCTCGGCAATCATAGCAGACCAAACTATTTTACCACTTATAAAATATGTTATCACCCTGGATGCCGATACGCAACTGCCCATGGGGTCTGCCTGGAAATTAATAGGGACCATCGCGCACCCTTTAAATCAGGCATTCTACGATGAGCAAAAAGGACGTATCACCAAGGGGCACGGCATTTTGCAACCTCGGGTTTCAACCAGCCTTCCGGATGTCAACGGTTCTTTATATGCCCGAATGAACGGATATGAACCTGGTATTGATCCTTACACACGCGCTTCTTCCGATGTATATCAGGATTTGTTTGAGGAGGGATCCTTTATTGGCAAAGGAATCTATGAGGTGGATATATTCAGAAAAGTGCTGGAGGGTAAGTTTGCTGAAAACAGCATCCTGAGTCATGATCTTTTGGAAGGCTGCTATTTGCGCTCCGGATTAGTGAGTGATGTGCAGCTCTTCGAAAAATATCCGACTCGCTATCAAGCTGATATAAAGAGACGCGCACGCTGGATTCGAGGTGACTGGCAGATTTTCTCCTGGTTTTTACCCTTTGTTCCTGACGCTAACGGCAAGTGGAGTAAAAATCCTGTCTCAGCATTATCACGATGGAAAATATTCGATAATATAAGGCGGAGCCTTATCCCTTTGGCGCTAACAACACTGCTGTTATTGGGATGGTTGGTTTTGCCGTCTTCTTTTCTATGGACTCTTGTAGTTGCCGGGGTAATAGTGGTCCCGATCATTTTTTCATCCCTATGGAAACTTATCCGGAAACCAAAAGATATAATGCTAAGACAACATATTATAATTTCCATTGAAAGCATTTATGAAATTATTGTAAAGATGTTGTTTGATCTGATCTGCCTCCCCTACGAAGCCTTTGTTAATTTCAAGGCGATCAGCCGCACATTAGGGAGAAAGCTTTTCACCAGAAAACATCTGCTCGAATGGAACGCTTCGGGCAACGATAGAATGCGTAACCCTACCGGTCTGCTAGCTTCGTATGCGTTCATGTGGATTCAGGTAATTTTATCGCTGGCAGTACTTGGTTATTTAGCGAGCACCTCCCCTCTTAAGTTAGTCACGGCTGGTCCTATCGCTATACTTTGGATCTTTGCTCCGTTTATTACCTGGAGTGTAAGCAAACCGTTAGCGAAAAAGGCCGCCACACTTACGAAACAGCAAAATATTTTTCTCGGAAAAGTAGCACGAAAAACATGGGGTTTCTTCGAACGTTTTGGCGGACAGGAGGACAACTGGTTGCCGCCAGACAATTATCAGGAGCAACCAATATCAGAAATAGCACATCGTACATCTCCCACCAATATCGGGCTATCATTGCTCGCTAATCTCACAGCCCGAGAATTTGGCTATATAACGACCGGTCAATTTATCGAACGAACCACAAACACCATTGGTACGATGAACAAAATGGAACGATACGGTGGCCATTTTTACAATTGGTATGACACGATATCATTAAATCCACTGCTTCCTAAATATATTTCAACGGTGGATAGTGGGAATCTTGTGGGACACTTGCTAGTGCTTCGACAAGGATTATTGGCGATCCCTAATCAAAATATAATTAATCATAAATTATATCAAGGACTTTGGGATACGTTCAATGTGCTTGCTGATACGCTGGAAGAAAGCGAAGCCGAGATACTGCAATCATTTGGAGAGGATCTAAAATCTTCCTCTAATCAAGATTTAAATACCCCCATAGAAGTAAAAAGAAGCGTAGAGAAGTTGGCGAATACTTTTAATTCGGTATATAATAACCTGAACAACGACTCAGAGAGTGAAACGTACTGGTGGAAACAAAAACTAAAAACGCAATTGCATCATTTGGAGGAAGTACTGCAAATTTTCGCTCCATGGGATTTGTTGACAACTGCTCCTTCTAGATTAATGGACTTGGCTTCCTTAAATCAATATTCAACACTGAGCCAATTATTGAAGACAGCTCGGAAATTGCAGAAGGAAGTAAATCTGCTGCAGGCTGAGATTTACACAAGCAGCGAAAACGAATGGTTAAATCAATTTCAAATTGCGTTATACCAATCTATTCACCAGGCGGAAGAACAAATTGCTTCTTCCAACACACTCGCTCAGGATTGCAACGACTTTGCGGATATTACCTGGACTTTTTTGTACGACAAAACAAGCCATCTGCTCTCCATTGGTTATAATGTGGAAGAGCACAAAGCTGATTTAAGCTACTATGATCTTCTAGCATCCGAAGCGAGGTTAGGCGTATTTGTCGGCATTGCACAAGGAAAACTGCCTGAAGAGAGCTGGTTTGCCTTAGGACGCTTGCTGACAAGTGTAAATGGTTACCCTATACTGCTTTCATGGAGTGGTTCTATGTTCGAATACCTGATGCCGCTTTTAGTGATGCCTGATTATGAAAACACGTTGCTTGACCAAACATCTAAGGCATCTGTAGCTTGTCAGGTTAAATACGGAAAACAGACGGGAGTGCCTTGGGGAGTTTCTGAGTCCGGCTACAACATGATTAGCGCTGAATCTCATTACCAATACCGTGCGTTTGGCGTACCCGGCTTGGGCTTAAAACGCGGTCTTGAAGAAGAACTCGTTGTAGCTCCGTATGCGTCTGCTCTTGCACTGATGGTAGCTCCCGAAAAAGCTTGCAGCAATCTGGAACTGCTTCACGAAAAAGGTTTTCAAGGACGTTATGGATTTTATGAAGCAATAGATTATACCCCATCGCGTTTGCCACGAGGACAAAACCATGCGATTGTTTATTCATTCATGGCGCATCACCAGGGGATGAGTTTGCTCTCCCTTGCTTACCTGCTACTTGACCAACCGATGCAAAAATTATTTGAGGCGGAACCACAGTTTAAGGCAGCGCTATTACTTCTACAGGAACGGATACCAAAAGCAACTACTTATTTTGCCCATACTACTGACATTGTTGAAGTTAGCTATGCGCCAACTGCCGTGGAAACTAGAGTACTCCATGATCCTAATACGCCCATCCCCGAAGTGCAATTGCTCTCCAATGGCAAATACCATGTGATGGTAACCAATTCAGGCAGTGGATACAGCCGCTGGAAAGATCTTGCAGTTACCCGCTGGCGTGAGGACCGCACCTGTGATAATTGGGGCACTTTTTGTTATCTGCGCGATTTAGACAGTGAGGCTTTCTGGTCTAATACCTATCAACCAACCCTTCAAAAGGAAGACAAATACGAAGCAACCTATTCTCATGGCCACGCAGACTTTCGAACTACCAATAATGAAATAGAAACACATACTGAAATTATTGTTTCTCCGGAGGACGACATAGAAATGCGAAGGTTACGCATATCAAATTGTTCCTCTGTACGAAGAATCATTGAAGTTACCAGCTATGCAGAGGTAGTTCTCACAACTGCCGCCTCAGATTTGATGCAACCCGTTTTCAGCAATCTTTTTGTGCAAACAGAAATTATCCCGGACCAGCATGCCATTATTTGTACGCGCAGGCCAAGGTCCGCCGAGGAGCAACCGCCCTGGATGTGCCATTTAATGACCATGCATGGAAAAGTGGCCGATGAAATATCTTACGAAACGGACCGACTGGAATTTATAGGTCGTGGAAATTCAATCGTGCATCCTAAGGCCATGAACAATTCGGGGCGGCTGTCAGGAAAGCAGGGTGCCGTCTTAGATCCCATTGTGGCAATCCGATACAAAATAACGCTTGCCCCAGATGAAGCAATTACGATTGACCTGATTACGGGAATAGCTGAAACGAAAGAAATTTGCCAAGGCTTGATCAATAAATACCAGGATAAACATCATAAAGACCGTGTATTTGAATTAGCCTGGACACATAGCCAAGTAGTGCTCCGTCAAATCAATGCTTCGGATGGGGATGCACAATTGTACGGACGACTGGCCAATAATATAGTGTTTAGCAACCCTGTCTTTCGTGCAGACCCAGCCATTCTAATCCGCAATCAACGACAACAGTCCGGCTTATGGGGCTATTCCATTTCAGGAGACTTGCCAATAGTTCTGTTGAAAATTGAAAAGCAGATTAATATGCATTTGGTAAGGCAATTGGTACAAGCCCATGCCTACTGGCACTTGAAGGGACTATCTGTTGATATGGTGATTTGGAATGAAGGCCATGGTGGTTACCGGCAGATTTTTCAAAATGAAATTGAGGCGATGATTCCGGTAGAATTAAGGGATCGTCCCGGAGGTGTTTTTGTAAGAGCAGTTGATCAGATATCCGAGGAGGACCGCATATTGTTTCAAACTGTGGCACGTGTCATTATCTCTGATAATGGTGGAACATTAGCTGACCACGTTAAACGCAAAGCGCCGCCGAAGCTCAGAATTCCCTACATGGTTCCGGCACAAAAATATTATCCGGTACTTAAGGCCATTCCTTTGCCCCGAGACCTCCTCTTTTTTAATGGGCTGGGAGGATTCTCTGCTGATGGCCGCGAATATGTGATTGCTATGGATCACCAAGATAAAACCCCGGCCCCTTGGGTGAATGTCATTGCCAATCCCCTTTTTGGAACAGTGGTTTCTGAAAGTGGTGGCGCCTACACTTGGATAGAGAACGCGCATGAATTAAGGTTGACTCCGTGGAATAATGATCCCGTTAGTGGTGCTTCCGGTGAAGCATTTTATCTGCGCGATGAAGAGAGCGGTCACTTCTGGTCAACTTCACTCCTACCGGCGGGCGGCTCATCGCGATACATAACACGCCATGGCTTCGGTTATAGTGTCTTTGAACATAATGAAGATGGTATTCATTCTGAAATGCTGGTCTATGTTGACATTGAAGCGGCTATCAAATTCATTGTAATTAAAATTCGCAATCAGTCTGGCAGACCCCGCAAACTCTCTGCTACCGGATACACCGAATGGGCCCTTGGTGATAACAGGGCAAAAACAGCCATGCATATTCGCACCGAGACAAGCGCGGATGGCCGCACAATATTTGCACAAAATCCCTACAATACCGAGTTTTCCAATCGAGCTGCATTTTTCGATACAGATGCAAAGGACAAAACCTATACGACAGACCGAATGGAATTTATCGGTCGCAATAAAACCTTGCAAAACCCTGATGCAATGCTACGGCAAGAACTTTCCGGGAAGACCGGTCTCGCTTTAGACCCGTGCGCTGCCATCCAGGTCCCCTTCCATTTAGGAATTGAAGAGGAACGTGAAATAACTTTCAGACTTGGTGCTGGACAGGATTTAAACAAGGCCGCAGAACTCGCCCGGCAATTTCGCGGAAATGCAGTTGCTTATGAAGCACTTGAAAAAGTAAAAAATTATTGGAAAGAAACGCTTGGCGCTTTGCAGGTGGAAACTCCAGATGCCGCCATAAATGTCATTGCAAACGGTTGGTTGACTTACCAAACGCTTTCATCGAGGCTTTGGGGGCGCAGTGGATTTTATCAATCAGGCGGCGCTTTCGGTTTCAGGGACCAGTTGCAGGATGTGCTTTCCCTTCTACACGTAGCCCCACAATTGGCACGAAAGCAAATATTGCGATCCGCTGCACGTCAGTTCAAAGAAGGAGATGTGCAACATTGGTGGCATCCACCTTCGGGGCGGGGTGTGCGAACCCGCTGCTCCGATGATTTTCTATGGCTGCCTTTTGTTACTGCTCAGTATATTTCCTTTACGGCGGACTCCGCGGTGCTGGATGAACAGGTGTCGTTTTTGGAAGGAAGACACTTGATCCATGGAGAAGAATCCTATTATGATCTGCCAATTACATCAAGCGATTCATTTTCACTTTATGAGCATTGTGTGCGAGCCATTAAAAAAGGGTTCAATTATGGCAAAAGGGGGCTTCCGTTAATTGGCAGCGGTGATTGGAATGATGGCTTGGATAAAGTAGGAATTGAAGGAAAAGGTGAAAGTGTTTGGATGGCATTTTTCCTTTATGAGATCCTTCTTCGATTTGCGAAAATTGCGCGCCTGCATAATGACGTCGTTTTTGCAGATGAGTGTGAAAGAGAGGCTGAGCGACTAAAAGGAAACGTTGATAGACACGCCTGGGATGGAGAGTGGTACAAACGTGCCTGGTTTGATGATGGTACTCCTTTAGGCACTTCGAGTGGTGAGGATTGTAAAATTGACTCGATTTCGCAGAGCTGGTCTGTATTATCAGGGGCAGGAGAAGCCTCACGATCGTACAGGGCAATGGAATCGGCTTATAAGAATCTTGTGCAGAAGGAAATCGGGATTATTAAGTTGCTGGATCCACCATTCGACAAATCAAACATTTACCCTGGGTATATAAAAGGATATGTTCCCGGAGTAAGAGAGAATGGCGGACAATACACCCACGCTGCCGTATGGTTGATTATGGCGTTTACCCAATTGGGCGAAAACGAAAGAGTTTGGGAGTTATTAAATATGATTAATCCGATCAATCACGGTAAGACTGCTGAAGAAATTGCCATTTATAAGGTAGAACCTTACGTGATAGCGGCTGATGTGTATGCCAATGAATCACATGCAGGTCGCGGTGGCTGGACTTGGTACACTGGCTCTGCGAGCTGGATGTACCGATTGATCGTAGAATACTTTCTTGGATTGAGACAAGTAGCTAATCAGCTAAACTTCACCCCTTGTATTCCGAAAGAATGGGAGTCTTTTAAAGTGCACTACCGGCATAAAAGCACAGTCTACCACATTACGGTTTTGCAAAAGGATGGTGGGCAGGACATGAAAGTGACTGACAATGGCGTGGATCAGGAAGGTAAAGTGATAACACTTACCGATGATGGGTTGGAGCACGATGTACAGGTATTGATTTCGGCGAAATCGTCAACCTGATTTTAATGCACAATCAGATGTACCTCTTCCTGCGGTTTTCATTGAGCCGAAATTGCGGTCTTCTTTGAAAAGTCGCATTTTCTTCTACCTCCTTCTGAACCTGAGAGCTACTGTTTGATCCATCGTTAAGGAGAGCCTGACTATTATCGGCCAGTGGCTGGTTTGGTTTGCTCTCAGTTTGCTGATTGAACTTGCCATTCTGATTTTCCTTCATTCTTATTATGACTTAAAAATTTACATTATGATAGCTACAAAAGTTAATACTCACCCAAGGATAAAACATTACACAATTTTTGAATAATGTTACACAGTCCACACATTATCTTATCGGGGGCCAATTGCATAGCGGTGTAATCTACCTTGCTGGGAAACGGAACATGGGTAGTCATTACTCACCAAAATTTTAGCGTCATTCCCTCGTTTTCACTAACTTGAAGCCAGCCTACACCCGTGCGCTTTCTGGCAGAGCACACGCCTCCCGTTGCCGCTTTAAAATCAATGCCATGCATCGTTTCTCACTTTTGATGGCCATATTGGCCCCAATGCAGATTTTGCAGGCTCAGATAAATACCGCTCAATTTATCAATGTCAGTGTGGAGGCCGGACTGTCGCAGTTTGAGCTTACCTGGGGTCATTCGTGGGGAGATATTAATGGCGACGGGCTGCCTGATTTGTTTGTTTCCAATCACTATCGGCTGCAGGACAACAATGAGCCGTACTTTTATTACAATCTGGGTAATGGCACTTTTCAGCAGCGGCAAGTGCCGTTTCGGACCCGTGCGCCGGATATGCATGGCAGCGGTTGGTTTGATTTTGACAACGATGGCGACCAGGATTTACTCGTAGAGACTGGCCGCACAAAACGGAACTTCTTTCTAATTAATCAGGGTGGTGGTGCCTTCACGGAGGCCGCTGTGAAAGCTGGTCTCGATGTGCCTTTTTTGGAGGGACGAACGCCGCTGTTCATTGACCAGAACCGCGATGGATTGCTGGATGTGATCCATACGGCGGGCATTGCCATTGCGCCTGACCTGCCGTCCACTACCATGTCCATTCAAACGGATTCAGGGTATTACAATCTCAGCGACTTTGAAAACGACAATCTGGATGAGCTTAGCACGCCTCTGGGTTTCCTGGCTGACTTGGATGGCGACGGGCAGCTCAATGCTACCATTATTACCTCGACCAGAAATTTCTGGTATCAAACGGGCTGTTTGCCTTTGGAGCTATCGGGTTCGGTTGACGTTGAGAAGACAGTCGAAGCCATCTCCGGCGATTTCAATGGTGATTTATTGCCCGACCTATACTTCGTTCGCAATGACCCTGGCCAGAGCATCGTAACCAGTAACTTTCGCACCAATTATCAGGTATTTTTTGGCATTAATCTCATTAATCCTACTACGGTTACGGCAGCCCAAGACCCCAGCCATGGCGAGGCATTGGTGGGCAGCAATGGAATATTGGAATACACACCCAACCCAGGTTATCAGGGTCTGGATTCGGTGTATGTCACCTATTGCGATTCCTTCGAGAATTGCGACGGCACAGTCATTCGCTTTGATGTTCAAGTGGCGCCTCTGCCCGGATATGCGGGCGGGAACTTCTATCCCGTATTGACAGATTCGCTCATCACGGTTTCCATTCCTAAACTAACTCACCCTTATCGCTTTCAGACCAAAGCATCCCTGCGGCCAGCCAGCAATGACCACAATTTCACCTTTCGGGTAAACAGTGACTCCGTTTATATTATACCGGGCATTCCATTTCTTTTTCCTCCCGGTGCCATTGCCATTGGTTCCGAAGGCTATTTGCCTGATAACGAAGAGGCATTTTTCCTCTTGGCCTCCGACACAATCAATCACGGTCTGGCGCCCTATACTCCCGGCGCGGAGAAAAAAATGTACATCGGGTACAGCCCGGCGAAAAGCGCCTGGACGGTCAACTTCAATAGTGACGTCAAAACGTTCTTTGGGCTGATCTCCATTTTCACCACCCGGCAAGCCAAAATCCTTAGCACCACCAACTTTGACTCCATTTTCACTACGTTCCCCGACCGTTTGCTGGCAAATACGGCAGCAGGATTCGCGGACGTTACCGATGCATCCGGTCTTGGAGCGCCCAACACGTCCATAGGCGTGGTTGCGGGCGATTTCGATAACGACATGGACCTGGATATTTACCTCTCCACGGGTTTGGGTGATGGCAATATGCCCAATGAAGTTTGGGATAACCAAGGTGATGGCACCTTTGTGCTTGTTCCCGGGAGCGCTGGTGCGCCAGGCAGTTCTCTCGGTGCGGCGGGTCCTACCAGTACCGCTGATTATGACCGCAATGGTTTTCTGGATCTATTTGTGGAACAGGGACGCGGGCTTGGCAACGAAACGCCCGGGCCTTACGAGCTGTTCCGCAATGCAGGCAACGCTAACCACTGGATAGGGTTTGATCTGGAAGGCACCGTGAGCAATCGCGACGGCATCGGTGCTGTGCTGACTTTATTTGCCGGGGGAAGGGCGCAGTTGCGCGTGGCTGACGGCGGCATGCACCGCTTTGCGCAGAACGAAAGTACCATTCATTTTGGCCTGGGGCCGAACTTGTTTGTGGACAGCCTGATCGTGCGTTGGCCTTCCGGTATCCGCCAGGCAGAATTCGACCTGCCCGCCGATCAGTATATGGTATTGGTGGAACCAGTAGAAACGGGCACTTCCTGCTTTCCACCTACCGGGTTGGAGCAAGGCACTCTTAAAGACAAGGTTGGTCTACGTTGGTATCCCGCCGCCTGCGCCCAAGGATACCAGGTTTCGTGGCGGAATGCCGACAGTGCAACGGCCAATTTTTTCCAGGCCACTACTACCAACCAGTTGGTTCCAAACGAATTGCTGGCTCCCAATTCAACCTATTTCTGGAAGGTTCGCGCCTTCTGCCAGGACAGCACGCTCAGCCAGGACTCCCGGCCAATGATCTATACTTCGTTCGCCAATTGTCCAGCCCCCGACACGCTCACAACCGCCCTCTATTGGCCGGATTCTTTGCTATTGTCCTGGGATCCGGTACAAAATGTGCAGCGCTACCAACTATACTTTAAACCGCTCGGTGCTGCTTACTTCCAATCAAAAACATTCTTGCATCCAACAGTTCGGATTCCAACCTCAAGACTCACACCCGGCTCCACGTTTGAATGGTTTGTGCAGCCCACCTGCTACATCACCGGTGCCGGAGACAGCAGCGCCATCCAGACCATCGCCATTCCGACGTTGCGTTTTTCGGGTGCCTGGGCAAATGGCAGTGCAAATGCATGGGCTATTCAACTACAACCCAATCCGGCTGCAAATCAGGTCAAGGTGCAACATTTTGGCCAGTCTCACTCCCCTGCCAATCCAGGCATCCTGAACTGGCAGCTACTTGATCCACTGGGTCGTATGGTGCTTCAAGGGCAATTTGAAGGGGCTGCCGATATCGATGTTCGCGCGCTACCGGAAGGCTTGTACTGGTTCACCTGGCATTCTACCGAAACCGTGGAACGTGGGTCCCAGCCTTTGCAGATTGTGCATTGATTCCAACCTCGGCGCAAGTTCGAAAGGCCCATAAGCAATGGCAAAGTTCAGGTCGAAATGGCCGTGGCTGTAAGCACGGCATCTAAGGGGTAGTTAGGCTGGTTCAGGGCATTGCGTACGTAGAAGCCCATAAAGATATGGTTTGTAATGTTTATTAGATCAAGAATATAAACTAAAAACAATTACAAATTCAGCATGGTTACGCGAAGATTTAGCATTCGATACAGTTAAATTTATTGATCTTGCTAGAGCTCCGGGTAGAGGCTGAATTATGAAGCTCTCTGATGCGGAAGTTCCATTGCCTAGCATCGATAACCCCTCTGCTAGTTCCCATAAATACTCTTCGACGTTTTCACTGCAAGACGCATCAACATAAATAGAGTCATTAACTAAAAACGAAGTAGAATCAAATGTCGTCTCAATCTCCACTTGGGGTTGCCATAGTATTTGGAACTGTAAGTCTAAGACAACCTTTAAAAGTATTCTTAATAGGTCTGGTCTGTGGACCCTTACATCGGCCAATATTGACTATTCAACACACCTGAACTCCTCACTTTCTGGGGAAAGGGGCCGGCTGTCTCGCAACTGCCTTAAGACATTTCCTTTCGTCCTACCAAGTAAAGAGAAGCAGGTTAAACCTGTGTGACCATTAATGCAGAAAAAATGATTCTTGCATAATTTAATGTGATATTATATACTTTTATTAATACTTAACCGTATATTTTCATATGCTTAAATTCACCCCTAATTATCATCAAGCAGTTCTGGCACGACACACTCCATCAAATTCACCTCTTCCTTTTCTGGCCGAGGACCCATGTCGCACCAGCCATGTATTTGGTAAAAGGAAATGGCACGCTGATTTGTCGGGCTGACGCTTAGCCGTGCCGGTTGAACATGCTGTCCTGCACAAAATGCCATCGCGTAAGCATGAAGAGCATGTGCTACAACACTGCTGCGCATTTCCGGAACAAGGTAAAACAGATTCACATAACCAATTGGAGGCTCTTCAACGATTTGCATTTCCATTTGACCTATAATCTTGCCCCCTTGCCAGACGTGAACGTAACCATCAGGAAATTTGGCCTGACGTTGCCTGAGCTTCTCCAGATACACGATGCCATTAGGACCAGCCTGTTCATAAAGTCCATCCTGGTCGAAGCTGCAAATGAAGGCATCCCGACGGAATCTTACGCAGACCTGCCCATCAGCGTTCAAATCAATCGGTATGAATTAAAGTTTGTTTTGTTTCATGCGATGATCACACTTGCAATGAT
>Ga0163144_10020434_pt1 | contig 13234 bp, 10 predicted proteins | sample OliLak19BULKMAT1_FD_123175 | JGI IMG/M metagenome (GOLD analysis project Ga0163144, IMG submission 123175) | Freshwater microbial mat bacterial communities from Lake Vanda, McMurdo Dry Valleys, Antarctica - Oligotrophic Lake LV.19.BULKMAT1 | ecosystem: Environmental > Aquatic > Freshwater >... | reverse complement strand
GACCCATCGCGCGTTCCGGGTGCTGCACGATTTCTGCTCGGTGCAGATCAGCGCGGTCTATGGCAACGCGATGAAGGATCGTCTTTATTGCGACCAGCCCGATTCCGAGCTTCGCCGCCGGTGTCAGACGGTGCTGCAGAAGATGAGCGTGGCGATCACCAAGTTGCTCGCACCGATGTGCGTGTTCACCGCCGACGAGGCGTGGGAGCACATCTCGCACAAGCCCGAGGGCGAGGAGAATCTGCCGAGTGTGCATCTTGCACTATTGCCGAAATCATCGGGGCAGGTGGTCTCCGATGATCAACGCGCGGAATGGAAACTGCTGATGGAACTGCGTGATGCCGCGCTGCAGCAACTCGATGGATTGAAGAAGTCGGCCGGTCTTAATAAGGCGCTGGATGCGGAGCTGGTTTATCACGTTGAGGACGAAATCACCCGCAGCAAGCTCAACGCGTATGGCATTGATCTGACGGATCTTGTTGGCGCGGGATTTCACACCATCGCACAGACGCCCGATCTGACAGGGTCGTCTGTGCGGATCGAAGTGCTGGATCGTCGCGAAATGTACAAGGCGTGTGCGCGCAGTTGGAAACGCAGACCCGATGTCGGGCACGACCCGGATCACCCAGACCTGACCCTCCGCGACGCGGCGGCGCTGCGGCTTGCTCCTTCTCCCTCCGGGAGAGGGCAGGGGTGAGGGGACGTGCCTTTCAGAAAAATCTTCGCATTGGAAGCATCTGTGAAATCAACATCCCCTCACCCTGACCCTCTCCCGAAGGGAGAGGGAACGATCAACCTCATCGTTCTCATCAGTGGATCCGGGACGACGCTGCAAAACCTCATCGACCAGATCGCGTCAAATCAGCTGAACGCGAAGATCATTCTCGTGATCGCATCGAAGCCCGGCATCAAGGGCATCGAGATCGCCAACGCGGTAAAGCTGCCGGTGTGCGTTGTGGACCGTTCCCAGTTTTTAAGCGTGAATGAATACAGCAAGCGCGTGTTCACCGAAATCAACCGGCTGCAGGTGGATTTGATCTGCCTGTGTGGCTGGCTTTGCCTGCTGAACATCCCGATGCGATATACGCACCGCATCATCAATATCCATCCCGCGATGCTGCCCAGCTTCGGCGGCAAGGGGATGTATGGAAAGCGTGTGCATCAGGCGGTGCTGGATTATGGCGCGAAGGTGTCCGGCTGCACCGTTCATTTTGTGGACAATGAATACGATGCCGGGCCGATCATCCTGCAGCGCAGCGTTGAAGTGCTTGAGGACGACACCGTGCAAACCCTTGCGGCCCGCGTGTTCGAGCAAGAGCGCATCGCCCTACCCGAAGCCATCCGGCTTTTCCAGGAAAACCGGCTTACGATTGAGGGACGCTGCGTACATGTCAGGGCGGCTGAGGACCAGACACCGTAAGCCATCATGCTAAAAATAAAATTCCGCGAGATTCTTTGCCATTTTTCCGGATATGGCTAATCTTTTAGCTGGCCGGATCGAAGAAGGTTGCCTCAGGGGCGCTGATGGTTTGCGTTTCCCGCTGTGTGCTTGCTCCGTTTTCCTGCCGCGGGCGTGTTTGCCCCTTTCTGTTTTGAGCCGGGAAAGTGAAACAACGGCTCAATTGCCCAATATCTGGAGACCCCCATGGGCCGCAAGTTGTACGTTGGAAACCTTAGCTATCAGGTCGATAGCAGTGAACTTCAGCAGATTTTCGGACAGTTCGGCACCGTTGAGAGCGCCGAAGTCATTGCCGACCGCGAGACCGGCCGAAGCAAGGGTTTCGGATTCGTTCAGTTCGCTTCGGACGATGAAGCCAATGCCGCGATCGAAGGCCTTAACGGCAAGGATCACGGCGGACGCGCCCTGACCGTCAATGAAGCCAAGCCCAAGGAAAACCGCGCCGGTGGCGGCGGTGGTGGTGGATTCGGTGGCGGTGGTGGTGGTGGCGGCCGCTCGGGTGGCGGTGGTGGTGGCCGAGGCGGTTACGGTGGCGGTGGCGGCGGTGGAAGCCGCGGCGGAAGCGGTGGTGGCGGCGGCTACGGCGGTGGAGGCGGGGGCGGTGGACGCGACCGCGGGAACCGATATTGATCTCCTCTGAGCCTGAGTGCCTCGTCTCAGGGTTCCTGAGACTATGAATCTAGATCACAAGACGCCCCGGATGACTCAGGTCATCCGGGGCGTTTGAATTGTTAAATGCTCCGATCGCGAGCGATTTCATTCTCTCCATGCTACTTCATGTATTCACGGCTTGTGCGATGACAATCCGCATCGACCCGACAATTCATTCGGGGCGGCAAAGCATGGCATTCCCATTCGGTTATCTCAAAAAAGCCTGAGAAGCATCCCAACGCCTGTTACCAGATTCTCCGAGATTTACATTGATCAAAAAGCCTTTCACGAAAGAGCGATAGCGTTTTCTGAACTATACCCTCACCGTGATGTGCATTTTTCTTCCACTCATCCGGCACCCCATTTGTTGGCAGATGCGGTGCACGTGCCGCTCACGAAATCTCAAAACGCGGAAGGGATCGTTCGCTGATCGAACGATCCCTTCCGCGGTTGAGCCACTGCTCTTGCTATCAGGAGCTTCTTCCCGGAGCAAACCCGTGCCTTACCAAAGTGAGTACGCCTTAAGCGACGCCCGCAAGCTCCCGTTGGGACCTTGTCTTTCCTGCATCCGAGCTGTCATCACCGATTCGCATTCCGTAGAAGCTGCGATAGATGAAGAACAGCGCGATCAGGAAGAACACGCCCGAGAGAATGTGCTGCAGCCGGCTATTGCCGTTTGCGGTCATCTGCAGGGCGAGTTCGACTGCGAGCAATCCGAAAAGCGTGCTGAACTTGATGATCGGGTTGAGCGCGACCGAGCTGGTGTCCTTGAATGGATCGCCAACCGTGTCTCCCACCACCGTGGCATCGTGCAGCGGCGTGCCCTTGGCACGCAGTTCGGTCTCAACGATCTTCTTCGCGTTGTCCCACGCTCCGCCGGCGTTAGCCATGAACACCGCCTGGAAGAGACCGACGATCGACACGCCGATCAGGAAGCCCACGAAGAAATACGGATCGCAGAACGCAGTTGCCAACGTCATGAAAAAGACCGTCAGAAAGATGTTGAACATCCCGGCCTGCGCGTATTTCGTGCAGATCGCGACGACCTTCTTGCTGTCTTCCACCGATGCCTTGGTGACGCCTTCGAGTTTGATATTTTTCTTGATGAACTCCACCGCACGATATGCACCGGTGATGACGGCCTGGCAGCTTGCGCCGGAGAACCAGTAGATCATCGCCGCGCCGAGAATGATGCCCAGCAGGAACGGTGCGTGAAGAATGGAGAGATTCCCAACCGCCACCGCTGTGGCGGGGAGATAGTTGCCGGCGGTATCACGGGCCAGTCCGTCGGTCAGCAGCATGATGATGCTGAAAACCATTGTCGTTGAACCGACCACCGCCGTCCCGATCAACACGGGTTTGGCGGTTGCCTTGAACGTGTTACCCGCACCATCGTTTTCTTCCAGCAGTTCCTTGGCATGCTTGAAATCAGCATCCATGTTGAAGTTCTGCTTGAGATCCTGCTTGATGTTGGGTTCTTCTTCGATCAGCGACAATTCATAAACCGATTGAGCGTTGTCCGTCACCGGTCCGTAACTGTCGACCGCGATGGTCACCGGGCCCATGCCCAGGAATCCGAAAGCGACCAGGCCGAATGCAAAGATCGCCGATGCCGGCATGATCCCCGCCAGGCCGGTTGCCCCGCCGCCGATGGTTGAGATGAGATAAGCAATCGCCATCAATCCGCCGATGGTGATACCGCCCACCCAGAACGCGCTGAAGTTACCCGCAGTCAGACCCGAGAGAATATTCAGCGATGCGCCGCCTTCGTCCGAGGCCGTCACCACTTCTCGAACGTGCCTTGCGTGAACCGAAGTGAAGATTTTTGTGACCTCAGGAACGATCGCGCCCGCCAGGGTTCCGCAGGTGATGATCGTCGCGAGAATCCACCACAGTTCGGTGTAGATCTTTCCTCCAAAGGCGATGTCCTGCATGAGGAGATACGACACGACATAGGTGGCCGCAACGGAGAGGATCGATGCGACCCACACCAGACTCGTCAGCGGCGCTTCAAAGTTGAAGTGACGCAGCGTGGCGTACTTCGCCTTGGCGACCGCTTCGTTGAGGATGTATGCAAGCCCCGAGGTGATGACCATCAACAGACGCATCACGAAAATCCACACCAGCAGCTTGACCTGCACGATCGGATCAGTGACTGCCAGCAGGATGAACGAGATGAGAGCAACGCCCGTGACGCCGTAAGTTTCAAAACCATCCGCGCTCGGGCCGACCGAGTCACCGGCGTTGTCACCCACGCAGTCGGCGATGACGCCGGGGTTTCTCGCATCGTCCTCCTTGATCTTAAAGACGATCTTCATCAGATCCGAACCGATGTCGGCGATCTTTGTGAAAATACCACCCGCCACGCGGAGCGCGGCGGCGCCGAGGGATTCACCGATCGCAAAACCGATAAAGCACGGTCCGGCAAGGCCTGGATCGATGAAGAGCATGATGCAGAGCATGATCAGCAGTTCGAGGCTGATGAGCACCATGCCGATGGACATGCCGGCTTTAAGCGGAATCGCGTAACAAGGATAGGCCAGACCGGCGATGGAAGCATGAGCGGTTCGCGAGTTGGCGAAGGTGTTGACGCGAATGCCAAACCACGCGACCGCGGCCGATCCACCCATGCCGATGAGACTGAAGATCACGATCACGCCGACCTTCCACATCGGAAAGCCGTGATCCATGATTTCAACGCCCGCCGCGTTGTTCACACCGGTGGGATGCTCCGCGAGAAATCCGAAGTAATACACAATCGCAGCAGTGATGAAGACCCAGAGGATCATCAGGAACTTCGCCTGCGTGAAAAGATACGTTTTGCAAGTCGCATAAATCAGCTCGGACACTTCAAGCATCGACTTATGCACCGGCATTTTCTTGAGCTGGTTGTAAATCACGATGCCGAAGACCAGCCCGAGCACGCAGATGACCAATCCGCTGAGCAGCAGGTTATGCCCGCTCATCCCGAAAAAACTGACGGCGTTTGCGTCGCGCAATTCAGCAGGGAGCCGAAGCTTCGCCTCATTTGCGAATGCAGGTAGACAATAAGAAACGGCAAGCAAAGCCAGGAGAGCATTTGTAAGCTTCCGGCCGAGAGTGGGCATAGACATGAGAACTGATCCTCCGCGAGTTGTTGCGTCGAATGGACGTTGCGACTCAAACCCTGATAAGAGTCACGAACGCCAATAATAGCTTAATCGTTCCAAATTTCACGAGCGCATGAGAAGAAATCCCTCCTGCGGAATGGAAGCGCAGTAATTGCAGATCGTGGAATGGAGAAAAATGTGAATGGTGACGTGGCATTACCTTACTGTGTCGGAATAACGCGTCACAGTTTTTCTTTAATTGAAGACTGTGGTCGAGACGCCCACGCTACGGGGCAACCTCGAATCATTGAGTCAAACCGGCACCAATCCTCGCGTGCGAAACGTGCCGGCGCTAAAAACAATCTCAAATGTCTGAATCAAGGTTACACCCCCGCCGCCTTGCGGAGGGTGTCGGCGAGGTCGGTCTTTTCCCAGGTGAAAGTCTCATAAGTCTTTTTGGGCTTCCCCGCCGACCCAAGTTCGATCTTCCCCGGCTTGCGACCGAAATGCCCGTGGCTGGCGGTGGGACGATAGATCGGGTTCAGCAGATTCAGATGCTTGATGATCCCGCGCGGAGTCAGCGGGAAAGTCTTGCTGACGATCTCGCTGATTTTATCTTCCGGAATCTTCGACGTGCCGAACGTATCGACAAACACGCTTACCGGCTTGGCGATGCCGATGGCATAAGCAAGCTGCACTTCGACTTCATCGGCAAGACCGGCGGCGACAATGTTTTTCGCGACATATCGCGCCATGTAGGCGGCCGAGCGATTGACCTTCGATGGATCCTTCCCGCTGAACGCCCCGCCACCATGACGACCTCGGCCGCCGTATGTATCAACGATGATCTTGCGACCCGTCAGCCCCGTATCCCCATGCGGTCCGCCGATGATGAATCGGCCGGTCGGGTTGATGTGATAGATGATTCCGTCTTTCAAAAACTCCGCGGGAATGCACGGCTTGATGATCTTCTCAATCATTTCCTTCTTGGCTTCATCCGATACGACGTCGTTTTTCAAAATCGTCGCATCATGCTGAGTCGAAAGTACGACCGTATGCACTTTCGTCGGCTTGCCGCCATCGTATTCAACCGTAACCTGCGACTTCGCGTCGGGACGCAGATATTTCAATGTTCCATTTGCACGCAGTTCGGCCTGCTTTTCGACAATCCGATGGCTCAACCAAATCGGCAGCGGCATGAGATCTTCAGTCTCTTTGCAAGCGAAGCCGAACATCAGACCCTGATCGCCCGCGCCTTCCTCATCGAGGCTCTTTTCAGCGCCGGTATCCCGTGCGGCGTCCACCCCGCGCGCGATGTCGGCCGACTGCGAGTGAATCGCATTCAGAACACCGCACGAGTCAAAGCTGAAACCGATGTCATGGTGGAAATAGCCAATCTTCTTGATCGTCTCGCGGACGGTTTCCTGGATATCGACATAGACATTGGTGCGCACTTCGCCGGCGACGACCACCTGCCCGGTGGTGCAAAGGGTTTCGCAAGCCACCCGCACAGCGGCCGGGTCGTTGCCTTCTTCGATCTCCTCAAGAAAAATCTGATCCAGAATCGCATCAGAAATCTGATCCGAGACTTTATCGGGATGGCCCATCGAAACGGATTCACTGGTAAACAAATGCTTGCGAGACGCCACGGCAACTCCTTGAAGAAGAACGCGAAATGCAGGAAATCGAGCGCGGAAATGTACAGGATCGCGGGGAAGCGGGCAACAGTGGGAAAATCCAATTGAAGAAATCCGAAATCCGCATCAAGCTCGAATGACCGATGACGAATGAATGCGGTGGCTGGTGGTGCGGCTCCCCACTACCTGCCGATCATCCACGTGGAATCCGCCGTTGGGTCGCATTACACCGCCCGTTTGGTCACGGGGCAGATTCGCCTTTGCTCAGATGCTCGTGAACGACAACCCACGAGTCGCCTTTGCGCGCCAGGACCGAAGTACCGCGACCCCAGCCCGATGCAGGAGCGCCGCGAATGGTGCCCGACCAGTCAAAGCGATAAATGCAGGCAGCAACATCGTCAGATTGCGCTACCCAGACGACGTCGGTCATTTTGTAAGTCTCATCTTTGATAGCCTCGAAGTTTCGCCGAATCGCCCGTTCCACTGCAGCCTTGCCGATGTGGCTGGTACCATCGCTAAACCAATAGACTGCGTTCTCGTCAATTAACCTCAGTGTGTTTTCGACACCGCCGGTGCGGCCCGACGTTTCGTATTCTTGGATAAAATCGGATGAAGTCATTGTGCCTCCTTATCGGTGCGTGATCGTCGAAGATGTTCACCGGCGACAATTGCTTGAAACGATATAGTTCTGCCAATCATCGCCGCAAAAGTGCTTTTGTTGAGTTTTTCACGGGTGAGTCGGTCGCCGCTACAAGCTGAAACGATAGCAGGCGTTGAGCAAGCAGCCCGTTTTTCGGTGCAAACAGCATCGCCCCGATGAAGATCAGCGCCTGTGTCAGGACGATGCACGAACCGGTAGCCCCGTTGATGAAATAACTGAGGTAGGTTCCAACGACCGCAGAAAACACGGCGCTGATCACGGCGATGATCAGCATCCGGTTGAAGCGGTCGGTCAGCAGATACGCAATGCACCCGGGCGTGATCAGCATCGCGACCGTGAGAATGATTCCAACGGCCTGCAGCGCCGCGACAATCGTCGCGGACAATACGGACAGCATCAGATAGTGCAGAAAAGTCGTGTTTAACCCGACGGCTCCCGCATGATTCGGATCAAAGCAAAACAGCAGCAGATCCTTCCGCAAGGCGATCATGACGATCAGCGTGATGACCGCCGTGACCGTTGCCTGGATCATGTCATGTCGTTCGATGCCAAGCAGGCTTCCAAAGAGAATGTGATTGAGATGCACATCCGTCTGCACCTTGGTGAACATCACCAGCCCCAGTGCGAACAGGCCGGTGAAAACGATGCCCATGACGGTGTCTTCCTTGATGCGGCTGTGGGCTTTGATCCAGCCGGTTGAACCGGCACAGACCAGTCCGGCGATGAATGCGCCGAGCGAAAGGGGTGCGCCCACGATGTAAGCAATCACGATTCCCGGAAGCACCGCGTGAGAGACCGCATCGCCCATGAGCGACCAGCCCTTGAGCACCAGATAACACGAAAGCACCGCGCACACCGCGCCGATCAACGCGGCGATGATCATTGCCTGATTCATGAAGGCGTATTGGAACGGTTCTAAAAGCCGGGTCATTGGGAGATCGCTCCAGTCGGGATCGAAGTGGGCTCGGCATCTCTGATGAAAGCCGAAATGGATGCCCGGGATTTCAAGCGTGAAGCAATCACGCCGTGCTTTGGAGCGAGGAATAATGCGATGAGAAAAAGCGATGTCTGCAAAACAACAATGCAGCCGCCGGTCGAGCCATTGAGGAAATAACTGGCGTATGCGCCGATGAAGGATGTGATTGTTCCCATAACCATCGCGATGATCATCATCCGTCCGAAGCGGTCGGTGAGGAGATAGGCGGTTGCGCCGGGCGTCACCAGCATCGCGACAACCAGGCACGCCCCCACCGCCTGCAGCGCCGCAACCGCGGTGGCGGCGAGGAGCGTCAGGAGCATGACCTGGAGAATTTTCACATTCAATCCGATCGCCCGCGCGTGATTCGGATCGAATGAGAACAGGAGCAGGTCTTTCCACTTCAGCGCGATCACGCCCATTGTCACCGCAGAGATCGCCAGCATCTGCACGATGTCGGCGTTCGCGATGCCCAGGATGTTTCCAAAGACGATGCTCTTGAGATTGATGTTGCTTGGAAACAGCGAAATCATCAGCACACCGGCGGCAAAGAAGGTGGTGAAGACGATGCCGATGACCGCGTCCTCACGGATACGGGTTTTGTTTTTCACAAAGCTCATGCACATCGCCGCGCAGATGCCCGAGACGAACGCGCCCAGGGCAAAGGGAAGTCCGGCAAGGTAAGCGATCGACACGCCCGGCACGATCGCATGAGAAAGCGCATCGCCCATCAGCGACCAGCCTTTGAGTGTCACAAAGCAAGAGAGACACGCGCAGACGCCCCCGATGATCGCACTGACGAGCATCGCCTTGACCATGTACTCATAGTGAAACGGCGTAAGCAGATGGTCGATCACGGCGATGTCCTTTCGCGCGATGCCGGATGTTTCTCAACACGGCCATTCACACCCACGACCAGCGCGCCTTCATCGTCGGTGAGGACGATGATCTCGTTCTGTTTCGCGCCGGGAACATCCGTATGGTCCAGCCGCAGATGCCGCAGCGCTCCGCCAAAGGCGCGGGAGAGATTGTCTTCTGTGAAAGTCGTTTCCGTCGGACCAAACGCTAAAACAGTTCGGTTGATCACGACCACCTGATCGCAAAACTCCGGGACCGTCCCGAGATTGTGCGTGGAAACCAGAATGATGTGGCCGTCGTCGCGAAGCTCTCGCAGCAACTCGATGATCGTGCCCTCGGTCTTCACATCCACGCCGGTAAAGGGTTCATCCAGCAGGATGATTCTGCCCTGCTGTGCAAGTGCGCGGGCGAGAAAGACCCTCTTTTTTTGTCCGCCGGAGAGTTCTCCGATCTGGCGGTCTTTGAACTCAGTCATTTTCACCCGGTCAAGCGACTCCATCGCAAGGCGTTTGTCATTGGCGCTCGGGATGCGGAGAAAATTCATGTATCCGTACCGGCCCATCAATACGACATCCCACACGCTCACCGGAAACGACCAGTCGACATCCTCGGATTGCGGCACATACGCGACCCAGCTTTTCTTGTGCGCGAATCTCACCGGATGACCGGCGATGCGCACGCTGCCGCGTGCCGGACGCACAAATCCCATGATCGCCTTGAACAGCGTTGACTTGCCGCTGCCGTTCACGCCCACCAGCGCGCAGATCGTGCCCGGTTCAAGCGTGAAACTCGCATCCTGCAGCGCCACCTGCCCGTTGTTGTAGGCGACAGTCACGTTCTGCACGACAAGATTCATGTTCGCGATATTCCCGTTCATAGCAGACACACTCGATCCGAATGCGGTTCAGGGTTTGATTGCGAATCCTTTGACGATCGTCTCGGCATTGAACTCAAGCAGTTTGAGATAGTTCGGGGCTACCCCGCCGTCATCGGTCAGAGAATCGACATACAGCACACCGCCAAACGCGGCGCCGGTTTCGTTGCACACCTGACGCTGGGGCTTGTCGCTGATGGTGCTCTCGGAAAAGCAGACGGGAATCTTGTATTTGCGCACGGTGTCCACAACTTTCTGAATCTGCTGAGGCGTGCCCTCTTCATCGGCGTTGACCGGCCAGAGAAACAGTTCCTTGAACTGATAGTCCCGGGCGAGATAAGAAAATGCCCCTTCGCAACTCACCAGCCATCGCTGATCCGCGGGAATCTCCGAAAGCTTGGCGCGCAGCAGCTCATCAATCGCCTTGACTTTTGCCGCATAAACGGCGGCGTTCTGGTTATAGGTCGGTTCGTTGTCCGGATCGATTTTCACCAGCGCCTTGCGGATGTTCTCGACATACTTCAGCGCATTGGCGGGCGACATCCATGAATGCGGATTGGGTTTGCCGTTGTACGGTCCCTCGCTGATGCTGATCGGCGCAATGCCTTCGCTCAGATCAACACTCGGGACATCGGTCACCTTTCCCATGAACCGCTCGAACCAGCGCTCAAGTCCCATGCCGTTCTTGAGCACCAGATCGGCGGACTGCGCCTTGACGATGTCCAAGGGCGTAGGCTCATAGTCATGAATTTCCGCGCCAGGCTTGGTGATGGATTCAACGATCGCCTTGTCACCCGCCACGTTTTGCGCCATGTCCTGCAAAATCGTGAAGGTAGTGACCACGCGCTTGATTCCGCGCTTCGGGCCGGCGGTGGTCTTTGGATCACAACCCGCCGCCAGCATCACCATGCAGAGCAGGGTCAGCACGCTGAATGTTGGCCGAAACCGTGTTGATGTTGTCGCAATGAAGTTCATCTGTGAAAATTCCTTCGTACCGTTTGATTAACCTGCGGTTTACAACCGAAAGGAAGTGCCGATGAAAACCGAGAAATCATCAGCGCTGTCAGACAGACCGACGGTCCCGCCGAAGTCGAGTATCCAGTTGTCTGACATGACGCAGGTGATTCCAGCGCTCACGATTGCCTGATAGGTTCCTCCGGTCTGGTGCGGTGCGATGCCGATGTACTCGATGAACACACCCAGCGCCTCCGCGCCGGGAATGGCATGGCCACAGGTGATGGTGTGTACAAAATCGATTCCGTACTCGCCCGTCCCCTCGTTGTAAACAAAGTCCACTTCCGCCATCAGACCAAGTCCAAACTCGCCTGGCAGTTCGATTCCCAACGGAAGGATGATTCCTCCTTCAACATGATCGTTGCTGAGATCACCCGAACCGGTTGGAAACTTGATGAAGGGCATCACCGCAAATGCAGTGTCGCCATACACCCGATGCGGTCCGTCGTTGCCCCAGAGGTTCACCTTCAAACGAATCTGTGTGTCATCACTGAAGCCGTCAATCGTGTCTTTCATGTCATCAGCTTCAAATTCTGATTGCACATAGGGCGTCAGGACAAACTGAATGTCCACATTGTTGAGCAGGCCGATTTTGATGTTGGTTGGCAGAATCGACAATGTCTTACTGCGAACGCCGTTGTCATCGTTGTATGCGTGGTCAACCAGGCTCAGTTCGAACTGAACGTGTCCTGCGTCCACCGAGATCGGACTCTCTGTTGTATCGGGTCGATCGGTTCTCATCTCACGCATCTGCGAACGGGGCGTCGGGTTGAGAAGATGGAATCCGTCCTTCTCACCGGCCAGCGATTGCGACGCCACGAGTAGCAAAATCATCCGGCTGAACAACATTGCTGGTAAACCTGTGCATTTGAAAACACTTGCCGCTGCCATAACCTCTCCAGAATATGCATACTCAAAATTTCAATTTTGATTGATCAAAATCAAACTGTATGGGGAAGCTGTTTGTCTGTCAATGGCTCTGTCAGTTCGACTTGTCATTGATGGAAATACGCGCAGCGCTGAAGAAATGCTCAACCTTCGTTAACACAACAAGGCCATTGTTCCGTTCATCTGACGCGCAGGCGTTGGAACACTTCTTAATCTGCAGATGGGAGAGATCATATGCGTTCAAAGCAATCCGCTATTGTCGCGGCGGCAGTATGTGCGGCAATCAACACTTCGGCACTCGCTGATTTTTCGCTGACCATTCTTCACCACGGCGATGCTGAATCGGCGTTGCTCAACGCGCCGGGACAGGTTGAATACGGCGGAGTCGCACGATTCAAGACCAAGCTGGATCAGCTTCGCACCGCCGCCGGTTCAAACGTGCTGACTCTCAGCAACGGCGACATGTTCCTCGCCGGTCCGCAGCTTGATGCAGTACTCGCCAATCCGGGGGCGCCTTTCTACGACGCGGTTGCCCATGACCTGATTGGGTACAACGCCAACTCGCCGGCGAATCATGAGTTTGATTTCGGCCCGCAGCTTTTCCGCAGATACCTCGATGAATTTAACGGTGGAAACGACGAGTTTCTCTCCTCCAACGCAGATTACTCCGCCGAACCAACCCTTTCGCCCTTGATCGGAAGCAAGCTCAAGCGCAGCAGTGTGACAAGCGTCAACGGGCAGATGATCGGCCTGGTCGGCGTGCTTCCGCAGAACCTCAGCGAGATCAGCTCGCCCGGGAATGTCACTACCGCATCCGATACCCGCGCCGCGATCCAGACGGAAGTGGACCTGCTTCGCGCCAGCGGTGTGAACAAAATCGTGCTCTTCGGACAGCAGCAGGCGCTGACCAACGATCTGGCACTCCTGCCGCAGCTTCGCGGAATCGACGTGCTGATCAGCGGCGGAGGTGAGGAGATTCTCAACAACCCCGGCAATCCGCTGGTGCCCGGTGACAGCACCGCGCCGCTGGTCGCAACGGGTGGCCTTGCCAATCAATATCCACTGCGTCAGGGCAACGGAAATCTCCTGACCGACGCCGATGGAAAACCTGTCGCGGTCGTCAGCCT
>Ga0163144_10020432_pt1 | contig 13235 bp, 7 predicted proteins | sample OliLak19BULKMAT1_FD_123175 | JGI IMG/M metagenome (GOLD analysis project Ga0163144, IMG submission 123175) | Freshwater microbial mat bacterial communities from Lake Vanda, McMurdo Dry Valleys, Antarctica - Oligotrophic Lake LV.19.BULKMAT1 | ecosystem: Environmental > Aquatic > Freshwater > Lake... | reverse complement strand
CTTGGCTTCCTGCCAGGCAAGCTGGACAGGGGAGCGATTGCGTTTACGATGTTGTGTTAATTCCAAATCGTGCGTTCCTGCCGGACCAGCCGGCAAGGGGACGGAAGGAAAACAGAACTTTTTTGCCCCAGAAAATCTTAGGGCAATACCAAGTTTTTAACGGCCCAGGCTTGCCCCGGTGGTTCACCGGCTGCTGCGCCACTCAATTCATTAGCGCACAAGCCACTCAACCACCGGGGCAAGGCCGGTGGCAGGTTGGTCTCGGGAATGCTTTTCACTTGTGCAATGGTCGCTCGCCGCCTACCTTGGACTCCCCGCCCGGCTACTTTGGAGGACCTCCATTGGCACCTGCCTCAACGTTACTGCGTCCGTTCGCGGCAGCAGTCTGTCTGTTTCTGCTGACGATTTGTGCCGTTGCAGATGATACACCGGGCACCGTCTTTACGGACTCGATCGCGCCGCTGCTGAAAGCTCACTGCATTTCGTGTCACGGACCGGAAAAGCAGGAGGGAGATCTTCGGCTCGATACCCTGAACGGGATCAGTCGGGGCGGAAAAGCCGGGCCGCCGGTGGTTCCCGGTAAGCCAGAGGAGAGTCTGCTGATTTCCGCCATTCGGCGTACAGACGAGTCTCTGCAAATGCCGCCGGAAGAAAAACTGCCGGATACTGACGTCAGGGCACTTGTCGACTGGGTCCAGGACGGCGCGATTCATCCGGACGGCGACATTGTCATCCAATCCGAATCGCCTCCATTCGACGTGGAGCAGGCTCGTCAGTTCTGGGCCTTTCAGCCAGTCCGACGGCCTGAGTTGCCGGTTGTCAGTCATCCGGAGTTCGTCGCTTCCCCGATCGACGCGTTTATTCTGGCCCGACTGGAGGAGCGAGGACTGACGGCAAATCCTCCGGCACCAAAAGTCGCGCTGATCCGCCGTGCAACCTTTGACCTCACCGGTTTGCCTCCTTCACCGGAGGAGATCGCTGCGTTTCTGACCGATGACTCTCCTGATGCGTTCGCCAAAGTCGTTGATCGGCTGCTTGCGACACCGCAGTATGGCGAGCACTGGGGACGGCACTGGCTGGATGTGGTGAGATATGCGGACTCCAACGGCCTGGATGAAAACATCGCTCACGGCAATGCGTGGCGGTTTCGAAACTATGTGATCGCCTCACTGAACGCCGACAAGCCGTACGATCAGTTCCTTCGCGAACAGATTGCCGGCGACCTGCTCAGCGAGGAGTCGACGGATGAAGCAACTCGCTTCGAACGGCTGACGGCGACGGGGTTTTTGTCGCTCGGACCGAAGGTACTGGCCGAAGGCGACGAAACAAAGATGCAGATGGACATCGTCGACGAGCAGATCGACACCATTGGCCGGGCCATGCTGGGGTTGACGATCGGATGTGCGCGCTGTCACAACCATAAGTTCGACCCGATTTCGCAGGCCGACTACACCGCTCTCGCCGGGATCTTTCAGAGCACGAAGACGATGGAGTCTCTGAAACGCATCGCCAAATGGAACGAGAACTCCATCGCCACGGCAGACGACAAGGCCGGGGTCAAAGCCCATCAGGCGAAGGTCGACGGCAGGAAAGCAGAGATCGGTCAGGTGCTGTCAGAGGCAGCGGCAGCCGCGGGCACTGCCATGCCAGGTCAGATTCCGGAAGACAAGTTGTCGGAAGAAACTCGAACACAGCTGGCGGCGCTACGGGAAGAACTCAAGCAGCTGGAACTGACGCTGCCAGAATTGCCGACCGCCATGGGCGTCGCTGACGGCGATGTCATCAATGCCCGAATCCTCATGCGCGGCAGTCACCTGTCGCCTGGCCGGACCGTGGAGCGCAGCGTCCCGGCCGTTCTGATACCCATCACCGGCTTCACTCCATCTCCGCGGGGCAGCGGTCGCATGGAAATGGCGCAATGGCTGACAAGTCCTGACAATCCTCTGACCGCACGAGTGATGGTCAATCGTGTCTGGCGCTGGCACTTTGGGAGAGGACTGGTTTCAACAACGGATAACTTCGGGAAACTCGGTGAACGACCTGGAAATCAGCCTCTGCTGGACTGGCTGGCCGTCGAGTTCATGGACAACGGCTGGTCGCTCAAGTCGCTGCACCGCACGATACTGCTGTCGAGTACCTGGCAGGTGAACAGTGACGATAATCCTGCTGCGACCGAAATTGATCCGGACAATTCCCTGCAATGGCGATGGTCGACGCGGCGACTGGAAGCAGAATCTGTGCGGGATGCTGTTCTGACGGTCAGCGGACTGCTTGATCGCTCATCGGGCCAATCGATGCTGCATGTGAAGAATCGGGAATTCCTGTTCGACCACACGTCCAAGGATGGCACGTCGTACAAATCCTTCCGCCGATCGGTGTACCTGCCGGTGATCCGGAATAATCTTTACGACGCGATGTCGCTGTTTGACTGCACGGACGGAACTGTTCCGAACGGAGACCGGGCGGCGTCAACAGTGGCTTCGCAGGCACTGTTCCTGATGAACAGCGAACTGGTGATTCAGGCGGCCGAAAAACTCGCTGGCGACCTGCTGGCGGAACATCCGGATGATGAAACAGCCCGGACAGATTCGTTGTTTCTGCGCGCCACCGGTCGTCCGGCGGCAGCGGACGAGATCCTGCGGTTTCTGAACGCCGGAGCAAGAATCAATGATCAACTTGTCGCCGACGGAATCATTGATGACGAACGCCAGAAAACCGTCTGGACCGTGTTGTGTCAATCGGTTCTCATGTCGAACGAGTTTCTGTATGTGAAGTAGGCGTGCCACGTTCAAACAAGGGCTCACACGATGTCACTCACGCGTCGCCAATGTCTCACCTCTGCTGCTGTCGCCGCGACCTCTGTGATTGCTTCTTCGCGAGGACTGCTCGCCGCTGATCCGCCGCAGCGACCGGGAGCCCCGCTGCTGAAACTCAGCCTTGCGGGATATTCGTTCAACAGCCGGATGGTGAAGCGGGGCACTTCGGAAGAGATCACGAACGCTGAAATGACCATCGAAAAGTTTATCGACTACTGCGCCGCGCAGGGGTTGGGGGCGACTGAGTTGACCGGCTATTATTTTCCGAGGGACATCACGACGGAGTACCTGCTTGCTGTCCGGGCTCAGACGCATCGGCTGGGACTGACGATTTCCGGGACGGCCATCGGCAATGACTTCTGTCTGCCAGAAGGCGGGGCGCGCGATCAGCAACTGGCCGAATGCCGCGAGTGGATCGACTACGCTGCGATCATGGGAGCCCCGGCGATCAGGATCTTTGCCGGCAAGGTTGCCAAGGGAGACGCCGAAGACGCAGCGACCGAGCGTTGTGCTGCGGGAATCAACGAGTCTTTGAAGTACGCCGCATCGAAGGGTGTTTTTCTGGCCCTGGAAAACCACGGCGGGATCACAGCGACGCCGGATCAGATGCTGAAGATCATCGAACGGGTCGACTCGTCGCCGTGGTTCGGCGTCAATTTTGACAGCGGCAACTTTCAGACGGACGATCCCTATGCGGACCTCACGCGAATTGCGCCTTACGCGGTGAACGCTCAGATCAAGGCATCCATTTCACCTGGCGGAAAGAAGCAGCCGGCGGATCTGCCGCGAATCGTCTCAATCCTCAAGGATGCCGGGTATCGCGGCTTCGTAGCGCTGGAGTACGAAGAGTCTGAGTCGCCGTTTGAAGCGATTCCGAAACTCCTGGAACAGCTTCGGCCATTGATGCACAGCTGAGTCTGGTTCGCTGCTGCATCAGCCTCCACGCACGCGTCCGGTTGCGTCGGAATACTGACCAGACCGGACGCTGCGACATGCCGGCTGATCATCAATGATTGGTGAGGAATGCTGAACTTCAAGAGGCGACTTTCCCGGTCATGCACGATTTGACGAATCTTGCGACCGCGAAAACTCTGCGGGGAATCGCTGTTTGACCGGGTGGCAAACCCGCCATATATTGGAAATGAACTTATGCACTGAAGACTCGTGCCGCTAGTTTGATTTCAGGGAGGGAATCCAGGTATTGGGCAGGACGCCATGCCGGAGAAAAAGACTGAGGGGCTGACCAGGACAGCGGATGACGCTGAATCGGTCGAGGGGATGGACATGCGTCAGAGCGTCCTGAATCGTTGGTCGTGCATGGTGTTCCTTGCCGCCGTCGTGTGGATCAATGCTCCGTCAACGGTCTCCGCCGACGATGCCTCTGAAGTCGATATTTCGCAGTTCACCACCGCCAGCGAAGCGTTGCTGGCCGGCGAGAAGCTGGAAACGGCCCGTCAGTGGGTGGAAGCGATCACTCTCTATGAGGCCTCTCTCGACCGCTTCGAAAAAGATGACGATCTGACCTATGCACTGCGCCGGACGCGCATTCATTTCGGGGTCGACCGCCGTTACTCAGATCGCAGTTTCGAAGAGCAGCTGCTGTCCAAAGGACGAGCGGAATCGCTGGACCTGTTTGAAGATATCCTGACGCGGGTCCAGTACGAATATGTTGAAGCCGTGTCGGTGACGCGGTTCGTGGCACACGGGACGGAAAGTCTGTACATGGCGCTGAAGAACGAGCGATTCCTTGCGAAGAACATTCGTGCCGGAAATGAGAGCGGCGTTGAAAAGGTCCGGCAGGCACTGATCAGAGACTTCTGGAATCGCCGCATTGAAACGCGGCTGGATGCACGAGCAGTGCTCACAAGTGTCTGCGAGCTCTGTAACCGCGAGATCGGTGTGCCCGGAACCGCAGTTGTGATGGAATTCATCTTCGGAGGCTGCAATGCGCTGGACGAGTACAGCAACTTTCTGACTCCGGATCGATACAACGATCTGTTCGGCAGCATTCAGGGTGAGCTGGTCGGCATTGGCATTGAAATGAAGGGCGACAAAGGCCGCGGGATGCATCTCGTGAATGTTTTGCTGGACAGCCCGGCAGAGAGAGGCGGTCTTCAGCCTGACGATCACATCACCGCCATTGACGGCACCGACTGTCGTGACTTGTCCACCGACGACGCTGCCCGTCTGTTGCGAGGCACCAGCGGCAGCCGGGTGATGTTGACCTTCGAGTCGCCCGACGGAAAGTCTTCGACCGGCGAGTTCACCCGGCAGCGGGTCCACATCCGCAGTGTGACTCGAACGGTGATGCTGAATGAAACCAAGGGTATCGGCTACATCCGCATGGAAGGATTTCAGAATAACACCGCGGAAGAACTGGATGTTGCGCTGAGAACTCTGGAGCGTCAGGGCATGAAAGCACTGATTTGGGACCTGCGCGGCAATCCCGGCGGACTACTCGAAACCGCCGCCGCCGTGATTGAACGCTTCATTGACCGGGGAGTTCTCGTGTCGACGAAGGGCCGGGCGACGGAGCAGAACCAGGTCTTTCAGGCACACGGCAACAACGTACGGCACTATCCTCTTGCGCTGATTGTCGACGAAAACAGTGCCAGCGCCAGTGAGATCGTTGCCGGGGCCATCAAAGACCATCATCGGGGAACGATTGTCGGTCGAAAGACGTACGGAAAGTGGTCGGTTCAGAGCATCATCCATCTGCCTGGCGAGACCGGGCTGAAACTGACGACGGCGAAGTTTTATTCACCAGATGACAAGACTTACTCCGGCGAAGGGCTCGCCCCCGATGTTGTGGTCCCCCTGCCAACAGATCTGCAGACAACGTTTTATCGGGGGCGCACGTCCGATGAAATCAGCGCCGATCCGGATGTGGCCGAAGCACTCAACGTGCTCGAACTCCGGCTGAGCAGGAACTGACGTTTGTCGATTTGAGATTTGAGATTTGAGATTTGAGATTTCAGATGTCAGATTTCAGATTTCAGATTTCAGATTTCAGATGTCAGATTTTGGATTTTGGATTTTGGATTGAACGGTCAGTGCTGTCACGGATCAGCAGTCTTCTGACCTCCGCCGCAAGGAACAGCGATCCGGTCACGCATACGACACCATTGGCCTGCGCCCGGCACCGTGCTGTTTCGAGAGCACTGGCTGGATCTGCTGCGAGGAAAAACTCGGGACAATGATTCCGGGACAGTTCGAGCGTTGAGGCGATCAACTGCAGCTGCTCAGGCGGCACACTGCGGGGATTGCGCAGAAATCGCGTGAAGACGACCTCCTGGAAATGCGGCAGGATGATCTGCAGCATGTGCCGGACATCTTTGTCGGAGGACACCGCAAACATCAGCACTCGTCGCCGGTTCTGCCACTCCGGTCCCTGCAGCACTTCGGCCACAGCCTTCATGGAATCGGGATTGTGTGCGGCATCCAGCACGATTGTCGGATGCCCGTCGAAGACCTCGAATCGCAGCGGCCAGTGAGTCGTTCGCAATCCTTTCGCAATCACGTCGGCATTGATCTGAGGAAATCCTGACGTCGCGAGTAGTTCCGCGGCCATCACGGCCAAACTGGCGTTATGAGCCTGATGCTGTCCAAGCAACGGCAGGTCCAGATTATCAAGACGCTGCGTCGGGGTGATCACAAGTATCGACTGGGATCGCTTTCGGTCGGGCAGTCCGACTGGAGTATGATCCGCGTGCCAGGCAAACTCCCGTCCGCAGATGAATCGGCGGCACCCCACCGCTGCCGCCTGTGCGGCCACGACAATGTCGGCGTCACCGGGCAGTTGCCCCTGCACAACGGGAACGCCGGGCTTCAGAATACCGGCCTTTTCAAACGCGATTTTTGAAATCGTATCGCCGAGAATGTGTGTGTGATCCAGTCCGATACTGGTAATGATCGTCACCAGCGAACGGCACACATTGGTGCAGTCCAGTCGTCCGCCGAGTCCTGTTTCAAGCACTGCCAGCTGGACCTGTTCTTCATCGAACAGCATCCAGGCGAGCAGTGTCGTCACTTCGAAGAACGTCGGAATGCGATCGCTGACGTCGGGTTCTTCCTGCAGAATGTCGCGGAGCCTCGCGACGAGGCGAATCAGCTGTTCCGGATGCGGCATCCGTCCGGAGACCCGCATGCGTTCTTCGAACTGTTCGATGTGAGGTGATGTGAACAACCCTGTCCGGATTCCTGCTTGCTGCAGCATGCTGTCCAGCATCGCGGCGGTGGAGCCTTTTCCTTTTGTCCCGGCGATGTGAACGGCCGGAATCCGCTCCTGCGGTGAACCGATGCGCGTCAACAGTCGTTCGATGCGTTCCAGCCGGAACGGGTTGATCTTGTTGTCCGGGCGGATGCGTTCGTAGTCAATCCGGTCATACAGCCACCGGATCGCGTCATCGTAGTTGTGAATCGCCGAGGACAAGTGTGCTTCCATCCGTAGTTGTAGTAAGTATATTCTCGTTGAACCCGTGGTCGCAGACCAGGTGTCCCGGCTTCTGATGAGCAGCCTGATCTGCGACCACGGTTTCAACTTTTCTGGTCACAGACTGTACCAGCCGCAGAGCGCCGTGATCTGCCGCAACCGGGAAAGTTGCCGGATGCGACGACCAGACGACTTCAGACCAAGCGCCGGGGAGTATCCGAAGTTATGATCCAGCGTGGCCAGTGCTGCCTGGACATCCTGCAGAGTCAGCGTATCTCGCCCATCACCTGCGGCTCTCAACCGGGCCACCCACAGCGTAGCCGGATACATCAATGCCAGCGATCGGAAACCATCGATCACGCTGTAATCGTAGTAGGCGGAACCGCAAAAATGAATGCCCTGGACTTTGACCCGGAAGTACCGCGCAAACATCTCATCGAACTCTCGATTACGACCGTTGAATGGAGTTTCCAGATCACGGAAAGCGGGACGACCGGGCGTGTCATGGCTTTTCCGCGAAAAGGCAACCCGCACCGACACCGGATCAACCACGTCCGGCACCCGGCCTCGTCCCAGGGTGTATCGCAATCCCTCGCCGAACAGGGCGAGTCGTCCGATGAATCCCCTGCCGGCCGTGGCGGCTGTGTCATGCCTCAGCAGCTGGGCGACGAGTTGCCGGAACATGAGTCGCCCGATTCGTGAGGGTGTCACAACCGGCAGTTCGTCGTCCGGCTGAGCCCGCAGAGATGCCTCATGCAGCAGCCTGAGCAGCTCGCCGAGTCGATCGCTTCTCAGGACATCGCCGGAAGCTTGTTCGACGAGTTCCAGCCACGACAGAATTCTCATCAGCCGTGTTGCAAATCCGACCCGCGACTCCGCCAGGCCGCGTTCAATGAATGCCTGAACCTGCGTGAAATCCTGCCAGTCCAGTTCCTGACCATTGAACAGGCGGGGAGCATCAGGAATCTTGTAATTCTTCGGAACGATCCTCTGCGCAAGCAGCTCGATGGCTTGTCGCTGCTGCGTCACTGGCGTGCCAAGATTTTGCACCACGGACGGGCAGCTGAACCTCAAGCTGACTGTCACCGAAGTACCCGCCGGATGAACGGCATACGGATAAACCTGGCAGGCCAATGGCTTCGCCGATTCACCAAACTTCGCATGAATCCGGCACAGCCCGCGCTCGTCCAGAAACACGCAGGCTCCGTCATCCTGATGATTCAGTCGATGGCCCGTGCCGAAGGGGACGACCAGTGGCCGGTCAGACGGAACGCCATCCGCCGCGGTCCATGCCTGTTTCTCGATGCCTCGTTTCTCGAGTTCAGTGATACCGATCTGATGCTCCCTGCAACAGCCGCCACAGTTGTGGCAGCTCCAGTTCTGGAGGACAGGCAGGATGACACCGGGACGAGGCATTCGAACGAGCCGTTGCGGGGGGAAAATTCCAGTCCTGGCGCGACTGGGCCACTTGAATCACAGTCCAGTCGCAGCGGGATGCGGCAGCGACCGAGAGGTCAGGGATTTGTCTTGAAGACCGTCAGACCGTCCGCTTCCGCTTTGGACTTCGTACTCAGCAGCAGCTTCTTGCCGGATTCATCAACAATCAGCACCAGGGGATCTTTCTCGGCAGCGTACTTCTGGATGATTCCGTTGACAGCTGCAAGCGCCGTCGTTGTCCCCAGGTCCAGTGTCTGCGGCATGTTTTGGGTGAACCCGGCACCTTTCAGGGCATCGCCATCGATGCTGACTTCCGTCTTGATCGATTCGCCGATATACGAAAAAGCTTCCTGCAGAGGCATCCGCCGAAAATCCACCAGCATTTTCATCTGCAGTCGGTCGACGATTTTGTCCGGAATCGACTGCCTTCCGGAGTCCGTCAGCTTTGGATCTTCATCAAAGTTCGTAAGCAACGACTGATTCCAGGTTAAGAGCGCTCCCGCAGCAAGACTGGCTGCAGCATTTTTCGGCAGCAGCGTCACCAGTCGGGCGTAGGACGATCCGACATGTACGGTCGTGCCGACGTCGACAGCCTGCAGCATCGCCGGGAAGCGACCAATCATCTGACGCGAACCCACGGTTGAAGGGTTCATCCGCTTCACGGCTGCGAGAAGCGACTCCGCCAGGTGACTCAGCTGCAGCCGGGCATGTTTCTGAACCTTGACTGCTGTACTGTCGGTCGACTGATGCAGCAGCGTCTCCATATAAAAATGCGGCTCCAGATGAATGCTCCACGAAACAGTTTCGACGCCGTTGCCCATCCAGAGAATGAACTCGTCAACGACAATCCGCATCTGATCGATGAAGATGTCCTCACGGTGCGAATCGAGGATCTTCAGATCGAACATCAGCGTAAGATGCCGGTCGCGGTCCGAGGCCTGAATCAGCGGCTCCATATCGGGTGATGCCAGCGCCGGGTAGACTTTCGATTCGGCCAGTTCCTCCGACATGTTCAGTGGAGCCACGGCAAACGTCTGCCGATCGATCATCAGATAGCTGAAGTCAGTGGATTCATAGATCTCGACTTCAGGATCGGGTCGCAGCCGTCCGCTGAATCGCTTCATCAGTTCCGACTCCGCCTGAGGATCCCTCAGCCGCACCACTGCCGCGACGTCCGGCACAGACATGCGGGATCCGAAATTGATCGCAATCGTCAGCTCGGCAACTTCCTCCGGTTCGAATCGCGTTCGCAATTTGATCTGATTTTTCAGCCACACGCCAAGGTCACCCAACATCGCCTGGAACTCACCGGTCGAGCGATCTTTCTTCCACAACTCCATCGGACGCAGATGACACAGCACATGCGGAGTGAACGGCAGATAGTCCAGCGGAATGTTCTTTCCCGACGTCGGGCTCAGAGTTTCCGCCGATTCATTCGACGCAGCCTGCTGAGCCTGCTCGGCCTCCCAGCCGGGGTTCGGTGCGGGTGCCGGATTGTTTGCCTGGAAGGCGTCCGCATTGCGACGGGAATACAGGAATCCGCCGATCACGATCCCGATGACGATCACCGCTGTACCGGCCATCATCCACAATCCGGCTTTGTTCTGCTTCGTAGTTGCCTGACGAACCGGGGGCGTTGTCGGAAACGGCAACACGGCGCCATCGTTGACTTTCGCGTCTGCCCGAGGAAACACTGGCAATTCATCCGGAACCCATCGCGCGGACGTACCAACCATCGGCACCGCCAGCCGTGCAGGAGAATCAGCCAGTTGCAGCGGCACTTCGTCCGGGTCCGGCTGCGTCACCAGGAAGCGACATTGACACCTGGGGCATCGAGCTTGTTTGCCGACCAGGCTCGTATCCGGCAGCCTCAGCGCGGCTTTGCAGGACGGACAGGGAATTGAGATCGCAGGCATATCGCAAAAACTCACAAACTTGCTGATTGATGCGTGTTGCGTCACTCGCAGCCACACAGTCGCGCGTGGTCCATCGTTCCGCCGGAGCTTCGCTTGTCGGTCGGCATACTAACCGCCGGTGGCCACCGCAGGCTACCTCCAATCCCGGCGTCGGGGCTCCGCAGCGAATCGCGGTACTGACTCCGTCGGTGGGCATAATGCGATCAGGACGGACCTACGTGCTCGCCATCGATGGCTCCCTGCAGATCACGAGTCCAGCACGCGCTGGTACACCTCCCGGATTCGCGCGGTCATGAATTCGTGGCGGAACTGCTGAGAGAAGCGGGATTTTCCATTTTCTCCCAGCCGTCGGCGGAGGGATTCATCCAGTGCGAGTCGCAGCATCGCCTCGGACAGGGCAGCGATGTTGCGATGCTCGACGAGCAATCCGGTTTCTTCGTGAAGACAGACTTCCGGAGCGCCATCGATCGCGAACGTAATCACCGGCTTCCCGGCGATCAGTCCCTGTGGCAGGACTCGAGCCAGTCCCTCCCAGTCGCTGGTATGCACAACAGCGTCCATCGCATGGATGTAATTCGGCACGGCATCCGGAGGCACCAGTCCCGCGAATCGAAAGTGATCCGTCAGCCCGAGTTCCGCGATTCGCCGCTGAAACGGCTTCTGGAGAATGCCATCGCCGACAAGCAGGAACCGCACATTCGGAACCTTGTTGACGACGGCCACAGCGGCCTCAATCAGATACTCGTGACCTTTGAGATGAAACAGTCGGGCCACTTTGCCGAAGATGATGTCCGTCGGTGCGATGCCAAGTGAGGCGCGGACCTCCGCGGGAGTTCTGGACGGCGTCAGAAACGTATCGACATCCATCCCGCTGTAGACCGTCGTGAACTTGTCTCGCGGAGCGATTCCGGCAGCAACATATTGTTCCGTCATTGCATTGCAGACTGAGATGAAATGATCACACCACCGTGCCGCTCGCCGTTCTGACCAGCGATAGAAGTGATGCAGCAGAGGGTTCTGGCCGAAGTGGAATGAGGCTCCATGGATCGTGTGGACGGCCGGGATTCCCAACTGATGAGCGGCCAGACGCCCGAGGATTCCAGCTTTAGAACTGTGGGTATGCACGATCTCAGGCTGGTAGTCGGCAAGAGCTCGCCGGATGGCTCTCAGGGATCGCCAGTCCTGAATCGGGTTCAGACTGCGCCGGAGTTCCGGAAGAAGTCTCAGATCCAGTCCTCGGTCCATTGCTCGCTGTTCGAGCGAACCTTCCGGACCAAGGCCCGGTCCGGTCATGAGACAGACTTCGTCACCAAACAGGTGATGCTGGTCGTCCACACTGAAAAGCGTATTCTCCTGCGCACCACCGATGATCAGCCGGGTAATAATGTGGGCAACGCGCATCGTGGTTTCTGGCTCAGGAACAGAACAGCGTCTGGATGAGAAGCGGTTTCGCAGACGACGCGTTTGGACTAGACTCCCGCTCCGCAGTCATCCAAACCTTGTATGTGCCACATGCCGAACTCATCCAACGAATCTTCACCATCGCCGCCGGAAGATCAATCGTCCAGTGGTCCGAAACCGGAAGTGCCTCGTCCGAGTGACGCCGCAACGGAGCCTGTTTCAAGCATCGCTGATACGTCCGTTCGTGACGAGGCGTTTGCAACGTTTGTCGTGCCGCCGACAACCTCAGTGCGCCCGCCGGAGCCGTCGGTGGCAGATCTGAGGCGACGGCTCGCCCATATTCAGCTCACGGATTATGTCGCGTACAAGCGCAAGCAGCTGCGGACGTCGGTGATTCTGTTCTTGCTGACGCTGCTGAGCACGTTTCTGGTGGGTTCCGATTTCTGGCCGCTGCATTATCTGGCCGCGCAGTTATCTCCTTTATACGCCAGCTACCTGCGGAATTTCATTCTGCCAGTTGTACTGCGATACGGTGCCGGTGAGGAGATGCTGGACAAATTCATATGGGAGAAAGTCATTGAGGGCGCACAGTACGCTGTGCCGTTGATGTCTATCCTGTTCTTCCACGAAATGGGGCATTTTCTGCAGTCGCGCTGGAACCGGGTTCCCGCGTCCTTGCCGTACTTTATCCCGATGCCGATTCCACCGATGGGGACTATGGGGGCCGTGATCTTTCAGGGACGAGGAGTGGCCACACGTCGGCAGATGTTCGATATCGCAGTGTGTGGCCCAATTGCGGGGCTTGTTCTGACGCTTCCGATTCTGTGGTATGGGCTGAGCCAGTCCGCATATGTGCCACGGCCGTCGACGCCGTCGCTCGAGTTCGGTGAACCGTTGCTGCTTCAGTGGATGATTGCTTTGATGCACGATCCTGGAACAGCAAACCAGGAGTTTCTGCTGACTCCCATGGCTTTCGCCGGTTGGGTCGGCGTTTTGATCACAGCGATGAATCTGCTGCCTGTGGGACAGCTGGACGGCGGGCATATTCTCTACACCTTGATCGGTAAGAAGGCTCACAAAGTTGCATTGCTGATCATCGGTGCGGGCTTCGCAGCGATGCTGATCCGTCAGGATTTCTCGTTCAGCCTGCTGTTACTTCTGCTGCTGCTCACCGGTCCCCGACATCCGCCCACAGCGAACGACAATGAACCGCTTGGATTGTGGCGGCACATT
>Ga0163144_10020430_pt1 | contig 13236 bp, 14 predicted proteins | sample OliLak19BULKMAT1_FD_123175 | JGI IMG/M metagenome (GOLD analysis project Ga0163144, IMG submission 123175) | Freshwater microbial mat bacterial communities from Lake Vanda, McMurdo Dry Valleys, Antarctica - Oligotrophic Lake LV.19.BULKMAT1 | ecosystem: Environmental > Aquatic > Freshwater >... | reverse complement strand
TTGTGGTTCTGAGGGTCGAGGGCCGAGACGCTTTGGTCTCGGTACCGACCAATGCGTCGGTATTCGAAACCCTTCAGTCTCCCGTTTAGAAAGTCTGCATTTTATGCAGGCTTTTTTTTATTTGATCATTGACTTTTCACACAAAGTGCCGGGCGTGTAGCCATATTCTTTCTTGAACGATTTTGTAAAATTTGAAACATCGTTAAAGCCAATTGCATACCCTGCTTCTTTTGGGAACATTCCCTCTTCCATCATTTCTTTAGCTTTGTGTAATCGCTGTTTATTATAGTATTCATACAACCTGTAACCATAAACCTGTTTAAATCGTTGTTTCAATTTAGTGCCACTCATTTGAGCCAGCCTTGCCAGCATAGTAATAGATGGAAATTTATCCGTATCACCCGCAGTCAATATTTTTTCAATGTTTTTCAACCTGTTAATGTCTTCATCCGGAATCAGTTTTTTATTTCTGATTTCCAGAGAGTCATTCAAAAATGTGCTGAAAAAATATTCTATTAAAAGAATGACCCTGCTTTTTAAAATCAGTTTTTCAGAATCATTCATCAGGTTGGTTTCAAAAATGAGATTTAGTTTTTCTTTTACTTCTTTATTAATCTGTATTTTATTTACCTGCTTCAATGCTTTTCCTATCAAAAGTTCTAATTGCAACTTTGTGTTTGCATCAAAATGTTCAGCTATCCATTGAGGTGTGAGATAAATACCCAATCTTTTTATATTGGTACCTGCAGTATATAACAACTCCAGTTCTGTATTACTTGATGATACAAAAATGTTATTCCTGTCTTTTATTTCATAATCTTTAATTTCTTCATGTTTGCTTTTTATACCAAAATGATCACTTACTTTAATCTGGTTAAAGAAAATCACTAACCCCATTTGATTATTGCTGATTCTATGAATAGTACAATTCTCTTTCAGGTTCGCATTCATCAATACATAGGAGAAGGAGCGGTCAACACTATCGGCATAACAAAAACCATCGGCGGTCAGTTCAGGCAAAACAAGAAAATAATTTTTAACGTTAACGCCCATTAATAGAGCAACCTCTTGAATCCAGGTCTTAAAATTCTTTTGTTTAAATCGCAGGTACATGGGTACGCTAAAGTATTACTCTGTTTTATTGATCCTTGTAGTACTACCACTCTTTTTTTGTAGAATTAGTTGAGCTTTTGTTTTATTTCCTGTAGTCTTAAGAGTGCTTCAACTGGTGTGAGACGATTGATGTCAATACCTTCCAGTGTTTTTCTGATGTCTTCAAAGGTTTGAGAGTGCACATCAAAAATGTTCAATTGCAATTTTTGAGTGGGGAGATTTTTCAGTTGACTATTCAAATCGCCACTGCTGCGTTGATCTTCCAGCTGTTTTAAAATTTCATTTGCACGTTCAATCAATGATACCGGCATGCCGGCCATTTTTGCTACATGAATACCAAAGCTATGGGTACTGCCGCCGGGAGCAAGTTTTCGCAGGAATATAACTTTGTTGCCCAATTCTTTATTAGTGATATGATAGTTCTTGATACGTGAAAATTTTTCTTCCAGTTCATTAAGTTCATGATAGTGGGTAGCAAATAAAGTTTTAGGTTGATGGCCCGATTGATGCAGAAACTCGGCAATACTCCATGCAATAGAAATACCATCATAAGTAGAAGTGCCACGGCCTATTTCATCGAGCAGTATTAAACTGCGATGTGAAAGGTTGTTAATGATGCTGGCTGTTTCATTCATCTCCACCATAAATGTACTTTCCCCACCACTTAAGTTATCATTTGCTCCAACTCTTGTAAATATTTTATCTGTTAACGGTATTCTTGCAGCAGTAGCTGGTACAAAGCTTCCCATATGTGCCATTAGTACAATCAATCCTGTTTGGCGAAGTAAAGCACTTTTACCGCTCATATTTGGTCCGGTGAGGATGATGATCTGCTGTTCTTCTTTATCTAATAGCAGATCATTTGAAATATAGGTTTCACCTTGGGGAAGGTTCCGTTCAATTACAGGATGCCGTGCATCTTTTAACTCAAGTTCATCTCCTTCATGTAATTGCGGACGGATATATTTATACTGCAATGCATTTTCAGCAAAACAACAAAGGCAATCCAGCATTGCCATTACCTGGCCGTTTGTTTGAATGGGGCCAAGGTATTCCTGCGATTCAGTTAAGATTTTTTCAAAAAGCTCGGTTTCGATTTTTAATATTTTTTCTTCAGCCCCTGTAATTTTTTCTTCGTATTCTTTCAGTTCCGGTGTAATGTAACGTTCAGCATTGGTAAGCGTTTGTTTTCTTGTCCATTCTGCAGGTACTTTGCTTTTATGGGTATTGGTTACTTCTAAGTAATAACCAAATACATTGTTGAATGAAATTTTCAGTGATGGGATGCCGGTTGTTTCACTTTCACGCTGCTGTATTTCCAATAAATATTCTTTGCTGTGATGGGCTATGCGTCGAAGTTCATCTAACTCTCCATGAACGCCATCTCTTATTACATCAGCCTTATTAATCATTACCGGAGGATTGTCAACAATTTCACGGATGATCTTCTCTGCTATGTAATGACAGGGGTTAATCGTATCACTTAAGCGTTTCAAAAACTGATTCGAAGAGGTGTTGCATTGCTCTTTTATTTTTTCGGCATATTCTAATCCTTTTGCCAATTGTAAAACTTCCCTGGGGTTGATTTTTTTCAATGGGAGCTTGGCAACCAATCGCTCAACATCACCGCTGTGTTTGATCAAAGCATGTAATTGTTTTCTCAACTCCGGTTCAAGAATCAATGATTGCACAGCATGTAAGCGTTCATCAATGCGTTCTTTATCCTTTAAAGGCAAAACCATCCATCTTCGCATCAGGCGTGCACCCATTGGTGAAACAGTATTGTCCATTACTTTCAGTAATGAATGGCCCCCATCATTATTACTACCTAATAACTCAAGGTTGCGGATGGTGAAACGATCCATCCATAAATAATCTGCTTCATCTAAACGTTGAATGGAAGTAATATGATTCAGGTTCGGATGTTCTGTATCTCTTAAATAATGCAGCACTGCCCCGGCTGCAATAGTGCCGAGTGTTAAAGCTTCAATTCCAAACCCCTTTAATGAATGTGTTTGAAAATGTTTGAGTAATAACTCTGTAGTATATGTTTCACTGAAGATCCATTCCTCTAAATGGTATGTATAAAATTTGGTTCCAAAATTTTCTTTGAATTGTTTTTGTTTGTTGCGTTGAAAAACAACTTCTGCAGGGTTTAAACTCTGCAATAATTTATCAGCATAATCTTTGTTTCCTTCAGCAACAAAAAATTCTCCTGTGCTGATATCTGCAAAGGCCAATCCATATTGATCATGGTGCTCATGAACAGCGGCCAGAAAATTATTACTGTTGTGCTCCAAAAGTTTATCATTCGTTGCAGTGCCGGGAGAAAGTAACTCAGTTACACCACGCTTTACAATTCCTTTTGCCAGTTTAGGATCTTCAAGCTGATCACAAATAGCAACACGATGACCGGCTTTTACCAATTTATGCAGGTAAGTATCTAATGCATGGTGTGGAAAACCAGCCAGTTCATTGCTGGATGGAGATCCATTATTGCGTTTGGTTAATGTAATTCCCAGGATTTGTGAAGTGAGAATGGCATCTTCTCCAAAGGTTTCATAAAAATCACCCACCCTGAATAATAAAATTGCATCCGGGTACTTTGATTTAATTGCCCGGTGTTGCTGCATCAAGGGAGTATCTGTTCCTGCTTTTGCCATGGCGACAAAAATAAGCAAGCCACTTACTTCAGCAACAGATTAATTGTTCAGATTATTAATTAAAGGAAAACAATCTCATATTCCAGCTCAGCAAATTTTTCAAACATGGCACTTACACCACAATATTGTTCTTTCGAAATCTTTACTGCCCTGCGAACTTTATCCTGATCTTCTTCCTTTACTTTAATTCGGTATGTGATCTTTACCCAGTTATATGTTTTCGGAGTTTCAGTGGTAAGATTTGCTTCAACATCCATACTAAAATCGCTGAATTCAACCCTCATTTTATTGAGCATGGATACCACATCGATACCGGTACAACCAGCCAGGGAAGAGAGCATGAGCTTTTTGGGGCGGGGGCCGAGATCTTCCCCTCCATCATTTTCAGGGGTATCAATGGTAATAATATGGTTATCGACCTTGCTTTTAAAGGTCATTCCGCCTTTATAGCGGGTAGTAACAAGATGATCTGCCATGAAAAACTTTAATTTTGAAGGCAAACCTATGCATTTAACTCAGTTTTTCTGCAAGCTTTAAAGGACCTTGCTAAAACTTGAAATAAAAATGAGATTTTATTTGAGATTTTTAGCTGAATTCTCCTACCTTTGCCGTCCAAAAAATTAGTATTATGGCAAGAGTATGTCAGCTTACAGGAAAGGTACCGATGGGGGGAAACAAGGTATCTCACTCAAATATTAAAACCAAGCGTCGTTTTTTGCCTAACCTGCAAACCAAACGTTTTTTTCTGGCTGAAGAAGATAAATGGGTAACCCTTAAAATATCTACTGAAGGCATCCGTACAATCAACAAAAACGGATTGTACAATGTAGTGAAAGAACTGAGGGCAAAAGGAGAACATATTTAACAAGCATATTTAAATCGAGCTACAATGGCAAAGAAAGGTAACCGTGTTCAAGTAATTTTGGAATGTACAGAACACAAAACATCCGGTAAAGCAGGTACAAGCCGTTACATTACCACCAAAAACAAAAAGAACACACCTGAGCGTATGGAGTTGAAAAAGTTTAACCCTATTCTCAAGAAAGTAACAGTTCACAAAGAAATTAAGTAAGAAAAATTAGTAGTGTCATTGCCTTTATGCAAAAAGACATTCAACATTTGAGAGTAAACAATTTTCAAATTTGCTAGTTTTCAAATTTTCAAATTAGTATCATGGCAAAAGCAGCAAAAACGGCTATTAAGACAAAAGATCAGAAAGCCGCAGGAGAAGCAAAAAACTGGAGTAAAGTAATTAAGGCTGTCCGCAGCCCAAAAACAGGTGCTTACACTTTCAAAGAAGCAATTGTGCACAAAGAGAAAGTGAAAGATTACCTGTCTCAAAAATAACTTATACCTGATCAGTATAGGCAAAGCTGTTCCAAATGAAAATATGGAGCGGCTTTGTTGTTTTTATACTATAAGGGTATCATTGTAATATTGTAAAGAAAACATACATATGGGATTGTTTGGAAAATTATTCGGGAAGAAAGAAAAAGAAAGTCTTGACCTAGGCTTAGAAAAAACCAAAGAAGGGTTTCTTGGAAAAATTGCAAGAGCAGTTGCAGGGAAAAGTACCGTTGATACAGAAGTGCTCGATAATCTGGAAGACGCCTTGATAAGTGCTGATGTTGGAATTGAAACAACTGTTGAAATCATTCAACGTATTGAAGCAAGAGTTGAAAAAGATAAATACATTAATACTTCTGAGCTCAATTCAATACTGCAACAGGAAATCGAAAATATATTAACGGATGCGCCAACCGATACAACGTATTCAAATTTTGAACTACCCGCAGGAAAGAAGCCTTTTATTTTGATGATTGTTGGTGTTAATGGTGTTGGCAAAACTACAACCATTGGTAAGCTGGCTCATCACTTTACACAGGCGGGGAAAAAAGTAATGTTGGGGGCTGCCGACACGTTCCGTGCAGCTGCTGTAGATCAATTAACCATCTGGAGTGAAAGGGCAGGAGTGCCGATTGTGAAACGGGAAATGGGTAGTGATCCGGCTTCAGTTGCATTTGATGCGGTAAGCAGTGCAGTTGCAAAAGACATCGATATACTCATTATTGATACGGCCGGTCGCCTGCATACCAAAACACATTTAATGGAAGAGTTGAGTAAGATCAAACGGGTAATTCAAAAAGCAATTCCAGATGCCCCTCATGATGTATTACTTGTATTAGATGGGTCAACCGGACAGAATGCAATTGAACAAGCCAAACAATTTACGGCGGTTACACAGGTAACCGGTTTAGTGATAACAAAATTAGATGGTACTGCTAAAGGTGGTGTGGTATTGGCTATTGCACATCAGTTTAAGATACCGGTTAAATTTATTGGTGTAGGTGAAAAGGTTGAAGATCTGTTGATTTTTGATAAACATGAATTTGCTGATAGCTTGTTCCACCTCAAAAAGTAGAAGTGTTTGAGAAGAAAAAATATTGTTATAAAAGCAAAAACCTCCTGTAAACAGGAGGTTTCTTTTTTGATTCTTTCGAACCTTATTTTTTCTTAGCAGCTTTCTTCTTAGGAGCAGCTTTTTTAGCAGCTTTCTTTTTAGGAGCAGCTTTCTTTTTTGGAGCAGCTTTTTTAGCGGCTTTCTTTTTTGTTGCCATTTTTTGTAGAATTTAATGATTAGTAAAAAACTTAACAGGCTAAAAGTAAAAAAAATTCTGTATAAAAAAAATTTTTTTAAGCGCCTGCTTCTACCGGGGCAACAGAAACGAAAGTTTTATTGGCTTTTCCTTTTTTGAATTCAACCACTCCATCGGTTAATGCAAAGATGGTAAAGTCTTTACCAACACCTACATTTTTACCCGGATGATATACGGTTCCACGCTGACGTATAATGATGTTTCCCGATGCTGCAGGTTGACCACCATATATTTTAACACCAAGGCGTTTGCTATGTGAATCACGACCATTCTTTACACTTCCTTCACCTTTTTTATGTGCCATCTTATTCTAATTTGAGTATTTGAAAATTTAAAACTTGAAAACTGAATCAATCAATTTTTAAAATTTTAAGCAATGCCAGTTACTTTAATTTGTGTGTATAAAGTGCGATGTCCTTTTTTCTTACGGAAACCTTTACGACGTTTCATTTTGAAAGCAATCACTGTTTTGCCTTTTCTCTCAGCAAGAATTTCGGCTTTTACTTTTACTTTAGCATCAGCACCAATGCTGATGTTTCCATCTGTATCAGCAAATAATACATCAGAAAACTCAACCTGATCGCCGGCATTCCCATCGATATGAGGGATAAACAGGCTCTGGCCTTCTGTAACTCTAAACTGCTGACCGGCTATTTTAACTACTGCAAACATAACTTTCCAATATTAGGGCTGCAAAGGTAGGGATAAAATTGATTTGAAAACAAGTTTTAATCAAAAAAATACAGGCTCATTTTAACGGTGCTCTTTGATGTTGTAAAGCTACATTTGTGAGCTTAAAAGCGGGCTTCAGTATGAAAATTAAATCAATCCTTGCAAAGCCATTTGCAGGGTATATCTATAAGACCATTCAGAAAAATAAGGCATCAGCTGTTGTTGATCAGGAAAATATCATGAAACAGCTCCTGAAAGAAGGTAGAAAAACAGAATATGGTAAAGCAATCGGTTTAAGCGAGGTCACTACCTATGACGAGTATAAACAAGCTGTGCCACTTTTAGATTATGAACAAATGCGCCCTTGGATAGATAAGATCATAGAGGGTAAACATAATGTACTCTGGAAAGGAAAACCCTTGTATTTTGCCAAAACCTCCGGCACAACCAGCGGCGTTAAGTATATTCCAATAACAAAAGATTCAGTAGGCAATCATTTTGGTACGGCCAGAAATGCAGCACTTTGCTATGCTGCTGAAACCGGGAACACCCGTTTTTTTGATGGTAAACTCATTTTTCTTTCCGGTTCACCTGAATTGGTAAGAATGGGCGATATTCCAACCGGTCGTTTAAGTGGGATATCGAATCACCTCATTCCAAAATATTTACGCACTAACCAATTGCCTTCTTACGAAACCAATTGTATTGAAGATTGGGAAACAAAGCTTCAGAAAATTGTAGATGAAACCATCAACCAGAATATGACTCTGATCAGTGGCATTCCCCCCTGGATGCAGATGTATTTCGACGAACTAACAAACCGAACCGGAAAAAAAGTTGGAGAAATTTTTCCCAATTTCAGTGTAATGGTGCAGGGCGGTGTAAACTTTGAGCCTTATAAAGCAAAGCTTTTTGAGAGCATTGGTCGAAAAATAGATTGTATTGAACTTTTTCCTGCAAGTGAGGGTTTCTTTGCTTTCCAGGATTCGCAGGAGGCTGAAGGATTATTGCTCAACAGTAACGATGGCATTTTCTTCGAATTCATTGCTGCAGATGAAATCTACAATGAAAATCCAGGAAGACTTAATTTGAAAGATGTGAAAGTGGGAGAAAACTATGCGTTGGTCATCAACAGCAATGCAGGTCTCTGGGGTTATAATCTTGGAGATATTGTAAGATTTGTTTCAACCAATCCCTACAGGCTTATTGTAACCGGTAGAACGAAACATTTTATTTCTGCATTTGGTGAACATGTAATAGGTGAAGAAGTGGAACAAAGCTTATTAAAAGCTGCATCAGAAGATGGAGTTCATATAACTGAGTTTACAGTTGCTCCTATGATAGAGCAGGGAGTAGGAAAAAGTTACCATGAATGGTTTATTGAGTTTGAAAATAAACCGGATAATATGAAACGGTTTGAACAAATGATCAATGATAACTTAAGAGAGAAAAATATTTATTACGATGATTTAATAACAGGGAATATTCTGACACAATTGAAAATAACAGCTGTCAAAAAGAATGGATTTATCGATTACATGAAAAGTATTGGTAAATTGGGAGGACAAAACAAAGTGCCTCGTCTCAGCAATGATCGCAAAATTGCTGATGATCTGATGAAATGGGCTGAACATAATTAATATTAGCAGAGGATATACATGAAAAAAAGAATTGCCATTTTTGGTTCAACAGGCTCTATCGGAACGCAGGCCCTTGCTGTAATTGAAACGAACCCCGAATTATTTGAAGTAGAAATTCTCACCGCACATACGAATGATGAGTTGCTCATCAAACAGGCTCTTCAATTTAAACCCAATGCGGTTGTTATTGTTGATGAAAAGAAATACGACAAAGTAAAACAGGCTTTGTCTTCAACAGATGTAAAAGTTTTTACAGGTGAGCAATCGCTGGAAGAAGTGGCGGCTTTTGATACCTATGATATGATGCTTGCTGCAATTGTTGGTTTTGCCGGATTGAAACCAACACTCAAAGGCATTGAAAATAAAAAAGCAATTGCACTCGCTAATAAAGAAACATTGGTTGTTGCGGGTGATATTGTCATGCAAAAAGCTGTTGAGAACAGAGTGCCGATCATTCCTGTTGACAGTGAGCATTCCGCCATTTTCCAATGCCTTGTTGGAGAAGCAAGAAATAAAATTGATAAAGTTATTCTCACTGCCAGCGGAGGTCCCTTTCGAGGCAGGAAACCCAACTTTCTATTGAATGTAAAAAGAGATCATGCACTCCAACATCCCAATTGGAGTATGGGTGCAAAGATTACCATTGATTCTGCCACGCTTATGAACAAGGGATTGGAAATGATCGAAGCCAAATGGCTATTCAATCTTGCACCCGAACAGATACAGGTGGTTATTCATCCGCAAAGTATAATACACAGTATGGTTCAATTTGAAGATGGCAGCATTAAAGCACAAATGGGAGTGCCCGATATGAAATTGCCTATTCAATATGCTATGGCATTTCCACAAAGAATACCTAATCAGTTTCCCCGTTTTGATTTTAAGAGAGCAAGCACATTGAATTTTGAAGAGCCCGATCTGAAAACTTTCCGCAATCTTGCATTGGCAATAGAGGCTCTAAATAAAGGAGGGAACCTTCCCTGCATAATGAATGCTGCCAATGAAATTGCTGTATGGGCTTTTCTGCGGAACAGGATTGGGTTTTTAGATATGACCGATGTAATTGAAAAAACAATGAACCATGTTTCTTTTATTGAAAAGCCAACCTTGGAAGAATATTATGAAAGTGATGCTGAAGCAAGAAACTTTACAGCCTCTATGATTCAGATGTAATTTTTAACTAAAAAAATCTTTATCTCCTTTCTTTTTTCATCGATATTTGCAGCTTTCGTACAAAAAAATGAAAACCACAGTTTAACTACTCAATATGTTATTAGCAATTAACCTGGCCGATTTTGGAATAAAAGCAGGACAATTATTATTGTCGCTATCCATCTTAATTATTTTCCATGAGTTTGGACATTTTATTACAGCCCGTTGGTTTAAATGCCGTGTGGAGAAATTCTATTTATTTTTTGATCCATGGTTTTCTTTATTTAAGAAAAAGGTGGGAGAAACAGAATACGGAATTGGCTGGTTGCCATTGGGCGGCTATGTAAAAATTTCCGGTATGATTGACGAAAGTATGGATAAGGAAGCCATGAAACTTCCTCCACAGCCATGGGAATTCCGCAGCAAACCAGCCTGGCAACGTTTAATCATCATGATCGCTGGTGTTACAGTGAATATTTTACTGGCATTTATTATTTATGCCATGATCTTATTTGTATGGGGTGAGCAAAAAATACCGTTAAGCAGTGTTAAGAATGGGATATGGATTACAGATACATTGATGTATGAAGCAGGCCTGCGTAATGGTGATAAAATCATTTCAATCAATGACAAACCTGTTGATTACTTTGAAAATATCAATAAGAATATTATCACCAGCAAAAGCATTGTTTACGAAAGAAACGGGGTTCAGCAAAAAATCATTTTACGTAAAGACCTGGTAGGGCAATTAATTGAAAGTAAAAGACGCAGAAGGCTAATTGAAGTTCGTGTTCCTGCTCTTATTGGAAAATTTGATAAAAAAGATACGAGTTATGCAAAACAATCAGGACTGAAAGAGGGAGATAAAATTATTGCGGTTGATTCTGTACCATTTCAATTCTTTGATGAAATGATTCCATTGGTTGCGCAAAAGAAAAACAGCCAGGTTGTACTCACCGTTGAAAGAAACGGAGAATTGGTAAACCTTGTATCCAAAACGAATGCCGACGGAAAAATTGGATTAGGTGGACTTGATGCAGAGGGATATGAAAAGGCAGGTGTATTTAAAATTGAAAATAAATCCTATGGTTTTTTTGAATCATTCCCAGCCGGAGTAAGAAAATCGATTAACAAATTAAATGATTATATCGATCAGTTCAAATTGATCTTAAATCCTGAAACAGGTGCTTACAAAGGGATTGGCGGGTTTAAATCAATGGGTTCAATTTTCTCTTCAGTATGGGATTGGGAAAGTTTTTGGAATATCACAGCTTTCTTCAGCATCATTCTTGCTTTTATGAACTTATTGCCAATACCTGCATTGGATGGTGGTCATGTACTCTTCACGCTAATTGAGATGATTACTGGCCGTAAGCCGAATGAAAAGTTTTTAGAGTATGCTCAAGTTGTAGGAATGGTGATACTCTTTAGTTTGCTTATTTATGCAAACGGGAATGATTTCTTTGGTTGGAACAAGTAATTTATAATTCTATACCAATCTTCTTCATTAAGATAGAGGCATTCATGCTTTGGCAGATGCCTCTTTTTAATTTGTAATCGAAAAACAATTCATCTCCATTTACCTGCACATCAAAATGGTAATTGTGAATATTCGCAGGAAATTCATGTGCAAGGTTGGCCAACTCAAGATCATGTGTGGCTAAAATGCCAATGGCTTTGTGTTGCAGTAATTGTTTGATCAAGGCTTTTGAACCCGTATGTCTGTCATACGAATTGGTGCCACGCAAAATTTCATCCAGTAGAATAATAACCGGTTCATTGTTATTGACTGCATCAATAATTTGTTTGAGCTTTTTCAGTTCAGCATAAAAGGTAGAAGTACTTTCTTCCAGGTTGTCTTTTATGCGCATGCTGCTCATGATCTTCAAAGGTGAAAAGGTTAATGTGCTTGCACACACAGGGGCACCCATCGCTGCTAATACCATATTTAAACCAATGCTGCGCAGGAACGTGCTTTTGCCTGCCATATTAGATCCGGTGATGAGATTAATCTGTTCTTTACCTGCTGTAGAGAAATCATTCAACACCGATTTTTGTTCTTCAATGAGCGGATGCCCTAATCCTGTTGTGGTGAACACTGGTTCATCTGTTCTTAATTCAGGAAAACACCAATGCCGATGATTAAATGCAAGCGTTCCAAGACTGCTTAATGCTTCCAGTTCGGCCAACGCATAAAACCAACTACCAATCTGTTGATTGTTTTTTTGTTTCCATTTTTCCAGTTGCATCATCTGTTGCAGATCCCAGAGCAGAAATATATTCAGTGGAATAAATACAACCGGGTTTAGGCGATAATCAAAGCGGTTGAAAATTTGTTTTAGTTCAAAGATTTGTTGGGATGCTTTTTGTTTACCGGCATGGAATTGTTTTTTTAAATCAACCAGTAAAGGATCTTTAAAAGCTACATGTTCAATGCAAGCGATGCTGTTTGAAAGAGTTTCCATTTCCGCTGTTATCTTATTGAGCTTTCGATAAAGCGGAATAATGATGCGGGTAATAGCAAAAGCAATGATCGTAAAAACCAAAAGTGACTGTAGAAAAAGCTGGTAGCTGATCACATCAAACAGAAAACAAACCAATGTTCCCAGTGCAGCAACTGGTATAAAATAACGGATTACATGCCAACTGTTTTTATTAATGAATTGATTGTTTTCTTGTAACCAAGCTTCCATTTTCTTTTCTGTTGATAGACTAATGGTTGATGACATACCATAAGCCTGTAACTCTTGCCGCCAATTGGTTTTATTGCTCAACTCTTGTACTGCTTTTTGCTGAACAAGGATTGTTTCGGCTGTTGCAGGTTTTAGCAGCCAATCAGCTATTCGTTGATTACCCTGTTGCGAATTTGTACGGTTCATGAATTGATAAACAGAAGCCCGGCCAAAAATATCCATGTCGCCGGCATAGGGGTGTTCATCTTTATAAAATTCACTGCCATCTTTTTGATGTGTAAACTTGTGTTTCAGGTAGAGTAGTTCCTGTTCATTGATTGTTATCAATCGCTTGAAATGATTGATCGCTTCTTTATTCACCAGGTCTTTTTTCACAACAAACAAAAAGCAACCAAGCCCGGTAATAAATAGGGTAGCAGATACAGGAAGTCCGTACGGCCATAGTAACCAAATCAACAAAATAGTCAACACTAAAATAAAAAGTCGTAACCATCCAAGGAACTGTCTGCGTTTGCCAAATTGGTTTAATTGAAGAGTTAAATCGTTAATCTGTTGTTTATAAAATGCATCCGGATTCAATTTTTCTGCCATGCTGTAAAACTATGAAAGATGTGTACTGTCTATTCAGTTTTTGTGAAAGGCTTGT
>Ga0163144_10020429_pt1 | contig 13236 bp, 12 predicted proteins | sample OliLak19BULKMAT1_FD_123175 | JGI IMG/M metagenome (GOLD analysis project Ga0163144, IMG submission 123175) | Freshwater microbial mat bacterial communities from Lake Vanda, McMurdo Dry Valleys, Antarctica - Oligotrophic Lake LV.19.BULKMAT1 | ecosystem: Environmental > Aquatic > Freshwater >... | reverse complement strand
AAGGTTGGAGGTAAGCCTCTCACTTTCATTTCTCCGAAAGGATACAGCCAAGAGCTGAACCTCTTGACAGGCAGTCTTGTTACAAAGTGGCAGACCGAGGATGGCACGAAGGTGACAACATCTGTCGCGGTTAGTTCAGGTGTGACAGATTGCCTATACGACGTGGCGATAGAGAGCCACGACGCCACCGATGTGGAGTTTACGCTGACTACCGACCTCAAGAGGTGGGAATCGAATGTGAAAGTTTTTGCAGTGAAGAGTGTCGCGGCATCCCGGACTTTGTGTCGGAATCCATCAGTGCAAGTCGATCCGTATGTGGACAAAGAGAATTTTCTCACATGGACCGGGCAGACCTGGAAAGCGAAAATAAACGGCAAAAATCCTCTATTGTTCAGGGTGAAGATCAACCCAACCGGCCCAATCGTAGGAAAGCTCGACTACGCAAAACTGGGCGAATGTAGCTTGAAAATTGAAGGGCCAGTTGAAGACCAGCAGGCTGTGAATTCGTTCGTTCACTACTTGTCAAACAGCGTTGCCAACAGGCACGGCCCGACAGGCCCGTTCGGGCTGAGCAACGATAAATACGGCGGGCGAGTCTTCTGGGACAGTGACACTTGGATGTTCCCTGCTCTTGCGCTCCTGCAACCAGATGTTGCGCAATCGATTCCTTGGTTCAGGCTGGACACGCGAAAAAGTGCCGAGAAAGCGGCGTACACCTGGGCAAAGGAACAGAGAGAGCAGTTCCACCCATCCGTTCCTCCCTACAAATACCCCTGGGAGGCCGGGCCAGACGGTTCAGAGCAGGCCGTCGGTGACTCCAAACACCAGGAACACATTACTGGAGACGTCGCTTTCGCGATGGCTACAGCCAGTGCCCTTGGCCTTGTGGACCCAAAAAATGCGAAAGACACAATAGCTGGGTGTGGCCAATACCTGTGGCACCGATCAGAGAGGCTCCCAGACGGAAAATGGGGAGTTCTCAAAACCATGTCACCCAACGAGTTCCACACCGGCGACAACGATCTCTACACTAACATCTTAACGGAGTGGACACTGAGGAAAGCGTTTCCCGGCCGATGGCAGTACGGCGCGTTCAAGCGACCAAAGGACGCTACAACTTTCCTGACCTATGACGGCGACAGCCTACGCTCCTACAAGCAAGCTGCAGCCCTCTTGGCAATCTGGCCGCTCCAAGATCCGGCCTGCGAAAAGGATGCACAGAAGATGCTCGACCGCTTCGCAGGTAAAGCCACCAAAAACGGACCCGCCATGACCCAATCTGTCGAGGCTCTGATCCGTGCCAGATTCGGGGACAAAGAACTGGCCTACACTGAGTGGCGAGAGAGCTGGCAACGGTACACCCAGCGCCCGCTGATGATGTTCAGCGAGGCCCCGAACGGCAAAAACGCTTACTTCCTCACTGGCGCGGCTGGATGTCTCGACGCCTTTCTCTACGGATTTGTCGGCCTGAGGATCGACGACCACGATCCGGGAGTCAAACCCTGGAAAACGCCACTCAAAGACGGCTATTGGCTGAGTTGCGACCCACACCTGCCGAAGGCATGGAAGTCGGTGACCATCGACGGGCTGGTTGTTCTGGGCAAGAGATACAAACTCGTTGCGATGGGAGACAAAGTCCAGGTGGTTGCGCTCCCAAAACCCGGCTAACTGTCCGTACCCGCCCAAAAGGACAGCAATTCCACCGGCAAATGACCGATAATCTATTCGTCTCATGCGAAGCTTGAAATATGCCCACTCGTTCGAGGTCGTGAAGCAACTTCCCGAAGCATTGCTCCCCCTCAGAACATTGGCCTACAACTACTGGTGGACCTGGAACCATGAGACTCGATCTATGTTTCGAGACATCGGTAGAGAACTTTGGGATCAGGTCGAACACAATCCCATCGAACTGATCAACAAACTGACTCAAGACGAGATTGATCGGCTGGCCAGGGACGATGTGTTTCTCGCCAAGTTGAACATCTGCAACAAGGATCTTGACGAGTACATGGGAGCTAAGACTTGGTTCGACCGGAAGTTCCCAAGCAAGCGCGACGACACCCTTATCGCCTATTTTTCCGCCGAGTTCGGACTCAGCGAGGCGCTTCCGATCTATTCTGGAGGTCTTGGTGTCCTGGCTGGCGATCACCTCAAGGCTGCCAGCGATCTCGGAATTCCTCTGGTCGGCGTCGGACTGCTCTACTCCCGAGGCTATTTCCGCCAGTCCTTAAGCCCAGACGGTTGGCAACAAGAGCGTTACCCACAATATGATTTCTTCAAGCTTCCTTTGACGCTTGTCCGAGGTGACGACGATATGCCGTTGCGGATTCGGGTCGAGTTTCCGGACAGTGAGGTTTTGATCCAGGTCTGGAAAGCCCAAGTCGGGCGAGTCGAACTTTACTTGTTAGACTCGAATTTGCTCGAGAACTCCCCGGACGAGCAGTCGATCACCGACACACTTTACGGCGGCGGTGAAGACATGCGAATTCGCCAGGAGATCATTCTTGGAATGGGGGGATACCGAGCCCTTGTCGCTCTTGGCAAGAAACCCACGGTTTGTCACATGAACGAAGGTCACGCCGCGTTCCTGTCCCTAGAGCGCATCAAACAGTTCATGGCGGACAACAAATGCGACTTCCGAACTGCCCGCCAGTGTTGTGTCGCAGGAAACGTCTTCACGACTCACACGCCTGTTCCCGCCGGATTCGATCTCTTCCCCGCCGAACTTCTCCAAAAGTACCTCAGCAAGTTGACGACGGAACTGGGAATCTCATTGGACAAGATTATCGAACTTGGAAAACTTGACCCGGCGAACAAAGACGAACGATTCAACATGGCGGTACTCGCGATGGAGAACGCGAACCATGTGAACGGTGTTTCCAAATTGCACGCAACTGTGAGTCGCCGGATCTTCAGCGACCGATGGCCGAGCTACCCGGTCGAGGAAGTGCCGATCGACGCAGTGACGAACGGCATCCACACGATGACCTGGATGTGTCGCCGGATGACCGAGTTGCTCGACGAGTTCGCGGGCCCGAATTGGCGCGATGACCCGTCCGATCCTGGAGTCTGGCAGGCTCTCGACGAGGTTCCCGATGCAAGGCTCTGGGAGATTCGAGAGAACGAACGCGGAGACCTCGTTCGCTATTGCCGAAAGCGACTCCGGATCCAGCTTAGAAGAGCCAGTTCTGGTCCGGTCGATATGTCTGGCGTCAGCGATGTGCTCGATCCTCGCGTGCTCACGATCGGTTTTGCACGACGGTTTGCAACTTATAAAAGGGCAACCTTGATGTTCCAAGACAAAGAAAGACTGAAGAACTTGCTCTTTCATCCGGATCGACCTGTGCAGTTCGTTTTTGCAGGAAAGTCACATCCGAAAGACGACGGTGGCAAGAAGCTCATCCAAGACATCACGAAGTTCATTCGGGACGAAGGCGCCAGGGCGCGGTTTGTCTTTCTTGAGGACTATGATATGTCGGTCGCTCGGCGAATGATCCAAGGCGTAGATGTCTGGCTCAACAACCCGCGTCGACCAATGGAGGCCAGCGGAACGAGCGGAATGAAAGTCGTCCCGAACGGTGGACTGAACTGTTCAGTCCTAGACGGCTGGTGGGACGAAGCCTATCGACCCGGAGTCGGATGGGCAATCGGAGACTCTAACGAATTTAGCGATGAAGGCTACCAAGATTGGGCCGACAGCCGGGCTCTTTATCACCTCATTGAGAACGAGATCGCACCCATGTTCTACTACCGGGCAGATGGTGGAGTTCCGACTGGATGGGTCGAAATGATGCGCAAGAGCATGAAGATTCATGCTCCAATGTTCTCCACTCTACGTATGGTCCGGGAGTATTCAACTCGATTCTACATGCCTTCCGCAGAGGCCTTTCGACATCTCACCTCAGACGGTCTCACTGAAGCCAAAGAGGCCCTGGAATGGCGAGATAGGGTTAGAAACTCTTGGAAGGACGTGAAGGTCGTTAGCGTTACTGACGACGCCGAGAGGTCAAACATGATCGGAGACAGTTTCAACGTCAAGGCGACAGTGAACCTCGGTTCCCTCGATCCTTCGGACATCCTTGTGCAAGCACTTTCTGGCGAAGTCTCGCAAAACCGAGAGCTGACTAACCTTGAGCTCAACAACCTCGAAAAGACAGAATCTGACGGCTCAACCCATGTGTTTGAAGGGATCGTGCGTTGCGCGACTCCTGGACACCGAGGGTATATCGTCCGGATTGTGCCAAACCACGATGACGTGGTCGTCGCTGCAGAACTGCCGATTGTTGCCTACGAGGCTGAAGCCTGACAAAAAAATGACCGTCCATTTAGGGCGGCCATGTGTGAGGGATGGGGTGCAAACTTTAGGCTGTGATATCGATCAAGTGTCCTATTTGGAGCTCACAGGGTCTCTGTGGCGCGTGAATCGCTTTTTCAGGGCGATTGAACGATGCCGCAGGTTTTCTGCGGACAAGCCTCTTGTCGAAGGCCTGGTCTTTCACCGTTAAGGATAGGATTGCGGTTGTTTGGATCGTGTTCAAAGTCTTAGTCTATACCTCTATTGGAGCGGTCGAACACTAATCTACAGTGCAAGACCGATGCCAGAAACCAGACTCCCCGCTCACTCGGGCAAAAATGCGGGGATAGCACGGCGGAGTTCGTCTCTTGCGGTTTGAGGAATTTGCATCTTCAGAGCGCGCTCCAGCCTTCCTCGGTCGAATAGTCCTATCAGGCATGAACCAGACTTACAGGCATAAGCGCTGCGACCGGTCGCCTTCAAATCTGTCGTCAGCAAGCCCATGAGGGCATTGAAACGTACTCGCAAGAGACCACCCTGTGCAGACTTCACCCTGCAAACGACGCACATCCTGATTGGGCCTGTCATTCGGCCTTGACTTCAACGGCGGCGGCCTCTTTGGCACCCCGAGCTTCCTCTGCGGCTTGACCCTCACTTCGGATATCGATCTTCCATTCCGTGAGGCGCGCCGCGAGACGAACGTTCTGTCCGCCTCTACCGATCGCGAGCGAAAGTTGAGTGTCAGGCACGATGACATATGCACTCTTTGTCTCCATGTCGATTTTCAGAGAATTGACCTTGGCTGGGCTCAGAGCATTGGTGATATAGGTTTTGGGGTCTTCGCTGAAAGGGACGACATCGACTTTCTCGGGCCTGAGCTCGTCCATGATCGCCTGGATTCGGGCACCGCGTTGACCCACGCATGATCCAACAGCGTCGATCCTCTCGTCATGGCTAATGACCGCGATTTTTGACCTTTGTCCTGGCTCGCGGGCGACACTTTTGATCTCAACAAGTCCTTCAGCGACCTCAGGAACCTCGATCTCGATCAGCTTTCGCAACAAGTTGGGGTGTGACCGGCTGACGACGATGTTGAATCCTCGATAGGATTCCTCTATCTTCAGAACATAGACACGAATCCGCTCGTTTGGACGGTAATCGTCGGTTGGCACTTGCTCTCTTTTTGGCAGCTGGACCTCGTGGCGATTGACCTGAATCATCACGTTGGACTCCTCACGCCTCGCAACAAGCCCGCTAACGACCTCACCGATCAGGTCGCTGAACTCATCGTGGACCTTCCGAAGCTCGGCTTCGCGAAGTTTCTGCTGGAGAACCTGTTTGAAGGTTTGCGCCGCAATTCTTCCGAAGGTGTTGGTGTCGATCTCAATCGCCACAAAGTCGCCGATTTGCGCCTCGGGATTGTTCTTCAATGCCGAATCAAGCGCAATCTGGGTTGCGAAGTCCAATACTTCGCCAACCACTTCCTTCTCGACAACGGCTTGGCTCTTCTTTGTCGGATCGAGCCGGATGATCGCGTCGCCAGTCGTTCCCTTGAATTTTTTATAGGCGACGGCAAGGGCTAGCTCCAATTCGACGACTAGTTCAGCAACGGGAATTTCCCGTTCGGTCGCGATTTGTTTTAACTCTTGCAGAATATCCATGTTTTTTTCCTATGCGGGCAGTCAATAAAAAGGAGGCGGCCATTCGGCACGCCTCGGATTAAGGTCCACCTGTTGTCCCTAGATTATATCACAGGATTGCCCTGTTGACAGGACTGGAACGAGCTAAACTCTGAAGCGTTGTACAGTGTTTTTGTCGAAGGCTTGGAGTTTTACGGCTATCATGGCGTCTCGCCTGAGGAGCGATCTGTCGGTCACCGTTTTCGGGTGGATTTGAGTGTGACCGTGAATAAGTCACTGCCTGTTTCGGATGAGGTCTCTGACACCGTTGACTACGGCGAACTTGCCCAAGTGGTGGTCGATGTCGGTACCAAGAACCAGTTCTTGACCGTAGAAAGACTCGTGGCAATGATCGGCGAGAATGTCATGAACACGTTTCCGAAGGTAGAGTCGGTCAATATTCAAGTTGAAAAGTTACTCCCGCCGATTGCACACACCGCCAAGGCAGCAGGCGTTCAAGCGGTTCTCGTCCGAGGGGAAACAAAATAGTGGCAGAACTTGAAAAAATCATACTTGCCGCTCCGCGAGGATTCTGTGCAGGAGTCGCCTATGCGATCGAAGTCGTAGACTTGGCGCTGAAAATTCACGGAGCACCGTTGTATGTACGCCATGCGATTGTCCACAACGAATACGTCGTCCAATCCTTTGAAAAGCGTGGGGTGACTTTTGTCGAAGACGTCAACGAAATCCCAGAGGGCGCAGTCGTCGTTTTCTCCGCACACGGAGTTTCTCCAGAAATCCGCCGAATGTCGAAGAATCGCGGATTGACGATCATCGACGCCACTTGCCCGCTCGTGACCAAAGTCCACAACGAAGCTCGTCGGTTTGCCGAAAAAGGCTATTTCATGGTTTACATCGGCCACGAGGGGCACGTCGAAGCCGAAGGGACGATGGGAGTGGCACCGGGCAAGATGATGCTCGTCGAGACGCCAGAGGACGTGGAGAACCTTGTGCTGCCACCCCATGATAAACTTGCAGTCGTGACTCAGACGACCCTGAGCGTCGATGAAGTCACGGCGACTATGGGGGCGCTGAAAGCCCGCTTCCCTTACCTAGAGACTCCCAAAAAGGAAGACATCTGCTACGCCACGACAAACCGCCAAGCGGCTGTAAAACAGTTGGCGACAGCCTGTGATTTTGTCATCGTGGTCGGTTCTAAGATGTCGTCGAACTCCAATCGTCTGCGCGAGGTCGCCGAGGCTCAGGGGACTGACGCTGTATTGCTCATGATGCCGGACGAGATTGATGCCAGTTGGGCCACACGGTTTGCAACAATCGGGATAACCAGCGGAGCCTCGACTCCAGAGGGTCTGGTCGAAGACGTGATCGGAGCACTGATCCAAGACCGACCGAACACATCGATTGAAGTCCTTGTCGCCGTACACGAGGACGTAGAATTTAAGCCTCCGAGGGATTTGATCCAGCTGGCAATGGCTAGGTGATGGGGGGAGGGCGAGCGTATCCGCGAGCCGGGTTTGCGCGGGGTTATTGGTTTTGGGCGGGAGGGCGAGTGTACTCACGAGCCGGGGTTGGGCAGGCTATTGGGTTTTGGGCGGGAGGGCGACCGTACCCGCGAGCCGATGTTAGGAGAAATTCAGGAATTGGAACGGTAGCCTTCTCTCCTCTCACGGACTTGGTGCGTTATCATATGTTTTCTTCTGTTTTGGATCAGAGCGTTGAGTTCTTTCATCGCAATTTCAAGCTCAGCCAATTGCTTGTCAGATTCTGTCTGATCGAACATGGCTCGTCTTGAAGCACATTGAATCCAGAATCTTGCCTCTCGGACAGACGAAAGCGCAATGTTGGAAAAATGTGCTGAGTCTTTGTTTCCGCATGTGCTGTCACCCTCCGCGATATTTGCACGTGCGAGCTAATTGCCAAATGTTGACTTGGCGAAGTGCTCCAACCCAGAAACCAATTCCAAATGGTATCGCCAATGTCTTTGAGTCGTTTGAATACTCGAGTCTTTTCAATCGGAATATGTCCTGGTTTCAAGCCTGCCCAAACCCAGCTCGTGAGGACTCTCGCCATCCCACCCAAACGCCTGCCCAAACCCGGCTCGTGAGGACTCTCGCCCTCCCGCCCAAAACCCTCACCCATAAGTCTCAAACGGGTCAGGCATCTCGACGTAGGCGTTCCGATCAACCGCTACACCGCTCCAGTCGAAGACGTAAACCTTTGGCCCCTTCTTCTCAATGATCTTCTTGACGAGAGCTGCCCTTCCCTTCGCACGAGTGTTCTGTGGCGGATCGGTCGCCGCGTCCAAGACATCCAGATCGTCAAGGTACCGACGCGATTTCGTGGCGTAGAAAAGAGACTTTTCGGGGTCGATGTTGTGGTATTCCAGATCAACCGAGTGCAACGCATCTGCTCCCCAGCTCAAACCCTCCGTAGCCATATACTCTTCGACGACCAGACGTTTGGAAACCCAGTCCAACCTGTCACCCATAGCCATGGGGTCAGTTTCCAGTCCGTCCAGCACCGACTCCCATTCGGTCAACGTCCAGTCGGTGTCTGCGTCGAAACCCCGATATCGTAGGGCCAATGCAAGATACTCTCTCTGCACTTCGATGGCTGTGGACAGAGAACCGTCTTCCATCACCACCGGCCACTTAAAATCCTGATCCCTGGAAACCTCGCGTAAGGCGATAAGCGGTTCCATCAATTGAAGCGACTCGGGTACAAATCCGTCCTCGATAAGGCGCAATACGAGCGAAGTCGTTCCGACTTTAAGGGCATAGGCGTACTCGTTTTGGTTCGACTCTCCAAAGAGGATGTGCAGCCTGTGCATTCCATCATGGGCATAGAAGTGCTCCCATTTCGGATTGATGATCGCTCGGTTGAACCGAACACGGCTTGCGATTGTCTTCAGAATGTGGTCAGCCCGCTGGCTGAGTTGGAACGGTACTGAATCGTCTGGATACACGTTGTAGACCTGAGACACCCAAATGAAGTCGGTTGGATTCTCGGTCATTTCTTGCAAGTTGGGCCTGCCGCCCGCCGCAAGAAAGTGCCCCCCAACCCTTCCCACTCCTGCAAAAATCTGTCGAGTCACGAGGAAAGCGTAGAGTAACAAAGCCCTGTGGCTAAAGAAGTCCTCAGTCATGCGCACAAGGTAGTTCTCGTGGCACCCAAACGTGTGCCCGCCAAAGTGGTCGACCGAGTTGTTGTAGACATCCACCTCGTCTTTGAAACCTAGCTCCTTGATCGCTCGCACAATGATCCGTTGCCCAGCCCGGTCATTGGCGACGATGTCTTTGAGATTACGGCACTCGGCTGTGGCGTACTCCAAGTGGGAGCCAACCGCATCGATGTAGAGACGCCCTCCGTTGAGCAAAAACCCACCGCTCTCAGCTGGCTCGAAAACTTCGTCGCGTGCGTGGAGGTCGATGGCACCGAGCCGCAACTCGTAGAAAACATGATCTTTGATCATCTCGACGACCTCCTCGGGCGTTCCGATGCTCTCGTCGACAAGGGTGCCGAACTCAGTCTCGATCCCAAAAATTCTCTCACCCTCGCGGTGGGACATGACTGAATTATGCGACTTGGAGGCCAGGGTTCGCTTGACGCCAATATCCAACTGGAAAATTTTCTTTTTGTTCCTAATGGCCACAATGGTCTTAGTAACCTGAAGCCAAGGTGCGCAAGAATGTGGGACTGTTAAGGAACGGTTAAGATCAGGAACCAAGACACAATGAACGGACTCACAACCAGAACCCTACTCGTCGCGATCGGATTGGCAACCTCGGCTTTGGCCATGCCTCAAGAGAAACCCAACCCGGGCAAGTTTTCCGGTATGGTCTTTTTAGATTTCTACTCTGTCGGGACTCACAACGATGCCACGGTCAAGGGGAAGGACGGGTTCTGGGCAAGGAGAGTCTATCTTACATACGACAAGAAACTCAGCGAGAAGCTCTCCGCCCAGATTCGACTCGAAGCCAAGGATCCCGGCGATTTTTCAACAAGCCAGACGCTGGAACCGTTCATCAAGGACGCATGGGTTCGCTACAACGGAAACGGTCACAAGTTCACGATTGGCTTGATTCCGACGCCGACAGCGGGACTTGCTGAGGAGCGTCTCGGATACAGACCTATTGAGAGAACTCCTCTCGATATGTACAAGATAGGATCAACGAGGGACAAGGGCCTTTCAGTGCAAGGTCCGATTGACCGTGACGGCAAGTTCGACTACTCGGTGATGGTCGGCGATGGAAGCGGCACCAAGTCAAGCAAGGGTGACACTCGGGCCTACTACGGACGTGTTGGCTACAAAGTGGCTCCAGAGGTCTCGCTCGACCTCTATGCAGATTCTTTCCGCAAAGAGGCTGGAGTTGATTGGCGGACCGTCAAAGGAGAAATCTTCTACCAAGGCAAAATTGCGACCGCCGGGATCATGTACGCCTCTCAAAAGCGCATGAAGCCAGGCTCGCCAGACTTGGGCCTCAACGTCTTTTCTATCTATGGTGAATACAAAGCGAGCGAAAAAGTCAGGCCGTTCTTGCGGTACGACACAGTGAGCAACGCCTTGCCAGACGCAGACAAGATCGAGTACCTGAAGCTCTCAAAAGACGGTAAACCGACGTTCTTCTTGGTCGGTGTGAGGTTCAAAGTCGACGACAACATCGAGATCGTTCCGAACTTTGAGACTGTCACGTACCGCTCAGTCGGAGGCGGCCCAACGCCAGGACGTGACACGTTCTTCCGAGTGACTTTCAGCGTCAAGTTCTAATAAAGGAATGAGAGACCGTATGGTCACGACTATCGACGCGCTGATTAGGAGATTCGGGTTTACTCAAATCAGGACGTCCATGTTCGTCTCTTGTAGGTTCAACTCGTTCAGAGATATATCTACTGAAGTCACTCTTCGTCGCTCAAAATCCATCGCGTAAACGGCACTTTAACGGCAAAACGAGAATCGCCCTTCGAAAACAGAAGACGATTTCGTTCGTTTTGAACCTAGAAAGTGGTGGACCGTGATGGGCTCGAACCATCGACCCGCTGATTAAGAGTCAGCTGCTCTGCCAACTGAGCTAACGGTCCACAGGAGAGCATCGAATTTACCTGGAAGGCAGGGTAAGGGTCAAGGTGCAGGGACGAGTGGGAGAAAGAAATGGCGCGAGGCCCAGGAATTCTGGGCCTCGCGCCAAGGGTTTTAGCCTATTGACGGTCTAGCCGCCTTTTCCAGGTTTGCCGCCGGGGCCAGCTCCACGCATCTTCATGAATTTGGCTCTTTCCGCTGTCATCAGCTCTACCATCGTTTTGTACTGTGCTGGCGTCAAGATCTTCTTGACCTCGGCCATATGGGCTTCGCGCATTTTTTTGCCTTGTGCCCTCATAGCTTCCATATCTGGCTTTTGCCCTGCGGCAGGCGCATTGCCGCGCATGGCCTTGAGCTTTTCCATTTGGGCATTGTTGAGTTTTTCAAGAGCGGCCTTTTGGGCGGCTGACAAGTTCAATTTCGCATAGACATTCTTTTGCATGTCCATTCCGCGTCCCATTCCACCTTGGCGTTGACCACCTGGCGCTCCACCCTTTGGTCCGGCGTTCTGTGCGAACGACAACGTGCCGAGCAGGAGTGCTGCGGCGATCATGATAATGTGCTTTTTCATACGGTTTTGCCTCGAAATCGTGAGTCCTCGAAGTGTCAGGACGTTCGAGACACAACGAAGTTCACCCAGCCCTAGTTCCTTGCGTCAGTTTCTTCCAAGAACTTCTGTGCGACCCACTCGGACCAACTCTTCGATAGCAGGACTCTTCGAGCCCCGAAACTCCGCTGGAGTCCCCAAGAACATGAGCCGACCCTTTTCAAGGAACGCGATTCGGTCTGCGACCCTTAGGACGCTGGTGATGTCGTGACTGACAACGACACTGGTCGCATTGGTCCGATCTCGAGTCTCGACGATCAATTGGTCGATGGAGTAGGCAGTCACGGGGTCTAACCCACTCGTGGGCTCGTCGTAGAGCAGCACCTTCGGCTCGAGTGTTAGAGCCCGTGCAAGCCCAACCCGCTTCCTCATTCCTCCACTCAATTCGTTTGGCATCATCTTTTCCGTTCCGGAAAGACCGACCGATTCCAGTTGCACTGCAACGAGCTTAGCAGTCTCAGACTTGCTCATTTTCCTAAACCGTTGAACACCAAACGAAACATTTTCGGCCACGTTCAAGAAATCGAAAAGAGCCGCATATTGAAACACGATTCCCATCTTCCTCCGGGCTTCTTCCGGATCTGATTTGACGCTGACCCCGTCCACGTTGACATCGCCAACTGTGATCGGGATGAGACCAGAGACACATTTCAAGAGCGTGGTCTTCCCTCCCCCGCTACTCCCCATGACCACCAATATCTCCGCAGCTTTAACTTCAAAGTCGATGTCGAAAAGGACCTCTTTTTGACCGTAAGACTGACTGAGATGGTCGATCTTGAGCATGAACGCCTTAGGATACTTGCGCGAGGTCTCCAGCATTGCGCGCTGCCCGGACCCGCTCGACCGCCTCTTCGCTGACTTCCTTCTCAAAACTACGGAAACCTGCCAGTTCAAAACCGTGCTTGATTGCCCACTCTTGGGTTTCCCTGACCTGCTCCACGCTGACGGATTTACCCAAAGTATAGGACTCAAATCTTCCTTCAAGAGCCAGCATCATTGTCTCGCACATACACGCATAGGCTGTGTTCGGTGGAAATCCAAAGTCAAAACCAAACTCAACCTCACCAGGAACCTTGACGACTCCGCCTTCAATGACGAGGACGTCAGGACGTTCGCGGGCGACACGGACACTCACATCGCGTGGCCTCGAAACATCGCAAACAATCGCTCCAGGTTTGAGGTGTTTTGGTTCTACGATGGCCTCACCTGCGCTCGAAACCGTGACGACCGCGTCTGCCTGCAAGAGATCATTCAAATCAGTGCTTGGCGTAGAGCCCGGAATCTCACACGAAACAGCTTCTGTTCTGGCAATGTCGCGACCGATAACAATAGTCCTTTTGAAATCGCGACCAAGGATGATCGCACACGTCCTCCCAATCGAACCCGTTGCACCGACGACGGCTAGGGTCGCCTCTCCTGGGGCGATTCCGACGAGCCGACATGCTTTCAAAACTCCTTCTATCGCTGTCGCAACTGTGTAGCTGTTCCCAGTCGTGACAGGAATTGGAGCGTCTCTAGCCACTGTGATTCCGCTGTCGCCGACTACCGCTGTGAAGGCACCGAGGCCCATGACTTCGGCCCCTTCGGAAACTGCGATTTGAGCCGCCTCATTGATTTT
>Ga0163144_10020428_pt1 | contig 13236 bp, 10 predicted proteins | sample OliLak19BULKMAT1_FD_123175 | JGI IMG/M metagenome (GOLD analysis project Ga0163144, IMG submission 123175) | Freshwater microbial mat bacterial communities from Lake Vanda, McMurdo Dry Valleys, Antarctica - Oligotrophic Lake LV.19.BULKMAT1 | ecosystem: Environmental > Aquatic > Freshwater >... | reverse complement strand
TCAAATTGAATATCGCTACAGAGTTCTAGAAGTGCTTCGTATGATTTTACCCAGCCTTTGCGACTGTCGCCAACTAGAATTTCTACTTGATTAGCTTGGATTTTGACTTCCGTGGTTTCACGGCGGCGATCGCTTTGAGTTGTGCCAATTTCACCTGTGACCAGAATTTCTAATCGATTCCGTACTGGAGGTAATTGCGAAATATATTTGGATTCCAACATTGCGCCCGTGCCCGAACCTTGCATTGCCAAGTCCATCATCAAACCGAAGGCGTGCCAGTCAATTACATTGGTACTAGTGCAGTTATAGCCACCAGAGAAATTTTCGGGCTGATCTAGCCATTTGGTACCACCCACCCACAGCCAACGTCCAGATGTGAGGGTTTTTAGCTGAAGCTGCATTTTGCCAACTAATTCAACCTCTGCATCAGTTAGTTTACCTAGCTTCTTTAAGCCTGTGAGCGTGCGATCGCAGACTTCTGCCCAACTTTCACGGCGATCTCCAGCTATTGCTTTAAGGCGGCGGCTGTAAGTGCGATAAAAAACGGGATAGGCGGCTGGTGCAGTCTCAGGAAAGGCAGACGCAGGAATAGTTTCAGTTTCAATTAAGTTTTCCACCGAAAACTTTACCTTTGACAATTCTTGCACCATATTTCTACTGCTTTTTCTAAATTTAAGCTTTGAGTATACATCTATAACCCTCATACATCTAGTGCTAAAAAATTAAATTTCACCCCCGTTTACACTATCTATATGTTTCAGGATTATTTTACGCTAAATATTTATGTCTAAAAAAATTGATCGAAAGCTTGACTTGGTTCTAGGAGCTATCTTTAAGATCTGCTTCAAGAAAATTTCTACAGAGAAAGATTGACAGTTGCCAATTCTCCATAACCAGCTTCAATTAGGGCGCGATCGCGAATCCGACAGGAATCACATACGCCACAGGGTTTTGCCTCGCCTAAATAACAAGACCAGGTTTTAGCAATTGGCACTCCCAACTTGATTGCCCGATGCACAATGTCGGTTTTAGAATCATAAATTAACGGTGCAATTAGTTGAATTGGTTCACCTTCAAGCGCAACTTTGGAGGAGAGGGCTGAAAGATTTCGCCAAGCCGCTAAGTATTCAGGGCGGCAATCGGGATAGCCAGAATAGTCCACCGCATTAATTCCCAAATAAATTACCTTTGCGGATTTGGCTTCTGCGAGAGAAAGCGCGATCGCGATAAATACGGTATTTCTACCTGGCACATAAGTATTGGGAATTTGATTGCCCAGATTCTGCAAAGCTATGCCCTGATTAGGGATTGCTATATCTTGATCTGTCAGCGCTGAGCCGCCCCAAAGCGAGAGATTTACCTCAATTTGTAAATGTTCGCTAATGCCTAAATCTTCAGCCACTAATCTTGCCGATGTCAATTCCTTCCGATGACGTTGACCATAGCTAAAAGAGAGGGCAATTACTTCATAACCATCGGCGATCGCTTGAGCCGCAACTGTGGCAGAATCTAATCCGCCAGATAGAAGCACTATCGCCTTTTGAGGTTTAATTTCTTGGGACATTAAGCTTATTCCTAAAAATTTATCTTACTCCAAAAAGTTTATGGGTTTGCAAGCTTAAACGCCCCCTATTTGACTCCAAGCAGTTTGTGGGTTTGCAAGCTTAAGCGCCAGAGAGGATTTTTGAGAATAAAACCGAAGACTAATTCCTGGGCTCCAGGCGAATTCCATTCTGGCTGTAAATACTTAAGAATTGATTTACCTGTGACTTCCATTGCTTGATTAACCAGCATTTCCTGGGATATTGCCCAATCTAGATCATGGCGATTACTTACCACTACTTTTAATTCATCCGCATATTTGTAAATCTCTGGTACAGGCGGCTTATAGGTTTTAGGCGAAAGCGTAATCCAGTCAAATACTCCACTCAGGCGATGGGCACCAGATGTTTCCAAATGCAAGCGCACAGGGTTTGAAGCGTTTGTCGCAGAATTTATTGCGGTACAGAGCGCCGAAAGTTCGTGCATCAGTGGTTCTCCTCCCGTAATTACGGCGATCGCTGGATTTGCCGCTTTTACCATTTTTGCCAAGTCATTTACCTCAAATTTGCCATGTCTTTGGGCATTCCAAGACTCTTTAGTATCGCACCAAGGACAATGAACATCACAGCCAGCTAAGCGAATAAAAAAGGCACTGGTTCCCATCCAAGCTCCTTCTCCCTGAATGGAATGGAAGGTCTCCACCACTGGATAAGAAATAGTTGAAGTGGAGTTTTCTGCTAAGTAGGTTTGCATACATTCTTGAAATAACTAATAAAACTGAGAATAAGTGGGACGTAGCCTCGCAATGGGTTTTGGCTCATTTGAGGCTTTAAAGATTTAACTTCAGTTAGTCGATTCTACTGAATAAGTAGCGTTACATGACACCAAGATGATTTTGTAAATTTACGCAGTTAAAACCATTACGGGGGCTACGCCCCCAACCCCGCTCATCTTTCTGTACAACGACTAATAAGTATGGGTATTTTTGAACAGAATGCCTTGAACTTCTATTCCCATTTTTTCCCCCAGTTTTCTCAAATGTCGCCTTGACTCCTCCGATAAATGATGAAACTCATGCCAATAGAGTTCTTGGGCACGATCAAGATTGAGATTGAGGTGCAGTCGTTCGGCTATGTCAATCGTATATTCTAATTGATTAATGTTGAAAAACTGCTCGCTTAGATTTTGATTGGTGGAAATTTGATTTTGGAATAGCTGACAGAGCGATCGCCAAACACAGTTCTCCAAGATTTCTACCGCTTCAACTCGCTGTAAACTACAGCCAAGATTTTCCGCTTCAACCGCAATTGCATCTAATGCGGCGATCGGCAGTTGCTCTCCTGCTTCTAAACGTTTTAATTCAGTTAAGAGTCTTTGATTTAGGGTAATTTCCGCCGCTACTTGCAATTCTGCTGGTATCGATAAGCCATCCCGTCGAAAAGCCGCCAAAATCCCATAATTATCGCGATAGACTTGGGCATAGAGTTGATCTAAACGGGTCAGCGTTTCGCGAGAAAGCAAATAAAGAATTCGATGTCTCTCTTCGGCAAATAGATCGGAAAGGCTGAAATATTCTTCGCCAAAAGCTTGTGCCATTCCCAGCACTAATGCGGCTGCACTTGCCTTCTCAATAGTTTGGAAGAGATTTCGCTTGATTTGCTCATAGCTTCTTCGATCGGTGAAAGGTTGAATGCAGCAATGGAAGTCATAGCCACCTAAATGTAGTACAGCAAATATATACTCCACGCTCTCTTGGGTAATGGTAGAAGTAAGTTGAATTTGACCAATTGCCAAAGCCAAAGCGCCGATGCGTTGTAGTTGATAGTCCTGCTGCTCAATCGTGTAACAGTATAGTTGTTGCGATCGCGGATAGGAGGTAAAGAGAGAACTAATCCCATAGTGGGCGGCTACCTGCTTCAGGCTAATTTTGGCAGTGATTACCAACTGACGATAGATTTCTGCTCCATTTATAAGGCTGGGAACCCGACTGGGTGCAGGTTCTAGCATTTTAATAAACTTCTCTTCCAGCATTACGCCACTAACTTCTGCCGCAAGCTCAATTGCTCTGGCAGCGTAACGCAAAATCTGTACACCTTCAGGGCGGGAAAGCTCTTCAAAAAACCAGCCACAACTGGTAAACATCAATAGCGCATGACGCTGCATTTCCAGCAACATCAAAGCTTCAGCGCGAATTCTGGTCTGAGTGTATTTAGTTAAATCTTTGCCATAGATCGACCAAAACTCTTGCCAAACCCCACTACTACTCTCTAAGCTATCTGGGTCATGGCGCAAAGTATCACGCAAAACTTGAATATAACCATCTCTGGCTGCCCAAGGATGATGAAAGTACTTTTCGCCAACGGTTTCAAAAATTTCGGCTAAGCGATCGCGTAACCAGTTCAAGCTATCTCGTAAGGGTTTGCGCCATTTGCCACCACCTTCTTCTGTGCCGCAGCCACAATCATCTTGCCAGCGATCTACCCCGTGGGCACAACTCCAAGCCGTCACTGATTTGAGTTCCACTTCCCAAGTAGGTGAATAGAGACTGAGGTAATGAGCGTAGTTAGTCACTTTCCAGCCACGTCGGGGAAATTCACTAATAAAAGCGTAGGCTAAGGACTTCTCGGTAAAGTGCTTGTGGTGTCCAAAGGTTTCACCATCTGTAGCAACAGAGATTATTTGAGGAGCTTGGCGATCGCCTCGCACAGACTGTCCTAGTCTAGCGGCAAAGTTATAGGAACTATAGAGTAAATCACCAAAACCCATGTCACGGGAAATTGGCCCATCATAAAAGAAAATGTCAATATAAGGGCGATCGCCACCAACTAAATTGGTTGAAGGTAAAAAACAGCGATAGGGACGAGTGGGATCGATTTGGCTACCACTTACTTCTTGCCAAGGGAATTGATCACTATTTTTCTCTTCTCTGCCTTCAACATCAATTGGAATAGGACGACAACGCATTGCTTGAGAAGGAGCAAGAATGATAAATCCAATTCCTTCTTCGATCAAACAAGTAATAGTCTCATAGTCTACTGCAGTCTCTGCCAACCACATTCCTTTAGCTTCTCTGCCAAACCTAGATCGGAAATCCGCTTGACCCCAACGAATTTGCGTAAGTTTATCTCGCCGATTTGCCAGAGGCAAGATTATGTGATTATAGACTTGAGCGATCGCATTGCCGTGACCATTCAGGCGTTTTGCACTATCTCGATCTCCTTCCAAGATGCGTTCGTAGGTAAGGTGATCATGCTGCTCAAGCCAAGAAAGTAAGGTGGCTCCAAAGTTAAAACTAAAATACTCATAGTTATTTACAATTCTTAATAATTTGCCCTCCTCATTATTTACCCTAGCAAAACCATTAGGGCGATAGCATTCATGGCTAATTCTCTGATTCCAATCATGAAAAGGAGCCGCGCTATCTTGGCGCTCAATTGCATTCAAATAGGGATTTTCGCGGGGTGGCTGGTAAAAATGCCCATGTACGGTCACATACACAGTTTGATCTATTGCTGCTTGAGCGCCAGGATGGCTAGTAGTAGCGACTTTCAAGCTTTCTTTGATTCTCACTGTGATTTGATCAGCATTTTTCTCAAGGATTTTCCCAGCCATTTTCCCAGTGATTTTCTCAGTCATCTTTTCAGTCACATTAGCCAAGCAAAGTACATAAAAGCCTAAACTTTACCTTAACCGATCAAAATCGGGGATCAGGGGCTTAGGTAAAATTTCTTAAGCATTAGTCATAATTTCAAATAGGTCAAGAAGTTATGACGGCAAAAAAGAGAATTGCCTACCTAGAAGATGAATGTGGTTGGAGCGTACTCCCCGTATGGGTTTTTATTTTTTTAGCTAATTTTTAGCTAGAACCGTCAATGCCGCCTTGGTTCCAGAGCCAGGTGTAGTATGCACAAAGCCAACTAGCTGCAAGGTTGCCTCGATTGCCGAAACGGCGGTTAAGATATCGCGATCGCTGACAAAGCCAATATGTCCAATCCGAAAGATCTTGCCATTAAGGTGATCCTGTCCACCTGCAAGCACAATGTCAAAGTGCTTTTTAATCGTAGAGCGGATTTTTTCGGCATCTGCCCCCTCTGGCGGAAGCACAGAAGTGATTGAGCCACTTGCACAGCCATCTTCAGCTAGTAAATTTAATCCCATTGCTTTCATTGCTGCACGGGTAGCATCGCGGTGACGTAGGTGTCGCGCAAAAATTTGGCGCAAGCCTTCCCTTTCCATCATGCCCAGGGTTACTTGTAGCGCCATGATCATATTCACCGAGGAGGTAAAAGGGGTTGAATTCTTGGCTGCATCCTGGCGCGCCTTGCCCAAATCCAGGTAGTAGCGCGGTAAATCTGCGGTCTTGTAGGCTTCCCAAGCTTTAGCACCGACTGCCACAAAACCCAAACCAGGCGGAATCATATAGCCTTTTTGTGAGCCTGATGCAACTACATCCAAGCCCCAAGCATCCATTGGTACATTCATCGCCCCCAAGCTAGTCACTGCATCAACAATGATTAAGGCTTGCCCATGAGCTTTTACATATTTATTAATTGTCTCTAGATCATTCACTACGCCTGTGGAGGTTTCGCTATGAGTAATGATCACTGCCTTGATCGATTTTTCGGTATCGGCTTCTAACTTTTGACGAAATACTTCGGGATCTAATACTGTGCCCCATTCAGCTTTTACTCGTTCGGCTTGAACGCCATAGGCATCACATAGATCGCCCCAACGCTCGCCAAATTTGCCATTATCGCCTACCAATACCCGATCGCCTTTGCTGAGGAAGTTAATGATTGCAGCTTCCATTGCGCCTGTACCACTAGCGGTAAGAATCAGTACCTCGCTTTCAGTTTGGTGCAGCCACTTTAGCTTTGCAGTCACGTCTGCCATTACTTTACTAAAGTCGCCGCTACGATGACCCACAGGAGCTTTAGCCAAAGCCAGTAGAGCTTGCTCAGGTACTGGAGTTGGACCTGGGATCATCAGCATTAATTTGTCTTCCATTTACCTTTTCTCTCTCGCCCTAGTTCTGGATATTCTCTAGCTCTGCTTTAGGATTTACTACTTTAATCTCGATCAGCAGAGAATTTATATCAGGATCATTTTCAGCACTAACAATTTAGCTACCTTAAAAATTCTGAAGACTTAAATTATCCCACTAAAGTAAATACCAGGGAATTAACTAGCCAAATTCGCGATCAAAAACAAGGAAAACTTATTTGCCAAAATATTTAGAAGAAATTATCTATAGCGGCGAGGCTGAGTTCTAACTGGAATTGGAATTAGCTCAGGGGTGGGTTGCTGACCACCAAGCAAAGAGTCAATCAAGCTTTCAATTGCTCTGCCAATTCGCTGTCCTAGATTTCTTAAGGCTTTTCTGATTGATTTCACTGTTTATATTCCTACTGTGGCTTTGAAATAGGGTTAATTAATCATAACAAATCTTCTTCTAAATTGATCTAAAGCGGAGCAAGCGCTCACTCTTCTAATCCAATCACGCCCTCTAGAGCCATTATACTGTTGCTGAAGTGCAACTACTGAGCCGTCGATCGCGGCGATCGCAATATAGACTAAGCCCACTGGTTTCTGCTCAGTACCGCCGCCTGGGCCAGCAATACCTGTAATACTAATGCCCCAATCGCTACCCGTCAGTTTTTTAACGCCTGCTGCCATTTGTAAAGCTACTACTTCACTCACTGCGCCATGTTGCTCAAGATCTAGCTCTGAAACCTTGAGCATTTGCATTTTTAGTTGATTGCTATAGCTAATTACGCCGCCCAAGAAAAAACTAGAACTACCAGGAACCGAGGTGAGCATTTGTCCTAGCCAACCACCTGTGCAAGATTCAGCGATCGCTAAAGTTTGATTATTTTTAATTAGCAAATCTGCTACCACGCTGGCTAAGCTTTGATCGTCAATGCCGTAACAATTTTCACCTGTGATTTGGCGAATTTCCGCCTCTACTGGCAAAATTAATGCCTCTGCCTCTGCTCTAGTGTTTGCTTTAGCCGTAATTCTCAATCTCGCTTGTCCATAATTGGCATAGGGGGCTACAGTGGGATTCCCGAGCGCAAATAGATGATTTACTTGCTCAGCTAAAGCCGATTCGCTAATGCCCCAGTAAAGTAAGACCCGCGAATGAAAGATCTCTTTGACCCAGCCCTTAGCTTTAATGGTGGCGATCGCTGTGGTTTGCCACATTGAGTAAAGTTCGCTGGGTACACCTGGAAAAGTGAGAATCAGCAGATTAGGTTGTGGTTCCCAAATCATGCCAGGCGCAGTGCCAACTGGATTGGGTAAAATCTCTGCCCCTTGGGGCAAAAGTGCTTGTTTACGATTATTTTCGGGGATTTTTTTGGTTTGAAGCGAAAGCGCATATCTTGCTTGAATCTCAGCCCAAATTTCAGGATGCTCAACCAGGGGGGAATCAAAGAAACTAGCGATCGCTTCCGTGGTCAAGTCATCAGGTGTAGGACCTAAACCACCAGTAGTAATAATTAAATTGGATCTGCCTGCAGCGATCGCTAAAACCCGATGAATCCGCTCTGGATTGTCACCGACTACAGTTTGATAGAAGTGAGAAATACCTAAACTTGCCAATTGTTGCGCTAGATACTGAGCATTGCTATTCAGGATTTCTCCCAGAAGTAGTTCCGTACCAATGCAAATGATCTCGGCGCTGATATCCATAGTTAGCTCTTGAGTTTTATGCTTTTATTAGGCTTATCGGGCTTCCTATCAGGTTCCGTACTCTCTGGCTCACTTTCAGTTCCATTTGGAGCTTTGGTAGCTTCTTGGCTCAAGGTTTCTTGGCTCAGGAATTCTTGCTTGCTTGATTCTTGCTTGCTTGATTCTGAGCGATCGCGATCTGCTAATTTAGTTACAGGGTGGGTAATATGACGGGTAGGGCGCTCAGCAGGCGGATCTACTGACTCGTAATTTGATTCAAAGCTTTGACTAGAATGCTGCCCTGAGTTTTGCTCTGGCTCGGGGTCGTATATCTCGATACTGGCACGGTGCTCAAGCAAATGATCGGATAATTTTGCCGCCGTTACCACCATTTGTCTAACTGCTTGAATAGTCCTACCGCCTTTGCCAAATACGCGACCTTTATCCTGTGGCGAAAAAGCAACTCTAATCCAAGTGCGATTCAAGCAGGACTCACAATCAATCCGCAGGTCAGTCTTAGACTCCAGCAGAGGCTCGATCAAAAATTGGACTAAAGCAATGTAATTGACCATAGAATTGACCAAAAATGAAAAGAAAAGTTTAATCCAAACTTAATTAAGCTAGGCGTAAGTTGGATTGAGTAAGGTTAGCAGTGCCAAGAGCCAAGCTCTAAGATGCAGTAGTTTGAGGCTGTTTAGCTAATTCAAAAATTTGAGCTTTTTCCAAGATCCGCCGCACTGTGTCAGTTGGTTGAGCGCCTTGCTTAAGTCTCCGCACCAATGATTCTACGTCCAGTCTAGTTTCTTGAGTACGAGGATTATAGAAACCTAATTCTTCGAGCGGACGACCATCGCGACGGGTAGTGCTTTGGGTAGCCACGATGCGGTAGCTGGCTTCTTGTTTCTTACCAAATCTTTTCAGTCTGAGCTTAACCATAATTTTTAGCTTAATTGGAAATTTACGGAATAATTGAGCGTAAATACGACAGCTTAATAGTGTATCAGAGATCCTAAAGATCACCAAAGCCTTTCTTCTTTTTCTTCTTTTTGCCGTACTTGCTGTCCCCCGTGAAGCTAGGTTGGGGGTTACCAGGCATCTGTGGCATTCCTGGCATCTGAGGCATTCCTGGCATGGACATTTTCCCCTGCCCCATTTGTTGCATCAAGGTTCGCATTCTCTGGAAGTCAGAAACCAGCTTGGTTACATCTTGATTTTTATAGCCAGAACCCTTAGCAATTCGTTGTTTGCGACTAGGGCTTTTTGCCAGCGAATCTGGATCTTGGCGCTCCTGTTTGGTCATGGAATTGATCATTGCTTCCACCCGTTTCAGTTGAGTTTCTGCCTCGCGTAGCTGAGCATCGTTGATTTTCATCCCAGGAATTAGCTTCATCAAGCCGCCAAATGAACCCATGTTCTTCATCATGCGGGTTTGTTTGAGAAAGTCATCGAAGTCAAATTGGGCAGAGAGAATCTTTGCTTGCAATTTTTCAGTATCCGCGAAGTTGATTTGCTCCTGGGCTTTTTCTACTAAAGTCAGCACGTCACCCATGCCCAAAATGCGAGAAGCCATGCGCTCAGGATAAAAGGGTTGAAGCGCTTCAACTTTTTCACCGACCCCAATAAATTTGATCGGTTGTCCAGAAATTTCGCGGATAGAGAGGGCGGCACCACCCCTGGTATCTCCATCAAGTTTGGTTAAGATTGCGCCAGTGATACCTATTCGATCGTGAAATGTACGGGTAAGGTTAGCTGCTTCTTGCCCAGTCATGGCATCTACAACTAGCAGAGTTTCGGTGGGTTTAACTGCATCTTTTACCCTTGCCAACTCCGCCATCATGCTTTGATCGATTTGTAAGCGCCCAGCCGTGTCAATAATTACGGTATTAATTGAATTAGCGCGCGCGAACTCAACCCCCTGACGGGCAATTTCTACGGGGTCGGTATCAATCCCCATTTCAAACACAGGTACATCTATCTGTTTACCTAAAGTGATTAGCTGCGCGATCGCCGCAGGACGATAAATATCAGTGGCAACTAGAAGGGCTGTTCGGTCTTGTTTGCGCAAATGCAGGGCGAGTTTGGCTGAAGCGGTGGTTTTACCTGTGCCCTGTAATCCTGCCATCAATACTACGGTGGGGGCATTTTCAGACTCTGCCAGGGGTTGGTGCTCCTCACCCATCAGCTCTACTAACTGGTCATATACAATCTTAATAAATTGCTGATCGGGACGCACACCCGCAACTACTTCGGCTCCCTGGGAGGTTTGCGCAATCCGATCTACCACGGTTTTGACTACAGACAAACTTACATCAGCTTCCAGTAACGCCCGCCGCACATCCCGAATCGCGTTCTGAATATTCGTATCACTGATTTTATCTTGCCCACGTAGCTTGCGCCAGGCGGCATCAAATTTGTCGGCAATTTCATCAAACATAAGTAAAGTTTAGGCAGCGATCGCTTTTAATCTAACGTAGAGCGTGTTCTACTATAACTTTATTTTTTAATTAAAGTTTCTGCTTCTAAATTTAATCCAGTTTGACTTTATCTGAGTCTTTCTTTTAATTGATCGCTCGATTGTTGGAATAGGTAAGAGCTGCCCATTTTTCAAATTCTCTAGGGGTGCGATCGTCTTGTTTACGGATCGATGTAGCAAAGGTCTACACTTTCATTCTTGATATGCTTTCGCAATACTTCTAAATTGTCACCATAAAAAAGTTGATTAGGCATTAATTTCTATAAACATCCTTCCTGTGTTTGCAATGCACCACCAGCAAAATCAAATCTTTATCATTTATTTGCTTCGTTGAGTGTGATATTCCTCAAGTGTTAAAAAGTCACCATTTCCATACTCCTGTTTTGCCAACTCAACTTGATACTCTTCGGTGGCATCTTCACTCTCGCGATCGGCAAGAAATGCGACAAAATCTAATACCGATTCCAGATGCTCAGGCAGTATTTGGTCAATATATTCTTCAATTTGTGCGCGGATTTCGGCAACAGTCATAAATTTAGATAAAGAGCTAATTCGGTTTCATGAACTTTATCACAGCCAAATATCTAGTTACAGACTACAACCAAAAACTTACTATTCATAGAATCTAAACTTATGGCTAGTAGCTCACCTGGATCATTGTCGTCCTAAAACAACAGGTAGAGCGGTAATTTTTAATTGCTCTTTACTCTACGAAGTGACAGTTGTATTGAAAGACAGAAGATTGATACTATTGAACCTTTTCTATAGCGAAGCGGAATCGGAAGTAAGACTCAGCTATGAAGAGAAGCTAAAAACGATTATAATAAAATTGTCGTTACATTTCCCGCTTAAACTTTCATGTTTACTGGACTAGTACAAACCCTTGGTAAAATTGCCTATTATGATGGTTCGCAACTGTTGGTTCGCTGTAGCGATATTGCCAGTCAGATTGTGGAAGGAGATAGCGTAGCGGTAAATGGGGTATGTCTCACAGCCACGAAGGTTTCGTCAATGGATTTCAAGGCAGATGTATCACCTGAGACGCTCAAACGTTCCAATTTATCGAATATGATCGATTTACCCGTAAACTTAGAAATGGCTTTGCGAGTCGGCGATCGCTTGGGGGGGCATTTTGTCACGGGACACATTGATGGGATTGGGCATTTTTGCGAAGGTTCAATTCAAGCAGATTCTTGGCTTCTCAGCTTTTCAGTTCCTGCGGAAATTGGTAAATATATTATTTTCAAGGGAAGCATAGCCGTAAATGGCGTAAGTTTGACCGTGGCAGATTGCAATCCCGAGGGAACCTGGTTCTCAGTAGCTGTAATTCCCCATACTTACAATTCTACTAATTTGCAATATTTAATTAAGGATAATCCTGTAAATCTGGAAGCGGATATGCTGGGAAAATATGTAGAGAAATTCATGCGATCGCCTCTTATTCCTAAGCATAATTCTCAGATTAGCCCTAAGAGACCAGAGATTTCTCAAGATTTCCTGATCGAGCATGGTTGGTTATAATTACATAAATAATCATACAAGCACCAGAATTAGAACTTTAGGTTAGGCTATTTCCAGCTTACAAATATCATGACTAATCCTAAAACTAATCTATTCCAGCAAATTCAAACCCAAGTCAATAATCAAGTTGTGGGCTTGACTAAACAATTTCCTGCGCTAAAAAAGCTGAAGCCCAAAGCCAGAGTGCCTAAATTAGAGATTCGCACCCCAGGCGATCGCCCAGAAATAATTCAGCTAGTGAGCGATCGCTACAAGATCGGCAGGAATAGCAGTAAGTGCGAAATCGTGATCGAAACGCCGCTGATTAGCCAAGTCCATGCGGAATTAGTGCAAGATTCCAGTGGTAAGGAAGGTAGGCATTTTTCGATCAAAGATCAAAGTTCTACTAATGGGATTTATAAGCAAAAGAAGCGAATCGAATCTGCTCCGCTCAAACACAATACTGTAATTAGTTTGGGTCCACCAGAATTAGCTGCTGCGGTAACTTTACGCTATCTCGATCCGCCTCCTTGGTATATTCGCACTTTGAGATATCTGGGAATTGGCGCGATCGCTAGTTTTAGTTTATTGGTGTTAGCGATTCTGATCGAAATTCAACGGGTACCGTCTCTGCGCCCTCTGCCTGTCTCGCAACAAGGTCCAGTAGAGATTTTAGCGGGTGATGGTCAAACCATTATTGGTTCAGCTGATCTGGCAAAACATACCGAGTTAAATCGCTTGGAAGACTACGGCAAATTTATTCCCCAAGCCGTAATTGCCTCAGAAGATGCTTCTTTCTATTGGAATGTGGGGGTAGATCCTATCGGTATTACCAGAGCGATCTTCACCAATTTAAGAACCAAGGAACTACGAGAGGGAGCCAGTACCGTGGCTCAACAATTAGCGCGAAATCTCTTGGGTAGCAGCTATGTCGGTAAAGAAGATTCACCAGGACGCAAATGGCGGGAAATGGCTGCAGCAATCAAACTCACTTTTACCTATTCTAAGCCTGAGATTCTTAGTTTCTATCTCAATCGGGTTTATTTGGG
>Ga0163144_10020426_pt1 | contig 13238 bp, 11 predicted proteins | sample OliLak19BULKMAT1_FD_123175 | JGI IMG/M metagenome (GOLD analysis project Ga0163144, IMG submission 123175) | Freshwater microbial mat bacterial communities from Lake Vanda, McMurdo Dry Valleys, Antarctica - Oligotrophic Lake LV.19.BULKMAT1 | ecosystem: Environmental > Aquatic > Freshwater >... | reverse complement strand
TGACTCAGGTCGTGACTCAGGTCGTGACTCAGGTCGTGACTCAGGTCGTGACTCAGGTCGTGACTCCGTGCGTGACTCAGGCCACAGGCGTGCGCGCAGCGCCGGTCGGCAGCGACATCGTGCTGGCGACGCTCAACGCGCGCTATTCGCATGCCTCACTGGGCCTGCGCTACTTGCGCGCTAATCTTGGCGAGTATCGCGCGCGCAGCACGATATTGGAGTTCGTCATCCAGCAGCGCAGCGAGGACATCGTCGAGAAGATCCTGGCCACCGGCGCGCGCCTGGTCGGCTTCGGTGTCTATATCTGGAACGTGCGGGAAACCACGCGCGTGGTGGCCATGCTCAAGCGTCTGCGCCCCGAGCTGTGCATTGTGCTGGGCGGCCCGGAAGTGAGCTATGAATCGGCTGAGCAGGAAATAGTTGCCTTGGCGGACCATCTGATCACGGGCTGGGGCGACATCAGCTTTGCCGAACTTGTGCATGCCCATTTCAACGCCGAAGCGATACCCAAGCTACAGGCCGGAAAACAGCCGCCACTGAGCGAGATCGCGCTGCCCTATGGCGAGTTTTCCAGCCACGATCTGCGCCATCGCGTGCTTTATGTCGAAGCCTCACGCGGCTGCCCGTTCAAATGTGAGTTTTGTCTCTCGGCGCTCGACAAGACCGCTTGGCCGTTTGAAATCCAGCGCTTTCTGGAGGCGCTCGAAGACCTCTATCAGCGCGGCGCGCGACGCTTCAAATTTGTCGACCGCACGTTCAATTTGAAGGTCGACACGTCGCTTTTGATTCTTGCCTTCTTTGCCGAGAAACTGAAGCGCGCACCCGATGACCCGATCTTCGTGCATCTGGAGCTTGTTCCCGACCACTTGCCCGAGCGGCTTAAGCAGGCCATCGCGCAGTTCCCGCCTGGCACGCTGCAATTTGAGATCGGAATCCAAAGCTTCAACGGCGAGGTGCAGCAGCGGATTTCGCGACGTCAAGACGATGCCAAAGCGGTCGAGAATCTCCGCTGGCTGCGCACGCAAACGCACGCCCATCTCCATGTCGATCTGATTGCCGGCCTGCCCGGCGAGGATATGGCGTCGTTCGCGCGCGGCTTTGATCGGCTGGTGGCGCTGGCGCCGCATGAGATCCAATTCGGAATTCTGAAACGCCTGCGCGGCACTCCGATCATTCGTCACAGCGCTGAGTTTTCGCTGATATTCAATCCGGACCCACCATACAACGTACTTGCCACGAGTTCGATCGATTTCTCAAACATGCAGCGCATGGTGCGCTTTGCGCGCTTTTGGGATCTGCTGGCCAATTCTGGGCGTTTTGTGCGCACCTTGCCGAATATTCTGGGCGCGCAGCCGTTTAACCACATGCTGGCGCTCAGCGATTGGCTGTTTGCCGACCTTGGTCAGAGCCATGAGATTGCGCATGAGCGTCTGACCCAGTCGCTATTCCGGTATCTGATCCAAGCAGGCCAGCCCGCGCAGGCCACAGCCGATGACCTGTTGTTCGATTACCAGGCCAGCGGCGGGCGGGCGCGACTTAATTTTGTGGCCTCTGGGGTGACCCAATCTCAGGCTGAAAACGCTAAGGCTGCAAACGCTGGCGCGACACCCAAGCGCCAGGGCCGCCATCTGTCGACGGCGCCAAACGGGTAGCTCTTGAACGAAGCGACCTCGGACCCGTCGCGGCTTCCTGTCGGTGCGAAATTTGTCGTCGCCGCCTGAATCCACGAAATGAAGTCACTTGAGAATGCGGGCTTCGTCACAACCTGTTGCGTAGTGTCGCGCAGGCGAGCCGACGCAGCGCGTACAAAGTTTGCTCCAGGCTGGTTTCAAGACCTGTCGGAACGCCTGATCTGTTTAATGAACAAGGAGAGTTGTCCATGATGAGAATTGGCTTGTTCCTGGCCACCAATCTGGCCGTATTGCTGGTCGCCAGCCTGGCGATGAAGCTGCTTGGCGTGAATCCCCAGAGCATGTCCGGCCTGCTGGTGTTCGCGGCCATACTGGGCTTTGGCGGATCGCTGATTTCGCTCGCGCTGTCAAAGACCATGGCGCTACGCAGCACCGGTGCCCAGATCATCAAAGAACCTCGCAATCGCCATGAGCAGTGGCTGCTGCAAACCGTGCAGCGTCAGGCAGAAAGCGCCGGAATCGGCATGCCCGATGTGGCGATTTATGATGCCCCGGAAATGAACGCATTCGCGACCGGCATGAATCGCAACAAGGCTCTGGTCGCCGTTTCCACCGGGCTGATGAATCAAATGAGCCCAGATGAAGCGGAAGCCGTGCTGGCACACGAAGTGGCGCACGTGGCGAACGGCGACATGGTCACCATGTCACTGCTGCAGGGCGTGTTGAACACCTTTGTGATTGTGCTTGCGCGCGTGGTGGGCAGCGCCATCGACGGCGTGCTGCGCAAGGACGCTACCAGCTCCGGCCCCGGATTTGCGTACTACATCATCGTAATGGTGCTGGAAGTGGTGCTGGGCATACTGGCCACCATGATCGCCATGTGGTTTTCGCGCCGGCGCGAGTTCCGCGCCGACCACGGTGGCGCCCAATTGGCGGGTCGGGAAAAGATGATTGCAGCGCTAGAACGCTTGCGCGGCAACGGCGACTCGTCGCTGCCAACCGAAGTGTCCGCGTTCGGCATCGCCGGCGGTGGCGGCACCAATATCCTGAAGCGGTTATTCCTCAGCCACCCGCCGCTGGAAGAGCGCATCGCGACGCTGCGCCGGGGATAGTTACTCGCGCTGACGCTGCGGCATGTCGAAACGGGTAACTCGATCCAGGTGATCTTGAATTATTTGTCAACGCGACCGAAGCGGGAGCTCTCAACCCGCGCGAGACCTAAACCAGACGGGAGATCGCCACCCAACGGGAGATAACGACCTTCCGCAAGCTGAGATTTCTCCCTGCGCTCGAATTGACCAAGCCGCTCGAATTGACAAAGCCAGTCGAATTGACAAAGCCAGTCGAATTGACAAAGCCAGTCGAATTGACAAAGCCACCAACGGTCATTCTGTGCGGAGCCGCTAGGCGTAGTCGCAGAATCCACCGCTTCCAGCACACCTAGATTGCCTGAGCCCGCGCACCGCCTCTGCGCGCCCAACCCATGAGCCGTTATCCCGGCAGGCGAAACTCAAGTCTGCGGCGCATGCCCTCGTAAGGGCTATCACGAGCCTCAAAGCGCCAGCGACTAGCTGCGGTCAAGGCCTCCCGATCAAATATCTTGGCCGGCTGCGCTGCAACCACGCGCGCATTGGTTGCGCGGCCGTCAGGCAGCACGGTGAACTCAATTTCTACCCAGCCTTCAATCCGACGCTGCAGCGCTCGCGCCGGATAGCTCACATTGGCATCCCGCACCAGCTTGGGACGCGCGGGCGCCTGCGTCACCGCGCCGGGATCGCTCGGCTTTGCAGCGCTGCGCGTGACCTCAGACGCCGGCTCTGCTGGCGGCTCGACCCTTGCCACTGCTGCGGCTGGCCTGTTTTCTGGCGTGACCGCCGGTGACGCGCCGCTTGGTGCCGGTCTTTCAAGCGCGGATCCTTCAGGTACCGATCCTTCAGGTACCGATCCGTCCGGTACCGATCCTTCAGGTACCGATCCGTCCGGTACCGATCCAGCAAGCTCGGGCGCGCCGGTGCCAGGGCCGGTGCCCGGGCCGGTGCCAGGCACCAAGCTTGTGGGCAGAGCCGCAGATGCGGCGTCCGCAGTATCGGATAGAGGCGCTGGGGGCGTGCTAGACGCCTGCGGCAAGCCCGCTTCTTGGGCTTGCCGCAGGCGCGCAGCCGCAAATTGATCACTCGCTGCGCGCAGCTGAATCTCACGCGCCCGCAAGCTGGCCAGCGACAAGTGTCCTGAATCGATACGTTCGAGCAGGCTGAGCAATCTTGCCAACTCGTCCGGATCACTGCCATCTGAGGCACGCTGGGCACCGGCATCAAGCAGCGGCAGCAACTCCCATAGCGCCGCTTCCGCGCGCGCCTTGAACTCACCTTGCTCGCGCACTGCCAGATAGGCCTCCACGGCGTTTACTCCAGGCGGCGAGAAGATATTACCTTCGGCCAGTGCGTCCTCGGCGATCTTGAGCGGATCTTCAGCAGCTGCCACGGTGGCTGTATTTTGTAGCGTCGGCGCACCGGCTGCGGATGGGGCTGGAGCGCTCTGAAACCAACCAGAATCGACCATCCACCAAACCAGCGCGGCAATCAGGCCAATCGGCGCCGCGATCAAAAAACCCTTGAGTGCGGCGTGGCGAAGGCCGACATCGGCTCGCGATGGCTGCTCGTAAACTGCTTTCATGCGCGTCCCCTTAAGACTTTGCGCCGTTGCAGAGCACTGATAGCGCAGTCGGATGACAGCTGCGTTTCCGATTCAAGTCAGCTGGCAAGCATGCCCCCTGTGCCAATGTACTGCGCGCTCAGCAAAGCGATGAATGCGTGAAGGCCCTCACTCAATTTTGACTGATGCATTGCCATCGTAAATGCCCCAAAAAACACGCGGACGCAATCCATGTTGAGACTTCTTGTTCTGCTTGCGTGGCTTGTGTCCGCCTTCACTCCAGTCTTGGCCCAGGAAGGCGCGGCAAGCAAACCCCTGGTGTTCATTTTCCAGAAGCAAAAGGAACCCACGGCGCTCCAGGCCAGCGCCGATCGCATCGGAAACTTGCTGGCTAAGGCTCTGGCACAGCCGGTCAAGGTTGTGATTCCACTCGATTACTCTGCATCCGTGCAGGCCTTGATCAGCGGCCAGGCCGATGTCGCGTACATAAGCGCTCTACCCTTCTTGCTGGCGCGTCGCGACGGCGGCGCGAAGCTTCTGCTGGTGGAAGAGCGCACCGATGCGCGCGGCATGGCACGCACCGAATACGATTCAATCCTGGTGGTGAAAAAGGAAAGTTCACTCAAGGACTTCTCTGATCTTTCGGCGCAAGCGCGCACGCTCAGCATGGTGTTTACCGCACCCACCAGCACCAGCGGCTATGTGTTCCCGCTGCGCCGACTGGTCGACTCAGGGCTGCTAAAGCAGGGTGCTGATCCCAGAACGCTGTTTAAGCAGGTGCAATTTGGCGGCTCCTATACCCAGGCCTTGAACGAAGTACTGGCTGGCCGCGGTGACGTTGCGGCAGTCAGCGATTACACGATGGAAGGCCCGGCGGCCGACGTCTACCTCCCGGCCGAAGCGCGCGCCCGGCTGCGCATACTTGCGCGCACGCCCGGCGTCCCCACGCACTTGATCGCCACCCGCAAGGGCCTGCCTGACGCCACTCGCGAGGCGGTGAAAAAAGCCTTGCTCGGGCTCAGCGAAAGCGACCCCACCCTGTTGCGGGACGTCTATGGCGCCACCCGCTTTTTAGTGGTCGACGAGAACCAGCATGTAGCAGCCGCAGTGCGTGCCATTGAACGCAGCGGCGTTCCGATCGAGGGCTTAGCGAAGTGACCGAACCTGCGATCAGGCTTGATCGCATCGCGTTGTCCCCGGGTGGAGTCCCGCTGTTCGAACAATTCAACCTCTGCGTCGCAGCCGGTGAACACGTTGCAATCGTGGGTCCCTCCGGCGCCGGAAAAAGCAGCCTGCTGGCATTGATCGCGGGTCGGCTCAAGCCAGCATCAGGCACGTGCCAAGTGCACGGGCCGTGTGCGTCGATCCACCAGGACTTTCGTCTGGTCCAGGTGCGCTCTGCGCTGGGCAACAGCTTAGACGGCGCGCGCGCCAGAATGGGCTGGTGGCGGGCCAGAAAGGAGCGCCCGCGCGCCAAAGCGCTACTGATTGAACTGGGCCTGGAGCAGCGCATGCACGTGCGCGTCGACCGCCTCAGCGGCGGTGAACAGCAGCGCGTTGCGATTGCACGCGCCCTGATGCGCGACCCGAAAATCCTGTTGGCGGATGAGCCCACATCCTCGCTCGACCACGACTCTGCGCACGCGCTGATGGCGCTGCTGAACGCGCTGCGACAGCGGCACGCGCTCACCATCGTGAGCGTGCTGCACGATCGCGCCCTGGCGCACGCGCACGCCGATCGCGTGCTTGCCCTGCGTCCTGAGCAGGCCGCGACGCCGCACGCAGCTTCAGCCAGCAATCAAGCGATGTCCGGCCGACCCGACCCCGCGTTTGCGCAAGCCATGGCCACGCCGCTTGCGGGCGGCATCGGCCCCGCCTGGTTGAGTGGACTGACGCTTGCGCTGGTCGCTCTGGCATGCGCATTCGCGGTGCACGCGCTTGAGCTGCGCATGCCCGACGGCGGCATCGCGGCCCAGCTGCAGCGCTTCTTGGGTGCCTTGATTCCAAGCGCCGAACAGTGGCAAAAGCTGCCGTACCGCAGTTTATTGGGCGCGCTTTGGGACACCTTGCTGATGGCTTGGCTGGCAACCGTGGCGGCAATCATCGTCTCGCTGCCGCTTTCGATTTTCGCCGCGAAAAGCCTTACGCCGGCTTGGCTGCATATCCCGATTCGTGCCCTGCTGAATGCGCTGCGGGCGGTGCCTTCGCTGCTTTGGGCACTGCTCGCGGTGGGCGCCTTTGGACTCGGCCCACTGGCGGGAGTGCTCGCCCTGGCGCTCTATTCGCTCGGCTATCTGACCAAATTTTTCTATGAGCACTTCGAATCGCTTGACCCACGCGTGCCGCAGGCGCTGCGTGAGCTCGGGCTATCAAGACTAGCCTGCGTGTTTGCCGCCGATTTGCCCGCCGCGCGCCTGGGTTTGCTGTCCAGTATGGTGTTCATGCTTGAGTACAACTTCCGCACCGCAACCGTGCTCGGCATCGTGGGTGCCGGCGGCATCGGCTTTGAGCTGAAGACCGCCGTGGACTGGGGCAACTGGCACGTGGTCGGCGCAATCCTGCTGGCTCTGATGCTCGCCGTCATCCTGTTCGACGGCTTGGCTGCACGCATCCGACGCGCCTTGGCGTAAATGCTGAGCCCGCTCCTGTAGCGGCGCGATTCATCGCGTCCGCACAGGCTGGCCGATCTGCCCCGCTCAGCCGCAAGCCAAGGGGCGCACTAATTTTAATCCCAGCGATACCCGCGCGTGGAATTCGCTACGCCGCCGTTCCAGGAATTGCCGGCTTCCCTGGTCGATTGGTGCTTCGGTCGCCCCTTGTATGGCTTGGCCCATCAAGCAACTTGGCTTTCGGGCTTCTTGCTTGCCGCGAGTGCTGTTTTGGATACAAAACTTAAGAGGACACACCGGTTTGACGCTCGCCCCAAACAAACCTCAGTAGCCGACACCTCGCCAAGAACTGGTAGGCTAGGCAACCACTGATCGGCCTGAGCAACCGTATGTCCATTTCTCCCTTGCGGATCGCGGTTTATCCAGGAACGTTCGACCCGATGACTAATGGCCACATTGATCTGGTCGAACGGGCAAGTCCCTTGTTCGAACGCCTGATCGTTGCCATCGCGGAGAATCCCGGCAAGGGGCCGCTGTTTACGCACCAGGAGCGGATTCAGTTTGCGCGCATCGCGCTGGAGCGTATTGAGCATGTCGAAGTGGTTGGCTTCAACGTGCTGCTGGCGAACTTTGTGCGCCAAGTTGACGCCCGTGTCATCCTGCGCGGCCTGCGCGCAGTGAGCGATTTCGAATACGAATTTCAGCTCGCCAGCATGAACCGCCATCTGATCCCGGAAGTGGAAACCATGTTCCTTACCCCGGCCGAGCAGACCAGCTTCATCTCGTCCACGCTGGTGCGTGAAGTGGCTCGCTTTGGCGGCGACGTGAGCGGCTTTGTACATCCTGCCGTGTCAGCTGCCCTGCGCTTGCGTTTTGCTGCCACGTAAAGACGACGCAACCGGTGCTGCTAGGTCCATTCCCGACTGGCTTAAGCGCGCACCACAACGCCTACCAGACAGTTTTCTATTCCGCAAGTGCAGCAAAGCGACTATTCTTCGTTCGCCTTTTGCGTTGCTGCGCTGCTGCCAAGCTTGCGTCCTGCACGTACCACACACCAAATTGGAGAGCCCAACGATGAAGAATTGGAAGTTCTGGCTGTTGATTGCACTCATCGCAATGTTGTCAGCCTGCGCCGAAAAGGCCGATGAAGCGCCGAAGATTGACCCTCTCGCCGTGCCTACCAGCACCGACAAGGATGCTTGGAGGAAGTTTATGAACGCGGTGATGAAAGAAACCAAGTTCACCGAAGGCGCCAAGGGCATCTACCCTTATTACGTTGGTGAAGGTGACGACACCCGTAAGCGGGAAGTGATCCAGGAATCGATTCGCAATGGCATTCAGCCCGGCTATGCCTACGTGATCACCGGCGCCGATTCGACGAAGGTGGCCGACTTCATTGTCAGCGCCTTCGCCGAAGCCAAGCCGGATACCCTGCTCCAGACCAAATTGCTGTTTATCGGCAAGCAAGCCGACGACGCACGCGTGCGTGGCGCGGTTGAACCCAGCGGCATGGCGGTTGTTTTTCACGGCACCGACTGAAGTCATTCCACCCAAGCTAAGCTCGGCGAGCCCGCTCGCCGAGCTTTAAGCGCAACACCCGAGGCTGTCTTTGGCACTCAAAATCACCGATCAATGCGTCAACTGCGACGTGTGCGAGCCGGTTTGTCCCAATCGCGCGATTTACCAAGGCGCGCAGATTTACCAGATTGCCTTCGACCGCTGCACGGAATGTATCGGCCACTACGAGGAGCCCCAGTGCGTGATTGTTTGCCCGGTTGAGTGCATTTTTGTGGATGCAGAGCAGCCCGAAAGTCAGCCGCAATTGCTTGCTAAGCTGTCGCGGCTGCAAGCCGAGGAGACCAGCACGTGAATGTCATTCGAACCCCTGGACCGCAACACGTCTGGCTGAGTCGTCTGGGACTAGCCGCCGTTGTCCTGCTGTGCAGCGCGCTTGCGGCAGCGCAAACTTCGGCGACGGGCGAAGCCGCAGTCCCTAAGCAGGCCGGTATTGCATCTGCGCACTACCTTGCCACCGATGCGGGGCACAGCATACTGGCGCAGGGTGGTAACGCTTTCGATGCTGCGGTAGCTGTTGCAGCCGTGCTTTCCGTGGTCGAACCGGAGAGCTCAGGTCTGGGCGGCGGTGGTTTCTTTTTGCTGCAAGAAGGCAAATCGGGGCGACAGGTATTTCTTGATGCGCGTGAGACGGCTCCAGCCGCCGCAACGCGCGACATGTATCTGGACGCACAGGGAGAACCGATCCGCGATCTCAGCGTCAACGGAGCTCTCGCCGCAGGAATTCCCGGGCAGCCCGCGGCCTTGGTACATCTGGCCGAACGCTACGGACAGCTGCCGCTGGCGCAGTCCCTGAAACCGGCGATTGCGCTGGCCAGCCAAGGATTTCCGTGGAGCGAGAAGAACGAGATCATGATGTCGTTCCGAAAGGACACCATCGCCAAGTATCCCAGCTCGGCACGCCAGTTTCTGATCCGTGGCAAGCCGCCGACATTGGGTGCGCGGATTCGCCTGCCGGATCTTGCGCGCACCTTGCAGGCGCTGGGGAAGAAGGGCCGCGAGGGCTTCTATGGTGGCGAGGTTGCCAAACGCTTGGTTGATGGCACGCGCGCTGCCGGTGGCATCTGGACCTTGGACGATCTAAAGAATTACCAGGTCGTTGAGCGAGCGCCCTTGGTTGCAAAGTACCGCGCTTATTCGATCATCAGCTCGCCCCCGCCCTCGTCCGGTGGCGTTGCCTTGATCAGCATGCTGCACATGCTGGAGGGCTATCCCTACGAAAAGTCCGCGCCCGTGCTGCGCAATCACCTGCTGACCGAGGTGATGCGGCGTGCTTACCGAGATCGCGCGATCTATCTTGGCGATCCTGATTTCGTCAATGTTCCGGTGCAGATGCTGGTGCACCCTTACTACGCGGCCGGTCTGCGCGCATCGATCCGCGAAGACCGCGCCACGCCCAGCGACATGCTGCCCGGTATTGAAGCCGCGCCTCAGGGCAGTGACACCACGCATTTTTCGATCATTGATCGCGCCGGCAATATGGTCGCCGCCACGTTGAGTGTGAATCTGCCCTTTGGCTCTGCCTTCGTGCCGCCCGGTACCGGCCTGCTGTTGAACAACGAAATGGACGATTTTTCGATGAAGCCGGGCGTACCCAACGCTTATGGTCTGGTTGGCGAAGACGCCAATGCGATTGCCCCCGGCAAACGCCCGCTAAGTTCGATGACGCCTACATTTGCCATCGGCCCCGAGCGCACCATCGTGATCGGAACGCCGGGCGGTAGCCGAATCATCAGCATGGTGTTCCTGGGCCTGCTGGAAGCCCTTGAAGGCGGCACCGCCGCGCAGGCTGTTGCCCGGCCGCGCATTCACCACCAATACTTGCCGGATACGCTGTCCGTTGAGCCCGGCTTGTTGAACACCGAACAGATTGCCGAGCTGGAAAAACTAGGCCACAAGGTGCAAGTTGAAGCCCGCGTCTGGGGCAATATGCACGTGGTGATCTGGGATCGCAGCTCTGGCCATCTCGACGCCGCTTCGGACCCAAGGACCAAAGTCGGGCGTGCGATCGCGCGCTGAGGCGCTGCGGTCTTCTCGCCATACGCCTGCTGCACAGATCGGGAGCTCGGCGACAATCCGGACCCAAACCAACGTTCACGGAACGTGTGCAGTTTCCGACGGGAACTGGGATCTCGCAAGCACGGGATTGCCCGCACAGCGACGAGTTTCATGCTCAGGCGTGGCGTAGCGCCATGAAGGTTAGTTTGAGGCACTGCACGTCACATCGTTTGACTCAGCAAACGCTACTTTTCGGCAATTGATCCAGGACCCTTGTGCATGCGCGCCTTAAAACGATTTCTTGAACATTCGCTGGTCCAGAACCTGATCATCGCCTTGATCATAGTCAATGCGATCATTCTTGGCTTCGAGACTTGGCCACCAATTGCTTCGCAATACGGCTCGATCCTGTCCGTGCTGGACCGCGCCCTGCTGGTGATCTTCGTGGTTGAGCTCTCGCTACGACTGGTGGCCTATCGCCTGAGCTTTTTCCGCGATCCCTGGAACATATTTGATTTCGTCGTGATTGGCATTGCGTTGCTGCCGGCTACCGGCGGCCTGACTGCGCTGCGAGCCTTGCGAATCCTGCGCGCCCTGCGCCTGGTATCGATGATTCCGAGCATGAAACGCGTGGTCGCAGCGCTGCTTTCTGCCCTGCCAGGCATGGCGTCGATCATTACGCTGCTGCTGCTGGTGCAGTACGTTGCGGCGGTCATTGCCACCAAGCTTTACGCCGGCATCTCGCCTGAGTTTTTCGGCGACATTCTGAAATCAGCGTTCACGTTGTTTCAGATCATGACCTTGGAAGGCTGGGCCGATATCGCGCGCGACATCATGGTGCATCAGCCCTACGCCTGGTTGTTCTTCCTGGTGTACATCCTGTCCAGCACCTTTACCGTATTGAACCTGTTCATTGGTGTGGTCGTGAACGCCATGCAAGAGCAGCTGGGTGAAGAGGTAAAGGCCGAACATAGCGAAGACGTGGCGCGCGAGCAGGCGCACTTTGGATTGCTGCTGGAGGAGATCAAGCAGCTACGCGCTGAGTTGTCCGCGATACGGGTGGAACGCCAGTCACCGCCCTGAACGATCTCAAGCGCGAGCGCCTAGGACTGCTCCTCGCTCTATGCGGCGCAGTGCTGTTTTCTGCCAAAGCGATCCTTGCCAAGCTGATCTATCAGTACCCGGTTGACGCCATCACCCTGATGGCGCTGCGCATGATGTTTTCATTCCCGGTGTTCTTGCTGATTGCGCTGCGCAGTCAATGGCGCGCGCGCGCCGAGCCCTGGCCGCGAGACGTCTATTGGCGCATCGTCTTGATTGGCTTTCTGGGCTACTACCTGTCCAGCTTTCTGGACTTCTGGGGCCTGGCATACATCCCCGCGGCGCTGGAACGCTTGATCCTGTTCCTTGGGCCCACGGCTGTGCTGCTGCTCGGTGCATTGTTCTTTGGCAAACGCATCCAATCCAGACAGTGGCGAGCCATGGCTTGGTGCTATCTAGGCATTGTGCTGGTGTTTGCAGAGCAGTTTAGTCTGGCCGGCAGCAGCGTCGGTTTCGGCTCCCTACTAGTGTTTCTTGCCATGATCTGCTACTCGCTCTACCTCCTGCTTTCCGGAGAACTGGTGCAAACGTTCGGCACCTTGCGCTTGGTTGCGCTCGCCATGTGCGTGTCAACCGTATTGACCATGGCGCACTTCCTGATCCTGAAATCACCCGGGCAGCTGCTGCAACCAAGCCCAGTGATCATGCTTTCGATCATCAACGCCGTGTTCTGCACGATCATCCCGGTGCTGCTCACCATGATGGCCGTGGCCCGCATCGGCGCTGCGCGCACCTCGCAGCTTTCCGCAGTCGGCCCGGTGTCCTTATTGTTCCTTGGTCATTGGCTGCTGGATGAGCCGATCACGCTCCTGCAGTGCGCCGGCACCGCCGTCGTGCTCTACGGCGTGTACGTGCTGACGCGCCCGTCGCAGCCAATGGGCCAATAACGTCGGCTGGCAACTGCACTGCGATTCACCGGTCTTGGGCCATCCCGTCCGAGCGTTTTTCGATAAACACCCAGCACCGTGGCAGCATCTGGGCAGCATCTGGGCAGCATCTGGGGCAATGCTGGAAAGGGCGCAAATTCAGCCGCCCAACGCTTGCGGGTGCCGCTGGTCATGAAATAAGATCGAGCGTCGGAAGGACTGACTTTTAGGTGATTTTTGAGCCCCGTTTGATCTCGGTTGGAAGCTTCCACCCGCTTCTTACCGAGCAGCAGACGGTCAGGCAAAAAGCTCGCAACCCTACACAACGCTGGAGAAATGACGATGTCAAAAGGTATGGACAGCAAAAAAAGCAAGAAGAAAGAACCGCTGAAGACTCCAAAAGAGAAAAAAGCCGAGAAAAACGCGAAAAAATCGGCCAAGTGACGCTCTGGATTCCTAGGGACAGATTCCTAGGTATCCAACCTGTGTAGCGGCCCATTAGCGCTTTGGTGTAAAGACCTCTAGACGTCCATAAATTAGGCCCATCGTTGGCCGCCCCAAGAGCTAAATCGCCCGTCATGGCGAGCGAAGGGCGAGATCTCAAAGCGTCCGGCGGGAGATTTCTTCCCGCGGTTGACATGACCGTGCTTGCCGAGCCGGACTGAGTCGATAGCGCGTTGTTTAGTCTGCCGTGTCGCCCAGCACGCTGGCATCAAACGCAGGCTTGCTCATCTGGCTTGCTCATCTGGCTTGCTCATCTGGCTTGCTCATCTGGCTTGCTCATCTGGCTTGCTCATCTGGCTTGC
>Ga0163144_10020425_pt1 | contig 13239 bp, 7 predicted proteins | sample OliLak19BULKMAT1_FD_123175 | JGI IMG/M metagenome (GOLD analysis project Ga0163144, IMG submission 123175) | Freshwater microbial mat bacterial communities from Lake Vanda, McMurdo Dry Valleys, Antarctica - Oligotrophic Lake LV.19.BULKMAT1 | ecosystem: Environmental > Aquatic > Freshwater > Lake... | reverse complement strand
GTGAATCTGCCACGCCGTCACCTGCGCGAGCGGACCGACCCACGCGGTGTGAACCTGATGAAAGATGCTGTCGACCAAGTCCGGCACATCGGCCTTGTCGCGATGCGTTCCCGACAGCAAGAAACCGCGCGCTCCGCACTCGGCAAAAATCTGCCCGCCGATCTCCGGCGTGTGAACGTCGGCAAACGGGTGCGGCACTTCGACGATCGCGTCGACCTTGCTTGTCGGATTGAAGATGTACGAACCCCAGCCGCGGATCACCTTCACCGCGTCCAGGTCTTCGCGCAATACGTAGTATTCATGCTTCGTGTCGACATCGGTGAACTCGATCACCTCGTAGCCGAGCTCCGCTGCTTTGCGGGCCGCCACCTTCACGTCGCCCCACGCCATCGTCGCCGCCAAGTGACGGAACGCGTGCAGCACCGGGGTCGGATCGACGTAGGGCCGATCGTCGCGAACCGGCGAGCCGAGCACGTATTGCCGGCTGGAAAGCTGATCGACCAGTTCGCAGAAACGGCCGTTTTCCTGCGCCATCGGCTCGGCCTGCGCCGGCGAAGCCAGCGAGCCTAGCGCAATGATCGCCAATAACGACAGTGCGGCCATACCCTTGCTCATTGGGGCGCCCTTTCCTTCTTCCATGAATTCGGAGGCGCGACAGCGGCCAGGCGTCATGCGCGGCGGTGCTGCCGACGATACAGCTAACTCTTTGCTTGCAGAGAGGGAACTAGGCCCCTCGCTCCAAACGCGACCCGCACGGCGGGCCGAAGTTTAGGGTAGTCATCTCCGCGATCCACGGCCGACGCAAAGTAACGCGAGGTCGACCGATCGGCCCCGGCGGAACGCGGCTGGGCGACCGTCGCCCGCGCAGAACCGCCGAAACACGGAAATCGTCCGCCGCCCACAGCCCCTTGCGCAACAGCCCAAGCGACCAACGGCGAACCGTAGCTGCGGCGGTGATTATCAGGAATGTCGCCAAGCGAGCAATACCGATTTTCTTTCACCGCCAAGGCTACCTTAATCGCCGAGAACCCCTGATTGCAAGAAAAAACCGGGCGCCAGCGTCGATTCCGCGCACTTCCGCAGCCGGCAAAAAGCCGCAGCAATGGCTCGGAACCCTCTCGACGCGTGCTTCGCGCGCAGCGCCGAAACAGCGTTGCCTCCTCAAATAGCTGAAAGAAAGTCGTTCCTAGCGACGGGCGTCTGAAACACTGCCATCGCTGCTAGTACCTACGCGACAACCAGCAAATTGGATCGCTGATGACAACCGCATCAGCGAGCCGGGGCGTCCCGCCCCCGGCGCCATCCGCGCCGCGCAAACCAGCGCTCAGCGTCGATCCATGCGGCGCAACGCCGCTTGACGACAAGCGACCGCCGCAAAATCTCGGCACTTTTCACGACCCTGCCATGTTCGGTACGGCAATTGCCAAGTCGTACGGGTTCGTCGTCATCCAAACTCCGTGATCGAGTCCCCGTCTTCAGGAAAACCGATTCATGCCATTTCAATCGTCCGACGTCGGCGACAACCGGCGTCAATCGCGCCGTTGGATCGCCGCTGCAACTATCGCCTCGGCGCTGTTGTGTCTGGGCGCGGGTTGCGGTGTGGGCGACGCCCCCTATCCCGAAGCTCAAATCACCACCGCCGTCGGACGGGCCGGGACGTGCGAAGCGTGCGGCAAGAAGCTCGAAGTCGTCGCCGAAGGCCAGTATCGAACCGTCGGCGCCTCGCGGTTCGTCCTGTGTAGCGACGCCTGCGCCGGCCAGATGGCGGAGAAAATGAAGAACCAGTAGGCCTAGTCGGCGAAACCTCAGAAATAGAGAAGTAATGCGAACTAGAAGCGGCTTTACCCTCGTTGAATTATTGGTCGTGATCGCGATCATCGGCGTTCTCGTCGCCTTGCTGTTGCCGGCGGTGCAGGCGGCCCGCGAAGCGGCCCGCCGCTCGCAGTGTATGAACAACGGCAAGCAACTCGGATTGGCCCTGCAGATGTATCACGACGCGCATGGCCGGTTCCCGCCCGGCCACGAGGAAACGGGCGTTGACGGGCCGTCGTACCGGCATCAATTCAGTTGGCTGACTCTCTGCTTGCCGTACATCGAACAGCAGAACGTCCTGAAGCTGATCAACCGCGCCGACATCGATCCGGCGATGAACGCCCACGTCAACCCGAAGTTCATTCCTGCCGGCCGCATCCTCGTGGAAACGTTCATCTGTCCCAGCGATCCGGTAAGGCAGATGAGCCCCGATTGGGCGCCGACGAACTATTTGGGGAATCAGGGGATTGTTTGCGAATGCCGCACGATCGACTGCAGCGGCATGTTCGGACACGACACGAAGTTTCGTCTGAAAGACGTCACTGACGGGTCATCGCAGACGATCGCCGTCGCCGAGACGCTCAAGGGAGATCTCGACCCGGAAACGATCCAAGACAATTACATCTTCAACACCGCGGCGAACGCCAACGACATTGCAAGCTGCCAGTCTTACCCTCCCAACACGGCCGATCGGGCCTCGATTTGGCTAGGAGGGCAGCCGCACAACAACATGTTTAGCACGGCTCGCCCTCCCAACGACCCGCGGGTTGATTGCAAAGCGCCGAGCAACGGCTGCACGAACTTCGCGGCTCGCAGCGCCCACGCCGGCGGCGCGGTGACGGCGTTTGCCGACGGATCGGTTCACTTCTTGGGCGACGGCATCGACGAGTCGACCATGCAGGCGCTCGGAACGCGCGCGGCCGAGGATATTCCAGGCGCCTTTTAATGAGGACTGCGCGGTCAATGAACCCCATGAGCAGTTGGCTGTCAGCTATCAGCCGTCAGCTTTCAGCCAGAGAGAGGGGTCCTTCTCCGCGCAGGGTTCAATAATGACCAGAATTCCACTTCAGTCGAGCGGCGTCAGCACGCGCTCACGGCTAGCCTCTCGTCGCCTCTGGCCAATCGCTAGGCTGGCGTCGTTAGTCGCCGCGCTGGCGCTGTTCTCCGCATCGACTGCAAGAGAAGCTGCAGCGCAGGAGAAGAACGCCGATCTCCCGCGACTCGCGTTCATCGGCCTGCATGGCGGCGTCTTCGATGCGCTGACGCAACTGGCGCCGACGGCCGGCGTACAGGTCGAATTCATCGCCGACGAACAGATCGCCGGCGGGGAGGTCGACTTCGCTCCCTATCGCATGGTCTTCTTGCAGCACCTGCGCGAGGAAGACCGTGAGCAATATTCCCGCTTGCTGATGAATGCGAAAGAGGCCACGCCTGACTTACGCATCATCTCAATCTCTCCCATCTCGGGAGGCGTCCTAGGCGAGCTAGCCCAGCGCAAAGTCGTCGAACACGACCCGGAATTGTCAAAATACTACGGTTCCTCCGTAGAAAATTTGCGACTCCTGCTGCGGTACGTTGGCGTCAAATACCTTGGCCAAGCCGGCGAGATTCCGCCACCGCTAGAAGATCAGGGGCCGCAAGGGCTTTACCATCCTGACGCGCCGGCGCTCTTTGACACGGTTGGCGACTTCCTCGCTTGGGCGGCGAAGCAAGGTCGCAAAACTGAAGGGGTCGGTCGAGCCGTCGTCACGGTGCATTCGACCCATCTGGCCTTTCAACAGCCACGCGTCGTCGACGCCTTGGTGCGCGAGTTGGAAAAACGCGGCCTTCTAGCGGTCGCCATGGTCGACGGCGGCCCCGACTACTTAGTCTCGGCCAAGGAGTTCCAGCCGCAGGTCGTCATCCACACCTGCCACAGCAGCGAGAGCGTCGCCTGGCGCGAGGCGTTAGGGGCCGTTCATCTCCACTCGATCTTCTTTCGCAAGCAGTCGATCGATCAGTGGCGGCCCGGCATCGAGGGACTTGCCTCCAGCGAGTTGGCGTTTCACGTCATCGGCCAGGAGCTTCTTGGCGCCATCGAGCCGCAAGTCGGCTCGGGCACCGTCGCGGGCGGCGGCAGCGACGAGGCCTTCACGCCGATTCCCGAGCGGATTTCTCATCTGGTTGATCGCGCCGCCAAGTGGATCGAACTGGCCCTACTGAAAAACAGCGACAAGAAGATTGCCGTCGTCTACTACGATCGCGAGTTGGGAAAATCGGAGCTCATGCGCGGCAGCGCTACCGGGATGTTCATGAACGGCCCGCGGAGCATGATCAACGTTCTCAAGCAAATGGACGAGCGGGGCTACCGTCTCCGCCGCGTGCCGCAAGACGAAGACGACTTGCTCCTCTACATGCAAGATCATGGCCGGCAGATCGGCGTCTGGGCGCCGGGAGTGCTCGACAGACTGGCCCGCAGCGGCAAGGCGGTGTTGATTCCCGTCGAACAATACCGGCAATGGTTTGAGACCAAGGTGCCCGCAGCGCAACGCCAAGCCGTGATCGACCGGTGGGGTCCGCCGCCCGGCAAATTTCTCATCTGGGAGAACGACGGCGAGCAATATATCGTCGTGCCGCGCATCGATCTCGGCAACGTGATCCTGCTGCCGCAGCCGCTCCGCGGCGAAGCGCACGATACGTCGCTGCTGCACGACAAGCTCGTTCCCCCTCCGCATAACTATCTGGCCACCTATTTTTGGTTGCAGGAGGGTGTTGCAGCCAATGCGATGATTCACTTTGGCACGCATGGTTCGGAATTCGTCTTGCCTGGTAAGCCCTCCGGACTCTCTGACTACGATTGGCCCGACGTCGTCATGGGCGCCGTCCCGAACGTCAATCCCTGGATCATTAACAATCTTGGCGAATCCTCGCCGGTGCGCCGCCGCGCCTACGCGGTGTTGATCGACCACCTGACGCCGCCGCTAGTCAACGCCGAACTATCGGACGAGTTGCAAAACCTCCACAACGACATCGACCATTGGGTCGCCGTCAGCGAGGGCCCGCTCAAAGCGAAGTTTGCAGCGTCGATCACAGAGCAGGTCAAAGCCCAACGACTCGACGTTGAACTGAAGCTGCCTGTCGCCGACGAGCCGACAAAGCCTCTCGCCGGCGAACAGATCGAAAAGGTGCTCGAGTATCTGCACGACATTCACAACGAAACGACGCCCGTCAACCTGCATGTCCTGGGCGAACCGCCGCGAAGCGACCTCCTCATTCCCTATCTAGTGACCTGCCTCCGCAAGCAGTTTTTGGAATCGCTCGGAGAGGTCGTCGAAGTCCCACCCGGCGAGGCGCTCAATCCGTGCGATCGCTTGAAGTATTTGCGCCGAGTCGCCGAAGAGGCGATTGGCTTACTTATTCGCGAAGGATATTCGCCGGAAGAAGCGGTGATCGCCGCCGCAGGCTTGCCGCCGGGAACGGAGCTGCCAAAGGGAGTGCAGGAAGGCTGCAAACTCGCGACCCGCCTCGACGACGGTTTTCAGCGTACGCACGAAGAAGTCGACAATCTGCTCCTGGCTCTCGACGGACGATACGTCCCGCCCGGTCCCGGCAACAGTCCCGACCGCAATCCGGGCGTCGTCCCCACGGGGCGGAACATGTTTGTCCTCAATCCTGAAGAAGTTCCGAGCCGCCCGTCGTGGGAACTTGGCCAACAGATGGTCGATCAGCTTCTTGCAGATCAGTTGGCCGCGAAGGGGCGCTATCCGGAACGAGTCGGCTTTACGCTAAGTTGCTTCGCGACGTTTCAAGACTTCGGCGTGATGGAATCGCAGATTCTCTACTTGCTCGGCGTGCGGCCGGTGTGGGACGCGCAGAATCTGGTCACCGACGTCGAACTGATTCCGCTCGACGAACTCGGAAGACCGCGGATCGACGTCTTCATCTCCGGCCACTACTACTACCGCGATCTCCTGCCGACTCGAATGCGATTGCTCGACAAGGCGGTTGGGATGGTTGCCGACGCCAGTGCCGAACCCGAAACGGAAAACTCGATTCTGCGCCACAGTCGATCGGTCGCCCGTGAACTGGTCGAGCGGGGCCTTCCCGCCGACAAGGCCGAGACGTTGTCGCGGGCGCGCATCTTCGGACACCCTCCCGGCCAGAACGGGAGCGCCAGTTACTACTACCTCGTCGAACGGAGCGGCCACTGGGACTCTCGTGAAGAACTCGCCGAGGCCTATCTAGCGCAAGCCCAGTACGTCTACACCGCCGGCATGTGGGGCGAGGACGCCCCCGAGGCCTTCGACCGCCAGATTCAAGGGACCGAAGTCGTCTTGCGAAGCTGGTCCGACAGCACGACCAGTCCTCTCTCCAACAAGTACACATGGTACTTGGGCGGCAGCCTCTGCTTGGCCGTCGAACATCTCACCGGCAAGTCTCCCGATTTCATCCTTTCCGACCTCCGCGACGCCGACGCGGCCGAACTTGTTTCCGCCGAAGATGCGCTGCGCAAGGACTATCGCGTCCGGCTATTCAATCGCAAGTGGATTGAAGGGATGATGAAGGAGGGTTACGCCGGCGCCGATCAAGTCTCGGTCCATGTGACCAACACGATGGGTTGGGAAATCATGCGACCCGAAAGCGTCTCCGACGAGACCTGGGAGGAAATCGTCAACATTTACCTCCGCGACAGCAAAAACTTGGCGATCCGCGAGTGGTTCGAGGCGGAGAATCCCTACGCCCTTCAAGAGATGGACGAGGTGCTGCTCGAAGCGATTCGCAAGGGATACTGGAACGCGAGCGAAGCCACGCGACTCGAAATTGCCGAGGCCTACGCCCAATCGGTCGCGCGACATGGCGAAGGAGGCGGCCTGCGCGGCGGCGGGAATACGAAGCTGGAGGCCTTCGTCAAGCACGTTCTAGAGTCAGTCCCCAACGACGCCAACGCGTCGCTCGTCGCCGCCTACGAGGCCAAGTCCCGCGAAGCGGTTGAGGCAGTGCCAGTCACGACTGCCGCGGCGGGAGGGGGCGATCCAACTGCAGCGCCGAATGCAGCGCCGACGGCGGCGGCATCGCCGACGTCGCCAGCGGAGGAATCGCAACAAGAACCGACGGAAGTCGCGTCGGCTCCCGATCACGAAATGGTGACTGGGCGTAAACTGGAAACGTCGCCCGCATCGACTCCCGAGCCATCCGGGACGCCCTCGCCGGCGACGCTGCCGTGGCGCGGCTGGGCGGTGGCGGCGCTCTGCGCCACGCTCATCGCGGGCGGCTACTTCTGGCGTCGGCGACACGGAACCTGGTAGGCTCGCCGCGGCGGCCAAGAACGGACCATGGAATCACTCACCGAAATCCTCTTCATGCTGTCGACGGCGCTCTTGGCGCCAGTGATCGTGTTGCTGCTCACCGCCACGGCGTGGACGTTGCTGGAGGTCGGGGGATTCTTGTTCGAGTGGCGGCAACGACGCCTCGGCGCCGGCGGCGGCATGGTCGAAGCGTTCCATCAGCAGACGCCAGACGTACCGCACGACTCGCTGCAACTCGAACGGATCGTCACTGATTTGGAACTCGCCGCCTCGACCCGGGTCGCCCGCATGTACTTGGGCGTGCGACTCGGCCCGATGCTGGGACTCATGGGCACCCTCATTCCCCTCGGCCCGGCGCTCATGGGCTTGGTCGACATGAATATCGAAATCATTTCGCGAAACCTGTTCGTCGGCTTCGCCACGACCGTGCTAGGACTGCTGATCGGCGGGCTCTGCTACGTGATGGCCGCCGTCCGCAGACAATGGTACGCCCGCGACTTGGCCGAGATCGAGTATCTCGCCGCGTCAATCCTTCAATCCGAACAGCAGAACCATGCTAGCGCTGGCAAATCGCCGAACGAAAGCCATCGGCGCCCATCGCCGTCTGTTAGCGGATGATGATCCCGATCCGATGGCGAGCGTCGCCAACCTGTTCGACGCCGCCATCGGCTTCGCCGCCGCGCTCCTAGTGGCGGTCGCCGTGCGCGGCGCGTTCCAGCTAGGAACGAGCGCTTCAGCCGAAACGAACGACCGACCGCAACGCGACGTGATCAGCGATTCGCGTGCGCCCCTGACGCGGTATCGCGAAAGCGCCGGTCTTACCGCGGGCGAGGGGGAGCGACTCGGCGTGGCGTATCGCCTCAAATCGGGCGAGGTCGTCTACGTTCCTGAAACGAGCGACTGACCCGTCGCTTGCCGTCGTTGGAAGCAGACGCTCAAATTGCAACGATGAGCGAACCGCAGCCTGTCCCCCCCGATGCGACGGCGTTCGTCCCGCCAACGGGGCCAAACTCCTGGCTCAACCGCAACGTCTTCGCCTTCGGCCTCACCAGCCTCCTGGCCGACCTCTGCTACGAAACGGCCACCACCGTCCTCCCCGCGTTGCTGGTCGTCGTCGGCGCCCCGCCGTTCGCCCTCGGCCTGATGGAAGGGCTCGCCGACGCCCTCTCCAGCTTCGTGAAGATGGGCGCCGGCTGGTTCAGCGACCGACTCCCCCGCCGCAAGCCGATCGTCGTCCTCGGCTACGGCGTCACGGCGATCGCGATCGGCCTCATCGGCTTGGTCACGTTCTGGCCGATCATCCTGCTGCTCCGCGTCGCGGCGTGGATCGGCAAAGGCGCCCGCGGCCCGGCGCGCAACGCCATGCTCACCGCTTCAGTTCGCCCTGAGGACAAAGGCAAAGCCTTCGGCTTCCATCGCGCTGGCGACACGATCGGCGCCATCATCGGACCCATCGTCGCGGCCGCCCTCATCGGCGGCTTCGGAGCCGAAGGCGCCAAGGCGGCTGAACCGTATCAATGGGTCATCCTCGCCACGATCGTGCCCGGCCTCGCCGCCGCCGTCGTCGTCGCGCTGTTCGTCACCGAACCGCTGCGCGGCCCCGGCAAGCCGCGGCAATTCTGGGAATCGCTCTCCGCGCTCCCCCCGCGCTATCGCCGTTGGCTCGTCGCCGTCGGCGTCTTCGGCGCCGGCGACTTTTCGCACACGCTGCTGATCCTCGGCACGATCAACGCCCTCACGCCGACCCGGGGCTTCGTCGAAGCGACGCAGATCGCCGCGCTTCTCTTCTCGCTTCGCAACGTCGCCGCCGCGATCGCCGCGTTCCCCGCCGGCGCCCTCAGCGACCGCATCGGCCGGCAGAAGATTCTCTTCGCCACCTACCTGCTCGACGCCATCGTCGTCGCCGGCTTCGGCGTCGTCGTCACCCTCGGCCACGCCGGCATCCCGCTCATGGCGCTGCTGTTCGTCGGCGCCGGCGTCGTCAACGCCGCGCAAGAAGCCCTCGAAGGAGCCGCCGCCAGCGACCTCGTCCCCGACCACTCCCTCCACGGCACCGCCTTCGGCGTCCTCGGCGCGGTGAACGGCGTCGGCGACTTCATCTCCAGCGTCATCGTCGGCGCCCTCTGGACCATCGCCCCCGAAATCGGCTTCGGCTACGCGGCTACCATGATGTTCCTCGGCGCCGCGCTGCTCCTCCGCGCCGTCGTCCCGCAAGAGTCATAACGCCCGCCGCACATTGCAGCGGGTAGCCCGGGTTGGCGTCCAGCCTACCTGGGCGGCGCAGCCGCAAGAGGCGCTACCGAGCCAAACGCCAACGCCGCTGCGGGCGCAGGGAACGCGCCTCGGCAAACAGCGTCGTGAAATCACCGCCGGCGTAGATCGCATCCAACGCCGCCGAGTCGCGCGCGTCGATCGACTCGCTCGCAATCAAAGCCGGCGCCACCGCCGCAGCAGGCTCGCCGAAATGGGACTCCCACACCGCCAAATCGCCCCCGTCGACGCTCCCGCTCGCATCGCCGTCGGCGCCGCTCCCCGTGGGAGCCGCCACTGTGCCGAACTGCCGCTGCCACAGCAAGAAATCAGCTCCGTCGACGTCGTCGTCCAGATCGTAGTCACCGGCGAGTGCGGGCGCGAGATCCGCGGCCCAGAGCTCGATACCGTACGTCGGGGTGCGAGCGACGACTACCAACCGGCCGCCCACCTCAAAAACCGATCCAGGAGTGCTGCTGCCGGCATCACCCGTAAAGTCGTAAACGAGTTGCGTTCCCGCTTCCGTCCCGTCGCTCTTCCAGAGCTCGACGCCGTTCACGCCATCGTACGCGCTAAAGTAAAGCGTCCCGCCGATGTTCGACAGCGACGCGGGATATGAACCGCTGCCGCCGGCGAGAATGTCTTTCACGCGTACCGTCCCGGCTTCCGTCCCGTCGCTTTTCCAGAGCTCGCCGCCGCCCACGCCATCGTCGGCGTTGAAGTAAAGCACGCCCCCCACGTTCGTCAGGTAGCGTGGCGACGAACCGACCGAGCCCGTGCGGATATCTTTCACGCGAACCGTCCCCGCCTCCGTCCCGTCGCTCTTCCAAAGCTCGGCGCCGCTCACGCCGTCGTCGGCGCTGAAGTAGAGCGTCCCCCCGACATTTGTTAGGTAGCGGAAAGAGAAACTACCCGAGCCGACGCTAACATCCTTGACGCGGACCGTACCCCCGTCCGTTCCGTCGCTCTTCCAGAGCTCGCTGCCAGTCGCGCCGTCATTGGCGCGGAAGTAGAGCGTCCCCCCGACGTTCGTTAACATCGAGGGACCGGAACTAGTCGCGCCGGCGCGAATGTCCTTCACGCGGACCGTCCCCGCCTCCGTCCCGTCGCTCTTCCAGAGTTCGAAGCCGCTCGCGCCGTCATTGGCGCTGAAGTAGAGCGTCCCCCCAACGTTCGTTAGATAGCGAATATATGAATCGACCGAGCCCGCGCGGATGTCTTTCACCAGAACCGTTCCCGCTTCCGTCCCGTCACTCTTCCAAAGCTCGTTGCCGCTCACGCCGTCGTTGGCACGAAAATAAAGGGCCCCTCCAACGGCCGTCAGATAATACGGAGAGGAGTCGCCCGGGCCGACGACAATATCCTTCACCAGCACCGTCCCCGCTTCCGTCCCGTCGCTCTTCCAAAGCTCGCGGCCGGTCGCGCCGTCGTTCGCCACAAAGTATAGCGTCCCCGCGACGTTCGTCAGATAGCGGGGAGAGGAACTGCTCGAGCCCGCGCGGATGTCTTTCATCCGAACCGTTCCCACTTCCGTACCGTCGCTCTTCCAGAGCTCATAACCGCTCACGCCGTCGACGGCGCTGAAGTAGAGCGTCCCCTCGATGTTCGTTAGACCGCGGGGATTGGAATTGCCCGGTCGGGCGCCGCTCTCCTGCAACAGAGCCGTTCCCGCTTCCGTCCCGTCGCTCTTCCAGAGCTCGACGCCGCTCATGCCGTCATACGCACGGAAGTAAAGCATTCCCCCGACGCTCGTTAACAGCTCGGGAGAGGAACCGATGACGCCGGCGAAGATGTCCTTCACGCGAACCGTTCCCGCTTCCGTACCGTCGCTCTTCCAGAGCTCGCGGCCAGCCACGCCGTCATTGCCGTTGAAGTAAAGCGTCGCTCCAACATGGGTTATCGAAGGGCCGGACGAATCGTTTGCCACGACCTCGATATCCTTGACACGGACCGTGCCCGCTTCCGTGCCGTCGCTCTTCCAGAGATGAAAGCCAGTCCCGCCGTCATTGGCGCGGAAGAAGAGGGTCCCCCCGACGTTGACAAACAATGAGGGAGACGAGCCGTCCGAGCCCGCGCGGATGTCCTTCACGCGCATCGTTCCAGCTTCGGTGCCGTCGCTCTTCCAAAGCTCGGCGCCAGTCGCGCCGTCATTGGCGCTGAAGTAGAGCGTCCCCCCCACGTTCGTTAACTGCGCGGGAGACGAGTGGTTCGAGCCTGCGCGAATATCCTTGACGCGGACCGTACCCGCTTCCGTCCCGTCGCTTTTCCAAAGTTCGACGCCGGTCACGCCGTCAATGGCGATGAAATAGAGCACTCCTCCGACGTTCACTAGCGAGGATGGAGCGGAACCTGTCGCGCCGGCGTGGATCTCTTTCACACGGACCGTACCCGGTTCCGTCCCGTCGCTCTTCCAGAGCTCGATGCCGCTCACTCCGTCGTTAGCCCTGAAGTAGAGGGTTCCTCCAACATTCGTTATTTGCGTGGGAGACGAACCGTTCGCGCCGGCGCGGATATCCTTGATGCGGACCGTTCCCACTTCCGTCCCGTCGCTCTTCCAAAGCTCAGTGCCGCTCAAGCCGTCACTGGCGCTGAAGTAGAGCGTCCCTCCAATGTTCGTCAATTGCGTGGGAGACGAACCGTATAAGCCGGCGCGGATATCCTTCACCCTGACCGTCCCCGCTGCCGTCCCGTCGCTCTTCCAGAGCTCGGGGCCAGTCCCCCCGTCGTTGGCGACAAAGTAAAGCACCCCGCCGACGTTCGTGAGCCAGGAAGAAGGGTTCGGGAAAGAAAAAGGGAAGGAACCCAGCGAGCCAGCGCGGATGTCCTTCACGAGGACCGTCCCTGCGTCCGTCCCGTCGCTCTTCCAGAGCTCCAGTCCATGCAGCGGCGTCGTCGCGACGAAGAACGCTGTCGAACCTACCTCGACGATGTCGGTGGGAAACGAACCGCTATTGTCAGGTGTCGTCTTGACGTCCTTCAGCAGATCGAAATCAATCGCCAGCAGCCGCCGCGGTTCAAGCGATTCAAGCGCCAGCTTACGACCCGCTGGGTCGCGGTCGAGTGAGTGCCGGCGACGGCGTGATTGGGACATGCAAGGCGCCTCAGAAAGCCGATGAGTTCCTCCTCGGCTCGCTCCATGCGTCGCCCCCGAGTTACCCCCATGCTACCCCTCCCAGCAGAATGCTGCAAATTCTCAGCTAACAAGCAAATCGGAGCCGTTGCCACTTCCCTCGTTCCCACGCTCCGCGTGGTAACGCTCCCCCCGACGCTCCGCGTCATCCCCCGCTTCTCCCCCCAAAAAATCTTGCCACTACCCTACAGAAAACGGCCGCGCCATCTGCTAGATTCGCGTAGGCTGGGCTTTCAGCCTGACGTCAACCGCAGCAGCGACGAGGCCGTCGCCTGCCGCCCGTCACGCCCGAAAGCCTCCCCAGCCAACCCTTTTCAATAGATCTCGCGACGACGACTCCCCCCGTCGCCACAGTCGCAAGCCGGCAAGCACAACTCACGAGTAGGAGCGATCATGAATTGGCTCTTGTTGCTCGTCCCCATCGCCATCGCGCTGGAGCATTTTGCTCCGCAGCAAAGCTTGTGGATCTTTGTGGCGGCCGCCTTGGCCATTGTCCCGTTGGCCGGTTGGCTCGGCCGTGCCACGGAACAATTAGCCGAGCGCACGGGAGAAGGGATCGGGGCGCTGCTCAACGCCACGTTTGGGAACGCCGCGGAACTGATCATTGGAATCTCGGCGCTGCGAGCCGGTCTGTACGATGTCGTGAAGGCGTCGCTGGCCGGTTCCATCATCGGCAACATCTTATTGGTCCTTGGCGCGGCAATGCTATGCGGCGGAATCGGGCGCGACGAGCAGCGCTACGGCGTCGTGGCGGCTCGCTCT
>Ga0163144_10020423_pt1 | contig 13239 bp, 11 predicted proteins | sample OliLak19BULKMAT1_FD_123175 | JGI IMG/M metagenome (GOLD analysis project Ga0163144, IMG submission 123175) | Freshwater microbial mat bacterial communities from Lake Vanda, McMurdo Dry Valleys, Antarctica - Oligotrophic Lake LV.19.BULKMAT1 | ecosystem: Environmental > Aquatic > Freshwater >... | reverse complement strand
TGTGGTATCTGAATCTTTGGACAATATTTTCTCTAAGTTATTGACAAAAGTTCTGACTCTATCTTCATAATCAATGCTTTTCATGCCTTTCATGTATTCTTTTCTCAAGCCATTGTAAATAGTTTTGTCCGTTATCTTTTCATAATAAGGCTTTAAGGCTTGAAAAATTTCTGAATATCTTTCTTCATCAATTAGCTCATGTAGTTCTTGTAAAGTCATAATTCTTATGGTTTTATTTGATTGAATATTGGGTTCATGGGGGGTTTCAGTGTTGTTTTGTTTCAAATTAAGCAAAAAAGCATCTAAAAGTACTAAGACAAAGCCAATAATATATGTCCATTTTTCCATTGCATCCCAACCAATGATAAAAATGAGTGGAATGATGATAGCCAAAACTAGCACATTTATCCAAAATAGTGTCTTTTTCATATTGAGCTTCATTTAGTTAAATTTCACTGACTCCGCAATCCATACCTCCACAAACCACTTTTATTTCTTGGTTCGTGCAGAAATACACGAACCGAGTATTTTTATGTTCTTCTATAATAGAGATTGTTGCTGAACGAGGTAAAGAAGACGCTTAAACGGGGTAAATACCAGTGCAAGCGTCTTAGATTTTTATCACCTCGTTCAAGCGTCTTCGCTTGAACGGTATTTATTAGTTTAAGTTATTGAATATCAGATACTTAAATTCTTTTTATCAATAGAAATTATTACTGAAATGTAAGTAATAACTTATAATTCATAACTCATCTCTCACAAAGGAATATTCCCATGTTTTTTCTTAGGCAATTTATCCACTTTATTTTCTAACATTGCAAAGGCACGTAGAAGTTTATGTCTAGTTTCTTCTGGACGGATGACCTCATCTATGTACCCTCTTGCGGCTGCACGGTAAGGAGTTGCAAATTTACGGGTATATTCTTCTACTTTTTCTTGTAGCTTGGCTTCTGGGTCTTCGGCTTGGCTGATTTCATTTTTAAAGATAATCTCAGAAGCTCCTTTTGCACCCATTACGGCTATCTCGGCAGTAGGCCAAGCATAATTCATATCAGCCCCGATGTGTTTGGAGTTCATCACGTCATACGCTCCACCATACGCCTTGCGTGTAATCACAGTTACTCTTGGCACAGTTGCCTCACAGAAGGCATACAAAAGCTTTGCACCGTTGGTGATGATTCCGTTCCACTCTTGGTCTGTTCCTGGTAAAAACCCTGGTACATCTTCAAAAACAAGCAATGGAATATTAAAAGCATCACAAAAACGCACAAAACGAGCTGCTTTAGTACTTGCCTTTATGTCTAATACTCCTGCTAATACTGCAGGCTGATTTCCTACTATTCCGATGCTTCTTCCACCCAAACGGGCAAAACCCACTACGATGTTCTCTGCAAATTTTTTATGTACTTCAAAAAAAGTATCTGTATCTATCACACCCTCTATTACCTCACGCATATCATAAGGCTGATTAGGATTGGCAGGCATAAGATTATTTAAGGCTGGACGTATCTCATCTCCATTGCTTTCATAAGGCAAACGAGGAGCTTCCTCTTCACAGTTTTGGGGAACATAACTCAATAATTTTTTGAGGTACTCGATGCACTCTACTTCGTTGGCACAGGCAAAATGCGTAACACCACTTTTTTCGCTGTGTGTGCTTGCTCCTCCTAGTTCCTCAGAGCTTACTTCTTCATTGGTTACAGTCTTGACCACCTTAGGCCCCGTAACAAACATATAAGAAGTCTGCTCTACCATCAAAATAAAATCAGTAATGGCAGGAGAATAGACTGCTCCACCTGCACAAGGGCCCATCACAGCAGAAAGCTGAGGCACTACTCCAGAGGCAAGCGTATTGCGGTAAAAAATATCTGCATAACCAGCCAGAGAAACAACTCCTTCTTGGATACGAGCACCTCCCGAATCGTTTAGACCAATCACAGGAGCACCATTTTTCATAGCCAAATCCATAATCTTACATATTTTTTCGGCAAAAGTTTCTGAAAGTGAGCCTCCAAACACAGTAAAATCTTGTGAAAACACATAGACTAATCGCCCATGAATAGTACCATAGCCAGTAACTACACCATCACCCAAATAATACTCTTTGTCAAGTCCGAAATCTTTACAACGGTGGGTAACAAATTTGCCTATTTCTTCAAAAGAGCCTTCATCTAGCAACAAATGAAGTCGTTCACGAGCAGTTAATTTCCCTTTTTTGTGCTGAGAAGCTACTCTTTCTTCACCTCCTCCTAGAAGGGCTTCTTCGTTTTTTTGTACGAGTACTTCAAATTTTTTACCAAGGATGTCTGTGTTATCAAGTGAGTCCGTGCTTTGTTTCATAATATAATGAGTATTTTAAGATGAATAAATCATTTGTTTTTAAAATAGAATATCTGTAATTAGCTATTATAATATAAATAATTAGACCGATACAAGATAGAAATTAGATAAATTAAGTAACAGATTCTAAAATTATATAAAAATTGATAAATACCTTGTAAAGTATATCATAAAATCAGGCTAATATTTACTGTATCATTTATAAAAAATCTCTCCTAAATTATTTTCATAGCTATAAAAATAGTAATTTTACTAAATTTTTAAACAAAAGTCGTTTATTATTTGGCAAAATCAGTTTTTACGCTAAATTTTGCATAAAAAAGAAGCAATCAATTTAAAACTTAAACAATAATAAAGATGGGTAAAAGATTGATTCGAATTCTTAAAGATAAAATTCCTGAACTTATCCCACAGCTTTTGGGACAGGAGATTAATCTAGTTTTTAAAAATAATGTAACTTTACACGGTAAAATTCTCAAACTAAAAGGGGATAGTTTTACTTTTCAAGATATGATTTTAAGAAAACATCAAATCTTAATCTCAGATTTGAGTCAAATTCTCAAAGATGAAGAAAGTGATTGGTAAACTACCTCCCATTTCGGTTTGTGAAGACACAAACCGAGGGTTAGATGATTGGTAAACTACCTCCCATTTCGGTTTGTGAAGACACAAACCGAGGGTTAGGTGATTGGTAAACTATCTCCCATTTCGGTTTGTGAAGACACAAACCGAGGGTTAGATGATTGGTGAAAATAGTCGTCTGTGAAGACGCAGACAATGGCAATATATCTCGTTTTGGTTCGTGAAGACACGAACCGAGGTTTAGTCTGTGAAGACATAGACAACGGCAAAAATGGTCAAATTAGCTTAAATGTCAGCATACAATGCTTACTGATTTATTAATAAAAAATTACGCACTCATAGAGCAACTCAAAATGAAGCCCCATGAGTCGCTCAATATCATTACAGGTGAGACAGGAGCAGGTAAATCGATTATGCTAGGAGCAATTGGTCTGCTCATGGGAAATCGTGCTGACCTAAAAGCACTCTTCAATACAGAAGAAAAATGTATAGTAGAGGCTTCTTTTATGGTTAAAGAATACCATTTAAAGCCACTTTTTGAGGAACTTGACCTAGACTATGCTGACCATACTTCTATCAGAAGAGAAATTGCTCCTTCTGGCAAGTCTCGTGCATTTGTCAATGATACCCCTGTAACACTCGATATTTTGAAGAGAATCGGTGTGCATTTGCTAGATATTCACTCACAGCATGATAATTTGCTATTGGGTGATCATCTATATCAATTGAATCTAGTCGATGTTTATGCCAATAATCACTCACTCAGAAATCAGTACCAGGAAACCTACCGTCAGTTTGCTCGCTTGGTGAGCGAATACAAAAAACGCCAAGATGAATTTGCTCGCTCACAAAAAGAATTTGACTACCATAGTTTTCTCCTAGACGAACTCCAAAAGGCTACTTTTCAGCAAGGAGAGCAGGAAGAATTAGAGCAAGAAGTCCAACTCTTAGAGAGTTCGGAAGAAGTTAAACTCAAACTGAATGAAGTATTGGATTTTTTGTCTAATTCCGAAGTTTCGGTCAATGATGAGCTACGTGTAAAGGTCAATGTATTAGGGCAAATATCCCATTTTCTGCCAGCATACACACAACTGAAAGAACGACTAGAAAGCTGTCTTTTAGAGATGAAAGACATTGCTCAAGAACTAGAGCGTGAAGAAGAAAAAGTAGAATTTAGCCCCGAACGCATAGAAGAAGTGCAAGGAAGGCTTAGTTTTATTTATAATTTACAGCAAAAGCACCAAGTAAAATCTATAGCAGAACTTCTCCAGATACAAGTTGATTTAGAAGAAAAAGTAAATTTAGTGGCTAACTTTGATGATGAAATCTCCAATCTCAAAAAACGTCTAGACACTACTGAACAAACCATGCGTCAGCAAGGAGAAGCCCTCTCTGAGACAAGGCAAGAAGTAGCACCACAGATTGCGACAGAGATTAAGAACTTATTGGCAGATTTGGGTATGCCCAATGCTACGATTCAGATTACCTGCGAACGCATTAGCCCTACTGCTGAAGGCTTAGATTTGGTTAATTTTTTATTTAGTGCCAATAAAGGTGTAGCTCCACAAGAAATAGCCAAAGTAGCCTCAGGAGGTGAGTTCTCAAGATTAATGCTTACCTTGAAATATATTTTGGCTGGAAAAACTGCCATGCCTACTATTATTTTTGATGAAATAGATACGGGTATTTCGGGTGAGATTGCCCTCAAAATGGGTAATATGTTCAAAGCCATGACCCACAAACACCAAATTATCGCCATCTCACATCTACACCAAATCGCTGCCAAAGGCAATCACCATTATTTTGTCTATAAAGATGATGAGGGCGAGCGTACCATCAGCCGTATTCGTCAGCTTGCAGATGATGAGCGTATCATAGAGATTGCACAAATGATTAGTGGTTCACAACCTTCTGAAAGTGCTATCCTAAGTGCAAAAGAATTGCTAGAAATGAGTTGATTATAAATGAAATGGCATAAAATAATTAGTTGAATATATGATAGACTTTGTCAAAGACCCTTTATATGTTTTAGGAGTTTTATGCCTTAATTTATACCTAATAAAACGGCTATATGATGCAGAAACATGTGGTTGGAGCAAGACGCATCCGACTAGTTGGGATGAGGCTTACTCTTTTTCAAATATTTCAGCGAGGGTTATTTCAAATTGAGGTAATATATTTTCGCCTGAAAGCATCTGAGTAAAATCTTGAATAATAATTTCTCCATTTTCTCTATAAATATAAGTCTTTTGTTCTTTGGGCTGGATGAGCCATCCGAGTTATACGCCATTTTCTATCCATTCTTCCATTTTAGATTTAGCTTGGAGAAGGCTATCAGATTCTGACATTAGCTCAATCACAAAGTTGGGACAGGTTTTCGAAAATCTATTACGGTCTTCTTTAACGACTTTTCCCAACATTGATGACTAATCTAAGCCACATTAGGGGCATAAATAGCCCCACTAGGAAGGGTATAAGCACCACTAGAATCAAATACTTTTCCTAGCTTGCTGATTCCAAAGACCTACTCTAATTAATAAATTAGAATTATTAAAACTTGTATTGATTCTAGTAGGTGGCATAATAATAATTTGACCTTCACTATTTCTTTCAATTTTCAAACCTTTATTACTGATAAAAAACTCATAGAGTTGCTCATCCGAAAACTCTCCCAAAGTTTGGGTATTGATGGTAAATCGCATATTTTAGAAGTTTTAAGGTACTTTATTCAAATATACAAGTTTAGTCATAGAAATCCTGAAAAACCTACCACCTAAATTGAGGGCATTTCAAGCCTACATTGATGATATAACTCAATCTAATACCTGTTACAAAATACATGTCTTTACTGTTAGGGTTGCCTCTAGTGCTTTGTCCACGTCTAAAACTGGGTACAGTTCGGTAGCTTCGTCCATCAAAGCCTGTATAGTTTTCAACTGCTCCAAATCGTGCAGCAATTGCATCCAAACTTCGTATTTCTCCTGTGCGTGCAGCCGTTGTTTCGAGGGATCTGTTAGAAAGTGCGATGGCTAAAGGATCTCCTAAATCTGCCATTTCTGGATATTCTCCACTGACATCATCCAGATAATCAAAAAATGTAAATCTTACTCCTGTTTCTATGCCCATATCCCAGCGTTCATCTAGTTTAATTTTAAAGCCTATGCCTACAGGCACTGCGATTTGTATTTTGCTATACATTCCCTCATAGCCAGGTCTTCCTTGTCCTTCTGTGCCTAAAGGTTGGAGATTAACCCAAGCATCTCCTTCAGAAGTAGGGATTTTAGCTTGTGGATTGTTATGGAATACAGCAATCCCTGCAAATAAATAAGGTGTGAATCCTTTTCGTCTAAAGTGTTTGCCATAGCTTCCTATCAAATCCCATTGAGCAAGCAATGAAAGCTCTTTAATATCATTTCTAAAATGAAGATTGCGGGCATACGTGCCACTACTTGGGTCAGTGCTAATGTCATCGCCTTCTATTCTTCCCCAAGCTGCTCCAAGCTGTACATGGAGTTTGGGGCTAACTTTTCGAGAGATAAATGCTCCTATGCCAGGGCGTGTGAAAGTAGGCCCTGAGGGAATATCACCCGTATAATTTATTGCATTCAATTGAAGACCCGCACTTATATAGCCTTCCGTAGTGCGTGGTTTTAATGCCTTTGAGCGTCTCATTTGCTGTGCTTGTGCATTTTGAGTAAGACTGAGTGAAGCCACTACAAGGCAAAAAACAAGACAGGTATATTTGATAAAAGTTGGATACATATTAGAATAATTGATAATTTTTGATAAATCGTGAAGATTATTTTCTGATAAAGTATTAAAAATCAAGCATTTGACTGATTCAGGTAATCTGTATGTGGTGAGTAATGTATAGATTATAATTATTTCATGATTACTAGACAAAACTTCTTCAACCCCAATTCCCGACCCCTTCCCCTCATTGGGAAGTGAAGAAAGCCATCCCCTGAAGAGAGGGTTTGGGTGAGGTTAAACGAAAATATCTAGTAGTTTGAATTAAGTGATTCATCAAAATTAGTTTGTATTTTAATTTTGTTATAAATAATTGGTTGTCAGAATTTTACTACCAAAACTCATCACTCATCATTTATAACTCATCACTTATTTCATAATTAATGCCTTCTAACTATTTACTCCTCACTTCTACCTGTAAATCTACTATCTTTGTACTTAAATCAGTAAATGAATACTAATTTTGTAACCTGATTTTAGTCCTAATCACACATTTTACTATGTATAAATTAAGACTTACTCTTCCAAAATTATTATTTTTCATTAAATCAACGTTTGATTCGTCCATAATTACATTTATATATGACACAAAATATTTCTTTGCCTGCTCTTATCCTCAAGCCCAAACGAGAAAAATCACTTTTACAGAAACATCCTTGGATATTTTCAGGGGCAGTAGAGACACATCCCAAGGCGGAAAGCGGAGATTTAGTAGAAGTTTTTCAAGACAAGGGTGCATACATAGGCACAGGTTTTTATGATGCCAATAGTCAGATTATCTGCCGTATGGTACATCTAGGCAAAGATAAAGTAGAAGTAAATGAAGATTTTTGGTTTCAAAAACTCAAACAAGCCTACGAAATCCGCCAAAAATATGTCAAAGACGAACAAACCAATGCATACAGACTAATTCATGCAGAAGGAGATTCTTTGCCAGGTTTAATAGCTGATGTCTATGGTGAGGTAGTAGTACTTCAAATCTTGATCAAAGGCACAGAAAAAGTTTACCCTCATTTATTAGCTGGTTTACACAAACTTGGCTTCAAGCACATTTATCTTAAAAATAAGGAAAATACCCAAAGATTTGAAAAAACTAGCTTGGGAAATGGCTGGCTCAGTCAAGAGATTTCTCCTAAAGTAAATATACTGGAGTATGGTTTGGGTTTTGAGGTAAATGTGGAGGAAGGACAAAAAACAGGCTTTTTCTTAGACCAACGAGAAAACCGACATTTATTGATGAAATATGCCCACCAAAAAACGGTCTTAAATGCTTTTGGCTACACAGGTGGATTTAGTGTCTATGCCCTTGCAGGAGGTGCAAAGCATGTCCATTCGGTAGATATATCTAAGGATGCTACAGCCCTTTGTGAGCAAAATGTCAAATCAAATTTTGGTGAAGATGCTCCCCATACTGCTCTTTCTCAGGATTGCTTTGAATACCTCAAAAATACTACTGAAAAATACGAGGTCATGGTCTTAGACCCACCAGCCTTTGCCAAAAATAAACGCTCTGTCAAAAATGCCATAAGAGGCTATATCAGTCTCAATGAATTGGGGCTAAAAAAGATAGTTTCGGGTGGGATTCTCTTTACTTTTTCTTGCTCAGGAAGCATTGACAGAGATACTTTCCGTAAAATCATCTTTACTGCTTGTGCCAATGTAGGGCGAGAAGTACGTATTTTACACCAAATTACACAACCCTTAGACCATCCTGTTAATATCTATCACCCAGAAGGAGAGTATCTCAAAGGACTGGTATTGCATGTGATTTAGAACCTAAAATATATGAGATTTATAGCTAAGTTAATTAAGGGTTAATAACTGTTATAGTTTGTAACAACTATATACTATAGCCTGAAAGGCTTAAACATCAAAACTTGGGGCATCGTCCCAAGCTACTCAGCATTAGAATTCAACTTGCTGGACTAAAAATCTATGAGATTTATATAAAAATGATGCAATAATATCGTATTTTTGTCATAAAAAATAACACAATGTTAAAACCCCGTACTCTCGAAATGGTCAGTGCATTTGATATCTTTAAGATAGGCATTGGCCCTTCTAGCTCACACACTATGGGGCCTTGGAAAGCCGCCCAACAGTTTTTGCTAGACATTCAGAAAGAAACGCCTTTGGAGCAAGTCCAAAAAGTGCAGATATTTCTCTATGGCTCTCTTGCCAAAACAGGCAGAGGACACGGTACGGACATTGCGATTTTACTTGGCTTAGGCGGTGAAAATGCCGAAACCATGGATACAAGCCTAATTACTTCCAAAATAAATCATATCAAAACCAGTCAAAAGCTTGTCCTTTTGGGTAAAAAAGAAATTTCTTTTGAATATGCCAAAGACCTAGTATTTCTGAATTCTGAAAGTCTTTCCTTTCACCCCAACGGAATGAAGTTTAAAGCAATCTATGGTGAAAATCAGACCTTTGAGCAAAATTATTTTTCTATCGGAGGAGGGTTTATCGTCAAAGAAGGAGAAACCAAAACCAAAACTCAAAAGGGAGAAATTCCTTATCCTACCCAAAAAGCAGAAGACCTGCTTTATTGGTGTGGAGAATTACAAAAGTCTATCTCGGAAGTCGTCTTAGAAAATGAAAAATACTGGCGAACCGAAGCCGAAATCAAATCAGGTTTATTAAAAATATGGCATACCATGCGAGCCTGTATGTTTAAGGGAACGCAATTAGAAGGAGAGCTTCCAGGAGGATTACGAGTAAAACGCAGAGCTGCACAACTCAATCTACGCCTTTTGGGTACGAATGAATTTAAGAATGACGAAGATTGGTTTCAGGCAGTACGCAATGAAATGGTAGATTTTCAGAAAACTTCTAAATGGCTTACTTGCTTTGCCTTGGCAGTCAATGAAGAAAATGCTGCTTTTGGGCGCGTCGTTACTGCCCCTACCAATGGAGCAGCAGGTGTAATTCCTGCTGTATTGATGTATTATGTTTGTTTTTGCGGAGAAGTAGGAGAGGATGACATTGTGAATTTTCTACTGGTAGCAGGTGAAATAGGAAGTATCTTTAAAAAAGGAGCAACTATCTCAGCGGCTATGGGAGGCTGTCAGGCAGAAATAGGCGTATCCTCTGCAATGGCTGCCGCTGCCCTCACCCAAGGCTTGGGTGGCTCACCTGCACAAGCTGTGATGGCTGCCGAAATAGCGATGGAGCATCACTTGGGGCTTACTTGTGATCCTATTGGTGGTTTGGTGCAGATTCCGTGCATAGAGCGAAACTCTATGGGAGCGATTAAAGCCATCACTGCTGCCAATATTGCCCTAGAATCTGATCCTGCCCACGCAAAGGTAAGCCTAGATAAAGTCATAGAAACGATGATGCAAACGGCTTTAGATATGAGTGAAAAATACAAGGAAACTTCCGAAGGTGGCTTGGCTGTCAAAGTGCCGATTAATGTGATTGAGTGTTAGGTTAGGTTGTAAATCTTTCTTTCTGTACAAAATCTGGTGATAGGTGTTTTGAACCCAAAAATTAATTGGCACATAGGCAAGAGTATTGCGGAGCGTCAGGAAAACGAAGGTTGGGGTAAATCTGTAGTGGAACATCTATGTAAAGACCTGAAAACAGAATTTCCGAATATAAGTGGATTTTCTGTGCAAAATCTTTGGTACATGAGGCAACTTTATATGATTTATCGCTATTCGCCAATTCTCTAGCAAGCTGCTGGAGAAATTCCCTGGATGCACAACGTACTCATTATGAGCAAGATAAAAAATATTAAAGAACAACAATTTTATCTTGAAGCTACAGCCAAATATGGTTGGAGTAGAGAAATCTTACGCAATCAAATCAAGGCAAATACTTATAAAACACTACAAACAGACCATGAGACGCATAGTTTTTAACAAACTTTGAGTGCAAACTTGGCAGAACAATCCTATGAAGCCATGAAAAGCGAGTATAATTTAGATTTCTTAGGTCTGACAAGTTTGGTAAAAGAACGTGAATTAGAACATCAGTTACTTCAACACATCAAAGAATTTATGCTCGAAATAGGCTACGGTTTTACATTTTTGGGTAGCCAATACAAGATAAAATTAGGTGAAAATGAATATTTTATTGATTTGCTGTTTTACCACCGTGGATTGCAATGTTTGGTGGCATTAGAATTGAAAATCACGAAATTTATTCCCGAATACGCAGGAAAGATGAATTTTTACTTATAAGTACTCGACAATACGTTGCGTATGCCTCACGAACAGCCAAGCATAGGCATTATTCTTTGTGCTGAAAAAGATGATTTGGAAGTTGAATATATTTTGCGGAGCCAAAACAAATCTATTGGTGTAGCAGAATATAAACTCTATGAAGAACTACCCGAAGAACTCAGCAAACAACTTCCTTCTGCCAAAGACATTAAAAAATACTTGAAATCTAAAAAGAAATAGAATGCCTACACACCCTCCTCAAAAAAAACTATCCAAGTAAAATAACTCTAAAACTCATACAAAAATCGAACAACTCGTAATTAATAAACTAAATGGCATACAAGTAGTGGATACAGTAATTCTCACTTTGTGAATATAAGTTGGTTATAAAGACTTTTACCAAATTTCCTTCATATAAAAAAACCTAGGTCAGACCTCAATGAATGACTATTTGCTCAGAATTCAATGTGCATATTCCCTGAGGCGATTCAGTCAGACCTTTGGTCAGACTATGGTAAGATACTCAAAGTACTTATTGAAATTTTTATTTTTCAAAAGTGTAATAAACAAAATAACAAATCCAAAGTAGGAATTGCTGAAGGTAATTATTTAGTCTTAGTAAAGTACTCATTATCAGACTCTTACATTTGAATAACTAATAACTAATCTCTCACTTAATTCAATAACTATGATATCTTCACACACTACTCATTTATTTCGGTTCTTGGTGATTTTTTTCTTCTAATTCACTTACAAAAAATGAGGGAAGCCTTCACTCACTATGAAGACTTCCCTGACTTCCTATATTGCCTCTAAGTAAGGTAGTTCGTACCCACTGATAAGGTGTTTTTTTCGATAAACAATGATTTATAGCCACTGCCAAGTTAAGAAAATGATACAAGTGATTGTAAGAGTAATAAAATAAGGGAAAGCCATGAGTACCATTCTAAAATAAGAGAGTTTGATACGAGCTGCGATGGCATTGGTCAATAAGAATAAGAAAGCAGCTTGCCCGTTTGGAGTTGCGATAGAGGGGATATTAGTACCTACATTAATAGCTATCGCTGCATTTTCTGCTTGCATAGATTCAGTACCCAGTGCTGCCACGGCTTGTTTGATATAGATAGTACCTACAAATACATTATCACTAATAGCTGAAAGTAAGCCTGAAAAAACAAAAAACGTATAGGGTTGTGCATCACCTTTTGCACTTAAAGCCAACTCAATCACAGGCTTGAATAGATGAATATGCTCAATCATACCCACTATTACAAAAAAGACTATCAAAAGAGAAGTAAAAGGGGTAGCTTCTTCAAAAGCATGACCAATCGTATTTTCATCAATTTTGCCCATCATAGCAGTCAAAAATATAATTACTGAAAGTCCTATCAAACCAACTTCGGCAAGATGCAGTGCAAGGGCAATAATAAGCCAGATGCCTCCTACGGCTTGCACGAATAAATGCCATCGTTTTTTACCATCCATTTCGGCTTGCATCTTAACAGCGTTGGCTTTCAAAATATTACGGACTGCATCAGGAATTTGGTATCCATAGCCTACTATTTTAAATTTTTCTACAAGCATCGTAGTCAATAGTCCAACAATCAAAACAGGAATAGAAACGTGTGCCATTTTGAGGTAAAATTCTATAAAACTCCAGCCCATTTGTGAGGCAATGATTAAATTTTGTGGTTCTCCTACTTGTGTGGACATGCCACCAAGGGCAGTACCTACTACACCGTGCATCAATAGATTTCTCAAAAAACCACTAAAATTCTCAAAATCTTCTCGGGCTAACTCCTTTCGTTCATCATTAGATTTAGATTTATCAGGAGCTCGGTCATCTAAGGAAGCACTTGTATAGATATTATAAAATGCAATCGCTACGGCTATCATCACAGCCGTAACAGTCAGAGCATCTAACCAAGCTGATAAAAAAGCTCCTACAAAAGTGAATGTAACAGAAAGCCATATTTTGGAGCGAATACTCGTCAGAATCTTAGTAAATATCCAAGAAAGCAGATCTTGCATAAAATGAATCCCTGCCACCATAAAGAGCAAAAGCAAGATTACTTCTAAATTAGCTTCCACTTCATGGTAGATTCCGGCAGGAGTAACTAAGCCCATTACTGTAGCTTCAATAGCAAGTAAGCCACCTGGAATCAGAGGGTAACAGCGCAGGGCAAGTGCTAATGTACCTATAAATTCAATCAATATCATCCAACCTGCTACCGTTTGACCTAACTCACCACCTATTCCAAATAAAATGATGGGATTAATAATCAAAGAAAAAAGAACAGCTTGTTTGTACCACAAAGGACTGTTACCCATAAACGAATTGAAAGCAATATTAGATAAGGCAGTACTAGATTTTTGATTGGGCATAATTTATTGA
>Ga0163144_10020422_pt1 | contig 13240 bp, 8 predicted proteins | sample OliLak19BULKMAT1_FD_123175 | JGI IMG/M metagenome (GOLD analysis project Ga0163144, IMG submission 123175) | Freshwater microbial mat bacterial communities from Lake Vanda, McMurdo Dry Valleys, Antarctica - Oligotrophic Lake LV.19.BULKMAT1 | ecosystem: Environmental > Aquatic > Freshwater > Lake... | reverse complement strand
TTCTGGCTTGGCCCAGCTTTGTTTTTCTGGCTGGTAATACGTGCGAAAAATATCGTAGCCGCCCATGCCCCTGTGCCCTTTGCTGCTGTAAAATAGATAGATGCCATCTATGCTAAAAACTGGGCTTTCATCGTCTTGCTCAGAGTTTATGATGGCCCCAAGATTAGAAGGGGTACCCCATTTGTTTTCTGATAGCAGCGCAGATACATAAATATCTGTGCCTCCGTAGCCGCCGGGCCTATCTGAGCTAAAGTAAAGGCGTTTTCCGTCTTTAGAAATATAGCCAGAAGACTCGCGGAAAGGGCTGTTTACTTCTCCAGATATAGGCCGGGGTTTTGTCCAGATGCCATCTTTTTTGCGGGCTATATACAAATCGCCTCCGTTTGCATCGGTATAAAGCAGCAGCGTTTTGCCATCTGCTGTCTGGCTTACGGTTGCCTCGTGGCCAACGGTATTTAAGCCCTCTAGGCGCTCGGCTTTGCCCCAGCCAGAGTCTTTGCGGGTGGCCACAAATACATCCTCAAAACTTAAGTAATCTGATGCTACCTCCGAGGTGTTTTCTTTAGGGCGGCGGCTGGTAAAAATTACTTGATTTTCTGATGAATCTAACGTAGGGGCATAGTCTGGATAGACAGAATTAGCTCCTGTTAGGGGCATAATGCGTACGGCCACGGGGTTGGCTTTCATTTGCTTGCCAGTTTCACACTCAAAAAGGCGGCGCTCTAGGGTGCGCATAGCCAGGGTTTTATTTTCACGCACGGCCCGGCTGCCCTTGCCAGATTGTACCACGGTTGCAAACTGTTTGTAGTAGGCTTTAGCCCTGTCAAAATTCTCGCCCAAATGGTACGCTTGGCCAATAAGATAATCTAGGTCTGGGTATAGCTCTCGGCCGATGTTCATGTTGGCCTCATACGCTGGGTTGAGATCTTGCACACGCAGAAAATGGGGCAGCGATCGCTCTTTTTGTATGGTTTGCAGGTAACAAATGCCTGCCATATAGTTAGCCTTTAGGTTGTTGGGGTTTACACTTAAAGCCCGTTTGTATAGGTCTAAGGCGGCACTTTTGGCCCCAGAAGTGCGGTAAGCAAGATCTGCCTGGCCCACCAGTTGCTGGTCTTTAGGCTGGGCCCATGCAGACAAGGTTGGCTGCAGCGCCAGTGTTAAAAGCAACAAAACCCCAATAATTAGCCTCACGGTGCAATGTTAAGGCATATACCCAGTACTAGCTTTGTAGAGATGTATACATTACTTACATGCGTGTAAGTTATATTGTATCTTTGTAATAATCAATAACCAATGCCCGCCCCCCAGCAATCATCTGCTCCTATAGCTATTATTGATATGGGCACCAATACGTTTCATTTGCTTGTGGCCACCAAGCACATGGGCCGGCTGGTACATATTTTTGAAAGGAAACAGGCCGTACAACTAGGCAAAGGGGGCATATCTAAGGGTATACTAGCCGATGAGGCCATGGCCCGGGCCATTGCATGTTTGCAAAGCTTTGCCGCAGATGCGGCCCGCTACGGCATTGGGCCCCAGAGTATAAAAGCCTATGCCACATCTGCGGTGCGGTCTGCTGCTAACCAGCAAGCCTTTTTAGACCAAGTCTGCCTTGTAACGGGCATAGAAATAAACGTAATAACTGGCCCCACAGAGGCAGCCTATATTTTTGAGGGGGTGCGGGCATCTGGGGCACTTGCAAATGCCGGGGGCCCAGCCTTGGTAATGGATATTGGCGGCGGCTCTGTAGAATTTATTTTAGGTACAGAAGATGGCCCCGTGCTATGGTTACAAAGTTTTGAGATAGGGGGCCAGCGCCTAGTAGACACGTATATGCACCAAGACCCTATACACGTGCAAGATGCCTGCAGGCTGAGGGCACATGCTGGCACTGTGTTGCACCCCTTGCAGCAGGCATGTATGGCCTACAAGCCTACAACCTTAGTGGGGGCTAGTGGCACCTTTGATACCCTGCGGCAATTTAAATACAACCAAGAGAGATACCCGCGCCAGCCGTGGGCAGAGCTAGAGCCCCAGGCTCTGCAGACCTTAACGGCTTTCTTGCTAACCCAGAACCGCGCCCAGCGCTTAGAGTTTGCTGCCATATCAGAGCTACGGGCAGAGATGATAGTAGTGGCCCTGCTTTTGCTAGAAGTGGCTTTTGGGCTAAGTGGAGCCACCAGGTTACGCCAGTCTGATTTTGCCCTAAAAGAAGGGGTAGCTGTTGCTCTACTTTAAAGCTGCCACAGTATCCCTAACAAGATAGCGGCAAGCACAAGCATCCAAGGGGCGATTTTTGTAAACTGTAAAATTGCAAAGCTTAAGCCTATAAGCAGCACATTAAGTGTATCTGCAGGCAGGGGCTTAAAGAGCTGCAGCGCAGCACAAAACACAAGCCCAGCACTGGCGGCATTTATACCCTCCAGGCCTGCTTTTACCACTCTGTACTGCTTAAGCTGAGCCCAAAACCGGATAATAAAGAATATTAAAAACGTGCCCGGTAAAAAAATACCTAGCGTGGCGGCCCCTGCCCCCAGTGCAATGCCCGTTAACCCATAAGGCCGCCCTGCTAGCCCACCCACATACGTACAAAAAGCAAAAATGGGCCCGGGTAGCACCTGGGTAATGGCATAGCCAAACAAAAATTCTTCTTGGCTTAAAACCTGTTTAAAGGTTACAAACTCATTGTAGAGCAGGGGTACCAGCATCTGCCCCCCACCAAAAATGAGGGATCCGTTGCGGTAAAAATTCTCAAAAAGTATTACAGGAAAGTAGTGCGTAATGCGCCCCGCTATGGCCGCCGCCAAGAATACGCCTATCCAAAGTATAAAATTAGCCCATTGTATTTTTAGCTGCTCTTTCTGCACCTTTGGGTGCCGGCGCCTAAACCGTATAGCTGTAAGCACACCCCCGCACAACAGCAGCACAGGGGCCACATATGGGCTGGGAAATAGGTAACTAATTATCATGGCACCAATAAGTAAACCAGCATCTAGGCTGCCGTTTACAGTGCGCAAGGCAAAACTTACCGCTGCCTGCGCCACTAGCCCCACTACTACGGGTTGTATAAAGCAAGTAAATTGCAGGTTTACGTACTGCTTCTCTATAAATTGCAGCCCAAAAGTTATACCTGCCATTACTAGTACAGAGGGCAGTATCCATATGGCAAGGGTTAAGTAGGCTAGCTTGGCACCGCCTAGTCTAAAAGCCACCGCCGTAAGCGTTTGCGTGCTGGTGGGCCCGGGCAGCATCTGGCACAGGGCATTTAACTCTAGCAGCTCTTCTGTCTGTAAATAACTGCGTTTTTCTACAAGCAGCCGCCGGAACATGGCTAAGTGAGACTGTGGCCCCCCAACACTGGTAATGGCCAAGTACCCACAGTCTTGCAAGAAAAGCAACCGCCGCAGCCCCCGTAGCTGCTCGCCGGCCGCCGTGGGTGGGTGCCAATAATGGCCTAATATAAGCTTGGCGGCAACGTTCACAGATGGCTAAACAACAGTTTTAAACGCCCAATAAACCCCAATATATGCACTACAATCTAAATTTGGATGGTTTGCATCTAAGCTTTAGTAGCGTATAAAAAGTGGTAGTTGGTTACCTTAGCACAATCAGCTATGCTTTATTTTGAACTTTTATCTAAACTAAGCGCAGGCCTTGCCCCGCTGTATGCAAGCGCCGAGGCCACCTACCTAGCGCGCGAGATTTTAAAAAAAGCGACCGGCTACACCGGCACACAACTGGCTGTAATTAATCAAGATGCTGTTTCTGCCGATACCCAAGCCAAAGCACTTACCCTTTTTGGCAAACTACAAAGCGGCGAACCCTGGCAATATGTAACAGGGCAAGCCCATTTTTACGGGCATGAATTTGCCGTGGGGCCTGGGGTGCTAATACCCCGGCCAGAGACAGAAATGCTTGTTGATATTGCCCTTGCCTTTGGTGATACATTAGAAGGGCAGGTGCGTGTTTTAGATGCCTGCACTGGCTCTGGGTGTATAGCTCATAGCGCTGCGCTAGCTAGGCCAGCATGGCAGGTGCGCGGGTTTGACAGTAGCCAAGAGGCCTTAGTATTTGGCCACAAAAACAAAGAAACTCTTGGCAGCACGGCCACATTATTTAAGGGAGATTGTCTTGCCTCTTTTGAGCTTTTGGCAGAGGCTAACTCTATACAAATTCTGGTGAGTAACCCGCCCTATGTGCCAGAAAAAGAGGCGGCAGCCATGGCCGTGCATGTGCGGGACCACGAGCCGGCCGTAGCCCTTTTTGTGCCAGACCATAACCCGCTGCTTTTTTACAAAACCCTTGCCAGCCTGGGCCAGTATGCGCTCTGCCCGGGGGGGCTGTTAGCCGTAGAAATACATGCCCCATTAGCAAGCGAAGTGGCGCAGCTGTTTGCAGCCTACACCCATGTACACATTGTAGAGGATGTGTTTAGTAAGCCACGGGTAGTAAGGGCTTACAAAGCTGGCTAGCAGCTATATTATATAAACCAAAAGCTTGCTGGCTAAAAGCTGGCTGGCTAGGTGCATCGTAGCACTATGGGCTATGGTGGTAAGCTACTGGCGGCCGCAAGCTCTGGCTTATCAATAAAAAGGCTTGGTAGCTGTGCCTGTTTACCTGCTTAAATACAAGTTGCGCTCTGCGTAAATTTCTAAGAAAAAATCATCTGTAAGATCATCAATAAAGCGGATGGCCTCTCCCGTGCTTTTCATCTCTGGGCCCAGCTCTTTGTTTACACCAGGAAACTTATTAAAGCTGAACACCGGTATTTTAATGGCATAGCCCTCTTTGTGGGGGTTGGGTTTTAAATCTGCTATTTTAATGGCGCCCAGCATAAGCTTGGTGGCCCAGTTTACATACGGCTCGCGGTATGCCTTACAGATAAAGGGCACGGTGCGGCTGGCGCGCGGGTTTGCTTCTATGACATATACAATACCGTCTTTAATGGCAAACTGTATGTTAATGAGCCCCACCGTTTGCATGGCAAGTGCTATGCGCTTGGTATAATCTTCTATCTGGCGCAGCTCATCATTGCTAAGGTTAAAGGCTGGTAATACGGCGTTGCTGTCTCCGCTGTGTATACCTGCTGGCTCTATATGCTCCATTATGCCTATTATATAGACATCCTTGCCGTCGCACAGGGCGTCTGCTTCGGCTTCTATGGCATTCTCTAAAAACTGATCTACCAATATCTGGTTTTCTGGCATTTGAGATAGAATGTTTACCACATGCTCTGCCAGCTCTTGCTCGTTTATAACAATTTTCATGCTCTGGCCGCCCAGTACGTAGCTGGGGCGCACCAGCAGGGGAAAGCCAAGCTTAGAGGCTGTATCTAGGGCTTGGTCTGCATTAGATACCGTTGTAAAGGCAGGGTAGGGGATATCTAGGCTGCGCAGCAGGGTAGAGAAGCGGCCGCGGTCTTCTGCCAGATCTAGCATCTCATAGCTGGTGCCAAGAATGGGTATGCCGTAGCGGCTCAGTTTCTCGGCTAGTTTTAGGGCTGTTTGGCCGCCTAGCTGTACTATTACGCCTATGGGTTTCTCTAGCCGTATAATGTCATAGATATACTCCCAGAATACAGGCTCAAAGTATAGCCGGTCTGCAATGTCAAAGTCTGTGGAGACTGTCTCTGGGTTGCAGTTTATCATCACCGTTTCATAACCGCATTCTTTGCCAGCAAGCACGCCATGCACGCAGCTATAATCAAACTCTATGCCCTGGCCTATGCGGTTAGGCCCTGAGCCCAGCACAACAATGCGGGGTTTTTGGTAGCTTACAGGGCTCTCATGGGTGGGCAGGTTTGTTTGAGATTCTTGGGGGCCGGCAGCCACAAAAGTGCTGTAGTAATAGGGTGTGCTGGCATCAAACTCTGCCGCGCACGTATCTACCTGTTTGTACACCCGCTCTATGCCCAGTGCAACCCGTTTATCAAAAACATGGCTTTCTTTGCTGCCTAGTAAGTGGGCAATTTGTCGGTCTGCGTAGCCACGCCTTTTGGCCTCTAGCAGCAGGTTATAGGGCAGCGTATCTAGCGAGAAATTTTCTATCTGCTTTTCTACCAGCACCATATCTTCTATCTGGCGCAGAAACCAGGTATCTATTTTGGTAATATCATGTATGCGCTTAAGGGGTATGCCCAGCTTTATGCCATCGTATATATGCCAGAGGCGGTTCCAGCTCGGGTTTGCCAGTGAGTGCAAAATGGTGGCCTGGTCTGTTACTTCTTTGCCATCTGCCCCTAGGCCGTTGCGGCGTATCTCTAGGCTTTGGCAGGCCTTTTGTAGCGCTTCCTGAAAAGATTTACCAATGCCCATGACCTCGCCCACAGATTTCATCTGCAAGCCCAGGGTGCGGTTTGCGCCTTTAAACTTATCAAAATTCCAGCGGGGAATCTTTACTATCACATAATCTAGGGCTGGCTCAAAAAACGCAGACGTAGTGCCAGTAATGGCATTCTTTAGCTCATCTAGGTTGTAACCAAGAGAAAGCTTGGCCGCAATTTTTGCAATCGGGTAGCCGGTTGCTTTACTGGCAAGGGCAGAGGAGCGCGATACGCGCGGATTTATCTCTATGCCTACAATATGGGTATCATCGGCTGGGTTTAGGGCAAACTGCACGTTGCAACCACCGGCAAACTGGCCTATGCCGTTCATCATTAAAATGGCCAGATCGCGCATGCGCTGGTACACGGTATCGGGCAGGGTCATGGCTGGGGCCACGGTAATGCTATCGCCCGTGTGTATGCCCATAGGGTCAAAATTTTCTATAGAGCAGATGATAACAATATTGCCAGAGCCATCGCGCAGCAGTTCTAGCTCATACTCTTTCCAGCCGGTGATAGATTTTTCTACCAGCACCTCGTGTATGGGGCTAGCCAGCAGGCCGTTTTTTAGGGCATTGTCAAACTCGGCTGGGTCGTTTACGAAACCGCCCCCCGTGCCCCCAAGGGTGTAGCTGGGGCGTATCACCAGGGGAAACCCGATGCGCTGGGCAATCTCTTTACCCTCTAAGTAGCTGCGGGCTGTGGCGCCCTCGCATACAGACACGCCTAGTTCCAGCATTTTCAGCCTAAATTTCTCGCGGTCTTCTGTAGTTTCTATGGCATGAAAATCTACACCTATTACCCGCACCCCAAATTTTTTCCAAATGCCGGCCTTCTCACAATCCATGGCCAGGTTTAAGGCTGTTTGCCCGCCCATAGTGGGTAATACGGCATCTATCTGGTTCTCTTCTAGTATTTTAACAATAGATTTTTTCTCTAACGGCAGCAGATAGACCCTGTCTGCGGTTACGGGGTCTGTCATTATTGTGGCAGGGTTAGAGTTAATTAAAATAACTTTAACGCCTTCTTCACGTAAAGATCTGGCGGCCTGAGAACCTGCATAATCAAACTCGCAGGCTTGGCCTATAACAATGGGCCCGCTCCCAATAATGAGCACGGAGCGGATGGTAATATCGCGCGGCATATTGGGGGCTAAAGGTAAACAATTAGTCTATTAGCAAAGGGGCATGCGCCACAAGTTCCGGTATTAATTTTTTACTAGTATTGGGTAGTAATAAATGGGGTAAATAAAAAAAGGCGGTGTGCGAACCATACCCTCCGGCACAGAAATCTAAACATCCTTAGCGGCAGGCGGCCTCCCCAATGTGGCCGCTCTGCCAGATAGTCTAGCCTGTTACCGGTGATACAGCGCGTACGCCGCCCCTAGTGTGTAGAATGAGCTCGTATGAAGGTGTGCTTTATGCGGCTTATTTTACTGCTACAAAACTAGTTTTGAGATTGTTATGCGCCACCTGCAATAATGGCTCTGGCATGGTAGGGGTAGACAATCGTGTACGATTATACGTTTTTTATCTTTAACACTGTGCAAGCACCTTGCCCTTACACACCATATAATTGAACTTAATTAATAATTTACTGTCTAATAGTAATAACATTAGACCAAACCCTTTTATTAATAGGCGAAATTTTATTGCGCGGCTTGCAACCTTACACCGGGGGGTTGCAAGCCGGTGTGTCATGTTTTTGGTAAAAGATTAAACAACATTGGTTACAATATTTTTACCTAGGCACAGGGTAGAGTGTCATAAGGCGCTCCCTTTTCGATAAAAATTAGCTGTTAGCGCCCATTAGCTAGAACGTAAGGGGTGTAAATAGCATTGGCCTCTAGCAACTTACCGCATAAGAAATGCCCCTCTGGGCAGGCCTTTTTACCATGCAGCCCACATGGCCGGCAGGGCAGCCCTATTGTTTCTTGCACTACCCGGCTACCTGGGGCCAGCGGCCCAAAACCAAAACTGGGCACCGTGCTGCAAAAAACTGCGGTGGCCGGGCACCCCACCGCAGAGGCTAGATGTATGGGCCCACTATCATTGGCGTATAGGCGGCGGGCAGCAGACAGCAGGGCCGCAGAGCCCATTATACTTAGCTTACCCGCCAGCGAGCCAGCACCTGCCCCCACATTGGCCAGCAGCAGAACTTGTTCTGCTAAGTCTGTATCGGCCTGGCCGCCCAGCAGCCAAATCTTAACATCGGGTTCTTTTTCTATGCTAAGCTTTATAAGCTTTGCCCACGTAGCAACGGGCACCTGTTTTGTGGCCCATACAGATGCAGGCGCTATGCATATATAGGGGTGATGCAGGTATGGGGCAGTTTCTGCTCTTGCCGCGGCAGTGGGCGCAAGAAAGGGCAGGGCAGGTTTTGCCTTGGCAAAAGGGGCCAGCAAGGCATGGTTGCGGGCAGTTTCGTGCTGGCCATCTGGGCCGGGGAGCTTGTGGAGCGCGGTGTGGCTAAAAGCCCAGGAAAAAGGGTTTTTAACAAAACCAGATCTAATTTTTGCACCAGATACGGCCGTGAGCAGCCCCATAGCGGCAAAGCGCTGCACACAAATAACGGCCGTAAAGCCTGCCTTACGCACCGCTTTTATAAGCGTTAAAAGACTTTGGTATTTCTGGCCCTTATCCCACACCCATACTTTATGCAACATGGGGTGGCCTGCCAGCATGCCCTCGTGGCCCTTGCGTACCAGTAGGTGTAGCTCGGCCTCTGGGTATGCCGCAGCCAAACTAACCACCAGGGCTGTGGCCAGTACGGCATCGCCCAAGAAAGCGGTTTGGATAACGAGGATACGCACAGCTGTTTCTGCCTAAAAAAACAAAGCTAGGCCAAAAAGCCGTGCTGCTCATGAAAATGCACCAGCTCTTCTACAGGGCTGGCTACACAGGCAAGTAATGTAATCTGTGCCCCACAGGCCGCCTCTAACTCTGGCTTAAAATAGGCTGCAATACTGCCCACCGCCCCAAGGGTATTAACTCCTGTAGCATGCGCCAGAGGCAGAACATGGGTTTTTATGAAGGTGGCAAGGGCCGGCTGGGCTATGGCAGCTCTTAGGTATGGCCGCTGGGCAAGTATTTTAGCAAGGGAGGCCAGCCAGGTTTGCGGCCCAGGCTGCCTGTACAGTTTGTTTATTACTTGGTCTCTGGTTAATAAAAGAGCATCTTGTATGAAACTAGCTTCTTGCCCAGGGAGATTGTTGTAAAAAAAAGCTTGCAGCAGCCGCTTGCCCAAATCGGCCCCGCCGCCTTCATCGCCTAGCAAATAGCCAAGGTTTACAGCCTGTTGGCCTATGGCATTGCCGCTATAGTAACAGGCGTGGCTGCCTGTACCCAGTATTGCCACAAGCCCCTGTTTTGCACCCAGAGCTGCGCGGGCAGCAGCCAGCAAATCATGGCAGACAGCTATCTGCGCCCCAGGCCAGACTTTATGTAAGGCCTGCTGCATTACTGCATTTGGCTCTGTGCCTTGGCACCCTGCCCCATACCAAATAAGAGATGCTACGGTGCTGGTGGCCCAGGGCCCGCTAGTTATGGCCAGCGCAAGGGCTTGGTCTACGGCTTGGGGCGTTGCGTACGATGGATTTATACCCGCCGAGGCAAAACGTGCACCCGCTGCCGGGCCTTGGTAGCATGCCCAGTCTGTTTTGGTAGAGCCGCTCTCGGCTATCCAGTGGTTCATAATTTGTGCCAGTTTTATGGGCTTTATGAGCCGCAAAGGCTATAAAGGTAAACTTGGCCGTATAGCCGTGCATCTTTGTAGTTATGCAAGCGTTCGTTTTAGCCCAAGCCGCATCTGGACAATATGTCCAACTCATAATGATGGGGGCCATTTTTGTAGTATTTTACCTGTTTATGATCCGCCCTCAGCAACAAAAGGGCAAGGAGCAAAAAAAGTTTATTGAGACTCTAGAAATCGGTGATAAAGTAGTAACCACAGGCGGCATACACGGCAAGGTAATTGCTATGACAGACCTAACCGTTGTGCTAGAGATAGACCGCGGTTTTAAAATAACTTTTGACAGGGCTGCCGTATCTATGGAGTCTAGCAAACGTGTTCAAAAAGAAGAGGGCGGCAGTACCAGCCCAAAGCTTATCAAATAGGCTTTTAAGCCCATTACCTAGCCCCAGACCCAGTTTTGGGGCGTAGGCTTACCTTTACTCTGTGGCAGTATCTGGCCAGGCTATGATTGTAAAACAGTTACAAGAGGTGCTGGCAGGTATGCGCAAGGCTGCCACAGGCAGGCATGTGGCAAATGCACTCTGGAACATGGCAGACCAAGCCATCTATCCGCTGGTGATGATTTTCACCTTGCGCATATTTATGCAGCATCTGGGCCAGCAGCAGTTTGGTATTTGGATGTGGGTAAACACGCTGGTGGCCAGTTTGTCTTTTGTCAATATTGGTTTTGGAGATGCTACTCTTAAGTATGTGGCTGAGTACCAGAGCAAGGGCCAGATGAAACGTGCCGCCTGGGTGATTAGTGGCACGTTATACATATATATGCTGTTGGCCCTAGGCCTATTTGTTTTATGTTTTGTGGCCGCAGAGCTCACCAGTGCTTTTAACCTGCACCGCGTTTTTAAGATTGATGATGCCAATAAAGAGATCACCATCCGCGCCTTTGAGCTTGGCGCCTTTACGTTTGCCCTGCGGCTCATAGAGTCTATTTTGCTTTCAGCCTTAAAGGGCCTCCAGCGGTTTGATGCCAGCGCCCGCTTAAGCATTATTTCTAAACTATCTGTACTGGGGCTAAACGTGGTGCTAGTTATGCAAGGCTACAGCCTTGTGCAGCTGTTTATAAACAATGCCGTTGTAACGGCTATAACCGTGGCGCTAGAGTATTACTGGGTACAAAAAATGGTGCCTGGCGTACGGTTTATGCCCTCCCTGCGCAACCCTGTGCTGCGGCAGGTACGTAGCTTTGGGTTTTGGGCCTGGTTAGTAGCCGTAATTAATATTGCAAACACCCAGCTAGATAAGTATTTAGTAACGGCCTTGGCTGGGGTTAATCTCTTTGGCTTTTATGCTGCGGCAGCTTCTATAGGCGAGCGTGCCCAGGGCGTGCTGGGCTCTGCGGGCGTATTTATTTTCCCACTTATTACTTCTCGGCTGGCAAAAAAGCAGCCCACCTTGTATCTTTTTTACAAAGGGCAGGGGCTACTTACGGCAGTTTCCATAGCCATTTCTATGGCCTTAGTTTTGGTGCAGAAACCGTTATTCACCTTTATTTTTAAAGACGAATATGCCAACGTGGCCCCCTATCTACACCCGTTTTTACTATATATAGGAGTAATGGGGATGGTGTTTGTGCCCCATTTTTTTACAATGGGGGCAGGTTTGTTGCGCTACAGCACCTATGTTAGGCTAGTAATAATAGGGCTGCAGGTGGTGCTTGTGCCGGGGGCTTACTATCTTTTTGGCCCGGCCTATATACCCATAGGGCTGTTATTTGCCCATTACATAGGCAGTTATTTACACGCTGGGGTGCTGGCCGTGCATCTGTTTAAAATAAACCCGCTGCTTTTTGGGCTGCAAAACGGCGCTTTGCCCGGTTTGTATTTAGCCTGTATGCTTGCACACCAGCCAGTTGTGTTTCTGGTGCTGGCGCCGGTACTTTGGTGGTTTATATTTTACAGAAACGAGCGCAAGTATGCACCCAAGGCAATTAGTACAGAACCTTTATTGCACTAGCAAACGCTGCTGGTAGCTGTTTTTGCCTGTAGTTACCTGCAACAAATACAGGCCGCGGCTAAGGTGCCCAACGGCTAGTTTGTTTTGCTCTGCAGAAAGATTTTGCGATAAAACTATGCGGCCGTCTGCGGCTGTGAGCGTGGCTAAAGAGCCCATGGCCGCACTGGCAAGCGTAATAGATACTGTAGTTGTGGCAGGATTGGGTGCTACCATAACAGCACTAGAAAAAGCCTCTTTTGTAGCCGTTACCGTCTGGATGGTTACTGTTTTGCTCCAAGGCGAGGCGCACCCGTTTAGTAGCTGGTGCACCCGGTACAGGCCGGGAGCTGTGGGGGTAAAAACAGCCGGTGCATTAAAAAGGCTATCCTGCCATTGCCATTGGGGACTGGCGCCGGGCGTAAGGGTAGTTTCCAAGGCACCGGTAATATCGGTAGTGAGGATTGGGGCGGCGGGCCTGGGCTTTATACGTATTTGCACAGATACAGAATCTGGGCAGCCATCGGGCCAAGTATATAAGTACGTGAGCGCATGTTGCCCGGGTGTACTAGGCAAGCCAGAGGGTAAGCCGTAAGCGCCCAAAACTCCTGTGCCTTGGCCAAACCCTGCTGTTGTGCGCCAGCCGCTGTAGGCAAAGCCTTGGGCGGCGTTTGCGCTAACCTTTAGGCCTTGCCCAGCGCAGATCTCTGTAGATGAAACCAGAAGGGCAACTGGCGGCTGTACATTTTTTAGTACCGTAAAAGTGCCTTGCTGGCGGCCATACCTGTCTGCTAGCGTGCCTTTTTGCTCTAACTGCACAAGACCAGAGTCTATTTTAATGCCAAACATAAGCGTAAATCGGCTGGCTTGCCCCCGTAGTACATCGGCATTGTTTGCAGTAATAGAGGTAGGAGAAAATGTTTTGCCCTTGTATGTAAGCGCAAAAGCATCTGTACGCACAGAGTCTAATGAAACCGACGTTGGGTAGTTTACTTCTAGGCCGTAGCCACAGGCCTTGTTTGCCCGCACGCTGGGGGTGCCAGCAGTGTTGTTTGCAGAGGGTGCAATCTGGGCAGAGCCCAAACCCATGGGCCCGTTGCCAAACACCAGCCTGAAGTAGGTGGCATTTAGTGAATAATTATCAACAGCAAGCAGAAATACATCCCCTACGCTTACAGCTACAGGCTTGCAATACCGCTGGTTATCAACGGCTAGCTCTGTACCCACAACATC
>Ga0163144_10020421_pt1 | contig 13240 bp, 16 predicted proteins | sample OliLak19BULKMAT1_FD_123175 | JGI IMG/M metagenome (GOLD analysis project Ga0163144, IMG submission 123175) | Freshwater microbial mat bacterial communities from Lake Vanda, McMurdo Dry Valleys, Antarctica - Oligotrophic Lake LV.19.BULKMAT1 | ecosystem: Environmental > Aquatic > Freshwater >... | reverse complement strand
TGACATTCGATGCCAACAAGGCTTTCATGAACATTTCATTTTGCGAATACAAGACTCCGACGCGCAAGCCACTGGCTCCAAAACCTTTGGACAATCCCCACACCATGTGCACATAATTACCAAGTTGATTGTTCAAGACTTTGACGACAGATTGGAATCCCATATTGTCCAGGCTATCCATATTGTTGGACCCCAGGTTGTGTAGCATATGATGTGGATTTTGAAAGTCCCGACGACTGCTTGCGACCGCTGTGGCGGTGGTTACTGCCGCAGCAGTAGTCGTAGGGGCTCCTTCATGATAATGGGTCGACAGAGCATGAATTTCATCGACAATCGTATGAATGTTGCGTTTGCGGGCCCATTCAATGGTATCGCGCAACACGCGTGGTTTGTAAATGACCCCGAGTGGATTGTTGGGATTGGTCAACAATATAAATTTGGGCGTCAACCCCTTGGACATGGCTTCGATAAAGGCCAAATTCAAATCGTTTTCTGTTGGGCCGAGTGTGGCATTGGCCATTTGAAAGCCAAAGGGAATAATGCCGGCCAAGGATTTCATGTGCGAATCAAAGGCGGCATAGTAGGGTGCCGGAATCAAACAACAATCGCCGGCTTCTCCCAGAATAAAAAACAAATAGTGCAAGACGGCGGCACATCCACTCGCCAACGCGACATGATGGGGTTGAATATGTTGCAGGGCCACGGAGGGTTCCAACTCTGTGGTGGCCATGGGAGGAGTGGAAGTGTTATTATTATTATGATTATTCAAGTGTGATTGTTGTTGATTTGGTGGATGTGGATATCCTCCATGAAATAAAAATCGTTTGGCCAAGAAATAGGCCACAGCATCCCGGGCTACGGGCAATCCCAAGAAACTATTGTAACAATACACCGTTGAATCCGAAAAAGCAGCAGTCGCCGTTCCAATTTGCATGAGTCGTTCGGCCAAGACATCCAAAACGAGTTTGTTTTCGGCCACACACATGCCAATATGTCCTGCCGGGTTGCGAATGGGATCACAAGCGTTCTGTACCATACAATAAAAGTACAATATAGAAGTACAAAAGGTAAAGATCCGTGATGAGTTTGGATATAAAAGTATTGGAGTACACGCTATAAACAAACAAACAAATAAATAGAATGGAACAACGTACATGAAGACAATACATAAAATCTTCTAAATAGGAAGCCCGCGATGTTTCCATGGCCAAAACACCTCGACTTCCAATAATGGCATCGGGATGGTTGTTGGTTCTTCTTGGCGATGATGAGGATTGCTGTTGGAGGGCTGCCAATTGTTGATCATTGGTAATGGGCGCAATGGTGTTGTCCGTAATGTACTTTGGATTGGCACCCCAAAGACCCAGTGCTCGTCGTTGGCGTTCTTTTTTGGTAAACCATCGTGCCGACACAACAAAGACGCCCAAGGAAAACAAGGTGGAAGTGGATTCGATCGTCCACAATCGGGAGGAGGAAGGTCGAGATGACATTCTTATTGTTATATGGATGAACTATATATCGATACTATTAGCAAATATTATTAATGTGGGAGGAGGGCAGCACGTGCGTGCTTTACCTACGTGTAACTAATCAATGTAGTGGTGCGGCAAAACAGAAGAAGTGTCACTAGCTCGAAGTGCTACTACTAGCTACTAGTCTTCCTAAAGATAAAGATTCTATTCTCTTTTATGGAATTGTGGGGTTACTAGCTAGCTACTAGCTAGTACCAGCAACTGCAGCAGCTTCAAGGCCTTTTTCTGTAACAATCATCATCTTACATTCGCTTGCATGCATCATCATCGTCGATGCTCCCCTTTGTGCTGGTTGTGCTTTGCTGCAGCGTTCGCATCCAAAATGACGCCACAACGGCAAAGAAAAAATGTCAAAAAAGATCCCATGAATATATTCATTGGTCGCTCTATTGCTCCAGAAAAAAAAGATCGCGGCCATGCATCATTCGGATTCGAACAAAATTAAAACTGAAGAAGCAACCACAACAACAACAATCTGAACATGGGAGGGACGTACTAGTACAACGGAGATTGCCGCCACCGTGTCGTGTACAACAACCAAAAATGTGAAAATGGCGTCACGAAAACAACAACAACAACAACAAAATCCGTGACTCTCGAAATAGTGAGTCAGTCATTGCGTGCAAGAACCGTCGTCGACGCTGGCACGGTGCAACAGCAGGAATGAGAAATGGAGGGTAGATGGTTGACTATATAATACAATGAATGTGTTTTTTTATTATACTCTACATGAAGCTATGCCATGTGCCGATACAGGCTGTCCCCATCATATCCAGTCAGCCCGACTCAAGCCAAATCGACCTCTTCCAATTCGGCCTTTGCTGCATTCTTGGGAGTTTCTCCATATTCGGTTTTGACTTTTGCAATCATCTCTGCCACTATGCCCTCTCCTTTGGTGGTCCACTCGGCTAGATTCTTTTCAGCATAATTCAAGTACTCATCACTTGATACTCCAAACACTCCACAATCTTTGAGCTTCTTGGCCAAAGGAATGATATAAAACTGGAAGAAACCAATTTCACCCTTGTGCCAAAAGGCAGATGGATCTTTTTCCGCTCTTCCCTCTATGTAGGCCCGATACAATTCTCGAAAGAGTTGCTCATTCCACTTGCGATAAATGTGCCAGTGTTGCATGGTATGGGAGACATCGGAAGCTTGAATCAAATGCTCAATCACAATGGTTGCTTTGCGGTTCCGATCTCTGATAATATCTTCCTCTTTGGCAGCAGCACAATCTTTAAAGGCCTTGTCCCATCGTCCATTGCGCAATTCCTTGAGCTCCTTGTCCACAATGTCTGTGGCCATGACACTGTTGACAATTAGTTGACGAAAGCGGTCACGGTCGGCTGGTTTGGCGCAAATCGCATTCCGCAATGCCTCATAGTCCTCTTGCATCAACATTTCCCATCCCAAATCTACCGAATTTTGCTCGGCCACGCTCTTGCCATGATACTTCTTGGCGGTTTCGGTTCCTTCCTTGACCAATTGGGCATTGGGAATACCCAAATGATCGACGTCATGGATGAGAGCCGCGAAGACCACGGAAAATTGAGTCAGGGGATCGGATGTAATCCCATAGGTGTGATCGTGCATTTTGCTGGCATAGGATTTCATGAGCTTTTTGGCATCCGTAATGCGATGCTCATTGTAATCCAGGTCTGCGGCAGGAGCCACAATGCGAGAAAGAAGCTTGACCACGGACATGGTAACGTGACTGGAGGATAGTACAGGTTCAGCATTAGGGAGAGTGAACGAAAACAAAAGTGAGTCAAATCAATTTGGCCACCACCAACAGCATCAAATGGATAAAGAAGCGAGAAGAGAAGCAGATTATGTACCTAGCATGCTCGAAGGAGTGGAAGGGATTGTCATGATACATGGAAGCTAATTTGGAGACATAGTCGTGCAGTTGCCTCACTGCTTCTGGAGGAACGGGAGCCTCTGTTGCTTGAGCAACAACCTTGGCAACTTTGGATGAAAACTCTGGCAAGCAAATAACCTCTTGCACCTCATCCAGGACCATGTGTGGACTGTCACTACCTTCGTGTCCATTCTTTTCGGAGTCCCACATTCTCGACGTACTGCTGGCAATTTGGTGTATGTCCATTGCCTCCCTTGTTGCAGCTATTTGCCGGAGCATGTGATGAAGGACATCGACATTCCACTCCACAAGCCGCTGGGTCTTGGCACAGAGTTCCTTGCCGCATTTGCTTCTCGGCAACGTATAGAACGACAATACATGCGTCTTGCTGCTCTCGCGAGACAGGGCACCAAGATTGTCCATCTCGTCCTGCCTGTCGCCGCCGGTGGTAGACTCCTCTATCAGGGAGAGCCAAAACGTCGTCAATTCGCCCTTGCCCTTGGCCGTGATTTTGTCGGCCCTCTCTCGAAGCCAGTGTCCTTTTCCAGACTTCTTGATCTGGTCTGCCGTCTCTTGAGAAACATGAATGCAGCCTTGCTTGCCCGTCGACTCTATACGGGCAGCAGTGTTCACTGGGGGGAGCAGAAACAAGGCGTTTGCAGTCGTGAGTTGACGACGGTTGACGCGGTGTGCTCAGTGAGCGCATCAAAAGCTTACCGGTGTCTCCAAACAATTGGAATCGGAGACGATCACCCCGGAGGATGCCCGCCTGGTAGCAGGTACATCGAAAGGGAAGAAGAGCGCGGAAGGCAATATTAGTTTCAGTCATAGAGGGTTCCCAAGTGAACAGTCAGAGCACCCTCAGTCAAGCTTTGAACTTACTGTCACAGGACCGCTGTGAAGACCAATTCGGATGGACAAGTCACCTGTATCAGGACCCAAGGAGACTTCCAATTGCTGGGTAACCTCATGTACCTTGTACATGATGTCTTTTGCAAATTTGGCCATAACCAGAGCATGGGGCCTCATGGGTTCTGTTCGAGGTAGAGGGAATACACGCAGACTGTGAGTTCTTCGGTGTTTGTCAACTTCTCAGTCTCCAGTCGTTGACCAATAAATATAAAACTCACCAGGAAGGCCTGCATCGGTTGTGAAAATTCCGGAATGTGACGGTGGTTTTCTTTTAGACACAGAATGACCAGTGTTGTAATCTCCAGACGATGGACTTACCCGTCACGGCAACATAGCAATCGCCGATGGTCTCCACCTTGAAGACTTTTCGCCGCTTGGCAATAGCATCAAATGCCTTATAAATGGTTTCAAGAAGCAGCAGAACGTGTTGTGGCTCTCTCATGCTACTCCATGCAGTGAAGCCTGCCCAGGACAAGTACATATCGAATACAAAGGAATGGCACCGATGTGAGTCCTCTTTTCGATCGACGTAACAAACCAAACTTCATGGACGTACCGACGATATCCGCATAAAGGACGGTGCAGTGTGGAAATAGGTCAGCGATCGGCTTGTCTTCCATTTCTCCCGACGAACTCGCAGCATTCCTTGACATGAAGCCTCCAAGATGACCTCCACTGTTTTCATTGCCCTTGCCGCTTTCATCCAATGAACGGTCGCGAATGTTCTTGGGAAAGAAGCTAGCGACGATGGCATTTGTCTTGATTGCTTGCTTTTCCACCTTCTTGTTACGAGCTTGTACACACTTGTCGTACGAAAAGAAGAAGAACGCCATGACAAAGAAGACTTCCGCCATAACGCACGTAAAGATCGCGGGAATATTGGAATGGAACTTAGAGCGCAATTCGCCACTGGGGTAGACCAAAAGCGTGTACGCGCAATGGCCGACGTGAGTTTCCATGCTCTCGTCTATTAGCACGAGCTCTTCCACCATATGGCTGTAGAAGTTGTCATGCTGATCGCCTAAGCCGAGAAACTTGATTTCCCCGTCATCAAGTTGATGCGTGTAGGTGTCCCCGCAGGAAGAGCTCAAAACGCAATGCAAACCAGTGTCGCCTTCTGGTAAGAAGCCGTCGAGCAGATCTCCCCAATCCAACGCTGCCTCGATAAAGCCAACGACTTCTGACGTTCCCTCGAAGGAATCAAAAACTGGGTAGTGCAGAAAACTGTGCGGGGTTAGGTGCGTTAAATTCAGCGGGATCATTTCTTGGATGACGTGCTCTTCAGTCACAAATCCAGATGTCTCCATGCTTCGCGAGTCAACCATTCGCTCCATTAAGCGTTCAGAGTCCTGATCGGAGAGAACATCGAAGTTGATGTAAATTGGATCCGGAGGGGGGCTCGTTTTCCATCGGGGAGCATACGGCCCTTCTTTGACTTGAACTACCGCAGGTTTGCCGTTTTGAAGGTCGAAGATAAACTCTGGAATGGTTTTAGGCATGTTTGCAACAACCATTTGCTGCTCTTGCGCGGTGTAAATAACCTCTTGCTCACCAGAGAGCCACCACTGGTTAAGAACTGAGTAGCTCTCCCACTCGCTTCTCTTTTCGCCATTCACCAGGGGGCAAAACGAAATCAGCTCCAAGTTGGCAGCTTCACGTGCATCAGCTCCGTGAATTTCGAAGAATGGCATTGTCACGAAGGGCCATTCCTCCCGGCTTTGCTGTCCATAAGATGTGAGCTCATCCGACATGGCCTTTAAGCTGGTTCGAAGACTTTTCTCGACGACGGTCACACTCTCGTCTACATGCACGACCATTTGGGCGAACTGTTCATGGTTTCGGCCGCAGCGGAAGCGATGTGAGAAAAACCATTCAATACAACATTCAACAATTCCCGGTCAGGTCAGCATTGGATCAGGCAACTTACCGAGCTCTTGAAGGTGTTAGTTTCTTCCGTTGAAAGAAAGATGAAGGTTCCACATGTCAGCAAGGAAGCGATGATTACCAGCATCCCTGTCACAAGTTCTCGCCACATCTCCACACTCTCGGTTTCCTTGCGTGTAAAATCCTTGACTTCTTTGTAGTTGGCTCTTCTCTCCTCGCTACTGGAGCCATCGCCTGCAGTTTTGCTGGTACTACTGGTGGAAGAACAGTTAGAGAAGGCACTCGATTCCGACGCATCGTCGTCGTGGTCGTCTTCCTTGATTCTGTGTAGGCCTGTCATGTTGTTTCAGTTTTTTGTTTTGGCATTGTGACTGATTAAGTGTGATTGTGCGTGGGCCGCAACTGAAACTATGGTTCAGGTGGATTCAAGTGAAGAAAACGAAATGGATCGCATCGGGGCGAGGTGATCTGGATCAACGGCGTTAACTCAATTCTTAGCTTCTTATTGTACCATGTAATTGCCACTTACAAATAGAGTAAAGAACGACCATTCTATCACTTTTACGTATTTTTGTACCTATTTCCTACTGTACGAATCAATCGAATGGGCTGTGTGTCCATTCCAACGAATTCCGGGGAGAAAAAAGACTTTTCTGCTGGAGCACTCGCGTTTAACACGCGGCGTGTGATCCGAACCAAGTTTGTTCTTCCAACCAGTACAATTGTAGCTAGCTACTAACTAGTAGAGTAGCTACAGCACAGTACCTAAGGACGTAGCTACAGCACAGATACAGACATACAGTCAGTGCAAATAGTACTAGCTAGCTAGTACCAGTAGTGGGCGGCAACCAAGGAAGAAGTTGACTTCACATTTTATCCATCGGTGGCGGCAAGCTTATTCGAGTATAGTAGTTGATGACGGCTTTGTTACACCTAGTAGTAGCTACTACTAAGTATCTACTAGCTAGTTAGAGTAGTAGAAGTTCATTCTGTACAATGGCTGTACCTGGTACGAGGTACAGTTCCAGGCAACAGATAGAACTACGAGAACTTGAGCGCATTTGAAGAATTGGGTTCTTTTCCCGTGGGGCATCGTGAGCTAACAAAACCCTTCGCTTCATGAATTTCTACTGAAGCCACCTACAACGGAGTAGCTTGCTACTAGTAGGTACTAGCTAGAGCTATTTTTAGCTCATAGTGCTACTGTAGTTCAAATGCCTCTCTTACCTTTGAACAAGTGCTCCAGTAGTGGAGGAACTCGGCTCCAGTGGAGCCAGGAAATCGGAGAAGACCCAGCAGGCAAGCGGGGTTCTGTTCTGTAGCTGGTTTCACACAAACTGAAAGGCCTATGGAGGAATACCCATCGCCTCATCCGCTCCCAAATTGTCGCTACTGCTCTATTGGTGTGATCGTCATATCTCCATCGGAAGGGTAGAAATGGCCGGAACGAACTCTAGATCACTGCCGATGCCTACGACGTCGGTGCAAGATTCCTGTTCGTGTTTCTTGGCAACCATGGCCAAAGCTATTGAAATGAGAACAGAATATGGGCTATGCTTGCGCGTGGCTAGAACTGAAGCTAGTAGATAGCCTGTGGAAACATGCTAAGAGCCAGTAAACCAACGAACCAGAGAAATCGAACCAGAAACATCATTCAGTTGGGCCTACTATTACAAGGACGAAATGACTAGCCGCATAGAGGAATTGAGTACAGCTTCGCTTTGGTGTAACTTTCTGCCGGCTCTCACGATCGCGGCAAAAGAGCACCAACTAGAAATGGTATCGGCGATGTCTTCTCTAGTCGGTTCTCCGGGTGAAGCAAAGCGAAACGAACTTGAATCATCCTGTGCGCAGTGAGGGACGGAGGAGCACAAAATAATACACGACGTACCGCATCATGTGGCAAGCCGCTACACCAGCTATGCTCCAATGTCACAAAAGATCGAAACAAGTGAAGCTGCTCTCTTTGTTGGCTGATCGACCGGCTCGTTAGAAACGATCCGTCAAGTGGAGAAATGTGAGATGACATCTTGCTCTTTTTAACTAATGCCACCTGTTACCGGATTACTAAAGGAAATCTGAATCTTCCACTTCAGAGTCAGAACTTGTCGGGATGTGCGATTTTCACTGGTCTTCAGTTGGTGACGCATCCGGGACTGGATCCAAGACAGGTGTCAGATGCCAGCAACGCATCCAGGACTGCTGCACAGGCACGTTCTTATCGTGTCAGATGGTGTCTGTAGACATCATCTGTAGACGCCTTCTCGTTTGTCCTGTTTTGCGAAAGCAGGAAAATCCGCTTTTCCTCTGTCTTCTCACAAAACAATGAACTTCAAATCTTCAACAAAATTCATGCGATGGACGTTGAGATGAGTGAAGCTGCCAATGCTGAACCATCTTGGTCCACATGACATTGCCGATGTCGACGATGGCATTCTTGGCATGGTGGGCTGGGAAGGAATCCCTGTCATCATTGAACATCAGTTGGTCAATGGTCTGACCGCTTAGGCTGTGTTGGCTAGGAAGGACATTGAGATTGCATGCATTGGGTGTTTCAGGCGCAACATGCGCATCTCCGATGCTACCAGGTGCAAGAAGTGTGCGTCCTTTGTTCAGCAGTGGGATGCAAAGGACGGTGTGCGACGCCTTCTCTGCAAGGGTGATGCTGATGAGATGGAGGATGATCATGTTGGTCATGCTGTCGTGGAGGCGAATGCCAATGATTCAGTCCTGGAGGAACTCACTGATGAGGAGTTGTTGGACGCAGTGAAGGCCAGAGGGTTGGACTCTTGCGTCGTGGAGGCTGTGAGCGACGAAAGGTTGGCTGACACACTGCGTGTCCGCGGAATCGAGCCTTTGGTGGATGCCAGGCCCTCTGGGTTGATTCACGAGCTGTGCCGTCAGGGTGACGACAGGAATTGCACTGTGGAGGAGTGCTGTCATAAAGAGAAGGTAGATGGCTTGCCCCATGCAAGCGACTCAGTTGTTGCCCACATCAAGATCATCCAGGGCAACGACACGGGACTCAAGACTTGTCAGGCTAAGAGGCAGAAGAAGCGGGCTGTTGGTGAGGCATTTGAATGTGTGCCTAAGGCAGCAGGAGATTGCGACGTTAGGATTGTCCAAAAGCAGGAAAGTTGGAATTTGTTGGAAGGTAGGAAAACAGGAGAGTGGAATCATTTGCCACAGTGGGAATTTCGGACTTTCAGATTGTCTGGATTCTGTGAAGTTGAGAAGGTGGCGGTTAATTGGTTTGCTTTGTAGCCGCTCTTTGTGTCTGCGGCTACCACTGAGATCTTGGTGGGTGTCCCGTTAGGCATGAGAGAGGATGGTCAACAGGGGGCGAAACCATTGCAGCGTCTGTGAAAATGTCGGGAGTCATGTTCATTTGATGGCAAGAGAGGATCAGGTTCTTGGTCCTGGCAATCATGGTTGGAGACGAAGACTTTGACTGTTGCACCATCCCGCAGGGTGATGCAGCGTGTGGGAAAACTAAGTGTGCTGGGGAATTTTGTAGAGGAGTTGGAGGAGCTGGAGGTGGACTTTGTTCCCATTGCAGGGCATGTGAAAGAGAGAGTGACAGAATCCGGAGGAGAGACTCAAGGATAAAGATTGGCGCACGAAGGGCTGTTAACGCAGCATTGGCTGCGAACAGGTTGAAGAGATTGCCGTGTGTCGCAGTGCATCATGTGCTGTGGCACAAAAAGGAATTCAGACTTGAGACGGGTTCCTTTCTCTTTGACGGCAAGACTGGTGCTTCAGAACGAGTTGGTGGCATTTGAGGTGCTCATAATTCTTGAGCTATGGAATTTAACAACACAGGAACATGTTTGCGGAGGGGCTACGAATGCAAGTGCCCCCAGTGTCAGCTTTGGATTGATCTTTGGAACAGGGAATTGGAAGCTTTTGCTTGTGTTGATGCTATGATGCGGACTGGGAAGTCCTTGTTTCAGATCTGCGAACTGCTTGGATCAAGGCATCCGGATTTTCTAGTTCACAATCATTCTTCTGTCGAGACTGTTTGCATTGATTTTAAGATCAAGGCTGTTGCTGTTGTTGCATCAGACGACGATGATGATGAGAGACCTAGGTTGAGGCATCCGTTGGAGGACAGCGATGGTGAACAGACACAAGACAGCGACATCATTTTTTCAATGTGATGGAGGGTGGTTCATTTGTTTGCAGTGGTGGTTGGCATGCATTTGACTGTTGCTGGGTTATGGGTGCCCATTTGCTAGTGTGCAAATTGGTTTGAATGTGTGTGTGAACATGTGCACATGAACATGTGCATGTTGTGAGGCCGCTGAAGGACCGCGGAGGCCAAGTGTTGATTGATTTGAATCTCATAACAGTGAGGCCGCTCAAGGACCGCGGAGGCCAAGTGTCAGTTGTTCAGAAGGTGATTTACACTTAGGACATGAGGTGGTGAACACGGGGTGAGCTTTGGGGATGAGGCGGGACTCGTGACTGAATTGGGTCTTCCACAGGAAAATCACGGGGGGGAGCGAGTCACGGGGGGACCGAGGCCATGCAAAAAGTGAGACTGACCTCCATGGCAAAAGAGCAGGGGGGACCGGGGGACCAAGGTGAGGTCCGCTCGCGCATCACGCATGAATCTGCAACAAGCGAGTTGGCATGTTCGAAATTCAAATCGTCTTCTACAACAGATTTTTCAAAAGTTATTTGTGCATGACGCTGCGATGACTGTGCAAAGCATTTTTACCCAAAGTCGCAGGCACACACAGCATGTCACAAAGTGGCAACGCGGTCCTGCCACATCTGACGTCTCCGTCTTTTTCTGTCCAATTGTGCCATTGTCAACTCAAAGATTAGCATCATTGGGGTGAACTGCAGCCAGCGGTAACCCGATGCTGTTTCGAAAGAAACTTCAAAAGACACTTGATTGGAACAGCCACCCCTCATTGCCCGCAGGACAAGGTTGAGCATGTCATTGCAAAATGAGATTGGAAACAAACAAACAAACAGAAGGAAAGAAGAACAGAACACATCCTGGAACTCCTTCAAAATTCACTTGAGAGATGTGGATGCAAAAAGACAAATGAACCGAAAGATGACCTCTTTTGGAGTCGAATTGGATCAGGAAAAACAGGAGGAGGGCTTCAGCGAAACATGTCAGGGGGTGGAAAGGGAGGTGGGGGAGGATTGTGCAGGGGAGAGAGTTGCTCGGTTAACTGACCTGGTCACGCAACTTCTGGAGCTCCCCTTCATGAAAAATGTCCTTGTTGTGCTTGGGGAGAAATTTGTTGATCCACAAGAGGAGGGCCTCTTCCTTTGTGTCAATTGAGCACTTGGACTTGACCACAACTCGGGCGAGGGTGAAGCGAGCTTTCTTGAGGTGGATGCACGCCTTGTCGGAGACGCCATTGACTCCGGCAGGGTTGTGACGGAGGAACCAGTTGGCAGCACGGGCGCGTCCACATGTGATCAAGTTGTCAAGAAATTCCTGCTCCAGCTTGGACCAAACGGTGTGGGCAAGCAAAAGAACGCTCTGCATCTTGGCTTTGGGGTGCCAGAACTCATTCCAGGCTCGGCGAGTGATGCTGCTGCGCAGGCGACCAAGGAGGTTCTTGGCGTGGGCAAGGTCTGTGGGTTGTTCCCATGGTTGTGCAGCCATCTGGAACTGGGGATCCGGGAGGAGACGGGAAAAGCTGTTGGCCATTGTGTTGGATGTAAGTGTTGAAAGATTTTGTTGTTCATCATTGTCAGAAACGAAGCAAGGTGAGCTCGAGAGAAAGGCTCAGTTGTGAGAGAAATGAGAGCAGAGTGAAGTGCAGCAGGCCACAAGGGAGCAATCCATCGTGGGGAACTCCATCGTGCTGCATTTTGCTGTGGTTGATCTATCTTTGTTGGAGTGGTTTCAACAGACTCGTTGGAGGTTTGTGTAAGGGTTGTAGGGCCTCACACATGGCGTGGCTGTTTGAAACGCCAGCGAATTGTTTGGCCGTTCAGGTTCATTACAAATGTCTTTGGTCCCGGCAGACTGGGGACTGGGTTGTGCCCAAGGGAGGGGGCATCGGGAAGGATGAGGTTGAGGGGGGACTGAGAAGCTCATCCTGTAGTCATCCATTTGATCAGTTTGGAGATGGCTATGGAGAGAGTTTGAATTCCTTCAAAGTCAGCTTGTTGTCTCTCAAACCTTTTCCTGGCTGCAATGACATTGAGAAGCCACTTCCTCTTGCATTGTGTGGACTTGTCAAGGAGGTCTGACAAGTTGAGGTCGAAGTGGTGTCTGTCAGCAAGAGACAGTGCCCGGGCACCTGCCAGCAATTCTGCAGTGATGCTGTCCAATTGTGCCATAGCAGCAGCTGCAATCGAAGCACCGGTAAGTGCTGCTCGGAGCAGAACCAAATGACCACTGAGGCACTGACTGGTCAAAGATGCTGGAGCAATGAATGAATGTGAGCACCATGTGCGCACAGTGTCTCGTGCAGTGCCAACGAGGTGCTGCCACATCTCGGTCTTTTTCTGCAAGCACCGCTAATGTCAGGAAAGCGTAAAATGGCCTACGCTTTTAACGAAGGGGGCATTTGGCCTTAATTAAGACCAATTGGCCGTCACAAAAGCGCGATTGGCCATTCATCAACGGCAAATTGGAGTTTCGACACCACATTTAACCGTTCGAACTGCCACAAAGCCAGCGAATGGTATAAATGACATGCATCAAGGCCGATTCATTAAATGTGATAGCCAACAGCAGTGCGTCGCAACGGCCAAACAAAGAACGTTGTGCCCAACCACAATGGTACAATGCTCAAAGTAATAGACAACCGAAAATTATTACCAAATTGCCCATTCAAAGTTCCGCATTTGGCCCACAATTTGGCATCACATCGAAACAAACTCTCCATTTACCCATGTCTAGTTATCTACTGACGTGCACTAAGTGCAAAAAGAAGTGTAAAAATCAGCGTGCTTTAACACAACATCAGCGCAAATCAACCACATGTCAGGCCAAAAAAATGCCAAAAGTTAGCTACAATTTGGCCTCGGATGATGCTCCCGCCGCAACTTCGTTATTGGCATTTACGCG
>Ga0163144_10020420_pt1 | contig 13240 bp, 9 predicted proteins | sample OliLak19BULKMAT1_FD_123175 | JGI IMG/M metagenome (GOLD analysis project Ga0163144, IMG submission 123175) | Freshwater microbial mat bacterial communities from Lake Vanda, McMurdo Dry Valleys, Antarctica - Oligotrophic Lake LV.19.BULKMAT1 | ecosystem: Environmental > Aquatic > Freshwater > Lake... | reverse complement strand
TTCTTGACGGGGCCGATCCAAAACGTGTAACGCTTCTTTTCGTAGAGAAACCGGCAGTGATAGACTTTGCCTTTGAGCAGCAGAGAGGCCATGAGTCACTCCTCACGAGGGTAACGTCAGAGCCGTGTCAACGCCGTGAGTGCAGAAGAATTGCAGAAGGTTTCTACCGGTCGAACCAAAAAGCCTTCAAAGATAGGCTAAGCACTAGTTACCCGACTAGGATTCGAACCTAGACAAACAGTGCCAAAAACTGTTGTGCTACCGTTACACTATCGGGTATCCTACACCAAAATTCTACCGACCCCGTCAAGCCGTTCAACCCCAAGTTTCCACCCGAGGTCACTGATGCTACGGACGTTGTTGTCGCTTGCCGGGTTCGCGCTGATCGCCGGAACATTTCCGGTTTCGGCACAAGAGAAGAAGCCGTATCCGACTCATGTCGTCGAAGGCAAACTCTCGAAGTTCACGGTCCATCCATACGACGCGGTGGACGGATTCTATCGCGGTGCGAGATTCGACCGCTCGTCGGTGATCGCAGACTGGACGTTCGCAGGGCACACGATCTTCCACGCTTGGAAGGACAAGCACGACCCGAAGAACAACGACGACATCACCGGACCGTGCGAGGAGTTTCGCGGCGAACTCGGCTACGCTGAGGCCAAGGTCGGCGAGACCTTTCTCAAGATCGGCGTCGGCGAGTTGCGGAAGCCCGAGGAAAAGGAGTATCGCTTCTGGCACAACTACGAGGCCGGGATGGGCGGCCGGTGGTCGCGTGAGGTCTCCACGACCGCTGTCACTCAAACCCACGAATTGAAGACGAAGTCCGGTTATGGCTACAAATTGGAACGCGCGGTCCAGACGGCCGACGGCAACGGCGTTGCCGGGATTCGCTTTTCCACCAAACTGACCAATCTCGGCGCGAAGGCGATCACCACGCGAGTCTACAACCACAACTTCTTCAACGTCGACCGCGACCCGATCGGTCCAAACTACACGCTGAGTTTCGCGACACCCGTCCAGGCCTTCGAGCCGAAGGAACGCTTCGCCGAGTTGTTGAAGGTGAATGGGAATACTCTTGAGTTCAAGGCGCCGCTCGACAAAGGCTCGATCTACACGGAACTGAAGAATACGGGTGCGGGCGGCTATCGCTTCACGCTCGTCCACAAGCCGTCCAAGCTGCGGCTGGAGGTCTCGTCCGACCAGCCGACGTCGAGTTTCATGCTGTGGGGCGTCGGGTCGACGCTCTGCCCGGAGCCGTATTTCGACATCGTCGATCTGAAGCCCGGCAAAACCCACGAGTGGACGACGACTTATCAGCTCACCAAGGGCCGATGAGCCTCGCGTCGGAAATCAAGACAGCTTCGCCGGAAAAATCGGCGCGATCCGCGGCATGGTGTTGCAACGCTTTGCAAGAGAACTCATAATAGGCCCAAAACCGACGCATCGGATGCGACGGTAATTTTCATCTCTCACACGGAAACGACGGAACGTGACATGTTCGACCGATCCGACGATATCTTCCTTCCCCACGGTGGCCTACGCATGGACGTCTGCGATGGGCCGACGTTGGCCGCCATCGTCGAGTCGTTGGAGTTCGCCCAGCAGACCAACTGGGACAGCCTGCGGACGCCGCACCTGTTCATGGGTTTGCTGACGATTTCGGACGGCGCCATCACGAATTGGGCGGGCCGCATGAACGTGGACCTGTTCCGGCTGCAGGATCAGTTCCGCGATCTGTTCTACCAGGATCAGGAACCTGTTCCTCCGTTGCAACTCAATCGTGAGTTCCTGTCGGACAATGTGATCCGCGTACTGAGGGATGCCTGGATGCGTGCCCGCGATTACGGCCGCTCGTCGTTCGGCCCCATGGACCTCATGATTACTCTCTTCACTGCCCCAAACAGCATCGTGGCGGAATGCTTCGAGCGGATCGGCGTCACTGCGGCGCAACTGACGGAACTTGCGGTCCTCGCTGAGCAGGAAGGCTCGCTGCACGGGTAACGAAAAAAACCGGCCGAGAATTCCTCCTCGGCCGGCCGCCAGAGCAACTTGCGGGTCCCGTCCATCCCTTGGGCAGCTTGGCTGCTTAAACCGTTCCCCCCTCGGAACGGAACAAGCACGCAGTTCTTCACCTCATCCCACGACGAAGCGAAGTCGATCCGACCGCACAAAAACTGAGGTCGGCAGCGTCGCTTCGGGCGTCCGGGTGATCCACTCGGAACCGACCTCGGCGACGACAGTTTCTAGGTCAGTACAGGACGCTACGCAAACCCGCGTGACAAAATGGCGACAAAAAAACCGTCGCGACTTGCGCCGCGGCGGTTTATGGCGTAGTGCAGGATCGGCCAAACCCAGCTAGACCGAAACAGGCGTTTGTGCGTTCCATTCGACGGGAATCGGCCGCCGTTGCCGCTCGCCTTGATAGTGCCAGAAATTGATGGTTTCCTCCTCATACTGCCAACTGAAGGCTGCCGAGCGTCCGTTGATCCGCGTGGGGAACTCGACGCTGCCGGCGACGCCGTCGACAATGGAAACCCCGAGGTCGTCCAGTTCGACGGCGGCGAGGGTGAGATTCTTTTCGGTCTTCCGGATTTCATCCGCGATCTGGTAGCGACGATCGCGTTCGGCCCACGTCAGGGCGCGGCGGTTACGGTCGAGGCGATCCTGCTCAGGATTGAGTCGATTCAACGACGACTGTCCCGCGCGAATGTCGAACACGATCGTCCGAACCAGCGGCAACATGCGGCGGGCCGTCGAAAGGTCGAAAGCGACAGCGTTCGGCAGAGTTTTGCCTGCGGAATTCGCGGCTCGGGGAGAAGGATTCATGGGTGGTGTTCTCCTGGGGTTTGCGACATCGGCATGAGGGAATCCCGAGTTTGCTCCCGGTTGTTCCATTGTACGCATCGCATTCGGAGGTCGAAGTGCGGATCGAGTCAAGAAAATTTTTCAAGACCCGACGGCATTGCGCGCCCCGAACGCGGAAACATACTATGGTCCTTCAGCACGATTCTGACTGCGAATCGGTTTCGCGAGGTCGATTTCGTTCGTCACGTTTCCCATTGCCTCGGACACACCCTCAGCCATGAATTCGCTCGCTGACGGCACGGTCGCACCGGCCGCCGAACAATTTCTGGAAGATCTGATCGCCGCGCGAGTCATTGCCGCGGACCGGGCGGAATCGTTGTCGACCGAGTTCCGCGGCAACGGCATCGGCGACGATCGCGCGTCGATGGCCGCCTTTCTCGTGCAAGGCAATCATCTGACGCCTTTTCAGGCTGAAAAGGCGTTGGCGGGGCAGGCGAGCCGGCTGGGCCTAGGACCGTATGTGCTGCTGGACCTCGTGGGCAACGGCAGCTTCGGGCAAGTCTTTCGGGCATCGTCACCGGGGAAACGTGGTCGTTTCGCCTTGAAGTTGCTCCCGCTCCGCAGCATGTGGAACGTCATTCAGGCCAAGCGGCAATTGTCGGCGTTTCGCGACCTACCCTACGATTCCGCCGTCGTTCCGTTTCTCGACATCGATACCGCCGGTAATTCGCACTATCTCGTTTGGCCGTTCGTCGAAGGGGAAACCTTCGATAGTCTCGTGCGGCGCGGCGGTCCTCTGCATCCGGACATTGCCGTGCGGTGGATGACTGAGGTCCTCGGCGGCTTGGCGATCTGTCACAAGGCGGGCATCGTTCATGGCCTACTGAAACCGGCCAATCTGATGGTGGCCGCGGATCGGAAAGCCAAGATCCTCGATCTCGGCATCGGTGCGATTCTCGCGGAGAACATTTCCGAAGATGAGTCGATGATGGATACGATTTCGACCAGCAACACCGCGATGAGCACGATCGATTGTGCCGCTCCGGAAACGCTGGCCAACCCCACGGTGCGAACTTCGGCAGGCGATGTCTACAGTCTCGGCTGCGTCCTGTATTACCTGCTCTGCGGTAGATATCCGTTCCCGGACGGCAACATTGTCGACAAGATGATAGCCCACCAGATGCAAGAGCCGGCATCACCGTGTCGGATGAATTCGGACGTGCCCGCAGCACTCGGCGACATCGTCCTGAACCTGCTGCAGAAGGATCCGGCGCAACGCCCGCACGACTTGACCGCGCTGACGCTGGAGTTGCAGGCGGCCGCCCCGAACTCGTTGAAGCTTTCCGTCTTGGATTCGCTTTCGGTTTCCAAGCTGTCGCAAAAACAAGTCTCCGGACGCCTGGATTGGGAGAAGCATCCGAAATCCGAGCAGCCTTCCTCGCATGTGGGCGAAACGCTCGACTCGATCGACTTCAACATCGCCCAGACTCCAAAAACCGACAATGCTTCCGGCCGCCGCGGGCGGGCCGCCGGGCCGCCGGACAGTTCCGCCGTGGATTATTTCGGCACTCAGAGCGGCTCGGGGGAATCTTTGCAGCCGCTGCCGCCTGCCGTACCTTCACCGGTCGCGGTCCGTAAGCCTGCTTTTGCGGATTCCGCGCATCCCGAAAACATGCCGCGACAAATTGTCCTTCCGACTCAGGTCAACGAACGTGCCGGAAAGTTGTCTTCCGTTGAGGTGAAACCTGTCCCGGCAACGCTCGACTCCCAAGTCGAATTACCGCAGACGGCCATCCAATGGACGCCCGTCGAGAGTTTGGACGACCTCGAATTGACCTTACCGCCCGTGTTTGTTCCGCCGCCGCCGCCGGACACGACCACAAAGTGGGGCGCCGTCAGCCGAATTCTGTTCTTCTGGCGGTCGCCCTCGAATCTGGTTCAGTTCAGCCTGTTTGGGCCGACGTATCTTTCGCCGGGTCAAACCTATTCCTTCCAGGTTTGCGCGCACATGCCGGAAGCGTTCGCCGGCGTCCGCACGCTGAGCCGTGCCTTCCAGGCCGATGCGGAACTGCGGGCTGCCGGTTATGGGGACAAACGCATCCGCCGAGGTGCGGTGATCGGCCTACATCTCGCGGTCGCCAACGCCGCGGTGGCACAGTCAATTGTCCGCTTCCCCTGGGTCGGCCAATCGAAGCCGAGAAAATTCGACGTCTACGTCCCGTGGGAAAGCCCTTCCGGCCGCACGCCGGGCCTGCTGAGCATCGGCCTCGGCACCGAAGCCATCGGCCGGATTCACTTCGACGTCATCGTCCTGCCGCGCAGTGCCTAGCGGCCGTTACAGGCTGAATTGAAAAACGTCGATCAGCACGTCGTCGTCCGGCATCGGCCATACTCCAAAATGATGCGGCTTTCCTCAGCTTTCAACTGAACCCGACAGTCGTCGTCAATAAGAGCGTGACGCGGGTGTGAAAGCGACAACAATCTTACGATTTCGCGGCAGAAAGGCGGCGGACGAGGTCGGGCTGGGCGGTGCGTTAACCGCGTTCGGTCGCGACGGTTCGTACTTCATCCATGGATTGCCGAGTTGGTTTAACTAGGATGAAGTGACGCGCGCGACGATCCACCCCGTGACCCCGGACCTGTGTTACATGAGCCAAGCCATCAACCCAAAGGGCGCCCGGAAGTACCTTCCCGGCGCACGCCCCTCCGACTGGGTCGCAGATTATCTCGGTTCGTCAGTCGGCCAAAAAGTGCTCGTGGCGATCACGGGCCTGAGCCTGACGACATTCGTGCTGTTTCACATGATCGGCAACCTCAAGATGTTTTCCGGGCGGGACAGCATCAATGCCTACGCGGAGTTCCTCAAACACGATCTCGGTGTGTTGATCTGGGTTGCCCGTGCCGGCTTGGCCGGTACTCTGGCCATCCACCTGTTCACGACGATTCGGTTGAAGCTGAAGACTAAGGCGGCCAGGCCGGTCGGGTACTTCATGCAGAAGACCGCTCAGGCGTCGCCGCAATCCAAACTGATGCTCAGCACCGGGCTGGTGACGGCGGCGTTCATCGCCTTTCACCTCGCACACTTCACGTTCGGTTACGTCCACGATGCGGGTGTGGACGGCGGTGCCCGGGTCAACTACATGGACCTCAAGGACGACGAGGGTCGGCACGACGTCTACAGCATTGTGATCTCGGGATTCAGCACGCCGTGGATCTCCGCTCTTTACATCGTCTGCCAGATTCTGTTGTTCCTGCACCTGACCCACGGCATCCCGAGCAGCCTGCAAACCTTGGGTCTCGTCGGCCGACGCTTCACGCCGGCGGCTCGGGCCTTGGGCTACGGGCTGGCCACCGTCGTGCTGCTCGGCAATCTCGCCATCATCGTCGCCGTCTGGACGGGCTATCTGCCGCCGGTTTCGGGGCTGACGCGCGGGTAACGCCGCGATCGACCCGCCTAAACTATCAGTGACTCATACGCTTAGGGAAACTCTCCGATGAAACTCGATTCCAAAGCGCCGAGCGGTCCGCTGGCCGACAAGTGGACCTCCTACAAGCGCGACCAAAAGCTGGTTAATCCGTCCAATAAGCGGAAATACTCCGTCATCGTCGTCGGCACCGGCTTGGCCGGGAGCTCGGCCGCCGCGACCCTGGCCGAACTGGGCTACGAAGTGAAGGCCTTCTGCTTCCAGGACACGCCGCGGCGGGCGCACTCCATCGCGGCCCAAGGCGGCATCAACGCCGCCAAGAATTACCAGAACGACGGCGACTCGGTCCATCGCCTCTTCTACGACACCATCAAGGGCGGCGACTACCGCGCCCGGGAAGCCAACGTCCATCGCCTCGCCGAAGTCTCGGTCAGCATCATCGACCAGTGCGTTGCCCAAGGCGTGCCCTTTGCCAGGGAATACGGCGGCCTGATCGATAATCGAAGTTTCGGCGGCGCCCAAGTGTCCCGCACCTTCTACTGTCGCGGGCAGACAGGTCAGCAACTGCTGCTCGGAGCGTACCAAGCCCTCAGCCGGCAGATCGGCATCGGCACGGTCAAGATGTTCCCCCGAACCGAGATGCTCGACCTCGTCGTGATCGATGGCCGCGCCCGCGGCATCGTCACCCGCAGCCTGGAGACCGGGAAGATCGAATCGCACTCGGCCGACGCGGTCGTGCTCGCCACCGGCGGGTATTCCAACGCCTTCTATCTCAGTACCAACGCAGTCGGCTGCAACGTGACCGCCACTTATCGCGCCCATCGCCGTGGGGCGCTCTTCGCCAACCCTTGCTACACGCAGATTCACCCGACCTGCATTCCCGTCCATGGCGACCATCAATCGAAGCTGACGCTGATGAGCGAAAGCCTTCGCAACGATGGCCGCGTCTGGGTGCCCAAGAACCTCGGCGACATCGGCAAGCACCCGTCGAGCATTACGGAATCCGAACGGGATTACTTCCTCGAACGGCTCTACCCCAGCTACGGCAACCTCGCGCCGCGGGACATTTCCAGCCGCGCCGCCAAACGCGCCTGCGACGACGGCAAGGGTGTCGGCCCCGGCGGTCGCGGCGTGTACCTCGACTTCGCGGACGCCATCAAACGCAAGTCCCGCCCCAAGGTCGAGCAGCTCTACGGCAACCTGTTCGACATGTACCAACGCATCACCGGCGAGAACGGCTACGAGCAGCCGATGCGGATTTACCCCGCGCTTCACTACACGATGGGCGGGCTATGGGTCGACTACGAGTTGATGTCCAACATCGACGGCCTCTTCGTCGTCGGCGAAGCCAACTTCTCCGATCACGGCGCCAACCGCCTCGGAGCGTCGGCACTCATGCAAGGCTTGGCGGACGGTTACTTCGTGCTCCCCTACACGCTGACCCGCTACTTCGCGGACGCGAAACACGACCGCAAGCCGACCGATCATCCGGAATTCAGGAAAGCGGAAGACGACGTGCACGCCGGGATCAGGAAGCTGTTGAGCATCAAGGGTAAAAAGACATCGAGCGAGTTCCACCGCGAAGCCGGCCAGATCACATGGGACAACGTCGGCATGAGTCGCACCAAAGCAAGCTGTGAGGAAGCGATCGCCAAGCTGCAGGCGCTACGTGCCGAGTTCCAGGAGAACGTCAACGTCCCCGGTGGCCACGACAACCTGAACCAGGCTCTCGAACGCGCGGGCCGCGTGGCGGATTTCCTCGAATTCAACGAGCTGCTTGCCCGCGACGCGCTGACCCGCGAGGAATCCTGCGGCGGGCACTTCCGCGAGGAATACCAATATCCGGACGGCGAAGCCCTCCGCAAGGACGACACCTTCGCCCATGTGGCGGCGTGGGAATACAACGGCGCGACGAATGAGCCGACCCGCCATCAGGAACAACTGGTGTGGGAGACCGTCAAGCCCACTGTGCGTAGCTACAAGTAGTGTTCGGTTTTCGGATTTGAGTTACCAGTGCATCGCCTCAGCCATGCTTTTGACGATGCAAAGCTGCTTACGGCAATCTCAAAACTGATATCAGAAAATTCATAGAGAGATTACAGATGAAGTTCACCCTCAAAGTCTGGCGCCAGAAGAACCGCACCGATGGTGGCACGATGGTCGATTACACGATCGACGGCATCACCAACGACATGTCGTTTCTGGAGATGATGGACCTGCTCAACGAGTCACTCATCAAGAAGGGCGAGGAGCCGGTGGCTTTCGACCACGATTGCCGCGAGGGAATCTGCGGCTCGTGCGCGATGATGATCAACGGCCAGGCGCATGGGCCGGAACGCGGCTCGACGACCTGCCAACTCCATATGCGCAGCTTCACCGACGGCGAGACGTTGGCGGTCGAGCCGTGGCGGGCCGGGGCATTCCCGGTGCTGCGGGATCTGGTCGTCGATCGTTCTTCGTTCGACCGCATCATCCAGTCCGGCGGCTTCATCAGCGTGAACACGGGCGGGGCCAAGGACGCAAACTCGATTCCGATCCCGAAGCCCGATGCCGAGCGGGCGATGGATTCGTCCGCGTGCATCGGCTGCGGCGCCTGCGTGGCGGCCTGCCCCAATGCCTCGGCCATGCTGTTTCTCAGTGCCAAGACTGGGCACCTCGGCAGCCTGCCGCAGGGCAAGGTTGAACAAAAAGCCCGAGTGCGCAGCATGGTTGCCGCCCACGATCGCGAGGGCTTCGGCCACTGTACGAATATCGCCGAGTGCGAAGCCGCCTGCCCCAAGGAAATCAGCCACGACTTCATCGTGCAGCTCAACCGCGACTATCTCACGAGCGCCGGTGCCGCCGTCGTGCGCGGCTGATTCCAAGCGTGCGCCTACTTCGCCATGGCATTGAGCTTCGCGACCAGATCGACGAAAGCCTTGGCGGTTTCCGGCCGCATGTCCGCGGCGTACATCTCGTTGATGTCCTTATTGCCCGCGAGAACTCCACCCTGAAGCGATACACCTGCGAACAGGCCTCGGGCGCGGGAATAAGAGTAGATCTCGGCTTCGAGTTTGCCGTCGGTGGCGACCGCCGCTTCGCGGCCGACCGGTCCGGCGGCGACCGAGATATCCGCGCCGAGTGTGAGCTTTTTCTTGCCTTCGAGCAGGCGGGCCAAGGTGTCGCGCTTTTTGAAGACGAGCACCACATCCGCCGACTGGAGACCGACCTGGAAGCCGAGGCTGGCCCCGCCGATGGTTACGAACAGCGGCTGGCTCCAGCCGCCCTTATCGTCCCGTTGCAGGACCACCCCGTGGCCGACGCGGCCGCCGATGATGAAGCCGCCCTTGATGACGCGCGGAATGATCGCCACGGCTTGTGCGTCTTCGAGCAGCTTCGGCGGAATGCCCTTCAACTTGATGGTTTCGAGTTCGTTGAGCACTTCCGTGGCCTGTTCGAGCGTCACCTTGGGCGCGGGCGGGCCGGCATTCGCAGTCGCCGCAAGGATCAAGATCGTTGCGGCCGTCATGCACCATTTCAACATGTTCATTCTCCTGAAGGTGAAACCGACGTAAGCCTACACGATCCCCTCGTCGGAATGGAGAGCAACCCCGATGCCGGAACCGGCGGTATGTGCCTCCGACAACAGGATGCCAAGTCGGAAAGGCGCGCCTGATGTCAAGTCCCGACGACGGGCGGCGGATGTCCCGCTAACATGGCATCTCAGACTTTTCCGAGGATCGATCCATGCGGGTTCCGTTGTCGTGGTTGCGCGAATACGTCGAACTTCCGGCCGATGCGGGGGAGCTCGTCGATCGACTCACGGTCGCCGGGCTGGAGGCATCCGGCGTCGAACACTTCGGCTCGGCCGCGTCTCCGTTGCCGTGGGACGCGGATAAGATCGTGGTGGCCAAAGTGCTGAGGATCGAGAAGCACCCGGATGCGGACAAGCTGAAGATGGTGACGGTCGACTACGGCGCCGCCGAGCCGAAGACGGTCATCACCGGGGCACCGAATATTGCCCCCGGCGAAAGCGGCATGAAAGTCGTGCTCGGGCTGAAAGGTTCGCGCTACCACTACACGGACAAAGAGGGGAAGAAGGCGATCTTCACTCTCGAAGCCAAGGCGCTCCGCGGCATCATGAACGATGCCATGTGCATGAGCGACTACGAACTCGGCATCTCGGACGATCACGACGGCATCATCATCCTCGATGAATCCGACGCCGAGCCGGGCACGCCGGTGACCCAGGTGCTTGGCGAGACGGTCGTCGATCTCGACATCCTGCCGAACATGGCCCGCTGCCTCGGCCTGCTCGGCTTGGCCCGCGAAGTGAGTGCGGTGACGCGCAAGCCGGTGACGGTGCCGGCGGGTGTGGAGTTGGAGCCGGCCGGTGCGGACGCACCGGTGGCGATCCGGATCGCCGACCCGAAACTGTGCGCGCGTTACGCGGGGATCGTGCTGGCGAATGTGACCGTCGGCCCGGCGCCACGGGTGATGCGCTCGCGGCTTCGCTCCGCAGGGATGCGGCCGATTTCCAACATCGTCGATGTCACGAATTATGTGATGCTCGAAACCGGCCGGCCGCTGCATGCGTTCGACTTCGATGTGCTGAAACAACGCGCCGGCGGCAAAACGCCGACAATCGCCGTTCGGCCCGCAGCGGCCGGCGAAACGCTCGTCACACTGGACGGAATCGCCCGCGAACTGACCTCTGAGACGCTGGTCATCGCCGACGATGTCGGGCCGATCGCGTTGGCCGGTGTGATGGGCGGACGGGATACCGAAGTGACGGCAACGACCAAAGCGATCCTTCTCGAAGCCGCCGACTTCGATTTCGTGTCGATCCGCAAGACGGCGCGGAAATTCAACCTCTTCAGCGAAGCGAGTACCCGCTTCAGCCGCGGCATCCACCCTGAGACGGTCGCACCCGCGGTCAAGCGCGCCGTTGAGTTGCTCCAGCGTCATGCCGGCGCAACCGTAGTCGGCGGCCTGGTGGACGTTTACCCGGCACCGCTACCCGTGCAGACGGTGAATTTGACGCGGAGCGAAATCGAACGCGTGCTCGGCCGGCTGCCTTCCAACGAGGAGATCGTGCCGGTTCTGGAAGCCTTGGAATTCAAGCTCGCGGACACGCTCTGGGGTTGGACCGTCACCGTGCCGCCGACGCGGCTGGATGTTCAGGCCGGTGCGGCCGATCTGATCGAAGAGATCGCCCGCATTCACGGTTACGATCGCCTGCCGTGCCGCTTGTTGCCGCTGGAGTTGCCGCCGCAATCGGGCAACGAGACCCTGGCCGCCGAGTCGAAGTTGCAGGATGAACTCGTGGCCCTCGGCCTTCAGGAAGTCATCCAATACTCGCTGTCCTCGGAAGCCGCGGAAGCCGGCTACGCGGACGGTCTCGGCGAGCCGGTGAAGCTGCTGAACCCGATCAGCCCCGAGCGCGGCATCCTACGGCGAACGCTGCTGCCCGGGCTGGTCGAAGTCGCGGCCCGCAACCTGAAGGAGCAGCCCGGCGTTGCCCTGTTCGAACTCGGGCCGGTTTACCGGAAGAACGGCAATCACCTGCCGGACGAGCCGAAGAAACTCGGCATCCTTCTCGCCGGCCGACGCAGCATCGCCGCGTGGGACGACCCGCTTGCCGTCAAGCCGCCGGCGTACGATTTCTATGATCTCAAAGGGATCGTCGAAGCACTCTTGCCGACCGGCGCGACCTTCGAGGTCGCCAAGGATCACCCCGCCTTTCACCCTGGCCGCACGGCCCGCATCCGCGTCGGCGACACTCTGGTCGGCATCGTCGGCGAACTTCACCCAAAGCTGCTGATGCCGTTGAAACTCGGCGATAAGACGCTGATTGCGGCCGAACTCGATGTCGCGTTGCTGACGCAGGGCAAGGCCGGGAAATTCCGCCCGATCAGCAGCTTCCCCAAAGCGCTGCGCGATCTGGCCGTGGTTGTCGCCGACGATGTGCCGGCTTCCACCGTGCTGGCGGAACTCAAAGCCGCGGGTGCGGAGCTGCTCGAAGCTGCAGAACTCTTCGACGTCTATCGCGGCGAGAGCATCCCCCCCGGCACGAAGTCCCTGGCATACGCCCTGACGTACCGCACCGTAGACAAGCCCCTGTCCGACAAGGAAGTCGACAAAGTCCACAGCAAAATCGAAGGCCGACTGAAGCAAGTCCTCGGCGCGACGATCCGGGGAAAGTGAACATTGATTCGGCGATGCGGGTCGGGGTCCCAACCGAATCACAGGGTGGCGCTTGACGCTTCGACACCAGAAACGGAATGGGCTTCATCATCGGACGGTCGGGATAGGATAGGCTGAAGTTGCCCGCAGCGTGCGGCTCGCCCGGTAGGCTTTTTTCGCGACGTGTCTGCACCTGTGTGGCCGGTGCAGGAGAGCTGGGTCGTTCGGCCGACAGATCGGTAGCGTTATCGACAGTCGCATCTCCCATTGAGAAGTTATGGCTCATCACGAACTGATTCCGACTCTGACAGGTGGCCTCGCTGCGGCGCTCGCCCTCGGTTACGTGACGCACCGACTCGGACTGTCGCCGATCGTTGGGTACCTCCTGGCCGGAATTGCCGTCGGCCCTCATACGCCGGGGTTCGTCGCCAACCGAGAGTTGGCGGAACAACTCGCCGAGATCGGGGTGGTCTTACTGATGTTCGGCGTCGGATTGCACTTTCACCTGAAGGACCTGATTGCGGTCAAGGGCGTGGCGATCCCCGGTGCCGTCGGCCAAAGCCTTGCGGCCACGGTCATGGCGATGCTCGCATTTCATCTCCTCGGCTGGTCGTGGCAATCGGGCATGGTGCTCGGCATGGCAATGGCCGTGGCGAGCACCGTGGTCCTGCTGCGCGTCCTGATGGACAAGGACATGCTCAACTCCTCGCACGGTCATGTGGCCGTCGGGTGGTTGATCGTCGAGGACATTTTCACGGTGCTCGCGCTCGTCTGCGTGCCCATTCTGGCCGTCGACACAACCATCGCCGGCGCCGAGCAGCTCGACGCCGCAAACGTTGCGGCGG